>Ga0182741_1000061_pt1 | contig 177281 bp, 165 predicted proteins | sample eDN5th37CBELigOP_FD_128874 | JGI IMG/M metagenome (GOLD analysis project Ga0182741, IMG submission 128874) | Enriched Organic Plus compost microbial communities from Emeryville, California, USA - eDNA 5th pass 37_C BE-Lig OP (version 2) (version 2) ...
AACGGCCGCACAGCGCTTTGGGCAATCGCACGCCGGAGCAGTATGCGCGTGAGGTGATGCGTTTCAGAGAATCAGCAACCGCAGACTCTAGTTCTGTTCGGTACTAAATTGGGGAGCAGACCATCTGCGCCTGCTGATCGCCTGGCTCGTCGATCACATCGCCGAAGTCGGCGGCGACCCCGACACGATCGTGTTACTAGCCGTCGGCGAGGGTGCGACGAATGCCGCGCGGTACCTGTTCGATCGCGATCTCCAGCTCGACACGGGCCCGGGTCTCGCGGCCGCGGTCCTGATATCCGGCCTCTTCGGCGATCGCGCTCCCGGGCTCGCGCGTGTGATCGACGCCTACGACGGTCCGCGCGTCCCGCTCGCGTTGTGGAGCGGGGAGTACGATCCTCCCGCGACCGAGACCGGCGTTGCGGAGCTCTATGCGCAGCTCTGCCGCAAATATCAGGACTGCCCTACGTTCGCTCAGCTACCCGGTCACAATCCGATCTCGCACGTGCTGACGCTCGGGACGGCGGACACGTCCGTGCTGAACGCGCTGATCGGCTTCTACCATACGGTGCGCTGAGGGCGGAGCCATTTGCGGTATGGCGTCATACGTCGACGGCGCACGGGTCCCCGGTGGCGTATTGACGGCCGTTCTGCAGCTTCCGAGCGAGATGCCAAATGTGACGCCGTCGCCATATCGTTCGCTGGAGTCGCTTTCGTCGATCTTGCGGCTGATTCCTCCCGAGACATTTGCCGGGCATGCCGAGGAAGTCGGCTTTTCGTTGCTGACGAGCGAAGTCGTCGCGGCGAAGGGCGGTAAGCAGTTCTTCGTGCAGAGCTTGCACGCATGACACGGTGCGCCGCGGTTGGGAGCGGCGGCGCTTCAGAAGGACGCGAGCACGGAATGGCGAACGGCCGGCAACTACTCGACGCTTCGCGTCGAGCGCGGCGCCGGGCCTCGACGGTTTGGCGACACGCGCATGCGCGGCCCCGCCTGCCTCGACTCTCAGAGCCAGCGGGCTGCGCGAAGCGCTCTCGCGTAGCTGCGACTGATCGGCGCTTCCCGGCCGTCCGGCAGCGTCAACGCGGCCTTACCGTTCCAACGCTTCACGCCTCGGACAGCCGCGCGGGCGACCCACCAGGACCGGTGCGTCCGAGCCCCGTCGAAGGCGCCGAGCTCGCGCAGCGCATCGGCGAGCCGCAATCGGATCAAGGCCTCACCCTCCGACGTGATCGCCCGCAGGTAATGGTCCTCGGCTTTCAGAGCCCATAGCTCGGCGCCCCGCAGGCGCGGCGGGAGGCGATCCACGAAGCTCGCTCGCGGCGCCTCGGCGGTCGACGGATCGGGCTCACCGCGCGCGGCGGCGTCCATCGCGGGCGCAACGAAGGCGGCGATGAAGGCGCCCCAGACGACCAGGCCGTTCAGCAAGAAAAGCGGCAGCGCCTCGAGCCCGAAGCTTGCGCCGAACCATCCGGTGCTCGCCCAGACCAGAACGGCCGAGGGCACGACACTCAGGACGTCGGCGCCCACTACCCGTGTCCAAAACCGCGTACGTAGCCACTCGATTCGTTGCGCCGCCGCGTAGCCGAGCATTGCAATCGCCGCCCCGACCCAGCAGGCCACGACCAGATAGGCCGTTCTCAGGACGACAGGATCGTCACCAAGGCCGAAGACGCCCGTGAAGCTCATGAGGAGCGCGAGGAAGGTCGCGCAGGTCATCACCCGCGGGACAGGCCCCCGAAGACCGGCAATTCGCGACGCGCGAGCTGCAACTGACGACATCCGACGTCCTTTGTTCGTCACTTCACGACAAAACGCTGCCACAGACGGAGTCGAGGGGCTAGCCTCCACGGCGCTCGGCGTGGCCCGATCGGCCGCGCCGCTATGGATCGAGGACTGGATTCTCACGGAGATTGGAGGGAATGGAGGGAAAGATCTTTCATCCGGCGCGACGGCTCGGCCTCGTCGCGATCAACGTCGCCGCAAACGCGGCCGTGCTCTTGCTGCTCCTCGTGCCGATCATCGTGCTCGACTGGGATCGCGTGTCACGGTTGATCGCGAGCGCCCATGCTCCGGACCTCGGCACGATCGCCGCCGCGGATCCGGTGGTCCTCCTGCACCTCCTTTCTCTACTGCTCGCCACGGGGCTCGGCTTCTGGCTGTTGCTCGGGAAGAAGGGCGGCCGAGCGCATCGAGCGCTCGGCTGGACGTGGGCGCTCCTCCTGACCGTCGGCGCGGTCAGCTCGTTGTTCCTTCGCCGGGCGGATGCCGGATGGAGCTTTTTTCACTCATTTACGGTGCTCGCCGTCATCGTAACGCCCATTGCGGTCATTGCCGCGAAAAGGCACCGCGTCCGATGGCATGCGGCACTCATGACGTATCTCCTCGTAAACGTCGTCCTTCTCGCAGGTATCTTCGCGGTCTATCCAGGTTTCAGCGAACGGCTTCTGGTCCGCGCCTTGTTTCACTGAGCGCATCGTCCCCGAGATCTTGCAGCCTCACCGTCACGCCGAAGGTGGACGACGACGCGGGCGCGCAGAGAAGGCGAAACGGCGGGCGACTCCCCGCCATTTCGCTGAAGCGCACGTGCCGCATCAATCGTTCTCGGGCCGCACCATGCGCAACTCTACGCGCTCGCCGGGCGTGGCGATGCCGAACCCGGAAGGCGCGGGAGGGGCTCCGACATTCGAAACCTCGTAATCCTGCGGCACCTGGAAGAGCTCGGCAGGCGGCTCGTCGCGGACGACGTTCACGAGCCGGTATACCGTCTCGCCGAAGCGCGGATCGGACGTTCGTCTGGAAATCAGCGCTTCGATCTCCTCCGAGTACCACGTCTCGGTCACGATCTCGATCGGCCATTCGTTGCCGATCGCGCCCGCCGCGATCGTCTGAATCTGTCGCGTTCCTCGCGCGCGCACGCCCTGAAGAACCTGCTCGCCGAGGTCTTCCGTTCGAAGGTCCATCGACGGCGCAACGCCGATCTGGAACGACTGAGCGATCGGCCCCGTTGCGATCATCGGTACCGCAGGCTGGACGCCTGCCGGGGAAGCCGTCGCCTCGGTCGACGGGGACAGCCGGCGCACCACGACCTGATTCCCCGCCGCGCCCTCCTCCGACACTTCGGTGCCCTGCATGACGACGTCGAAGCGGTACGGACGCAGCTGTCTCGCCGTGCGCGTACCTGGATCGAGGAACCAGCTGACCTTCTCCACCGGATCGTCGATCGTGATCATCGTTACCGGTTGCTCGCCCGCAGGCCACGAACCGAGTCGGCTCAGCGTTTGCTCCTGACGAGTGCGGCCTTCCGAATCTCGACAGATCCGCGACGTGTTGGTGTTGACGATGCGGTTGCCGTCGGCCAGGGTCTGTATCGTCTCGGTGATCGAATCGGCGCAATAGGGCTTCCCCGTCACGGCTTCGCCGAGCACGCGCGCTTCGCCGGAGACGACGCGCACGACCCCATTCGCCGGCGGCGCCGCACCCTGCGAAACGACGAACACTCCGTCGGGCTCGACGCCGACGACCGGCGCGCTGCCCCTTTGTGCGCCGGCTTCGTGCGCCGCGAGAAGCGGGAGCACACCGGCAAGCCGGATGATGCTTTGCAATGGCAACTTCATATCATCTCTCCTTCAAATCGGCGGCAGCAGTCACGAACACCTCAACGGGGTCGATGAATCGGATCGCAGCCGGGATGCCGTCCGGACCGAGCAGGATGTCCGCCTCGACGCTCGCATACGGCTCGGCGGCATACACGACGGGAAAGGACGACACCGGGATGCGAACCCGCACCACGCTGTAAGAGGCGCCAGGCGATACGCCGGGCGAGAACGGCAACGGGTAAAAGACGACCGGCTCGGGCACGCTTTGCGCCGCGCTGCCGGGCGCCGACAAAGCCGATGCGTCGGTGTCCGTCGCCCGGACGGACACGCCTTCCGACATTCGGCCTCCTTCGATTCGATACAGCGTCGCGGCGACCGCGACCGCCGCGACGCTCGCCGCCAGCCCCGCCGCACGGACGCCGAGCCGCAGCCGCCGGCGCGAGATCTGCCGCCGGGCGTGCGCGGCGCGGAACGACTCGAGGAGGCGCTCGTCGTCGACGGGGGCGGCCTTCGGCACCCGCATCGCGTCGCGCAACGCGGCGAGCCTTCGCGTCAGCTCTTCCTGAGCGCGCACATCGGACGCGACGGCGGCCGAGGCGGTGCATTCCGCTCGCAGCCGTTCGAGCTCTTCGATGTCCATCGGCTCGCCCCGCGCGTAGCCGATGACGAGCTCCTCGATCGGTCTTCGAGTCATCCGCATACCTCGTTGACGCGCCGTAGCGGCGCCTTCCGGTCGTCGATGCCAGTGAGCCGCCGGGCCAGCAGCGCTCGGGCGCGATGCAGACGGGACCGCACCGTGCCTATCGGACAGCCGAGGACGGTGGCGCACTCGGCATACGAAAGCTCGGCGATCTCGCAGAGCGCGACCGCCTCGCGGTATTCCATCGGCAGGCTCAGGATCGCAGCATGAAGCTGCGCGAGCCGCTGCTCCGCGAACACCGTGTCCTCCGCGGGACAGGGCGCGGACGGTCCGTCATCGGCCGTGGCTTCGGCGGTCCAACGGCTCTCCACCCGCAGCCGATCGAGCACGACATGCCGCGCGCAGCCGAGGAGCCAGGCGCGCACCGTGCCCCTCGACGGATCGAAGCGCGTCGCGTCCTCGAGGAGGCGCAGAAAGACGTCTTGCATGACGTCCTGCGCGAGCGCCGCCGAGCGGGTCATCGCGAACGCGAAGCGATAGATCTCGCCGCGACGCCGGCGATAGAGCTCCGTGAAAGCCCACTCGTCCCCGGCGATCAGATCGCGGAGCAGCAGCGCGTCCTCGTTCTCGGTTGCGGCCATGCGCTCGGGTCTGCAGGTCACATTCTTCATTCGCGCGAGCGAGCACGAAAGTTCCCGGCCGACCCGTCCCGCGCGACGAAGGGTCGGCGCCCCCGGCCGCCGCGCTATCCGGGCTCCCATTCGGCGAGCAGCCGGTAGCCGAAGCCCCGGACCGTGCGAATCGGCGTGTGGCCGCGGCGGTCGTTGCCGAGCTTGCGACGAAGGCGGTTGATATGAGCGTCGAGCGAGCGATCTTCCGGCGACCAGTCGCGCAGGAGGGCACGTCTCGTGAGCCGCTCCCGCCCTACGGGGCTGCCGGCGTTGAGCAACAGCTCGTGCAGAATGCGCGTCTCGGCGTCGGTGAGCGCGATCTCGCGCGATGCGACGATCGCCGTGTTCAGCAACCTCGACAAGCCGATCGGGCCCACGCGAATCGTCGAATGAGTCCGAAGCGCCCCTTCTACGTCGTCCGTGAGCAACCCGCGCACGATCAACAGCAGCGCGCGCGGATCGAAGGGTTTGCGCAGCAGCACTTCGCCGACGGCGTCGCGTTCGTTGCCCGCCGGTCGACCGTCTTTCCCAGGCCCAATCGCGACGATTGCGGTGCCCGCAGCTCTGAGCAGACGGTGCACCTGGATGACATCCGAGTGATGGATCGACGTATCGACGATCGCGACCGCCGAGCCGCACAGCGACGGCAGCGACGCCAAGGCGCGTTGGCTGTTGCTTGCGACGACGTCGTAACCGTGCGCGGCGAGAAGTTCCTGCAGAAGCAACCGCAGCGGCTCGTCATCCGACACGAGCACAACGCGCGCGGCCGACCGGTCGTCGGTATCTTCGAACGCCTCGTGGACACTCAGCGCGCCGGCGTTCCGCGTCGAGAGATGAGACATATGAATCCTTTGCGGGGAGCCGCCGGATAAGACAGTCGAATCGCGGTGCAGGTTTCCTGCCGGTGTCCGAACGGCCCCACCGCTGCGAACGCGATGGCGGGAACTTTTCGGACGCCTCGTGCGAATCGCATGAAGCACCGCGGGCTTTTCCGGAACCCGAACGATAGGAGCATGGCAGCATCGCCGGACCGTCGACTCGGTCCTCCGACGACGCGACGCAGCGCGTCTCGATTTTGCGCACCGAGCCTCGCGGACAGCCCGACGCGACGGATCCTGCTCGTTTCCGACAACGCGCAGCTTCGGTTGCTGCTGAGCCAGCTGCTCGTGGCTCACCGTTACGACGCCGTCGCCGTCGACAGCAGTGCGGCCTCGCCGAGTTGCGCCGACTTGGATGCAGCCATCATCGACTTCGCGGCCGCTCGAGGCGCGGCGCGTTGGCTGCGCACGCTCGATCGAATGGCGCCCCTGCCGGTCCTCGCAATCGCCGCGGATCCGGAGGCCGTGGACGAGGCGCTCTGGAAGCGCGCGGAGGCCGTTCTGCACGAGCCGGTCGATGCGCGGCAGCTGCTCTTGGTCATGCGGGGCCTCTTCGCGAAGCAGCGGCAGACGGCTCGGATCGACGAAGTCATTACGGCGGGTCCTCTGACGCTGCATTCGTTGCTGAACACCGTCTCGATCGAGACGCGTTCGGTCGCGCTGACGGACGCCGAGAAGAGTGTGCTGCGCGAGCTGATGCTCGCCGCCGGCACGACGGTCTCGCGCGAGCGCCTCACTCGTTCGTCGCTCGTCCGCGAGTGGTCACCCGGCGATCGCTGCCTCGATACGCACATCAAGCGTCTGCGCCGCAAGATCGGGAACGATCGACATGGCCGGACGCCGATCCGCACGGTGCGCGGACTCGGCTATCGGCTCGTCGCGGAGTGGCAGCCGGCGCGCTGATGCCGCGCCAGATTCGGCAAGAAAAGTCCACACATCGCCACGGAGCCGCTGTCTATCGTTGGCGCGCCGGCACCGCGGCAAGCCATCGGAGGGCACATGGGCCCCTTGCATGCACGATCCATCACGAAGGCAATTGTCGTCGCGGCCCTCGCGGCGGGCGCGAGCGGATGCGACCGAGGCTCGAGCGACCGCGAGGACACCGCCGAAGCACGGCCGCTCCTCGCCGCATTCAACGCCGTCCCCGACATGCGGGCGATCACGTTCCTGCGTGAAGAAGAAGAGTGGGACGATCTCAACTACGGCGGGGCCACCGCGTTCCGCGGCGTCGACGCCGATCAATACGATCTGAACTTCGACACGATACTGCCCGGCGACAAGACGTCGAGCTGCACGGGACACGACGGCGACGGCGTGAAGGACGACGACGAGTGCACGAGGCTCGTGTCGCAGTCGGTCAACGTCATCTCTGGTCACGAGTATGTCGTCGCGCTGTTGGGAAGCTGGGGTAATCTGCGCGTGCAGGTCTACGACAAGCTCATCCACCACTTCGACACGACGACCGATGATGGCGACCCGGACGACGAAACCGCCGAGGTGCAGTTCTTTCATTGGTCCGACGATTTCCCCACGCTCGACGTGTACCTCGCACGCCCCGGCGAGAACCTCTCACCGGTCGACGCGCTGGCCACGCTGACGAGCGGCGAGGAGGTTCATACCGTCGTCGACGACGGCGAATACGTGATCACGTTGTCGCCCGTCGCCGATCCCGCCCATCCGCTGTTCACGTCGCAGAGCTTCGCGCTGCAGGAGAAGACGCGCGTCGCATTCGCGATTCTGTCCGCCGCAGGTGAGGGCACCTACGCGCTCAAAGTGGTTCGCTTTCGCGATCAGTCCGGCACGCTGCTCGATCGCCGAGTGGCCACTGAGCTGCGATTCGCTCACGTCGTGCCGGACGAGGAAAGCTTCGACGTGTACATCGAGGAGGACTTCACGCAACCGTTCGTCGCGAATCTTGCCGGGGGGACGACGTCGGGCTACGTCCTCGTGCCTCCGGACGCGGTGACGGACTTGGACATCGAAATCACGCCCGCCGGCAATCCCGCCGTGCTGCTCGGGCGCGAGCAAGTGGACCTTTCTCGCGGCGAACGTGCGACGTTCGTGATCTTCGGCTCGGCCGGGCGCCTCGACGGGCTGCGCGTCCCGGATGCGTTTCGCCGCATCGCGACTCATGCGCGGCTGCGCATGATCAACGCTGCTTCGGGCCGTCTCGACTTCTTCGTCGTACGGACGGGCAGCAACATCAACACGCTGTCGCCGACGTCGCAGCTCGCTGCAGCCGGCACGACCGGCCTGATCGACTTCGATCCCGGCCGCTACGACATCGTGTTGACGCGATCCGGCACCGATGACGTCGTCTACGGTCCGGAGACCGTAGATCTCGTCGGCGGCGGAATCTATACGGTCATTGCTACGGGCACCGGCAACTTGACCTCCGTCGACGCGTTGCTGCTCGACGACTTCGCGAACTGAGATGGCACGCCGTCGCCGATCGACGAGGCTCGGCACGAGCGCGGCCGCCGCGGCCGTGCTCGTGCTGCTCGCCGTGGAGCGCGCGTCGGCCGAAGACTCGACGTGGAGCAATGTGTACGTGGGCGCCGGGCTCGCCGTCACCGAGTTCGAGAGCGACCACGAAGGCATCGGGTTCGGTGCGACGCCGTTCGGCTTGCAGGTCTACGGCGGCTTGCAGGTGCGGGAAGGCGCGGCAGTCGAGCTCGCGCTCGACCACCTGGATGCGATCGACTCCGGCGTCCTGCTCGGCAGCGGCGTCGACCGGCTGCGCATCTCGGCAGAGCACTCGTCGGTCACGCTGCGCGGCGTGTTCAGCCTGTCGCTCGAGGAGGTCCTGCGCCGTCGGCGGAGGATCAGCGTGTTCGCCACGATCGGCGCAGCCCGTACTCTCGAGAAGCGCAGCGTGCTCGAGCTCGCGACCGCCCGGCGAACGTCGGTCGCCGAGCGTGATACGGCGCTCGTCGTCGGAGTCGGCGCCATGCTCGATCTCGAGCGCGTGCGCGTGCGGAGCTACATGCAATCGGCCGACCGGCGCGACGGCACGTTGGATAGCGTCGGCGCCGCTGCGGACTTTCGTTTCTAGCAGCTCCGTGCCGGCGTCCCCGAGATCGGGGCGGCCGACGCAGCTCCGACGGGAGCTCGGTCCCCGCCGCTCGGCTCAGCCGCCGTAGACGACCCTCGGCAGCCATGTCGCCAGCGCCGGGAACGCTGCGACGAGGGCGAGCGCGACGACCTGCAGCGCGACGAACGGAATCGCGCCGCGGTAGATATCGCCGGTCGCGAGCGATTCCGGCGCGACGCCGCGCAGATAGAACAGCGAGAAGCCGAACGGCGGCGTCAGGAACGACGTCTGCAGATTCACGGCCATCATGACGCCGAGCCAGACCGGGTCGACGCCCATCGCGAGCAGGATCGGCCCCACGATCGGCACGACGACGAACGTGATCTCGATGAAATCGAGCACGAAGCCGAGCAAGAACATCAGCAGCATGACGATCAGCAGCGCGCCGAACGCACCGCCCGGAAGGTCGGTCAGCATCTCCCGGACGAGATCGTCCCCGCCGTAACCGCGGAACACGAGCGAGAACAGCGACGCGCCGACGAGGATCAGGAAGACCATGCTGCTGATCCTGACCGTGCTGCGCATGACCTCGACGAGCCGCGACATCGATAGCTCGCGCTTCAACAGCGCGAGGATCACGGCGCCGACCGCGCCGACGCCCGCAGCCTCCGTAGGCGTCGCGAATCCGCCGATGATCGAGCCGAGCACGGCGATCATGAGCACGAACGGCGGCAGCAGCGCGAGCACGAGGGAAATCGCGCTCGGGCGCTCGACGTCCTGCGGATACGCAGGCATCGCGGCCGGGCGCACGATCGCGACGGCGATGATGTAGAGGATGTACAGCGCGACGAGCAGCAGGCCCGGCAGCAGCGCACCGACGAAGAGATCGCCGACGGAGACCGTGTCCGGTGCGAACACGCCCTGCGCGAGCTGCGCCTGGCTGTACGCCGACGACATCACGTCGCCGAGCAGCACGAGAACGATCGACGGCGGGATGATCTGTCCGAGCGTACCGGCCGCACAGATCGTGCCCGTCGCGATCCGAGGGTCGTAGCCGCGCCGTAGCATCGTCGGCAGCGACAGCAGGCCCATCGTGACGACGGTCGCGCCGACGATGCCGGTGCTCGCCGCGAGCAGCATGCCGACGATCGTGACGGAGATCCCGAGGCCGCCACGCATCTTGCCGAACAGCGCCCCCAGATTGTCGAGCAGGCTCTCAGCGAGGCGAGCACGTTCGAGCGTCACGCCCATGAACACGAAGAGCGGCACCGCGAGCAGCGTTTCGTTGCTCATGATGCCGAAGATCCGGTTCGGCATCGTCGCGAGGAACACCGAATCGAAGCTGCCGGCGGCGATGCCGAGCCACGCGAACAGGAGCGCGACCCCGCCGAGCGAGAACGCGACCGGGTAGCCGGCCATCAGCACGGCCACGACCGCCGCGAACATCAAGAGCGCGACCCACTCCATGTCAGATCTCCGTCGGCTCGCCGCGGACGGCCGGCGCATCGGCCTTGCCGAGCAGCACGAGCGCGCGCTGTATCAGCCCGGCCGCCCCCTCGATCACGAGCAGCACCGATGTCACCGGGATCGTGCTCTTCAGGAGCGGCATGAACGGATACGGCAGTCCGCCTGCCTCCCGAGAGCCTTCACGGATCTGCCACGACACGCTGACGTAGTCCCAGCTCACGGACAGAATGAACACGGACATCGGCAACAGGAACAGCGTGATGCCGAGCACGTCGACGAGCGCGCGGCGCTTCGGCGACATCCGGCGGTAGAAGATGTCGACGCGGACGTGCTCATCCTGCTTCAGCGTGTACGCCGCGGCGAGCATGAACACGGCGGCGTGGAGCCAGACGACGCCTTCCTGCATCCAGATGTAACCGACGTCGAATGCGTAGCGCAGGACGACGATCACGAACGTGCCGACGACCATCGGCAATGTCAGCCAGGCGATCGCCGTGCCGGTCGCCTCGCTGATCCGCTGCAGAGCCCGGCTCATCCAGCGGAGCTTGTCGGCGGTTTCTTCGCTCAACGGAAAAGGGAGAAGCGCGGTAGGCGAAATGAAGCGGAACCGGTCCGCGCCGGCGGGCACGCCGAATCGCCGCTCGGCGAGCGGTACAGGAAGCGGGCGAAACGAGACACGGTTCCCCTAGTTGTTGTTGTCCGATCCTGGGCCGCCGGACGCGCGGGCGAGCCTCTTCAGGAACACCCGCATCTCCTTCGCGGCCTGCTGGTCGCCGCGGCGCTCCGCGACGTCGATGCCGCGGCGATAGGCCTCGGCGGCCTCCCCGGCGCGGCCAGAGTCCGCGAGAACCCGGCCGAGCAGTTTCCAGGCGGCAGAATAATCGGGGTCCAGAGTGACGGCAACCTGGGCATGCTCCAGCGCGCGATCGAGCTGCCCTTCCGCCGCGTAGCGCGACGCGAGCGCGAAACGCACCGTTGAACCGTCCCGGCCGCTCGCGATCAGCTGCTCGAGATTCTCGATCATCCCCATCGACGGCCTCCGCGCGCTCCGGCGGTCATGCCGCCCCGACCTCGAACAGACGCTCGACCTCGTCGATCTGCCGGCGGTCGGCCATGAAGAGGATGACGTGATCGTCGGCCTCGATCACCGTGTCGTGATGCGCCATCAGAACCTGCTCTCCACGCACGATCGCGCTGATCGTCGCGCCGCGCGGCAGCCGGATCTCGCCGATCGCGCGGCCGACGACCTTCGACTCGCTCGACGTGCCGTGCGCGACCGCCTCGATCGCCTCGGCCGCACCTCGGCGCAGCGAGTGCACCTTCACGACGTCGCCGCGGCGCACGTGCGCGAGCACCGTGCCGAGCGTGATCTGCTGCGGCGAGATCGCGATGTCGATCGTGCCGGACTCGACGAGCTCGGCGTACGCCGGCTTGTTGATCAGTGCCATGACCTTGTGCGCGCCCAGCCGCTTCGCGAGCATCGCCGACAGAATGTTCGCCTCCTCCGCGTTCGTCACGGCGACGAAGACGTCGGCGCTGTCTATGTTCTCGTCGAGCAGGAGCTCCTCGTCCGCCGCGTCGCCGTGCAGCACGATCGCCTTGTTCAAAAGCTTCGAGATATCGCGCGCCCGCTCCCAGCCCTTCTCGATGACCTTGACGTTGTTCGTCGCCTCGAGCGCCCTCGCGAGACGGAGGCCGATGTTGCCGCCGCCCGCGATCACCACCCGGCGCACCGGCTCGTCGAGCTTGCGCATCTCGCGCAGCACGCGGCGCACGTCCTTCCGCGCCGCGATGAAGAACACCTCGTCGCCATCCTCGACGACCGTATCGCCGTCGGGGATGATGCCGCGCCCGCCGCGATAGATCGCGACGACTCGGCTCGCGACGCCCGGCACGTGCTGCGGCAGCTCTCGGAGCGGCCGACCGACGAGGGCTCCGCCGCAGTGCGCCTCGGTCGCGACGAGCCGCACGCGGCCGTCCGCGAACTCGAGCACCTGCAGCGCGCCCGGGTAGTGAATGAGCTGCTCGATGTACTCCGTGACGAGCGCCTCCGGGCTCACGCGGACGTCGACGGCGAGGCAATCCGTCCCGAAGAGCTCGGAGTGGCGCATGTACTCGCCGGCGCGGATGCGCGCGATCTTCGTCGGCGTGCGAAACAGCGTGTACGCGATCTGGCACGCGATCATGTTGACCTCGTCGCTGTCCGTCAGCGCGATGATCATGTCCGCGTCCCTCGCCCCCGCCCGCTCGAGCACGTCCGGATACGCCGCGTTGCCGACGACGGTGCGCACGTCGAGCCGGTCCTGCAGCTCGCGCAGGACCTCGGGGTTGCGGTCGACGATCGTGACCTCGTTCGCCTCCTCGCGGGCGAGGCTGTACGCGACCGTCGTGCCGACCTGCCCGGCGCCGAGAATCAGAATGTTCATCGCGGTCGGTTCCTGGCGGCCAATGAAATCGGGGTCAGAGCCCGATTTCCGTTCAGACCCGATTGTCCTCGCGAATCAGGCTCTGACCCCGATTCCGCCTGAGCTCGATTCTCGTCCGAAATCGGGCTCTGACCCCGATTTAGATCAGCTCGAGGTTCGCGTACGCGACGACGAGCCATTTCGTGCCGCTCCGCTCGAAGTTCACCTGCACGCGCGCGTGCGCGCCGCTGCCCTCGGAATTCAGCACGATCCCCTCGCCGAACTTGCCGTGCCGCACGCGCTGACCGAGGCGGATCCCTCCGGGCGCCCGCTCGTCGGCATACGCGCGCGCCGTGCGCTGGAAGACGGGGCGCGAGACGGCCATCGTCGGCCGCACCTCCTCGAGGAGCTCGGCGGGAATCTCGCGCAGGAACCGCGACGGAACCGAATAGCTTTCCTGACCGTGCATGCGACGCTGCTCGGCGTACGTCAGAAAGAGACGCCGCTTCGCGCGCGTGATGCCGACGTAGCAGAGCCGCCGCTCCTCCTCGAGCCCTTCGGGATCGTTCAGGGAGCGCTGGTGCGGGAAGAGCCCGTCCTCCATGCCGCACATGAAGAGCCACTCGAACTCGAGCCCCTTCGCCGAGTGCATCGTCATCAGCTGCACGCCGTCCTCGTGCGGGCCCGCCTGCACGTCGCCCGACTCGAGCGCGGCGTAGGCCAGGAACTCGACGAGCGGCGGCATCCCGGACTCGGGGTCGATGAGCGCGTCGCGCGCGGCGTTGACGAGCTCCTCGAGGTTCTCGACGCGCGCTTCCCCGCCGCCGTGCGGCTCCTTGCCGTGATGCTCGATGAGGCCGACCTCGTCGATGACGCGCGCGATCAGCTCGTGCAGCGGCAGCCCGCGGGTCTCCGTGTCGAGGCGATCGATTAGCTTCAGGAAATCCCAGAGCGCGCGGCTCGAGCGCTTCGGCAGCACGTCCTCGGCGATCACGGCGGCCGCGGCCCGCCACAGGCTAGTGCCCGCGGCACGGGCCTCGTCCCGGACGGCGTCGAGCGTCCGCGAGCCGATGCCGCGCGGCGGCGTGTTCACGGCCCGCTCGAACGACGGATCGTCGTCGCGGTTTGCGAGGAGCCTGAGATATGCGAGCGCATCCTTGATCTCGGCTCGCTCGAAGAACCGCATGCCGCCGTACACGCGATACGGAATGCCCGCCGCGAGCAGCGCCTCCTCGAACACGCGCGACTGCGCGTTCGATCGATAGAGCACGGCGATGTCGCGGCGCCGTTCGCCCGCGGCGATCGCGTCCTGGATCCGGTTCACGACGAACTCGGCCTCGTCGCGCTCGTTGAACGCCGCATAGAGCTTGATCGGCTCGCCGGTGCCGCCGGCCGTCCACAGGTTCTTGCCGAGCCTGCCGGCGTTGTTCGCGATCACCGCGTTCGCCGCGTTCAGGATCGTCGCCGTCGAGCGGTAGTTCTGCTCGAGCCGGACGATCTTCGTGCCCGGGAAGTCGCGTTGGAAGTGCTTCAGGTGCTCGACGCGCGCGCCGCGCCAGCGGTAGATCGACTGATCGTCGTCGCCGACGACGAACGGCACGATGACGTCGCCCGCGAGCAGGCGGAGCCACCGGTACTGGATCGCGTTCGTGTCCTGGAACTCGTCGACGAGAAGCTGCTTGAAGCGCGCGCGGTAATGCTCGAGCAGATCGCGGCGGTCGCGCAGCAGCTCGAGGCTCCGGAGCAACAGCTCGCCGAAGTCGACGAGGCCCGAGTCACGGCAGAGCGCCTCGTAGCGCGAGTAGAGCTCGATCATGCGCCGGCGACCGAGATTGCCCTCGTCGCGGACGTCGCCGGGACGCAGGCCCTCGTCCTTCTGCGTGTTGATGAACCACTGGACGTCGCGCGGCGCCCATTCGTGCTCGTCGAGACCGAGCGATTTGAGCATGCGTCGGATCAACCGAAGCTGATCGTCCGAATCCATGATCTGGAACGCTTCCGGAAGCTCCGCCTCCTTCGCGTGGATCCGGAGCAGCCGGTGCGCGAGCCCGTGGAACGTGCCGATCCACAGGTTCCGCGTCGGGTAGCCGAGCAGCGCCTCGATCCTTTGGCGCATCTCGTTCGCGGCCTTGTTCGTGAACGTGACGGCAAGCACGTGCTGCGGCGCGTAACCCTCGACGCGAACGAGCCACGCGATCCGATGCACGAGCACGCGCGTCTTGCCGCTGCCCGCGCCCGCGAGGACGAGCGTCGGCTCTCTGCCTGCGGTGACCGCCTCCCGCTGCGCGTCGTTCAGCGGCTCGAGGATGTCCGTGATATCCATTGCGACCGATCGGCGGAGCGCCTGCGGTCGTCGCGGCGCGCCCCAATCATTCCGGCCAGAACAGCGGAATGTAGTGATCGACGAGCAGGAAGCTGAAGAGCGCCATCAGATACGTGATCGAATAGGTGAACGTCTTCAGCGCCGTGTCCTGGCTCGGCGCGAGCTTCAACTTGAGCACGTAGCCCAAGAACCCCGCGCCGAGCGCGAGCGCGCCGAGCAGGTACAGCATGCCGCTCATCCCGGTCAGGTACGGTAAGAGCGTCACGACGACGAGCAGGATCGTGTAGTAGATCACGAAAGACTTCGTCATCTCCTCGCCGTACGCGACCGGGAACATCGGAATCTCCGCGCGCTCGTAGTCGCGCCGGCGCGCGATCGCGAGCGCCCAGAAATGCGGCGGCGTCCACGTGAAGATGATCAGGAACAGGAGCAGCGCGTAGCCGCTGACCTCGTTCGTCACGGCGGCCCAGCCGAGCACGGGCGGCGCGGCGCCCGCGGCCCCGCCGATCACGATGTTCTGCGGCGTCGCGCGCTTCAAATACGCCGTGTAGATCACCGCGTAACCGATCAGCGACAGGAACGTCAGCGCGGCCGTCAGCGTGTTGACGAACAGCACGAGGATCGCGAGGCCGGCGAGCCCGAGCCCGAGCGCGAACGTGAGCGCGTCGCGCTCGCCGATCCGTCCGGACGGCAGCGGACGCATGCGCGTGCGCGCCATCGCCGCGTCGATACGCTGGTCGAGCACGTGGTTGATCGCCGCAGCCGACGCCGACGCGAGCGCGATGCCGAGGCTGCCGAAGACGAGCGCGTCCCACGGCACCATGCCCGGCGTCGCGAGGAACATGCCGACGATCGCCGTGAAGACCAGGAGCTGCACGACGCCCGGCTTCGTCAGCGCGTAGTAGTCCCGCCACGTCGGCACGGGAGCCGCGTCAGTGTCCGAATAGTCTTTGGTGAGCATTGACGATCGTAAGCAGCAGCACGGCGGCGCCGCCGTTGTGGGCGACGGCCACCGGCAGAGGGACCCCGAAAAGTACGATACTCGCCCCGAGCGTGAGTTGCACGGCCAGCGCCGCGAGCATCGCCGCTCCGGCGGTGCGTCCGGCGGGCCGCCGCAGCAATGCCACCGCGAATGCGATCAGCAGCGCGGACGCGACGATCGCGCCGAGCCTATGGGTGAAGTGCACCGCGACGCGGGCCGGGTGATCGAGCACGCCGCCCTCGTAGTCGATGCCAATCCCGCGCCACAGCACGAAGGCCTCGTCGAAGTCCGCGATCTCGGGCCACCACTGCGTCTGGCACGTCGGGAAGTCCGGGCACGCGACCGCGGCGTAGTTCGCGCTGGTCCAGCCGCCGAGCGCGATCTGCAGCACGAGCGCGACGCCCGCCGCGACGCCGAGCGCCTTCAGCCCACTCGCGGCCGGGAGCGGCGCCCGCCGGCGCGCCAGCACGAACAAGAGCGACAGCGTCGCTAAGCCGCCGAGCAGGTGCGCGACGACGACGATCGGCTTCAAGAGCAGCGTGACCGTCCACATGCCGAGGAGGCCCTGAAAGATCACGAGCCCCACGAGCACGAACGGCACGATGCGCGGCTGTGCCGGGTCCCGCCTGTTCAGCCACGCGATCACGGCGAGCGCGACGCAGACGAGCCCGAGCGTGCTCGCGATGTAGCGGTGAAACATCTCGCGCCAGGCCTTGCTCGCGTCGAGCGGCCGCCCGTAAAGCTCCTCGATGCCGGCGTCGAGCGCGAGCTGCTCGCTGACGAAAAGCTGCCCGTAGCAGCCGGGCCAATCGGGACAGCCGAGCCCCGCGTCCGACAGGCGGACCCACGCGCCGACCATGACGACGATCAATGCGAGCGCCACGCCGAAGCGGGCGAGCCACGTGAAAAGGGTGGACATCAGCCTATCTGGGACACTTCGAGCAGACGCTCCAGGTCGTCGAGCAGGCCCTTCTGCTCAGCGTCCGGAGGATAACTCATCACGAGATTGCCGTGCGGATCGACGACGTAGAGCCGGCCGCCGTCGCCGGCCTCTGCGACCGACGCCAGTACGTCGAGCAATGCGTCGGCGGACGCTGCGGCGAGGCTCGCGGCGACGAGCGTCGGATCCGCCGCCGAGAGCGCTTCGGCGTCGGGCCCGAGATAAACGCGCCGCACGCGGCTCTGATCGCGTCCGAGCCTGACGTGCACCTGTCTGAGCCGCACGAGGTGCTCGCGGCAGGCGTCGTCGCAGGCGGACGTCCGGACGTACAGCATCGACCAGTCCGGTCCCCAGCCCCCCGTTCCGTCCGTGGCCGCATCGCCCGGGGGCGGCGGCAGCGGCACGGCCGGGCTCACGAGCTGGCGGTCGGGGTTCTCGACCGTCGGCAGCGAGCTCAGGTCGCCGAAGTAATAGAGGAGATACGCGCCGACGACCGGCGCGATGCAGGCGAGCGCGACGAGCAGTAGCTCGATCTTGGAACGTTTCATTCCCTCCTCCGGCGCAGCGTCCGCACGGCGATCACGAGCGCGGCCCCGCCCGCGATCGTGCCGAAGAGCCACCACTGCGCGGCATACCCGAGATGACGCTCCGGCGGAAGGCCGGGCGCCGCGATCTCCCGCTCGAAGCCGTCCGGCTGATCCGGATCGAGCCGAAGCTGGTAGCCGTAGAGCCGTCGTCCGAAGAGTTCCTCGAGCGTGTCGATCGTCGGGAAGCTCATCACGACGACCGGGGCGTCGCGCTCGACGGCGGACGTGTCTCCGAGGCGGAGTCCCGGCGCCGGCAACCGGTCGAGCACGCCCGAGACGCGCCGCTCGGCGCCGTCCACGGAAATGTCGGGCAGCACGACGCGACCCGGATCCGCCGCGACCCAGCCGCGGTTCACGAGCAGCCAAGGGCCGCCGTCCGCCGGCTCGAACGGCGTCAGCACGTAGTAGCCCGCGACGCCGCCATGCACGATGTTGTCGATCAACACCTGCCGCTCCGGCACATAGTGGCCCGTGCTCTCGACCTTCCGGTACCGCAGCGCGTCGTCCGCCTCGTCCGCGGTCCGGAGCCGCGCGGCCGGCAGCTCGAGCGCCGCCTCGAATCGTTGCGCCGCCGCGCGGCTCTCTCCGGCGCGGCCGAGCTGCCAGAACCCGAGGCTCGCGCAGATCGACGCCACGGCGGCGAGCAGCACGACCGCGAGCCACGGGCGTGGAATGGTGCCGGCCGTGGAGCGCTGCGCGGTAGAATGGTCCGGTACTCGCATCGTCATCCGGCGCCGTTCGTGGCGCCTCTCATCCGGGAAGTCGTCGCCAGGAGTCTCATCGCGTCACGCGGCGGCGTCGAGCGGACCCGCCGAGCGGATGCGCCGCGCCTGTCGAAACGTTCGAACGCGACGACGAGGAGCCGAGCTTTGGACTTGATCGTGATCGTAATGTTCGTCGCCGTTCTGGCGAGCCTCGCCACCGCGCTCGGCTTCCTGCTGCGCTCGCGCGGCTCGTCGCGCGGGCTCGCGAACGCGCTGACCGTGCGGGTCGCGCTTTCCGTGCTGCTGTTCGTGCTGCTGATGGTCGCGTGGTACGCGGGCCTCATCGAGCCGCACGGCTTCACGGTCGCCCCGCCCCCAACACCCCAGTAGCGGGGATCTCGTCCACCACCGCAGCCGAGTCGAAGCGCCGACGCACCCAAACGGCCCGCCAACGCCAAACCCGCATCGTTCACGAGCGCCGCAACGCCAACTGGCGGAGGTCTCGCTGTGACGGCTTTCGCCGGAGCGTGCGCGCCATGGACGGCGCGCCCGCAGCCTCCAGGGACGGATTCACGGCGGTCCGGCGAAAGCCGTCACAGTGAGGCCTCCGCCCCGCGGCGCCCTCACCCGCTCGTGAACGATGCGGCCACGCCGCCCAACGATGCGGCCGCCCCGCTGAACGATGCGGCCGCGCCGCCCAAAGGCAGACGCGGCCAACGAGGCATCACGTCGACGCCGCTCAGAGCCAGTAAACGAATATGAAGAGCCCGAGCCAAACGACGTCGACGAAGTGCCAGTACCAAGCGACGGCCTCGAACGCGAAATGCCGCTCCGGCGTGAAATGGCCCCGCAACACGCGCAGCCACACGACGAGCAGCATGATCGAGCCGATCAGCACGTGCAGCCCGTGGAAACCGGTCAGCATGAAGAACGTCGAGCCGTAGATGCCGGCCGAGTCGAGGCGCAGGCCGAGATCGTGATACGCGTGGATGTATTCCTCCGCCTGGAAGCCGAGGAACAGAAAGCCGAGCAGGAACGTCGCGGCGAGCCAGATCTTCACGCCGAGCCGCTTGCCGTGCCGCAGCATGTGATGCGCGATCGTCAGCGTGACACCGCTCGTCAGCAGGATCGCGGTGTTCAGCGCGGGCACGCCCCACGCCGGGATCGTCTCGAACTCCGCTCCGGCCGGTCCGGAGGTCGGCCACGTGTTCTCGAAGCCCTCCCACAGCAGCACGTTCGTGAAGAAGTTGTTGCCCTCGCCGGCGAGCCAGGGCACGGCCAGCTGCCGCGCGTAGAACAGCGCACCGAAGAACGCGCCGAAGAACACGACCTCGGAGAAGATGAACCAGGCCATGCCCCAGCGGAACGACTTGTCGACCTGGTCGTTGTAGAAGCCCTTGACGCTCTCCGCGATGACCGTGCCGAACCAGCCGAACAGCATGACAGCCACTGTGGCCGCGCCGATCCACGCGATGAAGGATCCGGCGGAAACCTGGTTCAGCCACAAGCTGAACCCCGCCGTCAGCAGGAACAGACCGATCGAGCCGACGATCGGCCAGCGCGTGCCGTGCGGAACGTAATAGCGGTCGGATGGATGGGTCGCGGCGCTCATGACTGCGTTCGAACTCCGATGATGATTCTTACGAGCGCTGATCCAGCGCGAAGAACGTGTAGCCCAGGGTCAGGGTGTCGATGTGCGCGGGAAGATCAGGATCGATCATGAACAGCACCTGCATCTCCCGCCCCTCGTGCGGCGCGAACTCCTGGCTCGTGAAGCAGAAGCACTGCACCTTCTTGAAGTACTTGGCCGCGGCGCCCGGCGCGACGCTCGGCGTCGCGTGACCGACGAGCGTGCTGCCCGTGAGGTTGCGAGCGAAATAATGCGTCTCGTACAGCTGCCCCGGGTGAACCTCCATGTGGCTCACCGTCGGCCGAAATTCCCACGGCGCTCCGGCTGCCAGCGCCCCGACGAACTCGACGCGGATCGTGCGATCGACGTCGACGCTCTCGGTTACCTGCTGCGCCTCGTTCGCCGTCCGGCCGCCGATCCCCGTGATTTGGCAGAAGACGTCATAGAGCGGCACGAGCGCGAATCCGAAGCAGAACATGCCGGCGCAGAGCGCCACGAGCTTCAGCGTCAGAACACGATTCGGGCTCATCGCCAAACCCTCAGAACAAGCCTTTCACCGCGCCGAGCACGATGAAGCCGACGTAGAACGCGGCCGCGAGCACCGCGAGCAGCACCGCGTTGCGGCGCGCGCGCGCCCGGCGCTCGTCGGCGCCCGGCGCCTCGCCGGGCCGCCGCTCGTCGTTGCCGTGCGCGGGCGCCATCACGTAGCTCATTTGATCACCGGCGGCGTGTCGAACGTGTGGTGCGGAGCCGGCGACGGCACCGTCCACTCGAGGCCCTCGGCGCCCTCCCACGGATTGTCCGGTGCCTTCGGGCCGCCGCGGACGGCCTTGATCACGACCCAAACGAAGACCAGCTGCGCAAGGCCGAAGCCGAACGCGCCGATGCTCGAGATCATGTTGAAGTCCGCGAACTGCACCGCGTAGTCCGGAATACGGCGCGGCATGCCCGCGAGCCCGAGGAAGTGCTGCGGGAAGAACGTGAGGTTCACGAAGATCACGGACAGCCAGAAATGCCACTTGCCGAGCCGCTCGTCGTACATGTGGCCCGTCCACTTCGGCAGCCAGTAGTAGGCGCCCGCGAACGCGCCGAACAGCGCGCCGGGCACGAGCACGTAGTGGAAGTGCGCGACGACGAAGTAGCTGTCGTGGTACTGGAAGTCCGCCGGGACGATCGCGAGCATCAGCCCCGAGAACCCGCCGATCGTGAACAGGAACAGGAACGCGAGCGCGAACAGCATCGGCGTCTCGAACGACAGCGAGCCGCGCCACATCGTCGCGGTCCAGTTGAAGACCTTCACGCCCGTCGGAATCGCGATCAGCATCGTCGTCAGCATGAAGAAGAGCTGACCGGCGAGCGGCATGCCGACCGTGAACATGTGGTGCGCCCACACGATCAGCGACAGGAACGCGATCGACGCCGTCGCGTAGACCATGGCTGCGTAGCCGAACAGCGGCTTACGCGAGAAGGCCGGAATGACCTGAGAGACGATGCCGAACGCCGGGAGGATGATGATGTAGACCTCGGGGTGGCCGAAGAACCAGAAGATGTGCTGGTACATCACCGGGTCGCCGCCGCCGCTCGCGGTGAAGAAGCTCGTGCCGAAGAACTGGTCCGTGAGCAGCATCGTGACCGCCCCCGCGAGGACCGGCATCGCGAGCAGCATCAGATAGGCCGTGATCAGCCACGTCCACACGAACATCGGCATCTTCATCAGCGACATGCCCGGCGCCCGCAGGTTCATGATCGTGACGATGATGTTGATCGACGCCATGATCGACGAGAGGCCGAGCAGGTGGATCGCGAAGATCGAGAACGGCAGCGCGGCCCCGGTCTGCAGCGACAGCGGCGGATACAGCGTCCAGCCGGCCGCGGGGGCACCGCCCGGCATGAAGAACGTGAGAATGAGCAAGCCGGTCGCAAACGGCAGCAGCCAGAACGACCAGTTGTTCAGCCTCGGCAGCGCCATGTCCGGCGCGCCGATCATCATCGGCACCATCCAGTTCGCGAACCCGGCGAACGCAGGCATGATCCCGCCGAAGATCATGATGATCGCGTGGACGGTGGTCATCGAATTGAAGAACTCGGGCTGGACGAACTGCAGCCCGGGCTGGAACAGCTCCGCGCGGATGACCAGCGCCATCAGGCCGCCGATGAAGAACATCAGCAGCGCGAAGATCAGGTACAGCGTGCCGATATCCTTATGGTTGGTCGTCGTGACCCAGCGCATGATCCACGGCAGCACGCCCTTCGGATGATCGTGATGGCCGGCGTGGACGTCGATCGCAGTCGTGCTCATCGCAAAAGCTCTCCTTAACTTCGAGCGCGTTCCCGTGCGCTCAGTCCGCCTGCGTCATCGAGGGCCGTCGGTTCTCGGCCACCCACTCGTCGAACCGCTCGCGGCTCACGACTTCGACGACGATCGGCATGTACGCATGGTCTCTGCCGCAGAGCTCCGCGCATTGGCCGCGGTACGTGCCTTCCTCCGTCGCGTGGAACCAGGCCTCGTTGATGTAGCCCGGCACCGCGTCCTTCTTCACGGCGAATTCGGGCACCCACCAGGCGTGCAGCACGTCGGCGGAGGTGATCAGCAGGCGAACCTTCGTATCGACCGGGACGACGACCCGGTTGTCGACCTCGAGCAGGTAGTTGTCGACGGACGCGGGATCGATCCCCGAGCGGAGACGGCGCGCCGCGTTGCTGTCGCGGTCGAGCACACTGAAGAAGCTCACGCCGTCATCGATGTAATCGTAGTGCCAGAGCCACTGATAGCCTGTGACCTTGATCGTGAGCTCCGACTCGGTCGTGTCCTCCATGCGCACGACCGTCTCGGCAGCGGGGATGGCCATCGCGATCAGGATCACCGCGGGGATCGCCGTCCAGACGACCTCGACCATCGTGTTGTGAGAGAACTTCGCCGCCTGCGCGCCCGTGTCCTTACGGAATTTCACGATCGCGTAGATCATCGCGGCGAAGACGCCGATGCCGATGACCACGCATACCCCGAGGATCAGCATGTGGAGGCCGTAGACCTCGCGGCTGATCGTCGTGACCCCCTGGGGCATGTTCAGCTGCCAGTCGCTCCACGCCGGGGAGCTGAAGAACGCCGTCAGCACTGAGAGCGCGGCGGCAAAGGCGCCAACTTTTCGGTTCATTTGCATGATTTCAGAAGCAAAGTTGAACGGCAGGCGGGCGCACGAATTCTAGCAGACACGCCTTCCCCGCCGGCTTACGGTTTTCCACTATGGTGACCGAGCGCCCGGAGGCGCTATGGACGCGGTCGCGAGATCTCATCACGACGACCTTCGTCGGCGGCCGATCGCGGAGACCGCGACGGCTGCCTCGTGCGGACCGGGCCGCCGTGCGCGCCGCGCCTCGGCGGGTGCCCACGCGTGCCCCAGGATCAGCTCGATCGTGACCGGGATGCGGCCGTCGCGCCGCTCGCGCTCGAGCGCGGCGACGAAGCCGGCCCACCGCATGCGGCCGGTCAACGATCGGCGTCGGCCCGCGGCGAGGTTCACGGCACCGGTGGAGCGCAGGTCACGGATCACTGAGTCGACATCCCTGTACGTCAATTGCATCCGGTCCACGTCGACGACGGGCTCGGCCAAGCCTGAAGCGACGGCGAGGTCGCCGAGGTCGTGCATGTCGTAGAACGCGTGCACGTGCACGCGATCGTCGACGGCCGCCCAGGCACGCCGCAGTTGCTCGAGAGAATCGGGACCGAGCGTCGCGAACAGAAAGAGCCCGCCGCTCGTCAGCGTCCTCGCCGCTTCACGGAACACGCCCTCGGGCCTGCTCCACGGGAGCAGCATATTAGCGAAAATCAGGTCTAGAGTGCCATCTTTGACCGGCAACCGCTCCGCATCGGCCACGATCGCCGCCGTAGCGGCCGCCCCGGCCCGCGCGGCGCACAGCATCGCGACGCTCGAATCGATCGAGATCACGCGGGCCGCCGGATAGCGCGCACGGAGTTCGGCGCCGCCCGCCCCGTGACCCGCGCCGACGTCGGCCGCGACCTTCGGATCGAGCCGCATGAAGTCGAGCCGCTCGAGCAGGCGCTGCCGTGCCTCGTCGTGCACGACGCTCGCGGCCGAGAACGTCCGGGCCGCGCGATCGAACGCGCGCCGCGCCGCGTGCCGCTCCGGGAGGGCCGAGAAGGGATCGCTGCTCATCGCTCGTCGCGCGCCGGCGTACGGCCGGCTTGCCTCCGTGCCGGTGATCTTCGGCCCGCGGCGCCGCAGAAAGTTCGCGACGCTAGGTAGTCGCCGCCGCCTCGCGCCGGACGCCGAGCCGCGCAAGCAGCGCGTCGTCGCGGGTCGTGCTCGGGTTCTCCGTCGTCAACAGCTTGTCGCCGTAGAACATCGAGTTCGCGCCGGCGAGAAGACATAACGCCTGCATCTCGTCGCTGAACTCGGTGCGTCCCGCGGAGAGTCGAATATAGGACGCGGGCATCAGGATCCGCGCGACCGCGACGGTCCGCACGAACTCGAAGTTGTCGAGCTCGTCCGCGTGCTCGAGCGGGGTGCCGGGCACCTTCACGAGCCGGTTGATCGGCACGCTTTCCGGATGCGGGTCGAGGGTCGCGAGCGCGTGCAGGAACTCGATCCGGTCGGCGCGGCTCTCGCCGAGGCCGAGAATCCCCCCGCAGCAGACCTTGATGCCCGCACTGCGGACCCGGCGCAGCGTGTCGAGCCGGTCCGCGAACGTCCGCGTCGTGATGATGTTCGGATAGAACGACTCGGACGTGTCGAGATTGTGGTTGTAGTAGTCGAGCCCCGCCTCGGCGAGGCGCTCCGCCTGCCCGTCGCGCAGCAGGCCGAGGGTCGCGCACGTCTCGAGGCCGAGCGACTTCACCTCACGGATCATCTCGAGGATCGGCTCGAGCTGCCGGTCCTTCGGGCCGCGATACGACGCGCCCATGCAGAAGCGGGTCGCGCCGGCCGCCTTCGCCCGCTCCGCGGCGCGACGCACCTCGTCGAGCGGCATCAGGTCGTGGACATCGACGCCCGTCTCGAAGCGGATGCTCTGCGGACAGTACGCGCAGTCTTCCGGGCAGGCGCCCGTCTTGATCGACAGTAGCGTCGAGACCTGCACGGCATTCGGATCGAAGTGCCGCCGGTGCACGCATTGCGCGGCGAAGAGCAGATCGAAGAGCGGCAGCTCGAACAGCGCCCGCACGTCATCGATCCGCCAATCCGTTCGCGGCGTCGTCCCGATCGAAAGGCCGTGGACGCGGATTTCCGGTTCGATCGGGGACATTCGTGCGTGGCTCCGTGCGCCGTCTCGCGAGAGGCTGGCAGTATCTGGACGCGGTCCTGGGGTGTCAACTTGAGCGCCGTCTCCCAATTCGCCGCCGCGCTCGCGCGTGCGTGCCTCGCCGAGCGCTGCCCGTCGTGCGGCGGCTCGACCGACGCGGGCTTCTGTTTCGGCTGCCGCGGCGACATGCCGTCGATCGAGATGCCGTGCTCGACGTGCGGCCTGCCTCGCCCCGTCGGCCGCTGCCCGCGCGAGGTCGTCGCATGGCACGTCGACCGCGTCGTTGCGCCGTTCGAGTACGCGCCGCCGATCGACGCCTTTCTGCAGGCGCTCAAGTTCGGTCAGGGGCGGATGCTCGGGCGCGCGCTCGCGCTGCTCGTTGCGCCTGCGGTCGCGCGCGCCGACGACGAGATGCTCGTCGCGGACCTCGTCGTGCCGGTGCCGCTCCATCGCCGCCGCCTCGTCGCCCGGGGGTACAACCAGGCGACCGAGATCGCGCGAACCTTGTCGGCTGCGCTCCGCATTCCGCTCGCGCCCGCGGCGGCGCGGCGCACCCAAGCGGCCGCGCCGCAGTCGCGGCTCCGCGCGCGAGAGCGCGCGGCGAACGTCGAGCACGCCTTCATGGTCGACGCCGATCTCACCGGCGCGCGGGTCGCGATCGTCGACGACGTGATCACGACCGGCGCGACCGTCAACGCGCTCGCGGCGGAGCTCCGGCGGGCAGGCGCGGTCCGCGTCGAAGCCTGGGCGGTCGCGCGAACGGTGCGGACGCCGCAAGCGCGGGTCCCCGCAGCGCCGAGCCGAGAGGTCGAAGGCGTCACAGCTAGGCGCGAGAGCGACGCGGAACCCGGATGAGGTCGCGCAGCGGGAGGTCGTGAAATGGCGCTAGGCGCCGCCCGCCCCCGCGCGGGCGAACACGTAGTCGAGCAGGATGCCCGCAAACACGCAGCCGCCGACCCAGACGTTGTTGATGAATGCCCGAATACAGCCTTCGGGCTCGCGGTCGCGGATCAAAAACTGCTGGTACAGGAAGAGCAGGAGCGCGATGCCGAGACTGCCGAAATACCAGGCGCCGAGCTCGGCATTGCGGCCGACGAGCACGAGCGCGAGCAGGAACAGTGCCTGCATCCCGGCGATCGCCGTGCGGTCCATGTCGCCGAACAGCACGGCGGTCGAGTTCACGCCGATCGCGAGGTCGTCCTCGCGATCGGCCATCGCGTACTCCGTGTCGTAGATCACTACCCAGACGATCGTCGACACGAAGAGCAGCCAGCCGATTCGCGGGACCTGCCCGAGCTCGGCCGCATAGGCCATCGGCACGCCCCATGAGAACGCGATGCCGAGCACGAACTGCGGCGCGGACAGCCAGCGCTTCGTGAACGGATAGATCACGGCGACGACGGCGCCGGCCACCGCGAGCCACAACGTCAGGCGGTTCAGCGTCAACACGAGGCCGAGCGCGACGAGCATCAGGCCGAAGAACAGGATCAGCGCCTCGCCGGGCGCGACGTCTCCGGTCGCGAGCGGCCGATCCGCCGTGCGGCGGACATGCGGATCGATCTTGCGGTCCGCGAAGTCGTTGATGATGCAGCCGGCCGAGCGCATCACGATCGTGCCAATCACGAACACGACGAACACCTTCGGGTCCGGTGTGCCGTCACCCGCGAGCCACAGCGCCCAGAGCGTCGGCCACAAGAGCAGCCAGATGCCGACCGGCCGGTGCAGCCGCATCAGCCGGCCGTACTTGCCGTAGTGCTCGAGGATCAGCTCGATCCAATGCATCAGCCGGCGAATGGCGAGGCCCGCCCGATGCCAGGCCGAGAGCGTCGTCGCCTCTCCGTCCGTCCGCGTCTTCATCGGGCCGTCATTCTAAAGGTGCGTCGTGAGTCGATCGGAACAATGTGCCGCCGTCGCGCGCATCGTCGCTCGGCCCGGCTCCTCCCCCGCCATGTTGCCGGAGTCGGGCCGCGATGTCCGCGCACGGACCGGCACGCCGTCACACTTTCGCGTACTCGCGCGCGCCATGGACCCAGCGGCGGATCAGCATGTCGGCCTGGTCGGGGTGCCGCTCGAGGAGCAGGTCGGAGAGGCGGATCACGTCGGGCAGAAGATCCGCGTCGCGCAGCAGGTTCGCGACCTTGAGCTGCACGATCCCGGTCTGCCGAGTGCCGAGCACCTCGCCGGGACCGCGGAGCTCCAGATCCTTCTGCGCGACCTCGAAGCCGTCATTGGTGCGGCGCATCAGGTCGAGCCGCTGACGCGCGACGTCCGACAGCGGCGGCCGGTAGAGCAGCACGCAGCTCGACTCGAGCTGTCCGCGGCCGACGCGTCCGCGGAGCTGGTGCAGCTGCGCGAGTCCCATGCGCTCGGAGTTCTCGATGACCATCAGCGTCGCGTTCGGCACGTCGACGCCGACCTCGATGACCGTCGTCGCGACGAGGAGGCGGACGTCGCCTTGCTTGAACGCGCGCATCACGGCCTCCTTCTCGGCGGCCTTCATCCGCCCGTGGACGAGGCCGATCGGCACTTCGGGAAGCGCCGCGGCGAGCTCGTCGGCGAGGCTGTTCGCGGCGCTCGACTCGACCGCGTCCGACTCGTCGATCAGCGGGCAGACCCAGTACGCCTGTCGTCCGGCGCGACAATGCGCGCCGATCCGCTCGACGAGCTCCGCTCGGCGGCTCTCGGGCAGCACAACGGTCTTTACCGGGCGGCGTCCCGCCGGCAGCTCGTCGATGATCGAGCAGTCGAGGTCGGCGTATGCCGTCATTGCGAGGGTCCGCGGGATCGGCGTCGCCGTCATGATCAGCTGGTGCGGCACGGTGCCGCCCGACTCGCCTTTCTTCTTGAGCTCGAGCCGCTGGCGCACGCCGAAGCGGTGCTGCTCGTCGACGATTACGAGCGCGAGCCGTGCGAAGCTCACGGCCTGCTGGAAGAGCGCATGCGTGCCGACGACGACCGCGACGTCGCCCGACTCGATTCGCGCGAGCACGTCGGCACGCGCCGCGGCGCCGAGCGAACCGGTCAGGAGCGCGCACTCGACGCCGAGCGGCGCGAGCCACGCGGAGAAGCTCGTGAAGTGCTGCTCCGCGAGGAGCTCCGTCGGCGCCATCACGGCCGCCTGGTAACCCGCCGACGTCGCGACGAGCGCCGCCGCGGCCGCGACGACCGTCTTGCCCGAGCCGACGTCGCCCTGTAGCAGTCGATGCATCGGCCGCGTCTGCGCGAGATCCGCGAGGATCTCGTCGAGCGCCTTGCGCTGCGCGCGCGTCAACCCGAACGGCAAAACGGCCTCGAGGCGCGGCAGGCGCACGTCGACGTCCTCGATAGGCGGCGCACGCTCGCTCTCGGCGCCGATCGACAGACGCTTCAGCGAGAGCCGCTGCGCGATCAGCTCCTCGAGCGCGATGCGCCGCTGCCATGGATGTCGGCCGGCGGCGAGCGCATCGAAGTCCGTGCCGGGCGGCGGCCGATGCAGCGAAACGAGCGCATCGGTGAGCGCCGGCCAGCCGGCGGGCAGGAGCCCCGCGAGCGGATCGGGCAACGGATCGCGCTCGACGATCGCAAGGGCCTGGCCGACGATCTGCCGCAGACGCTGCTGGCGCAGCCCCTCCGTCGACGGATAGATCGGCGTCATCGTGCGCTCGGCCGGCTCGTCATCGCGGCCGATCGTGCGCCATTCGGGATGGATCATCTCGAGGCCGGTCGGCCCGCTGCGCACCTCGCCGAAGCAGCGGACCCGCGCGCCGCGCGCGAGCCGCTGCTGATACCCCTGATTGAAGTGGAAGAATCTGAGCGTCAGCCCGCCGGTGCGATCCGTGATCCGGCAGAGCAGCGACCGGCGCCGGCGGAACGCCACCTCGGTCAGCTCGACCGTGCCCTCGACGAGCACCTTGTCGCCCGGCCGCAGGCTCCCGAGCGGACGAAGCTCCGTGCGGTCCTCGTAGCGCTGCGGCAGCAGCAGCAACGCGTCGCCGATCCGCTCGATGCCGAGCCGCTTCAGCTGCGCGGCGAGCGTCGCGCCGACGCCGTGCAGCGTCGCGACCGGCCTCTCGAGCTCCTGCTCGGACGTCCGCCGCGACGACCCTCGGCTCACCGCACTCACCGAAGCAGCTCGACGGTGAGCGGCCGAGCCACCGCTCATCCGGCCAGGACGAGGATCGCGTCCACCTCCACGGCCGCGCCCCGCGGCAGCGCCGCAACGCCGATCGCGGCCCGCGCCGGGTAAGGCTCCGCGAAGTACTGCGCCATGATCTCGTTGACTACGGGGAAGTGCGCGAGATCCGTGAGATACACGGTAACCCGTACCGCATCCGCGAGCGATCCGCCGCTCGCCTCGGCGACCGCCGCGAGATTCTCGAACGCCTGCCGGACCTGCGCGCGGATGTCGCCCTCGACGAGCTGCATCGTCTTCGGGTCGAGCGGGATCTGCCCGGACAGGAACACCGTGCGGCCGGTCTTCACCGCCTGGCTGTACGTCCCGATCGCGGCAGGCGCCCGCGGCGTGCTGATGATTTGTTTGTCTTCTGCCATGCTCCGTCCTTCAACCGGTTCCGCGCGTGACGCGGACGACTCCGGGAATCGTACGAATGCTGCGCAGCACGTGCGCGAGCTGCTTGCGATCCTTGACCTTCAGCCGGAAGAGCAGCACCGACGAGTCGCCCTCGGTATCGACGCGGACGTGGTCGATGTTCGTGTGCGTCGCGGAGATCTTGCCCGCGACCTCGGCGAGAAGCCCGACGCGGTCGAGCGTGCGGACCTGGATCTCGGACAGGAACTCGCCCTCGACGTCGTTCTTCCAGTTGACCGGGATCCACTTCGACGGCTGCTTCCGGTACTCGGCGAGGTTGCCGCACGTCGTTCGATGGATCACGATGCCGCGCCCGCTCGACATGAAGCCGATGATCTCGTCGCCCGGAATCGGATAGCAGCAGCGCGCATAGGTCACGACGAGCCCTTCCGTGCCGGCGATCTCGAGCGGCTTGCGCTTCTGCGCGAGCTCCGTGTCGTCGCCGTCGTGCTGCGCGAGCATGCCGGCGACGACCGGCGCAAGCCGCTCGCCGAGCCCGAGCTGCTCGTAGAGCGTGCCCATGTCCTCGAGCCCGAGCTCGTGAAGGAGCGCCGCGACGCGCGCCTTCGGCAGGCGGCGCAGGCTGATGGAGTAAGGCCGAAGCGCCTGGCTCAGGAGCCTGCGGCCGAGCTCACGGGCCTCGTCGCGCCGCAGGTTCTTCAGATAGGCGCGGATCGCGTTTCGCGCCTTCGCCGTCGCGACGAAGTTGACCCAGTTCGGGTTCGGCCGCGCGCCGCGCGCGGTGATGATCTCGACCGTCTGGCCGTTGCCGAGCGGCGTCTTGAGCGGCACGAGACGCCGGTCGATCTTCGCAGCGACGCAGCGGTTGCCGACGTCCGTGTGGACGGCGTAGGCGAAATCGACGGCGGTCGCGCCGCGCGGCAGCCGCATGATGTCGCCCTTCGGCGTGAACACGTACACCTTGTCCGGGAAGAGGTCGACCTTGACCGCCTCGAGGAACTCTTCCGAGTTCGCCGAGTGCTGCATCTCCATGAGCCCCGCGAGCCACTCGCGCGCGCGCTCCTCGGTGCTGTACGTGCGCTTGTCGACGGCCTTGTACTGCCAGTGCGCGGCGACGCCGCGCTCGGCCACCTTGTCCATCTCCTCGGTGCGGATCTGCACCTCGAGCGGCACGCCGTTCGGACCGAACAGCGTCGTGTGCAGCGACTGGTAGCCGTTGACGCGGGGGATCGCGATGTAGTCCTTGAAGCGGCCCGGCATCGGCTTGTAGAGCTGGTGCGCGAGCCCTAGCGCGCGATAGCAGCTGTCCACGTCGGGAACGATGATGCGGATGCCGAACACGTCGACGATCTCCGCGAGGTGCGCGTGCTTGCGCAGCATCTTCTTGTAGATGCTGTACAGGTGCTTCTCGCGGCCCGTCACCCGCGCCTTGATACGGTTCGCCTCGAGCTCGTCCGCGAAGCGGCTCTCGATTCGGCGCAGCGGCTGGCGCTGATTGCCGCGGGCGCGACGCAGCGCGCGCTCGAGCACGCGGTAGCGGAACGGATAGAGCGTCCTGAAGCCGAGATCCTCGAGCTCGATTTTCAGGCTGTAGATACCGAGCCGGTTCGCGATCGGCGCGTAGATCTCGAGCGTCTCGCGGGCGATCCGCCGCTGCTTCTCGCGCGGCAGCGCGCCGATCGTGCGCATGTTGTGCGTGCGGTCGGCGAGCTTCACGAGGATCACGCGCAGATCCTGCACCATCGCGAGGAGCATCTTACGGAAGCTCTCCGCCTGCGCCTCCGCCGCGCTGTCGAACCGGAGCTGATCCAGCTTGCTGACGCCGTCGACGAGGAGCGCGACGTCGTCGCCGAAGCAGGACTTGATCTCGGCGAGCGTCGCCGGCGTGTCCTCGAGCACGTCGTGCAGGAGCGCGGCCTTGATCGAGCCCGGATCGAGGTTCAGCCCCGCGAGGATCTGCGCGACCGCGATCGGATGGGAGATGTACGGCTCGCCGCTTCGACGGTTCTGGCCCGCGTGGGCCTTCGCCGCGAAGTCGTGGGCTTCGACGATGCCTTCGAGGTCTTCTTCGGGCAAATAGGCGGCGAGGCGGGTCAGCAGCTCGCCGAAACCGTGGTCGTCAGCGCGGCGGACGACCGGAAGCCGTCTCTCGCGAATCGCGCCTCCTATCATCGGCGACCCTCATCGCCTGCCGCCCTGCTTCGCAGTGCGCGTCACTCCGAGCCTGCGAGCGGCGGCCGCGGCGAAAGCAGATCGTCCGGAATCAGCGCCGGCGGCGTCTTGTCGAGCTCGAGCAGGTCGTCGACCGGCTGATCCCGCTCCTCGAGGATTCGGGAGTCGACGTACCCCTCCGCGATCTCGCGCAGCGCGACGACCGTCGGCTTGTCGTTCTCCCACTCGACGAACGGTTGCGCCCCGTTCGCGAGCTGACGTGCGCGCTTCGCGGCGACCAGCACGAGCTGGAACATGTTCGGCACGTGCCGGGTGCAATCCTCGACCGTGATTCGGGCCATCTCTCACCTCCTTGAGGGATGAAACAGTGTACTCCAAGCGCGCGGCGCGCGACTAAGGCACTTGGGCGTCCGGCAGGCGTGCGCCGGGTGCCCCGCAGGCGTCCTCGAAGACCTTCGCGACCCGCTCCGCGACGCCGGGCGCATCCGTGCGATGCCGCGCCCCGTCGCCCGTGACGATCTCGGCGAGCTCGTCGGCCGCGCGCTCGAGGTCGTCATTGACCACGACGTAGCCGAATTCGTTCCAGTGCGTCATGTCGCCGACGGCATCGCGGAGCCGCCGTGCGATGACCTCGGGGGGATCGCTGCCCCGGTTCTTGAGCCGGGACTCGAGCGCTGCGACGCACGGCGGCAGGATGAACACGGTGACGGCGTCCGGCGCCCGCTCGCGGACCTGCCGCGCGCCCTGCCAGTCGATCTCGAGCAGCACGGACGCACCCGTGCGGAGCAGCGCGTCGACGTGCTCGCGGGACGTGCCGTACCAGTGGTCGAAGACCTGCGCGTGCTCGAGGAACGCGTCGCGCCGGACCATGTCGCGGAACTCGTCCGGGCTCACGAAGAAGTAGTCGACGCCGTGGCGCTCGCCGGGCCGCGGCCGCCGCGTCGTGTAGGACACCGAGAAGCGCAGGTTCGGCACGCGCTCGAGCAGCGCGCGAACGAGCGTCGTCTTGCCGGCGCCGGACGGCGCAGCGAGCACGACCAGACGTCCGCGTGCCTGACGCCCTCCTTCGCTCATGCCTACTCCAGGTTCTGGACCTGCTCGCGCATCTGCTCGATCAGGACCTTGAGCTCGACGGCCGTTCGGGTCAGCTCCTCGTCCTGCGCTTTCGAGCCGAGCGTGTTCGCTTCGCGGTTCATCTCCTGGATCAGGAAATCGAGCCGCCGGCCGATCGGCTCCCGACGCTTCAGAACCTCCCGCGCCTCGACGACGTGCGCGCCGAGCCGATCGACCTCCTCGCTGACGTCGAAGCGCTGCGCGACGAGCACGAGCTCCTGCTCCAGACGCTCGGGCTGCGCCTGAACGTCGAGCCGCGCGAGCCGCTCGACGAGCTTCTGCCGATAGCGCTCCTGCGCGGTCTCGACCGCGGGCCGCACCGTGGCGAGCCGCGCGACGATCGCGTCGAGCCGCTCCTCGACGAGCGCCGCGAGCCGCTCCCCTTCCCTCGCGCGCGTCGCCTCGAGCGCGGCCGCGGCCTCACGCAGCGCCCGCCGGGCCGGCTCCGCGAGCGCCTCGACGTCGAGCTCGCGCTCCTTCAGCACACCCGGCCAGCGCAGCACCTCGTAGACGGTCAGCGGGCGAGCGTGCGGGAACGCCTGACGCACGTGCCCCTCGAGCGCCGCGAGCGCCGCAAGGCCCGCCGAGTCGAGCTCGGCGGCGCCGCTCGAGCCGTCCGCGACCGTGACCTTCAGCGTGCAGTCGACCTTTCCGCGACGCACGTGCTCGGCGAGGATGTCGCGGCACACTGCCTCCAGCGCGCGAAGCTCGTCCGGCAGACGGATCGAGACGTCGAGGAAACGATGATTCACGCTGCGCAGCTCCCAGGCCAGCCGGAACGGCGGGCTCTCGGCCACTGCGCCCGCGAAGCCTGTCATGCTGTGCGGCAAGGTCGGGTTCCGTCGTGAGCCAGTGCGGGCCTAGTCTAGCAGCCCGCACAGGGCCGGTACGGAGAGATCGCGCTCTGCGCGCCGCCTCGCGACGCGGTGGCAGGGCGTCTCGCGGCGAGCGGCAATCGCCGAGCGCACATCAGCCGTGACTAGTTAAGCAGGCAGTCCGCAAAAAATATGCTGCGCTCGGACGGCCGCGGCGGGCGCTCGATCGCTTCGAGCGCGCTCCCGACGGCGGACCGGCCACATTGCGATTTCGCGTAGTATTCGACGGAATCGAGCTCGCGCCCTCCAGCAGAATTGCGCCCCACGTCCCTCGCGAACGCGACCGACCCGACCGACAACGAAGAGCGAACACCGCCGTGCGCATCGAGTTTGCGAAGCTCAGCCTCCCGGGGAACCGACAGGACAATCAGGACCGCGTAGACGTGCTGACCCGAGAAAAGTCGGCGCTGCTCATCGTCGTCGACGGCATGGGCGGGCACGCGGAAGGCGCGAAAGCGGCCGAGGTGACCGTCGCGACGCTGAAGCGGTGCTTCGCGGACGAAGGCGAGGCGGTCTTCGATCCGCAAGGGTTCTTGACCGTCTCGCTGGCCCTCGCGCATGCGAACGTCGTCGAGCTCGGCGGCGGCGTGGCGATCGACCACAAGCCGCGCGCGACCTGCGCGGTGTGCCTCGTGCAGGACGGGGGCGCGTACTGGGCGCACGTCGGCGATAGCCGTGTCTACCAGCTGCGCGACGGCCGGGTCCGCGAGCGCACTCGGGACCACAGCCACGTGGAGCTGCTGCGGCGCGAGGGGGTGATCGGCGAGCGCGAGATGCGGTCCCACCCGATGCGCAACTTCGTCGAATGCTGCCTCGGCGGAGACTCGGCGCTGCCGAACATGAGCATCACTGCCCGCAAGGTGCTCGCACCGGGCGACGTGCTGCTCGCGTGCTCCGACGGCCTGTGGGCCGGGCTCGAGGACACGGAGATCGCGGCGATCTCCGCGTCGCCCCAGCCGCTCGATCCGGCGCTGCGCGTGCTCGCCGAGCGTGCCGTCGCACGCAATCACCCGCACAGCGACAACACGACGGTCGCGGCGCTGCGCTGGTTCGGCGACTAGGCTCCAAGCCCGTCCGCGAATCGAGCGACGTGCCGCCGAGGCGCTCGCTACGGCGAGCGCCATCGCACGGTTCCCGCGCATTGCGCAAGCTTGCCGCAGCGGACCGCGACAGGCAGGATCGATGGCTCCGGAGCGACGCCCGCTCCGCGTCAAGCGAGGTGTTCCTTACCGATGCGTCCGAGCAAACGCAGGCCCGACGAGATGCGGCCCGTGCGCTTCATCGCGGACTACACACGCCATGCCGAAGGCTCGGTCCTCGTCGAGTTCGGCGACACGCGCGTCCTCTGCACGGCTTCGGTCGAGGCGAAGGTTCCGCCGTTTCTGAAAGGCCGTCAGGAAGGTTGGGTGACCGCCGAGTACGGCATGCTTCCCGGCGCGACGCATACGCGCACACCTCGCGAGGCGTCGCGCGGTAAGCAGAGCGGCCGCACGCTCGAGATTCAACGCCTGATCGGGCGGAGCCTGCGCGCGGTCGTCGACCGCCGCGCGCTCGGCGAGCGCACGATCACGGTCGACTGCGACGTCCTGCAGGCGGACGGCGGCACGCGCACGGCGGCCATCTCCGGCGGCTACGTCGCGCTCGCGCTCGCGGCGGACCGCATGCACGCCCGCGGAGAGCTCGAGCGCAATCCGATCCACGGGCAGATCGCTGCCGTCTCTGTCGGCATCTATCGCGGCGTACCGGTCCTCGATCTCGATTACGCCGAGGACGCCGAAGCGGAGACGGACATGAACGTCGTGATGAACGAAGCCGGCGGATTCGTCGAGATCCAGGGAACCGCCGAGGGACATGCGTTCAAGCGCGACGAGCTCGATCGGCTGCTCCGGCTCGCCGAGCAAGGCGTACGCCATCTGCTCGAAGCGCAGTCGGCCGTGCTTGCACGATGAGCTCACGGCGCCGCTGGGTCGTCGCGACCGGCAATCCGGGCAAGCTCGCCGAGATCCAAGCGCTCCTCGCGGAGCTGCCGTTCGATCTCGTCGCGCAACGCGAGCTCGGCGTCGAGCCCACGGACGAACCCGCCATCACGTTCATCGAGAACGCGCTGATCAAGGCGCGACACGCCGCGCGAAGCACGGGATTGCCGGCCATCGCGGACGACTCGGGCCTCGCCGTCGACGCGCTCGACGGGCTTCCGGGCGTACGTTCGGCGCGTTTCGCGGGGCCGAATGCGGACGATCGCGCGAACGTCGCGCGCCTGCTCGACGCGCTGAACGGCGTGCCGCTCGAGCGCCGCACGGCGCGGTTCCATTGCGTCGTCGTCGCGATGGAAGGCCCGGACGATCCCGCACCGACGATCGCGACGGGCAGCTGGGCCGGGCGCATCACGTTCGCGCCTGCCGGGTCCGGCGGCTTCGGCTACGATCCGGTCTTCTTCGTCGAGGAGCACGGCTGCACCGCGGCCGAGCTGCCGCCCGACGTGAAGAACGCGATCAGCCATCGGGCCGTGGCGTTCCGCGGCCTCGTCGCGGCGCTCGGCGAGCGGCTTCGCGGACGCTGAACCGCGCATTTCGGACGGCCCCGAGCACGGGCCGCTGCACCATGCGGACGCGGGGTGGCGCACCGTGCCGGCGCGTCTTATGCACAGCCGTGGCGGCGCTTCGCGAAATCAATCGCGTTGCAGGCGAAAGCTATTACGCGTTTTTTATATGAGACCGCAAGCCACTGAAAACAAACGAAATTGCAGGAATGATCGTTTTTTAACCAAACTGAAAGAAATCGCGCGGCGGCAAGCCCGAGACGGGGCTCTGTCCGCTCGGTTTCCACACAGTTATCCACAGAATTTGTGGATAACGAACGGCGGGTCAGCCACGCCTGCCGGTCGCGGCTTGTGTCCGCGGCCCCGGAACAGTATCCTCACGCGCCCTGCTAAGGACCTTTCGTCCCATGAAGCCAGACATTCACCCCGAATACCGCGAGATCACGATCACGTGCGGCTGCGGCAACGTCATCAAGACGCGGTCGACGCACACGGAGGACATGCACGTCGAGGTCTGCTCGGCTTGTCATCCGTTCTACACCGGCAAGCAAAAGATCGTCGATACCGGCGGTCGCGTGGACAAGTTCCGCCGTCGCTACGGCCTCTCTGCCGCAAAGTAGCCGCATTCATCGACCTTGGAGGGCGAGAAGGCACTGATATAATGTGCCGGCCGCGCTCGGCCGGATGCCTCCGGCGCGCTCTTCCGACGAGTCCGCCCTGGCAAGGGGCCGGAATGATTCGATTTGCCACTGCCAGGTGCGATGGATGACAGGTAAGCATTGGAGCCTCACCGACCCGGAGTCGGGCGAATCGTTCGCGCTTCCCGTGCGCGAGCCGACGATCGGACCGAGAGTCGTCGACGTCACGCAGCTCTACACGGCGCGTCGAATGCTGACGTTCGACCCGGGCTACGCATCGACGGCGAGCTGCGAAAGCAGCATCACGTACATCGACGGCGAGGCAGGCATCCTGCTCTACCGCGGCTATCCGATCGAGCAGCTCGCGCAGCAGTCGAGCTTCATCGAGGTCGCCTACTTGCTGCTCCACGGCGAGCTGCCGACGAAGGCCCAGCTCGAGGAGTTCGACCACTCGATCCGCACGCATACGATGATCAACGAGTCGTTGCTGCGGTTCTTCAACGGCTTCCACCACAACGCCCATCCGATGGCGATGGTGGCGGGCGTCGTGGCCTCGATGGCGGCCTTCTATCACGACAGCACCGACATCCATAACCCGAGGGACCGGGACATCTTCGCGTACCGCATCATCGCGAAGCTCCCGACGATCGCCGCGGCCGCGTACAAGCACTCGCGGGGCCAGCCGTTCGTCTATCCGCAGAACCGGCTCGACTACTGCAGCAACCTGCTGCACATGTTCTTCGCGGTGCCTTCGGACGAGTACGAGGTCGACCCGATCGCAGCGGAGGCGCTCGACCTGCTGTTCATCCTGCACGCGGATCACGAGCAGAACTGCAGCACGTCGACGGTGCGTCTCGCCGGCAGCTCGGGCACGAACCCGTACGCGGCCATCGCGGCCGGCATGTCGGCGCTGTGGGGCCCTGCTCACGGCGGCGCGAACGAGGCCGTGATCAACATGCTCGAGGAGATCGGCACGGTCGACCGGATCGGCGAGTACATCGCCCGGGCGAAGGACAAGAACGATCCGTTCCGGCTGATGGGCTTCGGGCACCGCGTCTACAAGAGCTACGATCCGCGCGCGGCGATCATCCGCGAGATGTGCCACCGCGTGCTCGAAAAGCTCAATCTCGATGCGCCGCTCTTCGAGCTCGCGCTGCGCCTCGAGGAGATCGCGCTCCGCGACGAGTACTTCATCGAAAAGAACCTGTACCCGAACGTCGACTTCTACTCGGGCATCATCTACCGCGCGCTCGGCATCCCGAAGTCGATGTTCACCGTGATGTTCGCGATCGCCCGCTGCGTGGGCTGGGTCACGCATTGGCGGGAGATGGTCACGGACCCGAGCACGCGCATCGGGCGGCCTCGGCAGCTCTACGTCGGGCCGGCGCGCCGGAATTACCGTCCGATCACCGAGCGCGACTAAACGAAGCCACGCGTCCCGCCGGCAGCATCGTACGCTGCTCGGCGGGGCGCTCGCGCGCAGGGATGCGCGCGCGCGAGCCTACAAGGACGTATTTACGGCGTCCCCGCCGAGCAGCGTACGATGATGTCGGCGGGACGCCCCCGTGCTTGCGGGGACGGTGAGCGAAGCTAATCGCGGCCGTTCACGAGCTCGACGACCTCGCTCCGCGGCGCGCGATGCATCGGCCGCTGATCGACCGGGGAAAGCGGCGCTTCGCGCAGCCCGTTCTCCGAGAACGTGACGACGATGACGTCGGCGCCCTGCTGCACGAAGCGGTAGCCAGGCACGAGCGAGACGCGGTTCGCCGCGTAACGGTAGCGGCGCTGGCAGTCACGCACCATGAGGCCGTGATCGACGAGCCGCGCGGCGACGCTCTCCGGCGAATCGGCGAACGCGTGCAGCTCGATCGGCGAGGACTCCGTGGCCGTGCCGGCGAGCACCGCGCCGACGAGACGCGGCTGGAACGGCTCGAGCAGGTCCATCACGGACAACGCGATGCGGCGCAGATTCTCGACGCGACGCCGCTGCGCTTGCGGCTCGAATATCCGCTGACGCTCCGCCACGCTGGCGGCGATCTGCGCGTTGCTCGGCAGCGCACCGAGATCCTTGACGCCGAGCTTCTCCGCGGCCTTGCGCTTCGCGAGCCCGTAATCCTCGATGCCGCCCTCGATCATCAGCCGCGCCGCGGCCTGCGCGAGACGCTCACGTAGGGCGGCATGGGCCGGACTGGAGTTCCTCCTACCCATCGGAAAAGCTCAGAAGATCTTGTCGGTGCTGATGACGGGGACGTCCGGCGTGCCCGGCGGATGATTCATCATCGGCGTGCACTCGGGCTCCGGATCCGGCAAGTTGCCGATCGGGAAAATTTCGAGGACCGCGTTACGGCTGCAGCTATTCGCCCGCAGTCCGTTCTCGGGATTGATGCGCACGGTCGCGATGCCGGGAGGCATCTCGGGCCAGCGCTGCGGGACGCCGTCGAGCGCCTCCTTCATGAAATGCACCCAGATCGGGATCGCGGTCGTGCCGCCCACCTCGTTCGCACCGAGCGGACGGTTCGCATTGAAGCCGACCCATGCGACGGCGACGACGTTCGGGTGAAAGCCGGCGAACCACGTATCGCGATTGTCGTCCGTCGTGCCGGTCTTGCCTCCGATGTCGTTGCGCCCGAGCTCGCGGCCGGCCCGGACGCCGGTGGCCCCGGGGACTGTAACGACGTCGCGCAGCATGTCGGAGACGAGATACGCATTCTGCGGCGTGATCGCGCGGGGTGCCTGGCGGATCCGCGGATAGAGGTCGGTCACGTCGCGAACGGATGCCAGGATCTCCTTGCCGGTCCGATCCGCGTCCGCCTCGTCGCAGTCACCGCACGCGATCGCCGGCTCCGCGACGTACAGCACGTCGCCCGTCGCATCCTCGATGCGGTCGATGTAGTAGGGCTCGATCCTGAAGCCGCCGTTCGCGAACACCGCGTAGCCCGCGGCGAGATCGAGCGGCGAGATGCTGCCCGTGCCGAGCGCGAGCGTCGCGTTCGCCGGCAGCGCGAGCTCGTCGAAGCCGAAGCGCTGCAGGTGGCGCACCGTGTTCAGCACGCCGACGTCGCGAATGACTCGCAGCGTCGCGAGATTCAGCGAGCGCTGCAGCGCGAATCGCAGGCTGACCGGGCCGTACGTCCGGCCGGTATAGTTCCGGGGCTTCCAGACGTACTCGAGCTCGGTGTCCTCGACCGCGAGCGGCGCGTCGTTGACGATCGACGCCACCGTGTAGCCGTGCTCGAGCGCAGCCGAATAGATGAACGGCTTCATCGACGAGCCCGGCTGGCGCTTCGCCTGCACCGCGCGGTTGTACTTGTCGAGGTAGTAGTCGAAGCCTCCGGCGAGCGCAGCGATCGCGCCGTCCATCGGATTGATCGCGACGAGCGCACCCTGGACTTCCGGCAGCTGCGCGAGGCGGAGCGTGCCGTCCTCGAGCCGTTTGAAGCGAACGATGTCGCCCGGCGAGAGGACGTCCGAGACGGCCTTCGGGGCACGGCCCGTGCGATCGTCGTCGATGTAGGGCGCCGCCCACTCGACCGCCGCGAGACCGATCGTTTCGAAACCGCTCGACGGCAGGAACACCTCCGCTTCGCTTTCGCCGACGCGCCGGACGACGCCCGCTTCGAAGCCGGCGAGCGGCGCATAGTCCGCGAGCGCGTCGCGGAGCGCCTGCTCGTCCAGGGCGGCGACGGCCTCGGCCGGATCGACGTCGGCCGGCAGCTCGAGCCGCGCGACCGGCCCGCGATAGCCGTGCCGCTCGTCGTACGCGATGATGCCGTTACGCACGGCCTCTTGCGCGGCCATCTGCAGCCGGCTGTCGAGCGTCGTCGTCACCTTCAGGCCCGCGGTCAGCGCCGCCGTCTGTCCGAAGCGGCGGATCATCTCGAGGCGGACCATCTCGGCGACGTACGGCGCGTTCAGCTGGATCTCGAGGCCGTGCCGCTCGCGGGTGATCGGCGTCTCCGACGCCACGCGGTGCTCTTCCTCGGTGATCATGCCGAGCTCGCGCATCCGGCGAAGCACGTACGCGCGCCGGTTCGCCGCGTTCTCGGGGCTGTAGATCGGATTGTGGATCGAAGGCCCTTGCGGGATGCCGGCGAGGATTGCCGCGTCGGAGAGCGTCAGCTCGTTGAGCTCCTTGCCGAAATACGTCTGGGCCGCGGCCGCGACGCCGTACGAGTTCTGCCCGAAGAAAAAGGTATTGAAGAAGAGCTCGAGGATTTCCTCCTTCGTGAACTCCCTTTCGATGCGCAGCGCGAGGATCTGCTCACGGAACTTGCGGATCGGAGAATAGTCCCGGCGGTCGAGGAAATAGTGGCCGGCGACCTGCTGCGTGATCGTGCTCCCTCCGGGCACTCTCTCGTTGCCGGCGACTCGGATGTAGTTGACGATCGCCTTCAGCGCCGCCACCGGATCGACTCCGGCGTGCTCGAAGAAGCGGTCGTCCTCGGCTGCGATCAGCGCATTGATCAGAACTTGCGGGATCTGCTCGTACGAGACGGGAGTGCGGGGAGAACCGAACTGCTGGATCAGCCGCCCGTCACGGGAATAGACACGCAGCGGGATCTGGAACTTGACCTCCCGCAACTCTTCCGTGTTCGGCAAGCTCGGCTCGACGTAGTAATACGCACCGACGAACAGGGCCGCGACGGCCGCCGCGAAACCGGCCCCGCCGGCCAAAAAAGCGAGCAGCCACCGGAAGATAGATTTCATTGCTGAATGTGCATTGTACGCCCTTGCCATGCCCATATCCTTTGTGCATAGTCGCGGCCAATGGGCAAACCTACCGAAAGGTGGGGACGCAAAGCCACCGGTCTAAGGGCGGATTCAGGGCCGCGAAGCCTAGGATAGCGGGGCTGCCGACACAGGTGAACAGCCGTTTTCCCGATCTCGCTGCCGCTTCGCCTGTCGAGCAACACGCACTCGCCTCGTCGATCCGTACGTGACGCCTGCCGGCCGGTGGCGCTTCGCCAGCGTCGAGCCTGAGCGCCCAAAGGGAGGGAGCATACGCCAATCCCGGTATTCGTGATGCGAATCACGCGCTGTCGCTGGGATGTGGGATACAGTCAAATCGGCTAGCTCTGAGCGCTCAATGGATTCTAACCCAACCTGCTGCGTTGGAAAGGAAATTTTGTGTTGTCGAGGCGCAAAAGTAAGACGTTGCTAGGGCTTGACATAACGACGTCCTCGGTGAAGCTCATCGAGCTCGTCGAGAACGGCCGCGGCTACCGCGTCGAATCCTACGCCGCCGAGCCGACCCCGCCGAACTCGATCAACGAGAAGGCGATCGTCGACGCCGAAGCGGTCGGCGAGGCGGTGCGGCGCGCCGTGAAGCGCTCCGGCACCAAATCGCGTGAGGCCGCCGTCGCGATCAGCGGCGACGCCGCCATCACGAAGATCATCCAGATGCCGAAGAATTTGAGCGAAGCGGAGCTGGAAGGGCAGGTGGAGCTACAGGCCGATCAGTTCATCCCGTTCCCTATGGAAGAGGTGAGCTTCGACTTCGAGGTGATCGGCGAAAGCGAGCGGGACCCGGACATGCTCGACGTGCTGCTCGTCGCGACCCGGACCGAGAACGTCGAGCAGCGGCAAGCGGCGGTCGAAGCCGCCGGTCTCGTCGCCCGCGTGGTCGACGTCGAGGCGTTCGCCGTCGAGAACGCGTGCCAGCTCCTGACCCACCAGATGCCGGACGGCGGTGCCGACAAGTACATCGCGATCGTCGACTTCGGCGCCAGCACGACGACGTTCAGCGTGCTGAAAGACCTCAAAGTGATCTACACCCGTGACTTCGCGTTCGGCGGTCAGCTCCTGACCGAGGAGATCATGCGAACGTACGGCCTCAGCATGGAGGACGCCGGCCGCGCGAAGAAGGAGGGTGGCCTGCCGAGCAACTACCACTCGGAGGTCCTCGACGGCTTCATCGACGACATGTCGCAGCAGGTCAGCCGCTCCCTGCAGTTTTTCCTCGCTTCCGGCAGCGGACGCGAGCAGCCCGACCAGATTCTCGTCTGCGGCGGCTGCGCGAACATCCCGGGCGTCGCCGACGTCATAGGCAGCCGCGTCGGCATCCCGACCCAGATCGGCGATCCGCTCGGGCAGATGAAGCTGTCCTCGCGCGCCCGCTCACAAGGCGTCGAGAAGGACGCGACGGCGCTGCTCACCGCCTGCGGTCTCGCACTACGGAGCTTCGACTGATATGCCGAGAATCAATCTACTTCCCTGGCGCGAGGAGCTGCGCCAGAAGCGCAAGAAAGAGTTCATGACGGCGATGCTCGGCGCGCTCATCGTCGGCTTCGGCGTCGTCTATCTCTCGAAGTTGACCGTGCAGGGCTGGGTCCAGAACCAGCGACAGCGAAACGACATCCTGCGGGCCGAGATCGCGCTGCTCGACAAGCAGATCGCCGAGATCTCGAGCCTCGAGACGCAGAAGAACCGGCTGCTCGCGCGCATGGAGATCATCGATCAGCTCCAGCGCTCCCGCCCAGAGGTCGTGCACCTCTTCGACGAGCTCGTCGCGACGTTGCCCGAGGGCGTGCACCTGACCGAGGTCCGCCAGACCGGCCAGCGCATCGAGATCAAGGGAGAAGCGCAGTCGAGCACGCGCGTCTCCGCGTTCATGCGCAACATCGACGGCTCCGATTGGCTGCGGGATCCGGCGCTCGACGTCGTCGAGACGCGTGAGGCCGGCCCCGCCCGCAACTCGCGCTTCACTTTGTACGCGCAGCAGGTTCCGATGGCCGAGCATCTCGCGGAGGCGCCATGAACTTTCTCGAGCAACTCCGATCCCTCGACGCCAACGACCCCGGCCGCTGGCCGCTGCCGTTCCGAATCGGCGCCGTCGTGCTCACGTTCGCGCTCGTCGTCGGCTTCGGAATCTGGCAGTTCGTCGTCAAGGCCGAGATGCCCGCCCTCGACCGCGAGAAGCTCCAGGAGCAGGAGCTGCGCGCGACGTTCGATCAGAAGCAGCGCAAGGCCGCGAACTTCGACGCCTACAAGGAGCAGCTCGCCGAGATCGAGCGCTCGTTCGGCACGATGCTCCGACAGCTTCCGGGCAAGACGGAGGTGCCGAGCCTGCTGGTCGACATCTCCCAGACCGGGCTCGGCGCGGGCCTCGAGGAGAAGCTGTTCCAGCCGCTGGGCGAGATTCAGAGGGACTTCTATGCCGAGCTGCCGATCAGGATTCGGCTGACCGGCAGCTACCACGAGCTCGGTAATTTCGTGTCCGGCATCGCGGCTTTGCCCAGAATCGTGACGTTGCACGACATCACGATCACGCGGACGTCGCAGAATGCGTTCGACGACCTGACGCTCGATGTCACGGCGAAGACATATCGCTATCTGGAAGAGGATACGGCGAGATGATGTCGAGGCAACGCGCCGTCTTCAACAAAATGCTGCTCTGCGCGGCCGCGCTCGTCGGCCTCGCGGGCTGTTCGGACGGCAATGACGACCTGCGCGCCTGGATCGATCAGATGAAGGCGCGGCCCGGAGGACGCATCGAGCCGCTGCCGCAGATCCGGCCGGCGCCGACGTTCGCTTACGAGCCGGGCAATCGGCGCAGTCCGTTCATGCCGGATCAGCCTACGCAACGCGCCGGGAATCCGAATGCCGTGCCGGGCCCCGATCCGAACCGGCCCCGCGAGTTTCTCGAGCGTTTCTCGCTCGACACGCTGCGGATGGTCGGCACGCTCGAGCAGGGCGGAACGAGGTTCGGCCTCGTGCAGGACAGCGACGGGTTGATCCACCGCGTCACGGTGGGCAACCACATGGGTCAGAACTATGGGCGGATCCTGTCGATCACCGAGAACCAGATCGCCCTAGTCGAAATCATTCCGGACGGGCTCGGGGGGTATCTGGAGCGTCCGGCGGCCGTCTCGCTCAGAGACTGACGCGCCGCAACGGGGTTTAGTGGGAGTGAACCTTATGTGTATGCCAGCACGTGTTCGACAGGGATGGGGCCTCGGCGCGGTCCGACAAGGCATCGCGCGGCTCGCGTGGGCAGCCGCGGCGCTGATCGTCGCCGGCACCGCCTCGGCGCAGAGCGAAGGCCAGCGGTCGCTTCGCGCGATCGACGTTCAGCCGCTGAGCGGCCAGAGACTGGAGCTCCGGCTCCAGACCGATGGGCCCGCGCCGCAGCCGTCGAGCTTCACGATCGACGATCCCGCCCGCATCTCGATCGATCTGCCGGACACGACTCTGGCGACGTCGCGGCGCCAGGACGTGAACCTCGGCCCGCTGCGTAACATCCAGACCGCCGAATCGAGCGGCCGCACGCGCGTCGTGCTGAACCTGAACACGATGGTGCCGTACGACACGCGCGTCGAGGGCAATACCGTGTACGTCGTGCTCGGCCAGAGCGCATCGGTCACGCAGGCGGCGACGTTCGCGGGGCAGCCCGCGAGCGGACCGATGGGCGTCCTGCCGCGGAGCGCCGCGGCGTCCGGTCCGCGCTCGATCGACAACATCGACTTCCGCCGCGGTCCGGACGGCGCCGGCCAGGTCGTCGTGCAGCTCAGCGATCCGCGCACGACCGTCGACGTCCGCGAGGAAGGCGGACGGATCATCGTCGAGTTCCGTGACACGGCACTGCCGTCCGACCTGATGCGTCGCCTCGACGTGACCGACTTCGCGACGCCGGTCGCGATGGTCGATGCCGTGCGCAACGATCGGCACGCCCGCCTCGTCGTGTCGGCGTCGTCGCCGTACGAGCAGGTCGCCTATCAGTCGGACAACGTGTTCACGCTCGAGCTGAAGCCGCCCACGGAGGAGGAGTCGGCGCCGGGCGTCTTCGACAGCGACAAGGAATACGTCGGCGAGCGGCTGACCCTGAACTTCCAGGACATCGAGATCCGTGCGGTCCTGCAGCTCCTCGCGGAGACGAGCGGGATCAACATCGTCGTCAGCGACACGGTGCAGGGCAGCGTCACGCTGCGCCTGCAGAACGTGCCGTGGGATCAGGCCCTCGACATCCTGATGACGACGAAGGGTCTCGACATGCGGCGCAACGGCAACGTGATGATCGTCGCGCCGGCCCAGGAGATCGCCGCGCGCGAGCAGGCCGCGCTGCAGGCCCGCCGCGCGATTCAGGAGCTCGAGCCGCTCCGCTCCGAGTTCATCCAGGTCAACTACGCCAAGGCGGCCGAGCTCGCGAGCCTGATTCGCGGCAGCGGCGGCACGAACGCGTTGATCTCGGCGCGCGGCAGCGTCGCGGTCGACGAGCGGACGAACACGCTCCTCGTGCAGGACACGATCGACCGCCTCGGCGACATCCGTCGGCTCGTCGCGACGCTCGACATCCCGGTCCGCCAGGTGCTGATCGAGTCGCGCATCGTGATCGTCAACGACGACTACACGCGGAACCTCGGCGTGCGGTTCGGCACGACGATCGTCGGCGACCAGGGTAACGACGGCCTCGTCTCGCTGACGGGCACCGCCGCCGGCTCGAACACGATCGTGAACTCGGCGCTGAACAACCGCGTCAACACCGGCAGCCCGTTCCCGGTCACGATCGGCTCCGGTGATCAGCGCTACAACGTGAACCTGCCGATCGCGAACCCGGCCGGCTCGTTTGCGCTCGCGATCCTCAATGCGGACTACTTGGTCGACCTCGAGCTGTCGGCGATGCAGGCCGAGGGTAAGGGCGAGATCATTTCGACGCCGCGCGTGATCACGGCCAACCAGAAGGAGGCCCGGATCGAGCAGGGTGTCGAGATTCCGTATCAGGAGTCCGCGTCGAGCGGCGCGACGACCACGCAGTTCAAGGAAGCGGTGCTCAGCCTGACCGTGACGCCGCAGATCACGCCGGACGACCGGATCATCATGGATCTCGTCGTGACGAAGGACTCGGTCGGCGAGGTCGTGCCTAGCGCGACCGGCGGCCTCGTGCCGAGCATCGACACGCGCTCGATCGTGACGACGACGATCGTCAACGACGGCGAGACGGTCGTCCTCGGCGGCATCTACGAGACGGAGAACCGCGACACGGTGACGAAGGTGCCGGTGCTCGGCGACATCCCGGGCCTCGGTTACCTGTTCCGCAGCCGCGAGCGCATCAACGACAACGCGGAGCTTTTGATCTTCGTCACTCCGAGGATCCTGCGGGAAGGCACGCGGCTCTGACGCGTCGACGCGCTCTGCCCGCCCTGGATGCGGGCGAAACAGCGAGGGCCGGCCATTGCGCCGGCCCTCGCGTTTTGACAGTCTGTGCGCCGTCCTCGACACGGCGCACACCTTGAAAACCACCGAGAACATCTACCTGATCGGGCCGATGGGCTCCGGCAAGACCGCGGTCGGCCGCGAGCTCGCGAAGGCCCTGGGACGCCGCTTCTACGACAGCGACGCCGAGATCGAGCGACGCACCGGCGTCGACATCCCGTTCATCTTCGAGAAGGAAGGCGAAGCGAAATTCCGCGAGCGCGAGCGCGAGTGCATCGCCGAGCTCACGAGCTATTCCGGCGTCGTCGTCGCGACCGGCGGAGGCGCCGTTCTCGACCCGTCGACACGCCAGCGCCTCGCGAGCACCGGCATCGTCGTCTATCTCAAGACCTCCGTCGACGAGCAGCTTCGGCGCACGCGCACGAGCCGCAACCGGCCGCTGCTCGAGACCGTCGACCCGCGCGCCGTGCTCGAGCGCCTTGCCGAGCAGCGCGGCCCGCTCTACGAGGAGATCGCGAGCATCTCGATCGATACGAGCGGCCGGCAGGTGAAAAGCATCGTCGCAGCGCTGAAGCAAAAGCTGACGCGGGGCCAACCCGTTGCAAAATGCGCCGACGGTTGCGAATCTGCCGTCGTGGACACGCTCGAAGTCGCGCTCGGAGAGCGCAGCTATCCCATCTATATCGGCGCCGGGCTGCTCGACGACTCGGATCTTCTGCGGCGCACGGTCTCGGCCCGGCAGATTGCGATCGTGACGAACGACGTCGTCGCGCCGCTCTATGCCGAGCGCGTGCAACGCGCGTTCGAGGACCGGGAGACGCGCACGATCGTGCTGCCCGACGGGGAGCAGCACAAGACACTCGCGACCTTCGGTCGGATCCTGGACGAGCTCATCGACGCCGGGTTCCATCGCGATGCCTGTCTCATCGCGCTCGGCGGAGGCGTCGTCGGGGACGTCGCGGGATTCGCGGCGGCCTGTTATCAGCGCGGCATCGACTTCGTGCAGATCCCGACGACACTGCTCGCGCAGGTCGACTCGTCCGTCGGCGGCAAGACTGCCGTCAATCATCCTCGTGCGAAGAACATGATCGGCGCGTTCTATCAGCCGATCGCCGTCCTGGCGGACACGAGCACGCTCGACACCCTGCCGCCGCGCGAGCTCTCGGCGGGACTCGCAGAGGTCGTGAAGTACGGGCTGATCCTCGACGAGGCGCTGTTCGAGTGGCTCGAGGCGAACATGGACGCGCTGCGCGCGCTCGACCCGGATGCGCTGCGCTTCGCAGTGCGGCGAAGCTGCGAGCTCAAGGCGCAGATCGTCGCGGAGGACGAGCGGGAGCACGGCCGGCGGGCGCTGTTGAATCTCGGCCATACGTTCGGGCATGCGCTCGAGGCGATCGGCGGGTATCAGAGATGGCTGCACGGCGAAGCCGTCGCCCTCGGCACGGTGCTGGCCGCTCGCACGTCCGAGCGAGCTCTCGGTTTCTCCGAGGTCGATCGCGTCCGTATCGAGCGTTTGTTGGTCCGTGCCGGATTGCCCGTTCAGGTGCCCGCAGACGTCGAAGCCGGCGCGCTGCTCGAGCGAATGAGCACCGACAAGAAGGTCGACCGCAAAGGGCTTCGTGTCGTGCTGCTCGAGCGTATCGGCCGTGCGGTGATCTGCCGCGCGCCGGAAGACGCGGTCCTCGAGGAAGCCATCGCGTCCGCACGAGTGTGATGCTCGTCACACTCGCGCGTGCGTCGCGCAATCTCGCGCGGAATTTGGTTTGACCTAACTCGACCGTACCTGCCGCTCGTCGTCTCCACTCCGCCGGGTATCGGCTCCTCGATGCCATCGTTGCGGAGCTCGCCGATCCTGGCCGTCGTTCAGGACGCGGACAGGAAACGGATCAGGATGATCGCGGTCGACGAACGCCTCACGCATTGTGAAGGGCTTCAACGCCCGGCGGTAGCCGAGCTGGTAGCTTCGCTGCCAAAGCTCAACACGGCAGAGTGCCGACGCCGCGCAGTGCGTCTCGCCATCGACGTCGAGCGAACGCGGAATTCGAGCGCGCGTCGGCGATCCCTCCCTTCCTTACGCGATGGAGCGTTCCAAATGACGGTTGATCGGGTAGCACGCGAGCCCTCCCTGCACGAGCGCAACGCCGGATTCACGCTGCTCGAGCTGATGTTCACGCTGATCGTCGCAGGTTTGCTGCTCGGCATCGCCGTGCCCGGCTTCTTCGACACGATTCGCAGCAACCGCGCGGCAGCGAACGCGAACGAGTTCGTCACGGCGCTCAGTATCGGCCGAAGCGAAGCCGTCCGGCGAAGCGCGCGAGTCACCCTCTGCCCGACGCGCGACGGCGCGGGCTGCAACGGCACGTGGACGGACCGTTGGGTGCTCTTCGTCGACGGAGCCACTTCCGACACGGGAGCGCCGTCGTTCAACGCCGCCAACGTGTTGCGTGAATGGACGGCGCCGAGCGGTGACGCCGTCATCACGACGAATCCTGCCGGTGTCACCTGGGTCCGCTTCCTGCCTCGCGGCGAAGCGCGCGCGAATGCAGCGATGCCGGTCGTCTTCAACATGGAAATCAACGGCTGCTCGGGCCTCGAGGGACGCAACGTCGAGCTGAACGCGGTCGGGCGGACACGCGTGGAGAGGGTCGCATGCTAGTCGCCGATCGGATCCGGCCCGTCACCGATTCTCGCCGCCTGCAGCGACGCGGCGTCGCATCGGGCCGCCCCGGCCTTCGCGCAGCCGGCTTCACGCTGATCGAGGTTCTGGTCGCCCTGCTCGTGCTGTCGATCGGCTTGCTCGGTCTCGCGGCGCTGCAGAGCACGACGCTCCAGTTCAATCAGAGCGCGTACCTGCGCTCCCAGGCGACGAACCTCGCTTACGACGTCATCGACAGGATGCGCGCGAACCGGCAAGCCGCGCTCGACGGCGCCTACGACGGCGACTTCGTGCTTCCGGCGCCGGCGTGCAACACGGTGCTGCCGGCGGACGCGTCGGTTGCGCAGCTCGACGTCGCCGCATGGCGAAACGCGCTGGCCTGCACGCTGCCCGCGGGCACTGGATTCATCGACGTCAACGCGGACGGCACGGCGACAGTTCGCGTCTGCTGGGACGAGAGCCTCGGCGCGCAGTGCGACGAGGACGACCCCCAAACGTTCGACATGACCACGGTGCTGTGAACATGCGCGATCAGAGCAGCAGGATCCGGATCGCCTGCCGCCGGCAGGCCTTCGAGCAGCGCGGCATCACGCTCGTCGAGTTGATGGTCGCGATGCTCCTCGGTTTGCTGATTACCGCGGGAGCGATTCAGGTCTTCGCCGGAAATCGCGTCGCGTACGTGTTCAACCAGGGCCTCGCCCGGTTGCAGGAGAACGGCCGCTTCGCGATCGACACTTTGAACTACCGTACCCGAATGGCCGGTTACTACGGCTGTCTGTCGGAAGTCGCGGTGACGAACAATCTTGCGGGCGCCGCGGGCTCGCTCGCGTTCGACTTCGCCCAGGGACTCTTCGGCTACGAAGCCAACGACACGGCACCGGGCGACACGTTCGAAGCCGAGGACGTGAATCCTGCGAATGCGGCCGACGGTTCGGCTTGGACCGACAACCTGCACGACGACCTCGAAGGCGATGTCATTCCGGGCAGCGACGTGCTCGTCATCCGCAACGTCAGCGCCTCGGCGCATTCGCTCCTTAGCCCTTTCAGCGACGGGACGAGCGTGTTCGCAGCGGCGAGCGCGGCGGACTATACCGTAGGCGAGATCGCCATCGTGTCGGACTGCCAGAAGGCATCCGTCTTCCAGATCACGGGCGTCGCGTCGATATCCGGCGGAATTCAGCTCAGCCATGCAGCGAGCGGCTACACGCCCGGCAATTCGCTCGCGACGTGGGGCACCGACCAGGCTTACGGAGATGCCGCCGAGCTCTTGCGCGCAGAGACGTGGATCTACTACGTCGGCGCATCGGCTGGCGGGCCGCCGGCGCTGTACCAGCGGCGTCTGTCGCTGTCCGGCACGACGGTCGAGCTGATCGATGACGAGCTCGTCGACGGCGTCGAGACGATGCAGGTGCTCTACGGCATCGACTCCAATGGCGACGGCGCCGTCGACGAATACCAGACGGCGGACGCCGTCGGAGACTGGGGCGAAGTGGCCGCCGTTCGCGTCGCGCTTCTGATTCGCTCCCCGGAGGAGTACGGCAACGAGGTCGACACGGCCACGTACGACGTGAACGGGACTCTCTTCGATCCGGTCGACGATCGCCGAATTCGCCAGGTCTTCACGACGACGATCGGGCTCCGGAACCGCCTGCCTTGAGGGAATCACCGATGAACATCCGATTCGAAGGGGCTCGTCCGCGCCAGCAGGGTGCGGCCCTGGTCGTCTCGCTCGTGCTGCTCTTGGTCGTCACCGTTCTCGGCGTCGCGTCGATGCGGACGACGACACTGCAGGAGCGCATGGCGGGCAACCTGCGCGACAGCAATCTCGCGTTTCAGGCGGCAGAAGCCGCGCTGCGAGAAGGCGAGGGGTTCCTGGAGCAGGCCACGATCCCGCCTTTCACCGGTGCGGATGGATTGCTGCAGCGGCAGACGGACGCGGGCCAGGCTTCGTTCTGGGCCACGTTTGCATGGGCCTCGAACAGCCGGGAAGCGCCCGCGCGGGACAACACGGCTGAAACGCCCCGTTACGTCATCGAGGAGCTCCCGGCGGTGCCGGGCGAGGGCGACAGCGTCGCATTCGGCGCACTGCCCGAAGTCGGCTTCTATCGCATCACCGCTCGCGGCGTCGGCGGCACGACGGACGCGATCGTGATTCTGCAGTCGACGTACCGGCGCTGACGTGTCGGCCGTGTTCGTCCAAGCAAAGAGAAAGGAAGCACAGCCGGCGACAACGCCAGCCAGAGGACGTGCGATGAGGTACGGACAAAAGCTCAAGTCAATGCTCGGCGGCAGCGCGCTCGGGCTCACGTTGTGCATCACGGCGACGAGCGCCCGCGCCGACCTTTCGATCAGCGACGTTCCGCTCTTCCTCGCGCCCGGCGCGGAGCCGAACGTCATGCTGATGCTCGACAACTCGGGCTCGATGACGAACATCGTGCCCGACGCACCGTACGACCCGAACGTCACATATCTCTCGAGCTGCCCTTCGGGCAATCTCGTGTCGACGAGCACGCAGGTAGAGCTGCGCGTCAACGCTAGCGGCTACCCGCGCGTTCGCATCGGCAGCAACAACTACGTGTTCGGCACTTCCTCCGGGCAACGATGCTTCGCCTCCAACGGCGAGTACCTCGCAAAGCTCTATGCCGATCAGAGCAACGGTACTGGCATCAGCAGCTACCTGCCGGCACGGTACTCCGGAAACTACCTGAATTGGTACTTCAATCAGGCGACCGACCCGACCGGCTGTTCCAACAACTGGTACTCCGGCAGAAAGCCGTGCTCGAAGAGCCGGATGATGATCGCGAAGGACGCGGGCACGACTCTTGTCGATCTGATGAGCGCATCGATCCGCGTCGGGCTCTCTACGTATTCGTCGAGCGCCCAGGGCGGAAGGCTGCTCCAGACGGTCCAGCCGCTGACGGGCGCGAAGCGAACGTCCCTCAAGACATCGATTAGTGGGTTGTCGCCCGAAGGCCAGACCCCGCTCGCCGAAACTCTCGCGGATATCGGCTGGTACTTCTCGCGAGGTGCGTCGAACCTCACGCTTCATCCGGGTACGAAGCCGGAGACGGTCAGTCGGTCGAGCGTATTCTCCAACGGCTACACGAGGGACAGCTCGTGGAGCAACGGCGACAATCCGATCCTCTACTCGTGCCAGAAGAGCTTCGCGGTGCTCCTGACCGACGGGCGCCCGCAGAGCGACCGCGCGATCAGCTCGCACCTTCGAGACTACACCGGGGATTGCGCGAACGGATTGTGCGTCGCGACCGCCAACTCGACCAACTTGCCGAGCGGGCCGCTTCCGAACACGAGCTACGGTAACGGAACCAAGGTGGGACGTTCGTACGAGTCCCAGGGCAGCGACTACCTCGACGACGTCGCGATGGCGCTCTACGACATCGATCTGCGTCCCGACCTCGTCAGCCCGTTGGGCGACAAGAACAACCTCGTGTCGTATTTCATCAGCTTCGCGGACGACCAGGCGATCAACGACCCTCTGATGAAGGCGGCGGCCGACTTGGGAGGCGGCGAGTTCTTCATCGCGGGTAACGAGGAGGAGCTCACCGAGGCGTTCAAGGCGGCGTTCCAGTCGATCGTCAAGCGAACCTCGTCGGCTTCGTCCGTTGCGACGAACTCGACGCGTCTCGACACCGAGACGCTCGTCTATCAGGCGCGGTTCCGCAGCGACGACTGGACGGGGCAGCTGCTCGCGTACCTGCTCGAGAGCGACGGCACCCTCGGCGCGCTGCAGTGGGATGCCGCCACGCTCATTCCGGAGCCCGACAAGCGGAAGATCTTCACCCGCAAAGGCACCGCGCCCGGTGCCGGAAACGGCATCGAGTTCGACTTCGACGACCTGAGCTCCGATCAGCAGGCGGCGCTGAACCGCAACGGGTCGGGCGTCAACGACGGCCGCGGCAGCCTGCGCGTCGCCTGGCTGCGCGGCGACCGAACGAACGAGGGCAGCCTGTTCCGGAGTCGAAGCGTCGTGCTCGGCGACATCGTGAATTCCGATCCGGTCTTCGTCGGTGCGCAGAACTTCGGCTATGACGCGTTGCCGGTCACCGATGGCGGCGGGAAAGACTACATCGACTACCGTCAGAGCAAGCTCGCCGCCGACGGCTCGATCGCGAAACCGATGGTTTACGTCGGCGCGAACGACGGGATGCTGCACGCGTTCGACGGCAAGACCGGCGTGGAGCGGTTCGCCTACGTCCCGAGCACGCTGATCGACGACCTCAGCGAGCTCACGGACACCGGCTACTCGCATCGCTACTACGTCGACGGCCAGATCTTCGTCGGCGACGCGTACCTCGACGGCGACTGGGCGACCGTGCTCGTGGGCACGACCGGCGCCGGCGACAGGACGGTCTTCGCGCTCGACGTGACCGACCCGCACAACTTCGGCGCGTCGAAGGTGCTCTGGGAGTTCACGGACCCCGATCTCGGCTACACGATCGGCCGGCCGGTGGTGGCCCGCATGCGGGACGGCACGTGGGTCGCGGTCTTCGGCAACGGCTACAACAGCGATAACGATCGGGCGGTCCTCTTCATCGTGAACCTCGAGACCGGTGCGTTGCTCCGAAAGATCGACACGCTCGCGGGCAGCTCGAGCGAACCGAACGGCCTCGCGTCGCCCGTCCTTCTGCCGGACGGCACACGGTCGATCCAAACGATCTACGCGGGCGATCTGCTCGGCAATGTGTGGAAGTTCGACGTCAGCAGCGCGACGTCGAGCGAGTGGAAGGTCGCGTACGAGAACAGCGGCACTCCCGTTCCGCTTTTCGTCGCGACGGATTCCTCGGGTAACCGGCAGCCGATCACGGCGCCGATGGAGCTCGGCCGTCATCCCCAGGGCGGCTACATGGTGTACTTCGGCACGGGCAAGTTCTTCGAGACCGGAGACAACGTCGTCCCGGCCTCGCCCCAGGTGCAGACGTTCTACGGGATCTGGGACAGCACGAGCGGCCCGATCACCGCGAGCCGCAGCACGGCGCTGACTCAGCAACGAATTCTCGACGAGTTCGTGCCCGAGAACAGCGCCTTCGAGGTGCGCGTGACGACTGACGCGCAGGTCGATTGGTCGACGCGGCGCGGCTGGTATCTCGACCTGCTCAGTCCGGATGGTCCGGAGGGGGAACGAGTGGTCGCGTCGCCGATCCTCCGCGCCGGACGGATCATCTTCCCGACGCTGATTCCGTCGCGTGATCCGTGCGGCTTCGGCGGCACGAGCTGGCTGATGGAGATCGAAGCGATCAGCGGCTCGCGGCTCCAGCAGCCGCCGCTCGACATCACCGAGGACGGCGAAATCAACGACGATGACTTCGTGACGGTCATCGTGGACGGTGAGCGGATTCGAGTGCCGGTCAGCGGCGTACGGAGTCGCCAAGGCATCATTCGCACCCCGGCGGTCGTCTCGGCCGGCAACAGGGAATACAAGATCGCGAGCGGAACCACGGGCAACATCGAGACTCTGCGCGAACGCGGACTGTTCGACCGTGCGCGAGGCTCGTGGCGGCAGTTGCGATAACGAGAGCGTTGAATCATGAGTCGAACGGGAAGAGCGTGCCTGGCGTATAAGGCCCGCGGCATAACACTGATCGAGCTGATGGTGGTCATCGTGGTCGTCGGCATCCTGGCGGCGATCGCTTATCCGAGCTATCAGCGGCAGGTGCAGCAGACGCGGCGTGCCGACGGCAAGGCGGCGCTCCTGCAGGCGGCCCAGGAGCTCGAGCGGTGCTTCACGCGCTTCAATGCCTACAACAACGGCAATTGCGCTGCTCACCTCGATATCAACGCGAAGACCCGCTTGTCGCCGGAGGGGTGGTACTCGATCGAGTACGTGGGCGCGCCGGGAGCGACGTCGTTCACGCTGCAGGCGGCGCCGATGGGCGCGCAAGCCGACGATAACGTCTGCGGCGTTCTGACGTTGACGCATACCGGTCTGCGGGGCGCGGGCGGTCCCGTCGACGTCTGCTGGTAGACACCTCACACTGACACGCCGCACCGGAGGAGCCCGGGGCCACGCTCGGTCCCCGAGCTCCTGATAATATTTCCCCGTTGCTGCGCGCCCGCTCCGACGGCAGGGGCGGGCATTTCGCGCCGTCGATGCACGGCGCTTTCATGCGGTCCGACGGAGCTCAGGTGAATACCGGTCTTGCCCCGTACGCTGCGCACGAGACCGAGTCGCGGGGACGGCGATACCCCGAGGCGCGCTCCGCCTACCGCAACGAGTTCCAGCGTGACCGCGACCGCATCATCCACTCGACCGCTTTTCGCCGCCTCGTCTACAAGACGCAGGTCTTCGTGAATCACGAAGGCGACCACTACCGGACGCGCCTCACCCATTCGCTCGAGGTCGCTCAGATCGCGCGCACGGTCGCCCGGGCAATGCGTCTCAACGAGGACCTCGTCGAGGCGATCAGCCTCGCGCACGATCTCGGCCACACGCCGTTCGGGCATGCCGGCCAGGACGCGTTGAACGAGTGCATGCGCGAGTTCGGGGGCTTCGAGCACAACCTGCAGTCGCTGCGAGTCGTCGACGAGCTCGAGGAGCGCTATGCCGCGTTCCCGGGGCTCAACCTCATGTTCGAGACGCGGGAAGGCATCCTGAAGCACTGCGCGCTGCGGAACGCGCTCGAGCTCGGCGAAGTGGGCCGGCGCTTCATCGAGCGGCGCCAACCGAGCCTCGAGGCGCAGATCGCGAACATCGCCGACGAGATCGCGTACAACAACCACGACGTCGACGACGGCCTGCGCTCCGGGCTCCTGACGCTCGAGCAGCTCGCGGACGTGCCGTTCTTCGCGGAGCAGCTTCGGCTCGTGGAGCGCGAGCATCCGGGCCTCGACCGGGAGACGCTCGCCCGCGAGGTCGTCCGGCGGATGATCGGCGAGCTCGTCGGCGACCTGATCCGCTCGAGCGAAGCGGCGATCGCCGAGGCGCAGCCTGCGCACATCGACGACGTGCGCGCGATGTCCCGGCCGCTGATCGGCTTCAGCGAGCCGTTCCTGTCGGCGCAGACCACGCTGAAGCGCTTTCTTCGAGAGCACCTCTACACGCACCCGCACGTGCGCAGAATGACGGACCACGCTCGCGAGACGATCCGTCTGCTGTTCGGAGCGTTCAGCGAGGATTACGCGCGAATGCCGGACAAGCATGCGGCCCGGGCGAAAGCCGCCGAGGCCGCGGCCGGCCGGGCAGGCGCGGCGCGGGTCATCGCGGACTACATCGCGGGCATGACGGATCGCTTCGCGCTCCATACCCGCGAGCGGCTCTTCGGGGCCGAGAGCGCGTAACGCGGCCCTCGAATCCCGGTGCGAGTCGCGGGCGTGGGTGCGCCCCTCCTGGCCCCGGACGGGCGCCCCGCCGTTCCGGGCTGCTAGAATGGGCGTCGCCGTTTCACGAAGCCTCCGTTCCGTGACGATCCCGACCCGCGAACGCCTGATCGTCGCCCTCGACGTCCCGGACGTCGAGGCCGCGAAAGCCCTGGTCCGCACGCTCGGCGACGCCGTCGTGTTCTACAAAATCGGTCTCGAGCTCGCGATGTCCGGCCGCTACTTCGAGCTGCTCGACTGGCTGCTCGAGCAGGACAAGCGCGTGTTCGCGGACCTCAAGTTCTACGACATCCCGGCGACGGTCGGCGCGGCGGTCCGGCAAATCCGCGATCGCGGCGCGACGTTCCTGACCGTGCACGGCGAGCGCTCGATCCTGGAGGCCGCTGCGCGCGAGAAGGGCGACGCTCTCAAGATTCTCGCCGTCACGGTGCTGACGAGCATGGAGCAGGCCGATCTCTCCCGCGTCGGCATCGACGTCGACATCGAGACGCTCGCGCGGCGCCGCGCGGCCGACGCGCTCGCCGCAGGCTGCGACGGCGTGATCGCTTCGGGACACGAGGCGCGGCGGCTTCGGCAGGATCTCGGCACGGGCGCGCTGATCGTGACGCCCGGCATCCGCCCGGCCGACGCGACGCCGGGCAGCGACGACCAGCGCCGCATCGTGACGCCGCGCGCGGCGTTCGAGAGCGGTGCGGACTACATCGTCGTCGGCCGCCCGATTCGCGCGGCCCGCGATCCGCTCGCGGCCGCCCAGAGGATCCAGCAGGAGATCGCGGACTGCTTCGCGTGAACGATTCGCCCGCGGAGCGGGTCCTTCGCCTGAAGCGCATGAAACGGCTTGCGACCGGCCTTCTGGTCGCGATGATCATCCTCTTCGTCGTAACGAGCCTGTTGCGGCCGACGTTCCCGGCGCTCGGCATCGTCGAGGCGTTCGCCGAGGCGGCCATGATCGGCGCGCTCGCCGACTGGTTCGCCGTGACCGCGCTCTTTCGGCATCCGCTCGGCTTGCCGATCCCGCATACCGCGATCGTGCCGACGCGCAAGAACGAGATCGGCCGCGCTCTCGCGCGCTTCATTCGCGATCACTTCCTGACCCGCGACGCGATCGCCGGCCGCCTCGAGCGCGCGGACCTGGTCTCCCGCGCCGGCGCGTGGCTCGAGAAGGAGCGCAACGCGCGGCTCCTGAGCCGCGACGCCTCGGTCGCGCTCGACTGGCTGATGCGCGCCGTCGACAGCGACGACCTGCGGCACGCGATCCGCACCGGGATCCGCGAAGCGCTCGAGCACATACCGGTCAATCTCGCGCTCGCGACGCTGATCGACGTCGCGCTCGCCGGAAACCACGGTCAGCGGCTGATCGACCAGCTCGTCGAGCTCGGACGCGATCAGCTCGAGAAGAACAAGTTCGAGATTCGGCTGCGCATCCGCGCGCAGAGCCCGTGGTGGATGCCGAAGTTCATCGACGAGAAGATCTACGACCAGCTCGTCGGCGAGTTCGAGCGGATCCTGAACGAGGTCGGCAAGAATCCGGATCATCCCGCCCGCGCGCAGTTCAACGAGCAGCTGTATTCGCTGAAGAGCTCGCTCGAGCGTGACGAGGAGCTGATCCGCAAGGGCAAGTCGCTGTGGGACGACCTCGTCGACCATCCCGACGTGCAGCGTTATCTCGGCGACGTCTGGTCGAGGGTGCGCGAGTACCTGCACACGTCGCTGACCACACCCGAGTCGGCGCTCCGGCTCGGCATCGAGCGGGAGCTCCGCGCGATCGGCGCGCGCATCGCGCAGGACCGGGAGGTCGCCGCCCGGCTCAATCGGCGGCTCGAGGATCTCCTGATCTACCTGATCGAGAACTATCGCGACTCGCTGAGCGCGGTGATCTCGGAGACGATCGAGCAGTGGGACCCGATCGCGACCTCCGAGCGGATCGAGCTCCACATCGGCCGGGACCTCCAGTTCATCAGGATCAACGGCACGATCGTCGGCGGGCTCGTCGGCGTGCTGATCTACGTCGTCTGGGGTGCGGTCGTCTGAGAACGAAAAATCGGGGTCTGACCAGGTCTGACCCCGATTTTTTCATCCGGCCTTCTTGAGCTCCCGCCGCAGCACCTTGCCGACGTTCGACTTCGGCAGCGCGTCGATGAACTCGACCTGATGCGGCACCTTGTAACCCGTCAGGCCCTGCCGGCAATGCGCGATCACGTCGGCCTCGGTCAAAGCCGGATCCCTTTTCACGACGTAGAGCTTCACGGCCTCGCCCGACTGCGGATGCGGAACGCCGACGGCCGCCGCCTCGAGCACGCCCGGATGCGAGACCGCGACGTCCTCGACCTCGTTCGGATACACCTTGAAGCCGGAGACGACGATCACGTCCTTCTTCCGATCCTCGATGAACAGGAAGCCGCGCTCGTCGAGCCGGCCGAGATCGCCGGTCCTGAGCCAGCCGTCCTCCGTGAGCACGGCCGCCGTCTCCTCGGGGCGGTTCCAGTAGCCGGCCATGACCTGCGGCCCTTTGACGCAGATCTCGCCGACCTCGTTCGTGTCGACCCACTCGCCGTCGTCGCCCATGATCGCGACCTCGGTGGACGGCAGCGGCACGCCGACCGAGCCGTCGAACACCTTCGCGTCGAGCGGATTCGCCGAGACAATCGGCGACGCTTCCGTCAGGCCGTAACCCTGAGCGATCGGCACACCGGTCGTGGCGAGCCAGCGCTCGGCGACGCTCCGCTGCACGGCCATGCCGCCGCCGAGGCAGGCCTGCAGAGAGCTCCAGTCGATCGTCTGGAAACCGGGCGCGTTCAAGAGCGCGTTGAACAGCGTGTTGACGCCCGTCATATACGCGAACGGCCGCTTCCTGAGCTCCGCGATGAACCCTTTGATGTCGCGCGGGTCCGTGATCAGCACGTCGTGCCCGCCGAGCTCGACGAAGCAGAACAGGTTCGCGGTCAACGAGTAGATGTGATAGAGCGGCAGCGGCGTGATCACGACGCCGTTCGTGTTCGAGTAGAAGGGCTTCGCCCATGCCGCCGCCTGCAGCGTGTTCGCGACCAGGTTGCGGTGTGTCAGCATCGCACCCTTCGCGACGCCGGTCGTGCCGCCGGTGTACTGCAGGAACGCGAGATCCTTGCCTTCGAGCTCGGGCCGCTCGAAGTCGTGCCACTCGCCCTCGGCCAACGCGTCGCGAAACTCGATCGCGTCCGGAATGCTCCAGCGCGGCACGAGCTTCTTCACGTGCTTCACGACGAAATTCGTCGCGATGCGCTCGGCGAACGGAAAGAGATCGCCGACCCGCGTGACGACGACCCGCTCGATCGCCGAATGCGGCAGCGCCTTCATCACGGTGTGCGCGTAGTTCTCGAGCACGACGATCACGCGTGCTCCGCTGTCCGCGAGCTGATGCTCGAGCTCGCGCACCGTGTAGAGCGGATTCACGTTGACGACGACCATCCCGGCGCGGAGCACGCCGAAAACCGTGATCGCGGTCTGCAGCAGGTTCGGCATCATCACGGCGACGCGGTCGCCGCGCTTGAGCCCCGGCACGGCCTGAAGGTACGCGGCGAACGCCCGGCTCAGCCGCTCGACGTCTGCGAACGTCAGCGTCGTCCCGCGATTCGTGAACGCGGGCCGGTCACCGTAGCGCTCGAACGCGCTCTCGAGAAGCGCGGCGAGCGACGGGTACTTGTCCGCGTCGATCTCGGCGGGCACGCCTGTCGGATAGGCGTCGAGCCAGGGCTTGTTCCGCATGCAAACGTCCTCGGGATCACGGATGCGCACGCCGCGTGGCGCGCGGGCATCGACGGGCGGGGGAGAGCATGCCGAAAGTCGAGCGTGGTCTCAATCTGTCGCAGCCGCTCGAGCATCTCGTCGGCGGCTGCTCAGACGACGCGGCGAAGCTCCCCGCCCGCATAGAACGCCGCGACGTTCTCGGCGATCTGGTCGAGCGCGCGCTGCCTCGCCTCGAGCGCGGCCCATGCGACGTGCGGCGTCACGATCAGGTTCGGGATGTCCGACGCGAGCAACGGCTGGTCGTCGTCCGGCGGCTCGACCGGCAGCACGTCGATGCCGGCGCCGCCCAAGCGGCGTGCGCGCAGTGCGTCCGCGAGCGCGGCATTGTCGACGAGCGCGCCTCGAGCGGTGTTGATCAAGATCGCGTCCGGCTTCATCCGCGCGAGCTCCGGGGCACCGATCATGTGGCGGGTCTCGTCGTTGAGCGGGCAGTGCAGCGTCAAAACGTCCGCTTCGGCGAGCACCTGCGCGAACGGCACCCGATCGGGCGGAACCTCGTCCGCGCGGGCTTTTGGCCGCGCGGACACGAGCACGCGCATGCCGAAGGCTCGAGCGACTTGGGCGACGGAGCGGCCGAGCGTGCCGTAGCCGACGATGCCGAACGCGCGGCCCGTGAGCTCGCGAATCGGATGATCGAACAGCGCGAAGGTCCGGCTCCTGCTCCAGCTGCCCGAGCGGCTCAGCCGATCGTACGCGATGATGTTCTGGGTCAGCGCCAGCACGAGCGCGAAGACGTGCTGCACGACCGAGCTCGTGCAGTAGTCGCGGCTGTTCGCGACCGCGATGCCGCTCCGCTTCGCGGCGGCCGTGTCGACGTTGTCGGTGCCCGTGGCCGACAATACGATCAGACGAAGGTCGCGGGCGGCCGCGATCGCGTCGGCCGAGAGGCGTGCCTTGTTCACGATCGCGACCTCGCAGCCGGCGAGCCGGGCCGGAATTTCCGCTTCGGTCGAGTACGGGAAATAGGTGACGTCGAGCAGACGATCCAGGACGCCGGTGTCGATTCCGGGTCCGAGCGTCGCGAAGTCGAGGAACGCGGCCTTCGGCTTTCCCCCCATGCCCGAAGCTTACACCAGCGGCCGCCCGATCGACCGTGAGCGATTACCGCGCCGCCGATACGAATGCGCCGGATGACACCCGACAAGCCCGATGCCCCGTTCTGGGAGACCAAGCCGCTGTCGGCCATGACCGACGACGAGTGGGAGTCGCTCTGCGACGGCTGCGCGCGCTGCTGCCTGCACAAGCTCGAGGACGAGGAGACCGGCGAGGTGCACTACACGGACATCGCGTGCCGGCTGCTCGATCTCGGGCGCTGCCGCTGCCGCCGCTACGCGGAGCGCACGCGCCTCGTGCCGGACTGCGTGTCTCTCCGCGGCGCGCCGCCCGAGGCGTTCCGCTGGATGCCGAGCACCTGCGCGTACCGGCGGCTCGCCGAAGGCAAGCCGCTCGAGTGGTGGCATCCGCTCGTGTCCGGCGATCCGCGCACGGTTCACGAGGCCGGCATCTCCGTGCGCGGACGGGTCGTGCGCGAACGCGACGTGCATCCGGACGACGCCCAGGATCGGATCGTCGACTGGCCGAGGTAGCGCCGCCGCGGCGTAGACGCGGAGGCCGCGCCGCCTCGCCTCAGCCCGTGTTCTGCATCCCGTGCGCGATGCCGCTCACGCTGACGACGAGCGCCTGCAGCATCGCGTCGTCGCGACGGCCGTCCAGGCGCCAGCGGCGCAGCAGGTCGACCTGCAGGAAGCTCATCGGATCGATGTACGGGTTGCGCAGACGGATCGCGCGCCGCAGCGTCTCCTGCTCGGACAGGAGCTCCGACCTGCCGGTCAGCTCGAGGACGAGCCGCACGCAGCGCTCGTACTCGTCCCGAATGATCGGAAAGAACGTGTCGTGCAGCGACGACAGGCGCGAGTAGTGCGCCGCGATCTCGATGTCGGCCTTCGCGAGCACGGCCTCGACGTCGTTGATCAGCACGCCGAAGAACGGCCATTGCGCGACCATGTCACGAAGCACGGCGTCGCCGTGCCTGCGCATCGCGGCTTCGAGGCCGGTCGCGAAGCCGAACCAGCCCGGTAAGAGGCACCGGTTCTGCGTCCAGGCGAAGACCCACGGGATCGCGCGCAGCTCGCCGATGCCCCCGCCTTCTCCGCGCGCGGCAGGCCTCGAGCCGATGTTGAGCCGCTCGATCACGTCGATCGGCGTCGCGTCGCGGAAGTAGTCGACGAAATCCGTGCGGTCATAGACGAGGCGCTTGTACGCGAGCCGGCTCTCGTCCGCGATCTCCTGCATCACGGCCTGCCAGTCCGTCTGCCGCGGATGCGCCGCCGGCGGCCGCGCGGTGAGCCAAAGCACCGCGCCGAGCGTCTGCTCGAGGCTCCGCATCGCGATGCCGTGCAGGCCGTACTTCGCGTTGATCGTCTCGCCCTGCTCGGTCATCCGGAGCCGGCCGTTCACCGCGCCGTCCGGCGCCGCGAGGAGGCCCTCGGTCAGCCGGCCGCCGCCGCGGCTGATCGTGCCGCCGCGGCCATGAAACAGCGTGAGCCTGATGCCGAGACCCGAGAACGTCCGGACGAGGCGCTGCTGCGCCTTTTGCAGGCCCCAGCGCGCGGCTACGAGCCCGCCTTCCTTGTTGCTGTCCGAGTAGCCGATCATGATCATCTGCTCGTCGCTGCGCGAGCGCAGATGCGCGCGGTAGTGCTCGTCCGCGACGAGCCGCGCCATGATGCCGTCGGCGTTCTCGAGGTCCTCGACCGTCTCGAACAGCGGTGCGATGTCGAGCGGGACCGCTCCGCCCTTCGGTCCCAGGCCGCCCCATTTCGCGAGGAGCAGGACCGACAGCACGTCGTCCGGACCGTGTGCCATGCTGACGATGTACTGGCCGATCGCTTCCTTGCCGTACTTGCGGCGCGCGTGCGCGATCGCCTGAAAGACCGCGAGCGTGCGGCGGGCCTCGGACGACAACGCGCCGACCGGCGACTCGCGACGCTCGAGCGCCTCCTTCAATCGCAGCGTGCGCGATTCGCTGCTCCGCTCGAGCCAGTCCGCCTCGCCGAGGCCCTCGCCGACGACCCGGCGGTGCACGAGCGCGTTCTGCCGCACGTCGAGCGTCGCGAGATGAAAGCCGAACGTCTGCACGCGGCGCAGCAGCCGCTGCACGAGCTGCAGTCCGGCGTTGCGGCCCTTGTTCGCACGCAGGCTGTCCGCGACGATCTCGACGTCCTCGATGAACTCCTCCGGCGACTCGTACGGGAACTCCGCGTCGTCGTAGGTCGCCTGAAGCCGCGCGCCGACGAGGCGCAGGAAGACGCGATAGGGCATCTCCCGGTGCCGCGCGGGCACGCCGTGAAACGCCTGCGGAAAATGCGCGGCGTACAGACGCGTCTTCGAGATCAGCTCGTCGGAGACGCCGATCCGGCTCGCGCTCTGGCTCAAATGCGCAGCGAGCTCGCGGCACTCGCGGAAGTAGAGGTCGAGCACGAGCGCGCGCTGCCGCGCGAGCGTCTCGCGCAGCGTCCTCGCGGTGACGTTCGGGTTGCCGTCCATGTCGCCGCCGACCCACGACGAGAAGCGAACGACGATCGGCACGCGCAGCCGAGCGCCGCGCTCCGAGAACGTGTCGGAGAGCGCCGACTCGAAATGCTCGTAGAACGCGGGAAGTATCTTGTAGAGCACGTCGGTCACGAAGAAGAGCACGTGCTCCGCCTCGTCGCCGATCGTCATCTGCTCGGGCGCGTACTCCTCCGTCTGCCAGCCCGTCGTCATCTCGAGCCGGATCCGATCCATCGTCGCCGCGAGCTCCTGCGGCGTCATGTACGGATCGAGCATCTCGAGCAGATGTCGCGCGATGTTCTGCTGCTTGCGCAGCAGCGTGCGCCGCGTCACCTCGGTCGGATGCGCCGTGAACACGGGCTCGACGCACGTGCGGGCGATCACGCGCTCCATCTCGGCCGAGTCGACGCCTGCGGCCTTGAGCTTGTGCAGCACGTCGAGGAAACCGAAAGGCTGCGGTGTCGCGGCGTCGCGTTCGTAGGCCCGCCGGCGGCGGATCCGGTGCACCTTCTCCGCCATGTTGACCATCTGGAAGTACGTCGAGAACGCGCGGATGAAGTCGCGGGCCGTGCTCGGCGCGAGCGCGCCGAGCAACGTCCTGAGCTCGGTGAACGCGTCCTCGTCCCCTTCGCGGCGTTGGATCGCGGCGCGGCGCGCCGCCTCGACGAGATCGAACAGCGCCTCGCCGCCCTGCTCACGGACGAGCTCGCCGACGAGCTCGCCGAGCCGGTGCACGTCCTCGCGGAGGGCCTGGTCCTTCTCGGCGAAGAAGATGTCGGTGCGGCCGGTGCCTTTGGAGGGAGTCGAGGCCAAGATACGTCTCGCTGCTCGGCGCGGCGGCAGGCAGCGCCGATTGATCGATTCTAGCGCTCCGTTTCTCCGCGGGCCGTATAGGGAATCTCACTCTGCGGCGCCGGGCGGCGTCGCAGCAGGATCGAGAGCCGCGCGACCCGCCGGCGCATCGTCACCGGTACCCGCGCGCCTGCAGCTCGAAGAGCCGCGCGTAACGCCCGCCTTGCGCGACGAGCTCGTCGTGCGTGCCCTGCTCGACGATCCGGCCCTGATCCAGCACCACGATCTTGTCGGCGCGTCGAACCGTCGAGAACCGGTGCGAGATCAGGATCGTGATCTTGTTCTCCGTCATCGAGCGGAAGTGCTCGAACACCTCGGCCTCGGTCTCCGCATCCATCGCAGCGGTCGGCTCGTCGAGCACGAGGATCTCGGCGCTCGATCGCATGAACGCGCGCGCGAGCGCGATCCGCTGCCACTGTCCCCCGGAGAGCTCCTGGCCCTTGTTGAACCAGCGTCCGAGCGGCGTCTCGTACGTCTCGGGCAGCGTCTCGATGAACTCGTGAGCGCGCCCCTTCGAGGCCGCGGCGCGCCACCGCTCGGCGTCCGCGAAGGCGCGCACGTCGCCGACGCCGATGTTCTCGCCGACCTTGAGCTGATACCGCACGAAATCCTGGAAGATGATGCCGATGCGCTCGCGAAGCGCACTCGGCTCCCAGTCGGCGAGCGGCAGGCCCTGGTAGAGGATCCGCCCCGAGTCGGGCTCGTAGAGCCCCGCGAGGAGCTTCACGAGCGTCGTCTTCCCGGAGCCGTTCACCCCGACGAGCGCGAGGCTCTCACCGGGACGGATCTCGAAGCTCACGTCGGAGACCGCGGGCGTTTCCGACCCGGGATACGTGAACGAAACGTGCTCGAAGACGAGGCCCGCCTCGGGATTGGGCCCCGTCGTCGCCTTGCCGAGCCGCGGCTTCGGCGGCTGCTCGAGATACTCGTAGAGATTCGAAAGGTAAAGGTTGTCCTCGTACATGCCGCCGATCGCGGAAAGCATCGACGACACGGCGGACTGCCCCTGCTTGAACACGAGCAGATACATCGTCATCTGCCCGAGCGTGATCGCCCCTCGGATCGCGGAGACCGCGATCCACGCGTACGCGCCGTAGAACGCGGCGTTGCTCAGAAGCCCTAGCCCGAGCCCCCACGTGTCGCGCCGCACGGCGAGGCGCTTCTCCTCTTCGTAGAGCTTGCGGAAGATCGCCTTGTAGCGATCGAGGAGCTTCGGGCCGAGACCGAATAGCTGCACCTCCTTCGCATGATCCTCGCGGGCGAGCACGATCTCGAGGTACATCAGCATGCGTCGATCCGGCGACCGCCAGCGGAACACGCGGAACTGCTCGCCGGAGAAGCGCGTCTCGGCGAAGAACGCGGGCAGGCCCGCGACGACGAGGATCACGACGGCCCACGCCGAGAACTGCCAGAGCAGCACGGCATAGCTCGTCAGCGAGATCGCGTTCCGCGCGAGCGTGAACGTGCGCGTCACGAGGCTCAGCGGGCGCACCGACGCCTCCTGCCGTGCGCGGTTCAGCTTGTCGTAGAACTCGGAGTCCTCGAAGTGCTCGAGGTCGAGCGTCAGCGCCTTCTCGAGGATCATCACGTTGACCCGCTCGGAGAGCTTCATCCTGAGCAGCGACTGGCAGAAGTCGATACCGCGCTGCGCCGCCGCGACGCCCGCGACGAGCCCGCCCTCGAGCGCGACGAGGCGGAGCACGGCGCCGTAGTCGGGCATCGCCCCCGCCGAGTAGACGTCGATCGCGGCGACGACCGCGTCGACGATCAGCTTGCCGACGTACGCGGCGCCTGCGGGCAGGAGGCCCGCGGCGACGGTCAGGAGCGCGAACGCGAACGTCAGCGGCCGGCTCGTCGTCCAGACGAGGTCGAGCGCGCGCCGGCTGTAACGCCAAACGCCGAGCGGCCCCGGGCCCTCGCCCGCGGCCTCGACGGGCCCCCCCTCGGGCGTTTCCGCCGCGCGCGGCGGGCGCGTGGTACCGTTACTCGCTGGGCTCCACATGCGCACGGTTTTGAACTCTCCATGCTCAAACCGTCCCCACTCTGCGGCCCTTCAGGGCCAAGAATGCGCGAAAACGCGGGACGGTGCCGCCACGCGCCGATGCGCCGGACCGACCATTCGACCTTGGCGCGACGCGAGCGTGCGTGCTATTAGGGCGGGCACGATCACGACATTGGCCGCGAATCATACCCCGTGCCGGACCCCCACGCGCTCATCGCGCTGCTCCTGACCGTCGCAGCGCTGATCCTCTTCACTCGCGACCGGATCCCCCTCGAGGCGTCTTCGCTCGCGGTCCTCGTCACGCTGCTGGTCGTGTTCCAGCTGTTCCCGTACGAGACGGAGCACGGCCGGCTGCAGCCGACCGAGTTCCTCGCCGGATTCGGCAACGAGGCGTTGATCACGATCGGCGCGCTCTTGATCATGGCGAAGGGCCTCGAGATCACGGGCGCGTTGCAGCCGCTCGCGCCGACGCTCGCGCGGACGTGGACGCGGCACCCGATGATCGCGCTGGTCGGCACGATGGCGATTGCGGCGGCGCTCTCCGCGTTCCTGACGAACGCGCCAGTCGTCGTGATGCTGCTGCCGATGCTGATCGGCGTCGCCGCGCGCAACAAGCTGCCGCCGTCGTCGATCCTGATGCCGGTCGGGCTCGCGACGCTCCTCGGCGGCGCGGCGACGACGATCGGCACGTCGACGAACCTCTTGATCGTCGGCATCGCGGAGGACGCGGGGCTCCCCGAGTTCGGCATGTTCGCGTTCACGCTGCCGGCGCTCATCGTCGGCACGCTCGGGCTGCTCTATCTGTGGCTGATCGCACCGCGCCTCCTGCCCGTGCGCAAGCCGCCGCTCGCGGACACGTCGCCGCGCGTGTTCAACGCGACGCTGCACATCACGGAGGAAAGCGCCGCGTGCGGGAAGACGTTCGCCGAGTGCCTCGCGATGACGGACAACCGGATGCGCGTCGACCGCATCGAGCGCGGTGAAGGGCTCGTCGTCACGAAGCTGCCGATCGTGCGGATCCAGGCCGGCGACCGGTTCGTCGTGCGCGACACGCCGGAGCGGCTGAAGCTTTTCGAGAAGCAGCTCGGCGCGACGCTGCACGACGCGACGGCCGCGGAGGGCGTCGAGACGGCGGCTCCCGCGGAGCAGGAGCAACTCGCGGAGATCGTCGTCACGCGCGGCTCGATGCTGCATCGCGCGAGCCTCGCGGGGACGCGCTTCGCGCAGCGCACGGGCCTCCTGCCGCTCGCGTTGCATCGCGCGCGAGCCGCGGACGGGGAGCCCTTGTCGAGTCACATCAACCTCGTGCCGCTCAGGGCCGGCGACGTCGTGCTCGTGCAGGGCACGCCGAGCAAGCTCGAGCAGCTGAAGCGCTCCGGGAACGCGCTCGTCGTCGACGGCACGATGGAGCTGCCACGGACGCATCGCGCGGACCGCGCGCTGTCGATCATGGTGCTCGCGATCGCGGTCGCGGCGTTCGATATCGTGCCGATCTCGGTCAGCGCCGTGCTCGGCGTCGGGCTGATGCTCTCGTCGCGCTGCCTCGCGTGGCGAGACATCGGCAAGGCGCTGTCCGTTCCCGTCGTCATGATCATCGTCACGAGCCTCGCGCTCTCGCACGCGCTGACCGAGACCGGCGGCGCCCTGCTCGTCGCGCGGCTCCTGATCGGCGCGCTCGACGGGCTGCCGACGGAGATGATCCTGAGCGGCATGATGCTGACCGTCGCCGTGCTGACGAACGTCGTGTCGAACAACGTGATCGGCGTGATCGGCGCGCCGATCGCGATCGAGATGGCGAGAACCCTCGGCGCGCCGGTCGAGCCCTTCGTGCTCGCCGTGCTGTTCGGCGCGAACATGAGCTACGCGACGCCATACGGCTACCAGACGAATCTCCTGGTGCTGTCCGCCGGCGGCTACAAGGTCGGCGACTTCCTGCGCGTCGGCGTCCCGCTGACGCTGATCATGTGGCTCGGCTTCTCGATCATCCTGCCGCTCTTGTACGACGTCTGACCGGGTCCGCACCCGGCGCCGGGCGGAACGCGACGGCGAGCCTTGACCCCCGGCCGCCGTCGCCGACATACTTCGCGACCATGAACGGCCGGAGCTCGCATCGTCCGTACCGCACCCGCTGGTGGTGGTGGCGACTGTCACCACCGGAGAGGGTAGTGCGCGCCGGGTGAGCCCGGGACGATCGAAGCACGAGACCGACGAAGTCGTTCCGCAAGCCACCCAGACGACGGACAGAAGCTAAGAGGTCCGTCGACACAGAATCCGAGCAGAACCCGTCTCCGCCGAAATCGGAGACGGGTTTTTTCGTTTTTGGCAGCCCGAGAAGCGAGAGCATCCCATGGAGTCCCCGTTCGACATCGCGGCCGACCTCGACACGCCGGTATCGGCCTATATCAAGCTCGCGCCGTTCAAGCCGCGCTTCCTGCTCGAGAGCGTCGAAAGCGCCGAGCGGCTCGCGCGCTATTCGTTTCTCGGCTTCGGCGACGGCCTGACGCTCGAGATCCACGCCGACGGCGTGCGACGCAACGGCGTCGCGCTGCCGCGCCCGAACGGCCGGGACGAGTGGCTCGCGCTGATGCGGGACGCGCTCGCCGCGAGCCCGAAGCTCGAGCCCGCGATCGACGGCCTGCCGTTCACGGGCGGGCTCGTCGGCGCGGCCGGCTACGACGTCGTGCGCCATTTCGAGCGGCTGCCGCCGAACCGCGCGGAGCTCGCAGGGCTGCCCGAGGCCGCGTTCGTCGCGCCCGAGTCGCTGCTCGTGTTCGATCATCTGACGCGCCGCGTCGCGCTGCTCCATGCCGGAAGCGAGGACGAGCGGCGCGCGCTCCGCGCCGAGGTCATCCGCGCGCTGCGCGGCGGCATCGATCGACCCGCACGCACCGGCGGCTTCTCCCCGGCCGAGCCGAGCTTCTCGCGCGACGCGTTCCTCGACGCCGTCGACCGGGCGAAGCGCCACATCGCGGCCGGCGACATCTATCAGATCGTGCTGTCCGAGCGCTTCAGCGGCCGCGCCGATCTCGATCCGTTCCAGACCTACCGCGGCCTCCGGCTGCTGAACCCGTCGCCGTACATGTACTTCTTCGAGCTCGGCGGCCTGTCGATCGCGGGCTCATCGCCCGAGGCGCTCGTCCGGCTCGACCAGGGACGCGCGAGCCTTCGGCCGATCGCGGGCACCCGCCCGCGCGGCGCGACCCGCGACGAGGATCTCGCGCTCGAGAAGGAGCTCGTCGCCGATCCGAAGGAGAACGCCGAGCACGTGATGCTCGTCGACCTCGCGCGCAACGACCTCGGCCGCGTCGCCCGCGCGGGCTCCGTGCACGTCGACCCGTACAAGAGCATCGAGCGCTACAGCCACGTGATGCACATGGTCAGCGGCGTGAAGGGCGTGCTCGCGCCCGAGCGCGACGCGTTCGATCTCTTCGCTGCGGCGTTCCCGGCCGGCACGCTGGTCGGCGCGCCGAAGGTGCGCGCGATGGAGCTGATCGCGGAGCTCGAGCCCGTCGCGCGCGGGCTCTACGGCGGCACGGTCGGCTACTTCGGCACGAACGGCAACATGGACCAGGCGATCACGATCCGCACGATCGTGTTCGACGGCGACGAGTACAGTTTCCAGGCGGGCGCAGGCATCGTCGCCGACAGCGTCCCGGACAACGAGTACCGCGAGGTGCTCGCGAAGAGCGCGATCCTGCGCAAGGCGCTCGAGCTCGCGGAGGAAGGATTGTGAGCGTCAAGCTGCTTCTGATCGACAACTACGACTCGTTCACCTACAACCTCGTGCAGGCGTTCCTCGTGCTCGGCGCGGACGTGCACGTCTACCGCAACGATGCGATCACGGTCGCGGACGCCGAGGCGCTCGAGCCGACGCATCTCGTGATCTCGCCGGGACCGGGCCGCCCCGAGGACGCGGGCGTCTCGCTCGCGATGATCGACGCGTTCGCGGGCCGCGTGCCGGTGCTCGGCGTCTGTCTAGGCCACCAGGCCATCGTCCATCACTTCGGCGGAAAGATCGTGTCGGCCGCGGCGCTGATGCACGGCAAGACGTCGCGCGTCACGCACGACGGCAAATCGATCTTTCGCGGTCTGCCGGACCCGTTCGAGGCCGGCCGTTATCACTCGCTCGCGGCCGAGCGCACGAGCGTCCCGGACGTGCTCGAGGTCAGCGCACGCACCGAGGACGGCGAGATCATGGGCATCAGGCACCGGCACCTCGCGGTCGAGGGCGTGCAGTTTCATCCGGAAAGCGTGCTGACGCCGGACGGGCCCAGGCTCCTCGAGAATTTCCTGTACGGCGACGGTGCCGTGCGCGAAGGAGCCCTGTCGTGAGCGCGCCGGACTTCCGTCCGTCCGAGCTCCTCGAGCGGATCGCGGCCGGCCGTCATCTCGAGGAGCCGGAGGCCGATCGGCTGCTCTGCGCGATGGCCGACGGGAGCCTGCCGGCGCCGCTTGCCGGCGCGATCCTCGTCGCGCTCAGGATGAAGGGCGAATGCGCAGCCGAGATCCGCGGCTTCGCGACCGCGATGCGGCGGCTCGCGCGGCGGCCGGAGCTCCCCGAAGGCCGACCCTACGTCGACATCGTCGGCACCGGCGGCGACGGCTCGGGAAGCTTGAATCTCTCGACCGGCAGCGCGCTGCTCGCGGCGGCGAGCGGCGCGGCCGTCGTGAAGCACGGTAACCGCTCGGTGTCGAGCCGCTCGGGCTCCGCGGACGTGCTCGCCGCGCTCGGTCTGCCGGTGCCGCTCGACGAGCGCCGGGCCGGCGAGTGCTTCGCGGCCCACAATTTCACGTTCCTGTTCGCGCCGCACTATCACCCGGCGATGAAGCAGATCGGCCCGGTGCGCGCCGCGCTCGGCGTGCGCACGGTGTTCAACATCCTGGGACCGTTGTCGAACCCGGCTGCGCCGCCGTACCACGTGGTCGGCGCGTTCAGCGAGCCGATGGCCGCGCTGATGGCGGAGACGCTGTCCGGCATGGGCGTCGAGCGCGCGTTCGTCATCCACGGCGCGGGAGGCTGGGACGAGGCGACGCCGATCGGACCGTTCGTCTGCTTCGACGTGCGTCCGGGCCGCGTCGAGCGCACGGTCCGCGACCCGCGGGACTACGGGCTCGACGCGTGCGCGCCGGATGCGCTCGTCGGCGGCGACGCCGCGGAGAACGCGGCGCGGCTCAAGGCGGCGCTTGCCGGCGAGGATGTCGCCGCGCATCGCGATGCGCTCATGCTGGGCGCGGCGCTCGCGCTCGAGGTAACGGGGGTTGCGCGAGATGCGCGCGAAGGCATCGAGCGGGCGCGGGCGGCGATCGAGGATGGGTCGGCGGCGCGGCTCGTCGAGCGGCTCGCGAGCGTCGGGCGGGAGGCGTCGTGAAGATCGAGCGTGCGGCAGTGAGGGACGCGTCGGACCTTCGCTTAGGCTCGGCGCAGGCGGGGGGCATCGAAAAAATCGGGCGCCCGACAGCTCTTCAGACGCCGGACCTTCGCATGGGTTCGGGGCGGGCGGGACGCGGCGCACATGCCGTCTTCCGGGGGGACGCCGGAAGTGCATCCCTGCAGCTCGGGGGCGGCCGTCCATGGCCGCCCACGCCCCCCGGAAGACGGCATGTGCACCGCGTCCCGCGGAAAGGTCGTCGTGGTGCATGTGTTTTCGGCCCTCGCTCGTGCGGGACGTTTGCAAAGCTTTGTTTACTGAATCGCGCTGGGCTCCGGCCGAGGGGTGCGGCATGAGCGGGCTGCTCGAGCGTATGGCGCAGGCGAGCCGGGAGCGCGTGCGCGCGGCACGTGCCGTCGAGTCCGAAGGCGCGTTGCTCGCACGTGCGGTCGCAACGCCGCCTCCGCCGCCGCTTGTGCTCGGCACGTTCGACGTGATCGCGGAGCTCAAGCTCAGGAGCCCTTCGGCAGGGGGGCTCGCGCGGGCCGGTCTCGATCGAGATGCGCAGGTCGCGGCGTACGCCGCGGGCGGCGCGGCCGCCGTGTCGGTGCTGACCGAGCCGATCGAGTTCGGCGGCTCGCTCGAGCACCTCCGGGACGCGGCGGCGCTGCTCGCGCGGCACGGGCGGCCGGTCATGCGGAAGGATTTTCTGACGGACCCGTATCAGGTCGTCGAGGCCCGTGCGGCCGGCGCCGGCGGCGTGCTGATCATCGTGACGATGCTGTCGGACGACGAGGTCCGCGCGCTCCTCGCGGCGGCGCGCGAGCTCGAGCTCTTCGCGCTGCTCGAGGCGTTCGACGCGGACGACCTCGAGCGGATCGCGGCGCTCGAGATTCCATCCGTCTCGCCGCCCGTGCTCGCCGGTGTGAATTGCCGGAACCTGCGCACGCTCGACGTCGACTTCGGCCGCTTTGCCGCGCTCGCGCCGCATCTGCCGGCGCATCTGCCCGCGGTCGCCGAGAGCGGCGTCGACGGCCCCGACGACGTGCGCACGGTCGCGGCCGCAGGCTACAGGGTCGCGCTCGTCGGCTCCGCGCTGATGCGTGCGGCGGATCCGGAGCGCGCGCTCGCGGATCTCGTCGCGGCCGGACGCGCGGCCGCCGCGGAGGCGAGGGCGGCATGTTCGTGAAGATCTGCGGAATCACGACCGTCGACGCGCTCGATGCGGCCGCCGACGCGGGCGCCGACGCGGTCGGTTTCGTGTTCGCACCGTCGCCGCGGCAGATCGCGCCGCGCGATGCGCGCGCGCTCGCCGCGGGTCTGCCGAAGCACGTGCTCAAAGTCGCCGTGTTCAAGCATCCGGAGCCCGCGCTCGTCGCAGACGTGCTCGAGACGCTCGAGCCCGACTGGGTGCAGACCGACGCCGGGGACTTCGCCGCGTTCGAGCTGCCCGAGACGTGCCGTGCGCTGCCGGTCTACCGAAACGGCGCCGCCCCGACCGAAGCGATCCCGCCGCGGCTCCTGTTCGAGGGGCCGGTCAGCGGCAGCGGCCGGACCGCGGACTGGCGCGAGGCACGCGAGCTTGCCGCACGCGCCGAGCTGATCCTCGCGGGCGGGCTCGGCATCGACAACGTCGCGGACGCGATCCGGGCCGTGCGGCCATGGGGCGTCGACGTCTCGAGCGGCGTCGAGCGCGAGCGCGGCAAGAAGGATCCAAACAAGATCGCGGAGTTCGTCGCGCGGGTGCGCGCGGCGGAGGATGAGTTCGACGGTCGCCGCTGAGCGACCGATTCTGCGCGGCGGAACCGTCGCGCGAGGAGGAAGGCATGCAATTCGATCGCGAGGAACGCGAAGCGCTGCTCGACGCGCTCGTCGCCGGCCGGCTTCCGGACGCGGCCGGGCGCTTCGGGCCGTTCGGCGGACGCTACGTCCCCGAGACTCTGATGGCCGCGGTCACGCGGCTCGAGGAGGGTGTGCGCACGGTGCTGCGCTCGCCCGAGTTCGAGCGGCGACTCGCCGCGGAGCTCCGCGACTTCGTCGGCCGCCCGACGGCGCTGACGCCGGCGCCCGAGCTCGGCCGCCGCTGGGGCGTGGAGGTGTACTTGAAGCGCGAGGATCTCGCGCACACCGGCGCGCACAAGATCAACAACGCGATCGGCCAGGCGCTCCTCGCGCAGCAGCTCGGCGCGAAGCGGATCGTCGCCGAGACCGGGGCCGGGCAGCACGGCGTCGCGTCCGCGGCCGCGTGCGCGCGCGTCGGGCTGCCGTGCACGGTCTACATGGGCGCCGTCGACGTCGCACGGCAGGCACCGAACGTCGATCGGATGCGCCGGCTCGGCGCGACCGTGGTGCCGGTCGAGTCCGGCGACCGGACGCTGCGCGCCGCGATCGACGAGGCGATCCGCGACTGGGTCTCCGATCCCGAGGGCACGTATTACCTGATCGGCTCGGCGATCGGCCCGCATCCGTATCCGTATCTCGTCCGGGAGCTTCAGGCAGTCATCGGCCGCGAGGCGCGCGCGCAGATCGCCGAGCGCGTCGGCCTGCCGGACGCGGTCTTCGCGTGCGTCGGCGGCGGCTCGAACGCGATCGGGCTCTTCCACGGCTTTCTCGCCGACCGCTCCGTGAAGCTCTTCGGCGTCGAGGCCGGCGGGCGCGGCACCGCGCTCGGCGATCACTCGGCGACGTTGTCCGCAGGGCGGCCCGGCGTGCTGCACGGCAACTACTCGATGCTGCTCTACGACGACGATGGGCTGATACAGGAGACGCATTCCGTCTCGGCCGGGCTCGACTATCCGGGCGTCGGCCCGGAGCACGCGCTCCTCAAGAGCATCGGCCGCGTCGAGTACGTGACGGCGAGCGACGACGAGGCCCTCGCCGCGCTCGACGAGTGCTGCGAGGCCGAAGGCATCCTGCCGGCGCTCGAAAGCTCGCACGCGCTCGCCGGCGCGCGTCGCTGGGCGAAGGAGAACCGCGGCGCGCGGATTCTAATCGGACTCTCGGGCCGCGGCGACAAGGACATGCCGATCCTCGCGCAACATCCCCGGAAGGAGAAGAACGATGCCGCCGCTTGAGCCGCGCGAACAGGTTCGCCGAGCCATCGAATCGAGCGAGGGCACCGCGCTCGTCGCGTTCCTGACCGCGGGGTATCCGGACCCGCAACGGTTCCTCGACGACCTGCGGACGATCGCCGACGTCGCCGACGCGGTCGAGATCGGCGTGCCGTTCTCGGACCCGATGGCGGACGGCGTCACGATCCAGCGCTCGAGCCGCGTGGCGATCGAGCGCGGCGTGACGCTGCGCTGGATCTTCGACGAGCTCGCGCGCCGCGATTTCGAGCTCGGTGCGCCGGTGCTCTTGATGAGCTATCTGAATCCGCTCCTCGCGTTCGGCTACGACACGCTCGCACGACGCGCGGCCGAGACCGGCGTCTCGGGCTTCATCGTTCCCGATCTCCCGTACGAGGAGAGCGCACCGCTCAAGAGCGCGCTCGACGCTCGCGGTCTCGCGCTCGTGCAGCTCGTGACGCCGGCGACGCCGCGCGCACGCCTCGGCGAGCTCACGGCCGCGAGCTCGGGCTTCGTCTACGCGGTGACGCGCACCGGCATCACGGGCGCAGGCAGCATGCCGTCCGAGCTCGCCGACTACCTCGCGGCCGTGAAGGCGGCCTCGAGTGTGCCGGTCTGCGCGGGCTTCGGCGTCCGCGAGCGGGCGCAGGTCGAGCTGATCGGCCGGCATGCCGACGGCGTGATCGTCGGCTCCGCGCTCGTCGAGGTGCTCGAGCGCGGCGAGGATCCGGCGGCGTTCCTGCGATCGCTGAAAGCGGCCGGATGAGCGTAAGCTCGAAGCCGGTTCGCTCGGATTCTGACGCGCCCGGGATGTCCGCGAAGATCGTGTCCGCGCTCGACCGGCTCGCGCTGCTCGCAGCGCTCGGGCTGCTCGCGGCGACGTTCGCGGCGCTCGCCGCGAAGGTCTGGTGGGGCTTCGAGCTCTTCTCGCACTTCCGGGCGCACTACGTCCTGCTGCAGCTGCCGCTGGTCGTGGCGCTCGTCGCGCTCGGGCGGCGGCACGTCGCGGCCTTGCTCGCCCTCGCCGTCGTCCCGAACGCGTGGCCGCTGTTGCCGTATGTGTCGGCCGCAGGACCGGCGCAGGCAGCCGTCGCCGCGGGCGGATCGGGCAGGGCATCCGACGCCGTCTCGTCGACGATCGAGCTGATGGCCGTGAACGTCGAGTTCCGCAACCGCTCGTCCGAGCGGCTGCTCGAGATGATCCGCGCCGAGGCGCCCGACGCGGTGCTCGTCGTCGAATACACCGACGAGTGGCGGGCGCGGCTCGAGCCCGTCTTCGAGGACTATCCGCATCACGTGCTGCTGCCCGACGACGACGCCGCGTTCGGCATCGCGCTGCTATCCAAGCTCCCGCTACGCGACGTGCGGCCGTTCCGCCTCGAATCGACGGCCGCGATCGAGGCGACGATCGTCTCACCTGCCGGCGAGCTCGAGCTGATCGGCGTGCACCTGCGTCCGCCGGTGAGTGCGCACCTCGCGGCCGAGCGCGCCCGTCAGCTCGATGCGCTCGCCGGGCTCGTCAGGCAGATCGGCGGGCCGCTCGTCGTCGCGGGCGATTTCAACCTGACGCCGTATTCACCGTATTTCACGGAGCTCCTCGCGGCTACGGGCTTGCGGGACGCGCGGACGGGCTTCGACTTCACGTGGCCGTCGTTCTTGCCGCTCCTCGGCATTCCCATCGATCATTGCCTCGTGAGCCCGGGCCTGGGCGTCGTCGCGTTCCGGCGCCTGCCGGCCTTCGGCTCGGATCACTATCCGATCGTCGTCGAACTCAGCATGGAAGGCGAGCAATGACCGGCCAGGACCATCCGACCGCATGCGTGCTCTTGATAGGCAACGAGCTCTTGTCCGGCAAGACGCAGGACGCGAACCTGAAGTTCCTCGCGACCGAGATGTCGAAGCTCGGCATCAGGCTCGAGGAGGCACGCGTGATCCGCGACGACATCGACGCGATCGTCGCGCACGTCAACGAGTGCCGCGCGCGCTTCACGTACGTGTTCACGACGGGCGGCATCGGACCGACGCACGACGACATCACGGCCGAGGCGGTCGCGAAGGCCTTCGGCGTCGAACTCGTCGTCGATCCCGAGGCCGTCGTGCGCCTGAAGCACGGCGGCCGGGAGCTGAACGAGGCGCGGCTCAGGATGGCGCGCGTCCCGGAAGGGGCTTCGCTGATCGACAACCCGATCAGCGCCGCACCGGGATTCAGGATCGAGAACGTGTTCGTGCTGGCGGGCGTGCCGCCGATCGCACACGCGATGTTCGCGTCGCTCGAGCCGACGCTGCGCCGCGGCGCGACGATCCACTCCCGCAGCACGGACGTCCTGCTTCGCGAGGGCGACTTCGCGCTCGAGCTCGAGCGGATTGCCCGCGCGCATCCGGACGTCGAGATCGGCAGCTATCCATTCGCTCGCGACGGGCGCCACGGTGCCACGCTCGTCGTGCGCGGCACCGACCTCGCGACGGTCGAGTCCGTGCTCGGCGAGATCGAGCAGACGATGTCGAAGCTCATCGCGAACGCGGAAACCGGGGCGCCTCGTCCATGACGACCGCGGCCGAGCGCGTCGAGCACTAGCGCGACAGCATGCAGCTCAGCTCGACGCCGACGCGCTTGCTCTTCGTGTAGAGGTCGGCCAGGTTCGGATCGGTGAAGTTGAACGAGCGCTTCTCCGCGAAGACTTCGAGCTCCATGCAGCCGCGGAGGCGGTTCGTGTAACCGGCGCGGGCGCGTGCCTCGCGCTGCACCGTGCCGCCGCGCGCCGGGCTGCTGAACGTCCACCCGTTCACGACGCGCTGCTCGATATACAACGTGCCCCATCGTCGGTGGCTCACGGTCCCTTTGCCCCACGAGCCGATCGTCATGTTCGATACGTCCTCGTAGGTCTCGTCGAAGGAGTCGGCCCACGCGTAGCCTGCCGATCCGTTGATACCGAGCGTGAACGCCCACGGCGAGTCCGGGAGCGAGAGCTGCCAAGTCCGGGACGCTCTCGCGACGTTGAGCTCGACGTACGAGTCGATACCGAGCGGATCGTCCCTGGAGACGGTGACGACGCCCCACTCGAGCGTGTCGCGCAGCGTGCCGAAGCCGCCTTCGGCCGTCGGTGCGTAATTCCGCTGCGACGCCTTCCATGTGTACGTCAGGATTCCGTATTCGAGCCCGAGCTCGCCCTTGCCCCACTGCAGGTGCGTGAAGAACGTGTGGCGGAGCCGCTCCGCAGCAGGGAGCGGCTCGCCGCAGTCGCACGCGCGCGCGCGGGGTTGCCCCGTTCGGCGCTGCAGCGCGTAGCGCCCGCTGAGGATCAGCTTCGTGCCCGGGAAGGCTTCGTCGATCGTCCAATGTGCCCTCGCGACCGCGATGCCGCCGTAGTCGTCGTCGATGTCCCAGGCATCCGCGGCGTGAAGCGACGGCGCGCAGAGCGCGACGATCGGCAGAAGTCTATGCGCGAGCAGCTCGACGAGCGGCCGCGCGAGCACCGGCGCCCGGGAGCCGCGGCGTGCGGCTCGACTCGCGCTATGCCGTGTCGGCGGCGCCGCGGCCGTGCTCGTTGCATCCGAGTCGTGTTCGCGCATCCGGCATCAAATGCCCGGCCGACGCGTCCGCCGCCATTGGACCAAAGACCAACTTGTCGCGCCGCAGCTCGCGTGCCAGCGTGCAGGACGAGCGTATTCCCGCAGCTCCCCGCGCACGCGCCCGTTCGACGCCTGCGGTGGGATACCGACCGGATCGATCGCGCGCCTCGGCGCAAAGGAGACGCAGATGAGCACTCTCGTGGCAGTGGTGTTCGACGACGAGACGACCGCGTTCGAGATGCGCAACGCGCTCCTCAAGATGCAGAAGGAGTACCTCATCGAGATGGAGGACTCCGTCGTCGTCACGCGGAATCAGAAGGGCAAGACGAAGCTGGATCAGATCGTGAACCTGACGAGCGCCGGCGCGGTCGGCGGCGGCTTCTGGGGCATGCTGATCGGTCTCATCTTTCTGAACCCGCTACTCGGCGCAGCCGTCGGGGCCGCCGCGGGCGCGTTGTCGGGCCGGCTGTCGGACATCGGCATCGACGACGCGATGATGAAAGAGCTCGGACAGTCGCTGAAGCCCGGCTCGTCGGCGCTTTTCGTTCTCGTGCGCCGCGCGACCGTCGACAAGGTCCTCGACGGGCTGAAGGAGTTCGCCGGCAAAGGGAAAGTGTTTCGCACGTCGCTCGACAAGGACGAGGAGGAGTCGCTGAGAGAGGCGCTCGAGAAGGCGGCGTAGACGCAGGTTGCCGCCGAAGCCTCGGTTCGCCGTGACAGCGGCGCGGCGAGCGGGGCGCCGCTTCGCTTTGGATGTTGCGACGCCGACCTTCGCGGCCGGCCTTACCGGCGCACGAGCATCACGATGCCGACCGCCGCGCCGGTCCACCCGATCCAGACCGGGCTGGCCGCAAGGCCGGCCCACAGCACGCCTGCGAGGAGCAGCGCCGCGCCGACGAAATGCCGGTCGCCGATGCCGGCGTGCGGCGCGCGGTCACGTTCGTCCCGCTCGCGCCGCCGGCGCGACGCGCGAACCGGCTCCTTGTTCGGCGTCGCCGCCTGCCGCAGCCGGCTGTGCAGCAGCTCCGGCAGCATCAGCAGATCGTCCGCGATCTCGGGCCACGTCTCGAACAGCCGCTTGAGGTGCACACGCGGATCGCGCCGCTCGGTCATCCATTCCTCGAGGATCGGCTTCGCGGTGCGCCACAGGTCGAGCTCCGGGTAGAGCTCGCGGCCGAGCCCCTCGATCTGCAGCAGCGTCTTCTGCAGCAGCACGAGCTGCGGCTGCACCTCCATGTCGAACTCGCGCGCCGTCTCGAAGAGCCTGAGCAGCACGAGACCGAACGAGATGTCCTTCAACGGCCGGTCGAAGATCGGCTCGCAGACCGCGCGCACGGCCGACTCGAGCTCGTCGACGCGCGTCTCCGGCGGAACCCATCCCGAGTCGACGTGCAGCGCCGCGACGCGCCGGTAGTCGCGCCGGAAGAATGCGAGAAAGTTCTCGGCCAGATAGTGCTGGTCCTGGTCGCTCAGCGAGCCGACGATGCCGAAATCGACGGCGATGTAGCGTGGGCGCTCGGGGTTCGTGAGGTCGACGAAAATGTTCCCCGGATGCATGTCCGCATGGAAGAAATTGTGGCGGAACACCTGCGTGAAGAAGATCTCGACGCCGTTCTCCGCGAGCAGCCGGATGTTCGCGCCGCGCGACCGGAGCATTGCGACGTTGCTGATCGGGACGCCGTGGATGCGCTCCATCGTCAGCACGTTCGCACGACAGTAGTCCCAATACACCTGCGGCACGTAGAGCTTGTCGGAATCCGCGAAGTTGCGCTTCAACTGCGCCGCGTTCGCGGCCTCGCGCAGCAGATCGACCTCGTGCAGCAGCGTCTTCTGGAATTCCTCGACGACCTCGACCGGTCTCAAGCGCCGCGCGTCCGGCCAGTAGCGCTCCGCGAGCCGCGCGAGCTGGTACAGCACCTCGATGTCGCGCTCGATCAGCATGCGGACGTCCGGGCGCAGTATCTTGACGACGACATCGGTGCCGTCGACGAGCCTCGCGGCATGCACCTGCGCGATCGACGCGGCCGCGAGCGGCTCGCGCTCGAAATGCGCGAAGACCTCCGAGACCGGACGGTTGAACGCGCGCTCGAGCAGCGCGAGCGCAACGTCCGATGGGAACGGCGGCACCTGGTCCTGAAGCTTCGCGAGCTCGTTCGCGAGCTCGGGCGACAAGAGGTCGCGACGGGTCGACACCGCCTGGCCGAACTTCACGTAGATCGGCCCGAGCTCCTCGAGCGCGAGCCTGAGCCGCTCGCCGAGCGGCCGCGTCTTGATCGTCGCGCCGGGCAGGAGCTTCTGCACCCACGCGAGCGGCCGGAACAGATGCGTGTTCCAGACGATCTCGTCGAGCCCGTAGCGGAGCAGCGTCCGCTGGATGCTCAAGAGCCTGAGCGGCAGCCGCAGACGGCGGAGCGCCATCAAAACGTCTCGGAGCACGCGGGCTTGCGCCGCGCCCGCGTCTTCAGGATCTCGATGCGCGCTTCGATCCGCTCGACGTCGTCCCGGAGCCGCTCGATGTCGTCGAAGAGCGCATTGACCTCGGTGCGGGTCGGCAGCATCCGGCCTTCCTCCGTGAGGTACTCGGCGGCATCGGCCGTCAGCGCGTCGAGCGCTCTCGCGGCCCATCTGCCTGCCGCGCGCGCGGCGCTGCCGGCACGGTGAGCGATGACGTCGCCGACCCAGCGCGACAGCTCTTCCTCCGGCTCCGGCAACGCGATGCGCAGAAGCTCGGCGAACCGCTCGACGACGTGCACGCGCCCGGTCACCGTGACGCCCGAGCCGGGCAGCCGGCTCGCGCGGCCCGATGCGAACACGCGCAGCAGGTCGAGCGGTGCGCCGCGGACGGTCGCATCCGCGGCGACCGCGTCGCCGCGCACGATGCGGATGCGGCCGCCGTCGACGCGGAGCACGGCGTCGAGCCCCAAGCCGTCGACCTGGATCCCGAGCGTGGCACCCTCGAGCTCCGCCGCACGCCGCGCCGCGCTCGACGATTCGCGCACGCCGCGCTCGAGCAGCCGCTCGATCCGCTCGAGGAGCCTTGGGCTCATGACCGCGGAGCGTTACAGGCGGTAACCGACATGGAGCGCGACGATGCCGGTCGTCAGGTTGTGGCAACGGCACCGCTCGAAGCCGCGGCGTTCCATCATCCGCATCAGCGTCTGCTGATCGGGATGGCGGCGGATCGACTCCGCGAGGTAGCGGTAGCTTGCCGCGTCTCGCGCGAGGAGCCGCCCGAGCCGCGGCAGGACCTGGAACGAATAGGCGTCGTAAAGCGGCTCGAGCGGACCAAGCAGCGGCTTCGAGAACTCGAGCACGAGGAGGCGGCCGCCGGGCTTCAGCACGCGGTACATCTCAGCGAGCGCCTTGTCCTTGTCCGTGACGTTGCGCAGGCCGAAACCGATCGTCACGCAGTGGAACGTGCGGTCGGCGAACGGCAGCGCCTCGGCGTCCGCCTGCACATAGGCGACGTTGCCCGCGATGCCTTCGTCGAGCAGCCGGTCGCGGCCGAGCTCGAGCATCCGCCTGTTGATGTCGGTCACGAGCACGCGCCCGGTGCGGCCGACCCGGCGCGCGAGGCCGAGCGCGAGGTCGCCGCTGCCGGCGGCGACGTCGAGCGCCTGCTGGCCCGTGCGGAGGCCCGTCTGCGAGATCGTGAAACGCTTCCAGTACCGGTGCAGCCCGAGCGACATCACGTCGTTCATCAGGTCGTAGCGAGGCGCGACCGAGTCGAAGACGCCGCGCACTCTCGCCTTCTTCTCGCCGATCGGCACGCGCTCGTAGCCGAAGTCGGTGAGCCGTTCCCGCCGCGGCGGGGGTTGCGGAGCGTCGTCGTAGATGGGCTTGATCATGTCGTCGGGCGCGCCTTGCCTGCCTTCTCGAGCCGCTCGAGGTACCGCTGCCAGTTACGCTCCCGGTTGCGGCCGAGCTCGTACAGTATAGGCCACGTGTAGAGGCCGGTCTTATGACCGTCGTCGAACACGATCCGGATCGCGTACTGCCCGACCGGCTCGATCCGCTCGATCCCGACGTTCTCCTTGCCGGTCACGAGGATACCTTCGCCGGCGGAGTGCCCCTTGACCTCGGCGGACGGCGAGTGGACCCGCAGATACTCGGCGTCGAGATCCGCCTCGAAGCCGTCCGCGAAACGCACGACGAGGCGCCGCGAGCGCTTCTTCAACGTGATCTCGGTCGGCTCGGGGGCAGTGGGCATTTTGCGGTCTCGAAGAAAGGGGGTGTCAGACGCCGTCCGGGAAAATTGTGTCAGACACCTTTTTCCCGAGGAAACGTGTCAGGCACCTGGTCCCTTCGGTCTGGAAAAAGGTGTCTGACACAATTTTCCCCTACAGGATGTAGCGAGTCAGGTCCTCGTCCTTCACGAGCTCGCCGAGGTGCGCATCGACGTACGCGGCGTCGACCCTCACGGTTTCGCCGGGCCGGTCCGCGGCCTCGAACGAGATCGACTCGAGGAGCCGCTCGAGCACCGTGTGCAGCCGCCGCGCGCCGATGTTCTCGCTGCGCGAGTTCACCTCGTACGCGACCTCGGCGATGCGCCGGATGCCGCTCGGATCCCACTCGAGATTCACGCGCTCGGTCGCGAGCAGGCTCGCGTACTGCTGCGTCAGCGACGCGCTCGGCTCGGTCAGGATCGCGACGAAGTCCTCGATGCCGAGCGCCGACAGCTCGACGCGGATCGGGAAGCGGCCCTGGAGCTCGGGAATCAGATCCGACGGCTTAGCGATGCTGAACGCGCCCGACGCGATGAACAGGATGTGATCGGTTCGCACCATCCCGTAGCGCGTGCTCACGGTCGAGCCTTCGACGAGCGGCAAGAGATCCCGCTGCACGCCTTCGCGCGACACGTCCGCGCCGATGCCTTCCGAGCGGCGTGCGACCTTGTCGATCTCGTCGATGAATACGATGCCGTTCTGCTCGACGGCGGCGAGCGCTTCGAGCTTGATCTCGTCCTCGTTGACGAGCTTCGCCGCTTCCTCGTCCTTCAGAAGCCGCATCGCATCCTTGACCTTGAGCTTGCGCGTCCGCCGGCGGTTGCTCGCGAGGCTCTTGAACATGCTCTGCAGCTGGCTCGTCATCTCCTCCATGCCGGGCGGCGCCATGATCTCGACGCCGAGCGACGGGGTCTGCACGTCGATCTCGACCTCGCGCTCGTCGAGCGCGCCCTCGCGCAGCATCTTGCGGAGCCGCTGGCGCGTTTCCCGGCCCTCGGCGTCGTCGCGCGTGCCGGGCAGGAGCGCATCCAGCAGGCGATCCTCGGCCGCATCCTCGGCGCGGTGCGCGACCTTCTTCATCGCGTCCTCGCGCACCATCTTGACGGCCATGTCGACGAGATCGCGGATGATCGAGTCGACGTCGCGGCCGACGTAGCCGACCTCGGTGAACTTCGTCGCCTCGACCTTGATGAACGGCGCGTTGGCGAGCTTCGCGAGGCGTCGCGCGATCTCCGTCTTGCCGACGCCCGTCGGCCCGATCATCAGGATGTTCTTCGGCGTGATCTCGCTGCGCAGCGGCTCCGAGACCTGCGCCCGGCGCCAGCGGTTACGCAGCGCGATCGCGACCGCGCGCTTCGCCTGCTGCTGGCCGATGATGTGCTTGTCCAGCTCCTGGACGATTTCCCTAGGCGTCATCGACATGGCTAAAGCTCTTCGATCGTGATGTGCCGATTGGTGTAGATGCAGATATCCGCGGCGATCGCCATCGCCTTCTCGACGATCGCCCGCGCGTCGAGGTCCGTGTTCTCGACGAGCGCGCGCGCCGCGGCTTGCGCGTACGCGCCGCCCGAGCCGATCGCGATCAGGTCGTGCTCGGGCTCGATCACGTCGCCGGTGCCCGAGATCAGGAGCGACTGATTGCGGTCGGCGACGACGAGCAGCGCCTCGAGGCGGCGCAGCATCCGGTCCGTGCGCCAGTCCTTCGCGAGCTCGATCGCGGCCCGCGGCAAGTTGCCGTACTGCTCGAGCTTCTTCTCGAAGAGCTCGAACAGCGTGAACGCGTCGGCCGTGCCGCCGGCGAACCCGGCGACGACACTGCCGTCGCGCAGGCGCCGCACCTTGCGCGCGTTTCCCTTCATGACCTGGTTGCCCATCGTGACCTGGCCGTCGCCGCCGACGGCGACCTTGCCGTTGCGCCGGACGCAGAGGATCGTCGTGCCGTGAAATTCGCTCATCTCGCCTTTTCTTCGTTCGTCCAGAGGACCGGCATCCGGCCCCCGTCGGCATGCAAGTCCAGGGCCCTGCGGAAGTCGCGTCCGAGGCGGCAGGATGGGGGGCCTAACGGCGTCGGGCGCGGGGATGCGTTCGATCGTAGATGTGGGCCAAGTGCTGGAAGTCAAGGTGCGTGTAGACCTGCGTCGTCGACAGGCTCGCGTGGCCCAAGAGCTCCTGGACCGCGCGCAGGTCGCCGCTCGACTCGAGCAGATGCGAAGCGAACGAGTGCCGCAGCATGTGCGGATGGACGCGGACCGGCATGCCGCGCCGGCGTGCCCATTGCTCGATGCGAAGCTGCACGGCGCGCTGCCTGAGACGCGTGCCGCGCTTGCCGACGAAGAGCGCGGTCTCCTCGGCGGACACGATCCCGGCCCGGACCGGCAACCATGCGCGGATCGCGGCCTCCGCGACGCGGCCGACCGGCACGACCCGCGTCTTCGCGCCCTTGCCGAGAACGCGCACCGTCCGGTCGTCGAGGTCGACGTCGGCGACGTCGAGCCCGACGAGCTCCGACAGGCGGAGACCCGACGAGTAGAAGAGCTCGAGGATCGCCGCGTCGCGTACCTCGAGCGGCTCCTTCGGATCGGCCTTCAGCAGGCTCGCCATCTGGTCCGTGTCGAGCGTCGCCGGCAGGCGGCGGGAAGGCTTCGGGGCCTGCACGTGGAGCGCCGGATTCGTCGTCGCGATCCCGTGCCGCATCAGGAAGCCATAGAACGTGCGCACCGCGGACAGCCGGCGCGCGATGCTGCGCGGGCTCAAGCCCCGCCGGTGACACTCGGCCGCGAAGCGGCGCACGTGGTACGCGTCGGCGCACGCGGGCGCGACGCCCTCCTTCTCGAGGAACGCGAGCAGCGCGCCGACGTCGCGCCGATACGCGGCGAGCGTGTGCGCGGACAGCCGTTCCGTCCGGAGCTCGGCGAGGAACGCCGCGAGCGCGTCAGATGGCGACACTCCGCGCCTGCTCTCGGGTCAGCGCGACCGTGATCAGCTCGCCGATACGGTTCAGGAAATCCATCCGCTTGCCGGGATGGAAGTGGGCCGGGTCGCGGCTGCCGATCACGAGGAACCCGAGGCTTACGTTCTGCCCGAGCGGCAGCATCGCGGCCGACGCGATCGTCTCCGCGTCGCGCTCGAATAGAACGGACTTCTGCCGGTCACGGAGCGGACCGCAGCGCGCGCGTGCGCCTTGGATGAACGCCGAAAAGGGTTTCAGGTCCGGATCGTCGCGCGACAGCACCTTCACGAAGCCGGGCCGCTCGATTCCTTCGAAGCCCGCGCCGGCGAACAGCACCAGCGCCGCGCGCTCCGCGCCGAAATCCTCGCGCAGGCTCGTCTCGATCTGCTCGAGGCACTCGGCGTGCCCGCTCGCGCGCAGGAGCCTGAGTGACAGCTGGTGGATCTTCTCGACGAGCGCGTCGTTGACCTTCGCGACGGAGATCAGGTCTTTGAGCTGCCGCTCGAGCTCGCCGTTGCGCTGGCGGAGCATCGACACCTGGCGCTCGATCAGCGATACCGTGAAGCCGTTCGTCTCGTGCGGGAGCTTCAGCCGCAGCAGCAGAGTGCCATGCCGCTCGAAGAAGTCGGGTCGCCGTTGCAGGTATTCGGCGACAGCCTCCTCCGTGAAGGGCTCGCCGAGCGGAGCCTCGTTCTTCTGTTGGCTCATAGTTCGATGACACCTTCGTAAACGAGCGTCGTCGGCCCCGTTTGCCACAACGGTCGTCCGGGCCCGGGCCAGCGCACCTCGAGCACGCCGCCCCGCAGCTCGACCTCGACCTCTTCGGTCAGCGCCCCCCAGCGGCGCCCGACCGCTACCGCCGCCGCGGCGGCGGTTCCGCAGGCCGGCGTCTCACCGACGCCTCGCTCGTAAACGCGCAGACGCACTCGATCCGGCCGGACGATCTCGAGAAACCCGACGTTGACGCCGCGCGGAAAGTCCGGATGGGTCGCGAGCTTCGCCCCCAGTATACCGACGTCGGCCGTCTCGACCGAATCGACGAGCAGCACGGCATGCGGATTGCCCATCGACACCGCGCCGAGCTCGACGTCGCGGCCGTCCACGTGCACGACGTAGCGGTCACGCTCCTCGGGCGCGCGAAACGGGAGCGACGACGGCGCAAAATCGGGCACGCCGAGATTGACGCTGACCTGCCCGTTGCGACCGATGCGGGCCTCGATCGGACCCGCGGTGCTCGCGAGCGTCACCTCGCCGTCCCGTCCGCTGGCGCGCGCGGCGACGAAACGTGCAATGCAGCGCGCACCGTTGCCGCACTGCTCGACCTCGCCGCCGTCCGCGTTGAAGATGCGGTACGCGGCGTCGTGCTCCCCGTTCGCGGCCAACGTCACGAGCAGGAGCTGATCGAAGCCGACGCCGAGCCGGCGGTCGGCCAGGCGACGTACCGTGTCGGGGCCCGGAGCGGGTCGGTCCTGCGGCCAATCGACGACCATGAAGTCGTTGCCGAGGCCGTGCATTTTGGCGAAGCGGACTTGCACGTGTCGCTGCTCCGGCGGAGCCGGTCCGGCCGCTGGCCACGGACCCCGCGGAAGGTTTAATGTCCGCCCGGGCATCGAACAAGCAACGTCGTCCGGCCCGAGCGCCGGTGCGCAAGTATACGTGGATAGACGTGGAATCGCCTTGGCCTAAACCGCAAAAAACCTGTCGCGATCTGCGCGATTTCCTCGCGCTGCTCGAGAGCCGCGGCGAGCTCACGCGCGTCGCGGCGTTCGTCGATCCGAAGCTCGAGCTGACGGAGGTCTCGCGCCGCACTCTCGCGAAGGGCGGTCCCGCGCTCCTCTTCGACGACGTCGGCGTGCCGGGCGTGCGTGCGTTGACGAATCTGTTCGGCACCGAGTCGCGGATCGTCGCCGCGCTCGGCGCGGAGGGCCCCGACGCGCTCGCGGAGCTCGGCCGCCTGCTCGCGGCGCTCAAAGCGCCCGAGCCGCCGAGGAGCGTCGGCGAGGCGTTCCGGAAGCTGCCGCTCCTCAAGGAGATCATGAACATGGCGCCGCGCGTGCTCCGGACCGGGCGCACGCAGGAGGTGCGGATCGAAGGCGCGGACGTCGACCTCGGCGCGTGGCCCATCCAGACGTGCTGGCCGGAGGACGCGGGACCGCTGATCACTTGGGGCCTGACGACGACGCAAGGTCCCGACGGCGGCCGCCAGAACCTGGGCGTCTATCGCCAGCAGGTCATCGACCGCAACAAGGTCATCATGCGCTGGCTCGCGCACCGCGGCGGCGCGACCGACTACGCGGCCTGGCAAGCGGCGCGGCCGAACGAGCCGTTCCCGGTCGCGGTCAGCATCGGCGCGGACCCGGCGACGATCCTCGCGGCCGTGACGCCGATCCCCGACACGCTGTCCGAGTACGCGTTCGCGGGGCTTTTACGCGGCGAGCGCACGGAGCTCGTCGAGTGCATCGGCTCGAGCCTGCGCGTGCCGGCGCACGCGGAGATCACGCTCGAAGGGCACATCGCGCCCGGCGAGACGGCTGTCGAGGGCCCGTTCGGCGATCACACCGGGTACTACAACGAGACCGAGGTGTTCCCGGTCATGACGGTCGAGCGGATCACGCATCGCCGCGACCCGATCTATCACACGACGTACACGGGGCGGCCGCCCGACGAGCCTTCCGTGCTCGGGCTCGCGCTGAACGACGTGTTCGTGCCGATCCTGAAGACGCAATTCCCGGAGATCGTCGACTTCTATCTGCCCGCGGAGGCGTGCTCCTACCGCGTCGCGATCGTCAGCATCCGGAAGCAGTATCCCGGGCACGCGCGCCGGATCATGTTCGGCATCTGGTCGTATCTGCGCCAGTTCATGTACACGAAGTTCGTGATCGTCGTCGACGACGACATCGACGCGCGCAACTGGCAGGACGTCGTCTGGGCCGTGTCGACGCGGGTCGATCCGTCCCGCGACAGCGTGCTCGTCGAGTCGACGCCGATCGATTATCTCGACTTCGCGTCGCCGGTCGCTGGCCTCGGCTCGAAGCTCGGCATCGACGCGACGACGAAGTGGCCGGGCGAGGTCACCCGCGCGTGGGGCCGCCCGATCCGCATGAGCGACGACGTCGTCGAGCGGATCGACCGGCGCTGGCACGAGCTCGGCATCGACTGAGCCGAAGCGTTCGACCGGGCGGAGCCGGCCCGGAACGCCGGCCGCCCGGTCCGATCGACGACGCATTTCTCGGCGCGTCCGCGGCGTATTTGCGATCCTTTAGAAACATCCCGTCCGTTGGACATTTGTCATAAGCACCGCTAAGTTATGCGCCTTGGCGGCGGACGGAGATCGCGATAAGAGCGAGAAAGGGACCGTTCGGGAGAAGCGTATGAGAAGCATCCTGATCATGAACGCCAAGGGAGGCTGCGGTAAGAGCACGATCGCGACCAACCTCGCCGCGTACTATGCGTCGGAAGGTTTCGAGACCGCGCTCGCCGATTTCGACCCGCAACGCTCGTCGCTCGCCTGGCTCGAGGAGCGCCCGGAGAGCTACGGGCCGATCGCCGGCATCGAGGGCTTCGAGTCGGGCCTTCGCAACGTGCCGCGGAACACCGAGTACCTGATCATCGACGCGCCGGCACGGTCGCACGGGCGCGAGCTCGTCGACCTCGTGAAGCGTGCCGAGACGATCATCGTGCCGGTCCTGCCGTCGCCGATCGACATGAAGGCGGCGGCGACCTTCGTCGAGGAGCTCATGGGTCTGCAGAAGGTCGCGGACAAGAAGGCGAAGGTCGCCGTCGTCGCGAACCGGGTCCGCGACAACACGTTGATCTACGAGGAGCTCGACGAGTACCTGACGAAGCTCAAGGTGCCGTACGTCGCGACGCTCCGCGAGGCGCAGAACTACATCCGCGCCTATCAGCGCGGCCTCGGCGTGCACGAGCTGCCCCCGTATCTCGCGTGGCCGGACTGGGAGCAGTGGGACCCGCTGCTCGAGTGGCTGGGGTCGAAGCGCTCCCAGCCCCGCAACTGAGGAAATCGGCGCTTGGAGATCGGAGACACCGGCGGCCCGAGCCCTTGGATTCGGTAAAAGGGCTCTGACCCCAAATTTCAGTCGGCGGGCGGCTCGAGCGCCGGCACCGTCAGCGTCCGGCCGTCGACGAGCGCGAGCCCCGATCGGAACGCGAGCGCCGCGCGCTCGTTGTCGCCGAGCCGGTCGAGCAGGTTCCCGTAGAGCGCGTACGACTCGGGCGCCGGGTCGATCGCGATGCTCGACTCGAGGTAGCTGCGAGCCTTCCCCCACAGCTCGTTCACGATGCAGAGCCGCGCGGCGCAGACCAAGAGCGCCGCGTCCTCCGGCCGCTCGCGGAGCCACGCCTCGGCCTGCTTCAGCTGCTTCGCGGCGTCGCTCGACTTCACCTTGCCGTACGCGTCGACCAGGAGCGGGTCCCACGCGCGTTTCAGCGCCGCGCTAAGCTCCCGCTCCGCGTCGTCGCCGCGGCCGAGGCGCTCGAGTGCGCGGGCGCGCAACGCCATCACGCGCGGCAGGCGCCGGATCTCCCGCGGCAGCTCGCCCCAGCGCTGGGCCAGCGCGTCCGAGGTCAGATCCGGGTCGCCGAACTGCGCATCGAGGCCCTCGGCCGCGAGCCGCTCGAGCTCCGTCGGCGGAAGCTGTGCAAGATGCAGCTTCGCTACGAGATCGCCGAGTGCCGCTCGCTCGCCGAGCGCGGAATACGCACGCGCCGCGAGCGCGAGCGCGATCGGATGCTCGGGCGACGTCTCGAGCACGCGCTTCGCCGCGTCGCGGGCACGAGCGTGCTCGCCGGTCTCGAGCTGAAGCTCCGCCTGCGTCAGCAGCACCGCCTTCTCGGCCTCGGGCAGCGCCTCGGACGCGATCCGCAGCCACTCGTCGCGCCGGTCGGTGAAGCCCTGCTGCTGCGCGGCGCGGGCCGCCATCAGGTAGTGAATCAGCGGGGCGTCGCTCGCGCGCGCACCGCGCAACAGGAGCCGTTCGCCCTTCGCCCAGTTGCCGTCGGCGAGGTGCATCAGGCCGCGCATCAGCTCCCGCCCGGCGTTGCGGTGCCGGCGCTCCGCGAGCGAGACGCCGAGCCGATGCGGCGTCCGCCACAGCATCGCGACGCCGCGCACCGCGAAGTAGAGCAGCACGAGCACGAACAGCAGCGCCGGCACCGACATCTCGATCAGATAGCCGCGGTAGTCGATCAGCACGTAGCCGCGATCCTCGAGCAGGAAGTGAGCGGCGAGGGCGCCGAGGAACAGGGCGACGAGGATCGCGACGCCGACACGCATCAGTCGGACCCGGAGTCGAGATTGCGCAGCAACGAAAGCGATCGGCTGATGTCGGGGCGCGGCGGCGACACGTCGATCGCGGCGAGCTCCTCGACGAGCGCGGCCGCGGCCCGCACGCCCGGATCCGCGAGGTCGAAGTCGCGCTCGAGCAGCCCGGCGGCGGCCTGCAGGCTCGCCGCGTACGCGGCCCGGTCCCGCTGCAAAGCGCCGGCGCGCGCGAGCGAGAGCTCGGTGCGGAGCTCGCGATGCGCGAGCGCGCGGCGCTCCGCCGACGTGACCCGCGCCTCGGCCTCCTCGCGACGCTCGATCGTCACGAGGCTCGAGAGCGCGCGCCGCGCGCTCGTGACGAGGCGGCCGAGCCCGGGCTCGACGTCCTCGAGCGGCGTCTCGCCCGCCGCGGCACCGCCGACGCTGCGAAGCGGCAGCGCGTCGACACGGTCCGCGAGGCTCGCGAGCTCGAACACGACCCGCTCGACATCGGGCCGCGTCACGCTCTCGAGCGCGAGCAGGTCGGCCGCGATCTGCCGACGCACGGGCGCGACGGCGGGATCGGCGAGCGCGCGCAAGCGCCCGTCCGCGAGCTCGAGCGCGGTCGCCGCGTTGTCCCAGCGTCCCGCGAGCTCGAGCTCGGCATTCGCGACCGCGAGGTAGTACTCGGCCTCCGCCTTGAGCCATCGAGCCTGGGCGTCGAACGAGCCGCCCTGCACCGCCGCGAGCTGGCGCTCCGCCGCGGCGAGCCGCGCAGGGGCGTCGCCGAGCTGCCGCTCGAGCTCGGCCATCCGCACGGGCAGCTCCTCGAGGCGGTCGGCGAGACGCTCCGTGCGCTCGCGTGCCGCGTCGGCGGCGGCGCCGAGCGCATCGATGCGGTCCGACAGCGCGCGCTGCGTCGCGCGCACGCGCTCGAGCGACGACTCGAGCTCCGTGTCGGCCTCGTGCAGCGCGACGTAGAACTCGCGGTACTGCCACCACAGGAACGCGACCCCCGCCGACGCGAACAGCGCGAGCGCGAACGCGACGCCCGCCGCGAGCTTCGGCCAGACGGGGCGCGGCTCGGCGGGATCGGCAGGCGGAGGAAGAGCGACGGGATCGTGCCCGTCGGGCGGCGCTTCTTCGGTCATGGTGCGTGGCGCGGCTGGCTGCCGTGTATTGTCTCTGCGCCCGACTCGAGTTGCCAGCCGCGCCGCGCCGGACGGCGATCAACCGATGCCGAGCCGGCGCTTCAGCTCGGTGAGCTGCCGGCGGCTCACCGGCAGCGTCTCGCCGCCGCGCAGCCGCAGCGCATAGCCGTCGCCGCGCTTCTCGAGCGCGTCGACGTGCAGCAGGCTCACGAGGACGCTGCGATGGATGCGGACGAACTGGTCGGCGAGCTCGTCCTCGAGGCTCTTCAGCGGCTCGTCGATCACGTCCTCGCCGCGCAGGTGGCGGACGGTCACGTACTTCTGCTCCGCGCGAAAATACTGGATCTCCTTGATCGGGATCAGGCGGAGCTCGTCGCGGACGCGCGCCGCGATGTGCCGCCGCGGGCCGGCGCCCGACCCGCGCGGCAAGCCGTCGAGAAGCGCCGTGCTCACGCGCGACGCGTAAGAAAGCGCGGATTCGAGCCGTTCGCGGCGGACCGGCTTCAGCAGATAGCCCACGGCCCGAGCCTCGAACGCGTCGATCGCGTACTGGTCGTACGCGGTCGTGAAGATTACGGCCGGCGGAATCTCGAGGCCGCAGAGGTGCCGGGCCGTCTCGATTCCGCTCATGCCCGGCATGCGGACGTCGAGCAGCACGACGTTCGGCTTGAGCCGCGCCGCCTGCTCGATCGCCTCGACGCCCGACGCGCAAGTGCCGGCGACGTGCCAGCCGTCGAGCTCGCCGACGAGGCGCTCGAGGCGCTCGCGCGCGGGCGGCTCGTCGTCGACGATCAGGACTTCGCGTAAAGCGCTCATGTCTCGAGCGGCAACCTCACCGTAACACGGAATTGGCCGGCATCGCTTTCGGTCTCGACCGATCCCCGCTCGCCGTACGCGAGCCGCACGCGCTCGCGCAGATTGTCGAGCGCCTGGCGGTGGCCCGGTCGGGCCGCGGCTTCGGGATCGACGGGATTCGAAAGCGTGATCACGAGCTGCCCGCCGTCGACGCGGCCGCGCACGACCACGGCGCCCCCGGCAGGCAACGGCTCGATGCCGTGATAGATCGCGTTCTCGAGGAGCGGCTGGAGCGTGAGGCTCGGTATTCGGGCGTTCGGTGGCACGCCGCCGACGTCCCAGTCGATACGGAGCCGCTCGCCGAGTCTAAGCGCCTCGATCCGCGCATAGACACGCGTCAGCTCGAGCTCCTCGGCGAAGCAAACCGGACGATCCGACGCCTTCAGCGTCGCGCGCAGCAGGTCCGCGAGATCCTCGACCGCCCGCTCGGCCGTCGCGGGCTCGCTTCTCGTCAGCGCCGCGATCGTGTTCATCGTGTTGAACAGGAAATGCGGCCGCATGCGCGCCTGCAGCGCCTCGATCCGCGAGCGCGTCTCGGCGCGCACGTGCCGCCGCCATTCGTGCGACACGTAGAAGTAGCGCAGGAGCAGCGCCGTGACGATCACGCAGATCGCCTCGTTACGCAGCAGGAACGTCCACGACGACGCCGGCAGGCCCGGCACGATGCCGAGCACGGCCTCACCCCCCGCGACCTCGACCGCGAGGAGCGAAAACACGGCCGTGTTGAGCATCAAGAGCGCGAACACCGTGGCCGACGCCTCTGCGACGCGGAGCCGCGCGAGGCGCGGCCGGGCGACGCACAAGAGCGCCGCCCCGGTCAGGCCGAGCCACTGCACGAACAGCGAGATGAAGCCTAAGCTCGGCCAGAACGGCCCGTCCGGGACGCGCACGAGCGCGAAGACGACGGCGAGGAGCTCCGAGATCAGGACGACCGCGAAAACCATTCGCGGCTGACAGAAATCCGGCAGGAAGCTCTCGACCTCGACCTCCTGCCGGACCGTCGATGCGGGAATCGCCGACAGCGGCTCAGCTACACCAGGCCTCGACATCGGCCGCAGCCTGGGCTCTGGCCTCGTCGATCTCGGCGTCACTCAGGTATTGGCGCTCGCCGTTCGGCAGCTGCCGGTAGAGCCGGTTAGCCGCGTTGTAGTTCTGCTGGCGGGCGCGGGCGATCGCGCAGTTGCGCTCGCGCTGCTCGGCGAGCTCGCGCTCGACGCGGCTCGCCTCGGCATCGTCGTACTCGGCCGGCTCCTCGTCGGCCGACTCGGCGACCGGCAAGCTCGATGCGGCGGGCGTCGACGGAATCGGCGAGCGACTGGGGCGTTGCGCCGCGACGAAGATCGGCTCGGCGTTCGGACCGCTCGGGCGGTCGCTGTAGATCACGGTTCCGTCCGGCGCGACCGAGCGATAAACCTCGGAAGCGCAAAGATTCGCGGCGACGAGCGCGAGCGGGATCACGGCTATGGCGCGCACGGATCACCTCCCTGGAAATGGCCCGGAGTCTAGCACGCAGGCTCCGGCGCTCTTTGTGAACTCCGTCGCTTTTCGGACGAGCCGGGCCGCGCCGCGCGGGTGGCGGTATCATCGAAGCCATTCCGGCGACATCGGCCTGAAATCGGGCTCGCCGCAGCAGCCGAAGGGGCATCAAATGACCGACAAGCAGAATCGCTTCAACCTCGACGACCTTGCCCGGCAGCTCGCGCAATCGCTCCCGCAGAACCTCCGCGCGCTCGGCGACGACCTCGAGCGCAACTTCAAGGCGCTGCTGCACTCGGGGCTCGAGCGGATGGATCTCGTCACGCGCGAGGAATTCGACGTGCAGAGCGCCGTCCTCGAGCGCACGCGCGAGAAGCTCGAGGCGCTCGAGGCGCGCCTCGCGGAGCTCGAGCGCAACCTCGGATCGCAGAGCGGCGAGTCGCAGCCGCAGTAGCCCCGCCGACACCGCCCGGCGCGCGGCGGCCCGCGGGCGGTTCCCCGTCCCGGGCCCATGAGCCTCGCGCGGCTCTTGAGCCGCGGCCAGCGCGGTCTCGAGGCGTACGAGGTCGTCGTCGAGGTCCATCTCGGCGGCGGCCTGCCGGCGTTCACGATCACCGGGCTGCCCGCGGCCGCGGTGCGCGAAAGCAGGGACCGCGTCCGCGCGGCCATCGTGACGGCGGGTTACGACTTCCCTCAGAAGCGGATCACCGCGCACCTCGGCCCGGCTGACGTCCCGAAGGACGGCGGCCGGTTCGATCTCGCGATCGCGGTCGGGCTCGTGATGGCGCAGCGCCGAGGCCGGTGGGCCGACGAGCGCACGGAGCTGATCGGCGAGCTCGCGCTGTCCGGCGAGATTCGGTCCGTCAACGGCGTGCTGCCGGCCGTGCTCGCCGCACGCGACGCGGGACGCGCGATCGTCGTGCCGGCCGCGAACGCGGCGGAAGCCGCGCTCGTCGCGGGCGCCGAGGCGTATGCGGCCTCGACGCTCGCCGACGTGATCACGCACGTGGAAGACAGGCGCAGGCTCCCGCGGATCGAGCCGAAGCCCTTCGCCGCGTCGCACGACGACGGGCCCGACCTCGCCGACGTCCGCGGCCAGGAGCAGGCGAAGCGCGCGCTCGTGATCGCGGCGGCAGGATCCCACAACGTTTTGCTCGTCGGTCCGCCCGGCAGCGGCAAGAGCATGCTCGCCGAACGCTTCCGCGGTCTGCTGCCGCCGCTCGACCTGAAAGACATGCTGCTCGTCGCGAGCATCGCGTCGATCGCCGGCGACCGCGCGATGCTCGAGAACGGCCTGCGCCCGCCGTTCCGCGCTCCGCACCACTCGGCGTCGGCGGCCGCGCTCGTCGGCGGAGGCTCGCGCGTGAAGCCGGGCGAGATCTCGCTCGCGCACCGCGGCGTGCTCTTCCTCGACGAGCTGCCCGAGTTCTCGCGAATCGCGCTCGAAGCGCTGCGGGAGCCGCTCGAGGTCGGCGTCGCACGGATCTCGCGCGTGCACGATCACGTCGAGTTTCCAGCCGAGTTCCAGCTGATCGCGGCGATGAACCCGTGCCCGTGCGGGTTTCGGGGGGACGGCACCGACCGCTGCCAGTGCACGCCGTCGCGGCTCGAGCAGTACCGGTCGAGGATCTCGGGGCCGTTGCTCGACCGCTTCGACATGCACGTCGAGGTGCCCCGCGTCCCGTTCGAGGGGCCGGCGACCACGGCGAGCGGCGAGACCGCGCGGCTCCGCCCGCTGGTCCTCGCGGCACGCGAGCGACAAATCGCGCGGGCCGGCCGCCTGAACGCGCGGCTCGCGGACGGCACGCTCTGGAGGACCGCACGTCCGAGCGCCGCCGCGATCTCGCTGCTGAAGCGTGTCGTCAACGAATGGCAGCTCAGCATGCGGAGCGGAATCCGCGTGATGAGGGTCGCACGCACGATCGCCGACCTCGACGGCCGCGACGGCGTGACCGAGGCGGACGTCGGCGAAGCGTTGCAGTTGCGCGTGCTCGACAGGCCGCTCTAGGCGCCCCTCCGCGGCGCTCGTCCGCCGCCGGCCGCGTGCCACGCCGGGCCGATACGCTATAATCGCGCCCGCTTCGCCACCCCCCGACCCAGAGGATTTCAGCGTTGCGGGACCACGACCAGCAATTCTTCGACAGCTTCATGCTCGTCATCGGCATCCTGATCGGCGTCACCGTCGGGATCTATTTTCTCGCGCAGCGGATCGCGAGCGACACGCAGAGCGCGAACCTGCTGGAAGATCCGCGAATCCGGGCCGAGATCGACGCGCGGATCAAGCCGATCGGCGAGGTCCTGCTGATCGGCGACGAGGAGCTCGCCGAGGTGCAGCAGGCCGCGGCCGCGGCGCCGGCGCCCGTCGACATGCCGCTGACCGGCGCGCAGGTGTTCAACCAGAACTGCTACATCTGCCATGCCGCGCCCGGCGTCGGCGGCGCGCCCGTCATCGGCGACCAAGCGGCGTGGGCCGATCGCATCGCCCAAGGCATGGACGTGCTGACCGACCATGCGCTCCATGGCTACCAGGGCCAGACCGGATTCATGCCGGCGAAGGGCGGCTTCGTCGCCCTGTCGGATCAGGAAGTGATCGACGCCGTGCAGTACATGGTCGAGCAGGCCCAGGGCGGGGCTTCGCAGTAACCCTGCCGCGGCCCGCCTTCCATTTCCGCGGGCCGCTCGGGCTTCATCCCACCGTCGTCTAGCTGCTCGCCTCGCGCGCCACGGTCACCTCGCCGGGACCGGCGCCCGCGAGCCGCGCCAGCACGCCCGTGCGCCGCGGCGGCACGTCGCGGATGTGCAGATCCATCTGCGGGAATGCGATCTGGATGCCGAGCTCGCGGAACGCCTTGATGATCTGCCGGTGCAGATCGCTCGTCGTCTCGAGGCGCTCGCGCAGCTGCGACACGTAGGCCCTGAGCTCGAAGTGCATCGCGCCGTCGCCGAGGCGCAGGAACAGCGCGGCCGGCGCCGGATCCTCGCGCACCGCCGGGTGTGACCTCGCGATCTTGAGCAGCGTCTCGATCACGAGGTCCGGATCCGTGTCGTACCGGACCGCGATCGGCATCACGATGCGCGTGACCGTGTCGGACAGCGTCCAGTTGATCAGCCGCTCCGTGATGAAGTTCTTGTTCGGCACGACGATCTCGCGGTTGTCCCAGTCGATGATCGTCGTCGCGCGCGTGCGGATGCGTGCGACCGTGCCGCTGTACTCGCCGATCGTGATCGTGTCGCCGACGCGCACCGGACGCTCGAACAGGATGATGAGCCCCGAGACGAAGTTCGCGACGACCTCCTGCAGGCCGAAACCGAGGCCGAGGGTCAGCGCCGCGACCATCCACTGGAGCTCGGCCCACCGGAACCCCAGGCGCGAGAACACGGTGACGACGGCGACGAGCGTGATCGTGTAGCGCAGCAGCATCGCGACCGTGTAGCGGCCGTTCGCGTCCATGTCCGTGCCGCGCGCGAGCAGGATCTCGATGAGACCCGGCAGGTTGCGGGCCGCGAGCACGAACACCCAGCCCAGGCCGAGCGCGAGCAGAGCGTCCTGCAGGCTGATGACGCTCGGCATGTCGCTGCCGTCGACGGTGCGGGTCCAGAGCGCATAGTTGTCGAGCCACGTCAGCGCCGGCAGGACCTCCGACCACACCCAGAACAGCGCGAGGACCATTGCCGCGCCGGCCGCGACCCGCAGCAGCGTGCGCGACTGCTGATTCACGTCCTCGATGCTCAAGTGCGGATCGGGCAGATCCGGCCCGCCGTCCGCGGTCAGGCTGTTGCTCTCGACCGCGGCCGCCTTCTCGCGCTGCTCCCGCAGGCGCCGGAGGCGGAGCCGCTTCTCGCTCAGGATCAGCGCGCGCGCCGCGAGGTGATAGCCGAGCCCGACGACGCAGATCACGACGACCGTGTCGATCGTCCGCCCGAAGAGCTCGGAGACCGTGAGCAGGTATCCCGCGAGCGCGAGCACGACGAGCCCGGTCGCGTAAAGCACCGTCACGCCGCGGAAGAAGCGCCGGCGGCGTTCCTTGAACGCAGTGCCGAGCTCGGGGCTCGGCGCGAGAAGGCGCCACGCGAGCACGCCGCAGAGGAGGCTCGACACGACGAGCCCGATCCGCCCGAACACGTCGAGCACGATGTCGTCCGGGTGGGCGTACGCGAGCGCGATCATCATGATCAGCACGAACTGCGCCGGCAGGAACCACTTCACGTGGCGCCGGAGTCGCGTGACCAGCGTCGGGTTCGCGTCGAAGTGCACGGTCGCGACGCCGTTGCGGCTGATGAAGATCGCGAGAAGGTGACCCGCGAGCCACCAGATCGCCGAGACCCAGAGAACCGCCGCGATGATGTCGACGCCCCGATCCGTGTCGGGCAGCCGCTCGAGCCTGAAGCCGGTCGCGCCGAGCAGCACGGGGGCCGGCAGCACGCGCAGCAGGCTCCAGCCCATCGCCTTCCACGTGTGCGTCATGCTGTCCGTGAAGCGATGCTGCGTCTTCTCCGCGAGCTCGCGCAGCCGCCTGCCCGTGCCGCGGCCGGCGCGGTACAGGAGACCGACGACGAGCAGCGTCAACGCCGATGCGTACGGGCGGTCGAGCGTGACCTGGCGAAGCGCCGCGCCGGTCGTGCGCCACGCGGCGGGGTCGATCAGCGCGAAGAACGCGTTCGGCACCCGCATCACCCATTCGACGCTGACCGGCACGTGACTCGGCCACCAGAGCAGCGCTTCGTTCAAGATCCGATCGAGCTCGTCGATCTTTCCGGAGACGTCGCGCAGCAGGCGGTCCGTCTCCTCGAGCTCCTCGATCAGCTTGCCTTCGCCCTGCAGCAGCGCGTCCGCGACGCGGCGCTCGAGGTCGCGCAGCATTGCGAGGGCTTCGTCGTCGGCAAGCGCCGTGGCCGCCGCCGTCGGCACGAGCTCGCGGTAGCCGATGATCCTGAGCCGGGACTGGTCGAGCTCGCGGCCGATCTGCCGCGCCGCAACCTCGAAATCGGCGAGCGCGCTCAAACGCCGCCGCTCCTCGAGGAACAACGTGCCGATGGCGTCCGTCAGCCCGCTGTGCTCGAGCCGTAGCTTCACGTTCTCGAGCCGGTTCGACAGATCGTCGCCGAGCGCCGTGTAGCGTTGCCGTTCGGCCTGCAGCGCGCGGATGCGGCTCTGCGTCTCCGCAGCCTCGTCGATCAACGCGCGCATCCGAGAGAGCTCCGGGGCGAACCGGCTCTCGGCGTCCGGCTCGCGCTCGACGAGCCGCTGCAGGTCGCGCGTCAGCTGGCTCAGCGCGGCGGTGGAGCGCTGGTCGAACTCGACACGCAGCGCCGCGAGCCGCCGCCCGATCCACGCGAGCTCGAGCTCGTCGACGCCGATCTCGAGCTTCAGCACGTCGATCCGCACCGGCAGCGAGCGGGCATCGAGCTGCGCCTGGATCAACGGCGCATCGCGCCGCCGCTCGAAGGCGGCGCTCTCGGCTTCGCGCGCTTCGCTCAGGGCCGGGTCGTCGGCGTCGCCTGCCGGCGGTCGCGCGGCGGTCGCGTCGCGCTCGCGGCGTAATGCCTCGATCGCGTCCGCCTGACCGCGAAGCTGCTCCTCGAGCCGACCCAGCGTCTCCCTGCGCTGCTCGAGCGCGAGCCCGATCTGCGTCCGGCGCGCGTCGAGCGCGGCGATGTCCTGGTTGATCACGCTGAGCGGGCGCTCCGCGTCGTCGGCCGGCTCCTCCTCGGGCTCGCCGCCGCGCAACGCGTCGATGCGCCGCAGCGCCTCGGCGAGCCGGTCGCCCGCGGAGGTCGCAAGCGCGGCGCGGCTCAGCGCGCCGCGTATCCGCTCGGCGCCGGCCTCCTCGTGCTCGAGCGCCTGCTGCCACAGCTTCCGCTCGGCGTCCGACAGACCTTCCGCAGCGGCCCGCTCCGCGAGCCGGTCACGGGGGCTCGCCGCGATCCACGCCTCGGCCTCGCTGACGTCGACGGCCGCGGCGAGCGGCGCGAGCCGTTCGCGGGCGGCCTCTATTTCCGAGGCGAGCCCATTCAGACGGTCCTCGAGTGTCGCGGCGGGCGCGGGAGCCGTCGTCGCGGGCGTATCCTGGGCGAGCGCGGCAGGCCCGACGGTCGACGCGTCGAGGAAAAGCAGGGCAGCGGCAGCGAGCCGCGGGAAGGATCGATCGATCATTGCGTGCGCCCGGATGTCAGGCAGCGAGGGGCGCGCCCGCGCCCCCCTGCGCCCGTGAAGTTCGGCCGCCCATTCTGGCCGAAAGCGGGCGGCGCGGCATCTGTCGTGTCGCGGCGACCCCTTGTCGCGCGAAGTACTAGAATCGAGAGAGTGATCGACGGCTGTTCCGCGCTTCCCGCGAGCAGAGCGCCAGCCGGCAGCAGGCGCGACGCGCCCGGCGGTCCGATCGAAGCCCGGTGAAGCCGGCATCCGGGCCAGGCGGAGGCCGAACGTGCAGCATTCGGCGGCAACGGAGCTGACGAAGCGCGAGCCTCTTCGCGTGCTCCTGGTCGACGGCGACGTCGACGACGATACGCTGATCGACGCGGCGACGGCGCGCTGCGCGTCGATCACCGCGGTGCGCACCGGCGATCGGCCGCCGGACGAGTGGGCCGCCGGCCGCCACGACGTCGTCGTGCTCGGCGGCGGCATTCGTGCGAGCGCGCTCGAGCGCCTGCTGACGCAGCTCAAGGCTTCCGACCGGCATCGGCCGGTGATCCTGCTGACGTACGACGAAGCGGCCGCGCGCCGCGCATTCCGCTACGGGCTCGACGACTTCTCCGCACCGGACGACGCCCGCGGCCTCGCAATCGCGATCGGCGCCTCGCTCGCTCACGCTCGCCGGGCGCTCGCGGCCGAGCTCGCGGAGCGCCGCCGCACCGAGTCGGTGATCCGCCGCAGCGAGGAGCGGGCACGCCTGCTCGTCACGCTGTGGGACGCGGCCCGCGGCCTCGATCGCCCGGAGGACATCGCGGAGGCGTCGATGCGGATCCTGCGCGAAGCGCTCGGCGCGGACCGCTGCGTTTACGGCGACGTCGATCCGGACGGCAGGCACTTCAAATTCTCCGCGGTCGCGACGGCGCCCGGCGTGCCCAGCGTAGACGGTCGCTTCCCGCTGTCACGCGAGACGACCGAGCGGCTCGCGAAGAACCGACCGGTCGTGATCGAGGACGCCGATCGTGAAGCGGCGGACGAGACGTTGCGGAGCCTGTTCCGCGCGATCGGCGTGAAGGCGCTGATCATCACGCCGCTCGTGAAGGGCGGCCGACTGTCCGCGGCAGCGGGCGTGCACATGATTACGCCGCGAAAGTGGACCGAGGACGACGTCGAGCTCGTGGACACGGTGGCCGAGCGCTTGTGGGAAGCGATGGAGCTCGCACGGCTCTCCCGTGCGCTCCGCGACAGCGAGCGCGATTTCCGCGGGCTCTTCGAGCTCTCCGCGGTCGGCGTCGCGCAATCGGATCCCGCCACGGGCCGTTTCCTGCGCGCGAACCGGCGCTTCTGCGAGATCACGGGTTACTCGCAGGAGGAGGTCTGCCAGCTCACGTTCGACGACATCACGCACCCCGACGAGCGCGAAGCGAATCGCGCGGCGATCGAGAAGGTGCTCCGCGGCGAGGCCGATCGCTGGGACATCGAGAAGCGCTACGTCAGGCGGGACGGCTCGACCGTCTGGGTGCACGTCTCGGGCAAGGTGATGCTCGACGAGGCCGGACGGCCGTCTTTCCTGATCGCGAACGCGGCGGACATCAGCGACCGCAAGAAGGCCGAGGAGGCATTGACCGCGAATCGGCGGCGGCTGCAGCTCGTGACGGACAACGCGCCCGTGCTGATCGCGAACTGCGGCATGGATTACCGCTACAAGTTCGTGAACAAGGCCTATGCGGCGCGCTACGGCATGTCGCCGCGCGACCTCGTCGGCAAGCACGTCGCGGACGTGCTCGGCGACGAGGCGTTCGCGCAGCTGAAGCCGCATGCCGATCGCGCGTTCGCGGGCGAGCGCGACGAGTTCGAGGTCGAGGTGCAGTACCGCGACTTCGGACGCCAATGGATCCGCTGCGCCTATGCGCCCGAGCTCGACGATCACGGCAACGCCGTCGGCTGGATCGCCGCCGTCCTCGATATCACGGATCGGAAGCGCGCGGAGGAGGCGCTGCGCGCCGCGGATCGCCGCAAGGACGAATTCCTCGCCGTGCTCGGCCACGAGCTCCGCAATCCGCTCGCGCCGCTCCGCGCCGGGATCGAGCTGATGAAGGAGGCCGAGCAGCGCCCCGAGCTCCTGCGCAGCCTGCGCGAGATGATGGAGCGGCAGCTCGCGCACCTGATCCACCTCGTCGACGACCTGCTCGATCTCGCGCGCGTCACGCGCGGCGACATCGACCTCGAGCGCGCGCCGCTCGATCTGCGCGCCGTGATCCGCTCCGCGGTCGAGCTCGGCATGCCGCTGATCAACGAGCGCCGGCATCGGCTCGAGGTATCGGCCGGGGACGTGCCATTGCCGGTCGAGGGGGACTTCCAGCGGCTGACGCAGGTCCTCGGTAATCTGCTCAGCAACGCGGCGAAGTACACCGAGACCGGCGGCACGATCCGCATCACGGCCGGCATCGAGAAGGACCGAGCGGTCGTCCGCGTGAAGGACGACGGCTACGGCATCCCGCTGAACCGGCTCGAGGACGTATTCGAGATGTTCAGCCAGGTGCCCGAGCACCGCGCGCGGACCGGCGGCGGCGGGATCGGCATCGGCCTCGCGTTGTGCCGACAGCTCGTGACGTTGCACAACGGCTCGATCTGGGCCGAGAGCGCAGGGCTCGGACGCGGCAGCGTGTTCATCGTGCAGCTGCCGCTCGCGTCGCGCGGCCCGCAAGCGAACGAGCCCCGGGAGACGACGCCTACGCGGACGTCGCGGCGCGTGCTCGTCGTCGACGACAACCGCGACGCGGCCGCGAGCCTGCGCCTCGTGCTCGAGCTCGATGGGCACGAGGTCGAGGCGGCCTACGGTGCGGCGGAGGCGCTGCGGGCCGTCGACGTGTTCCGTCCGGACGTCGTCCTGCTCGACATCGGGTTGCCGCAGATGGACGGCTACGAGGTCGCACGACGCATCAGGGCGCGCCCCGACGGCGGTGCCATCCGCTTGTTCGCGCTGACCGGCTGGGCGCAGGAGGAAGACAAGAGGAAAGCGTTCGAGGCAGGCTTCGACCAGCATCTGACGAAGCCGGTCGACAGCGCCGTGCTGCGGCAGCTGATCGCGCGGGCCGGTAGGGCGGATTCGAACGAGGAGGCGTGAGCGGGCGAGCGGCGGGTCCTCAAAGATCGCCGGCGCGTGATCGCGCATCGGCGTCGGCGGCTCGAGCTCCCTGAGTCCCGCGGAATGCACCGCTGCGGAATGGCGCGCTCGGAGGGATTCGAACCCCCGACCCCTGCCTCCGGAGGGCAGTGCTCTATCCACTGAGCTACGAGCGCGAGCCAGCCGAAACGCTAACCGAACTGCCCTGCGACGTCGAGTCGCCGACGCGCAGGCAGGACCGGGGACATGTGCTCCGCACCGCCGCCGGTTCCTCGGCGCGGCCGCCATTATGACAGGTTGCATCGACCGGTGGGGCAATGCCCGTCAACCACTTGGGGACCGCAGCGTGACGCGCGTCACACTTCCCGACCGGCGGTGACGCTAATCTTTGCGGCGACGACTCAACGGGCCTCGGAAGGCCCTGACGCCACCGGAAAATGAAAAGAAGAAAGGGTGATTCCGCGTCCGCTCCGTCGACGAACGTTGCTCGACCCTCGACTCCCGATGGCGGCCCCCGCGTGGTCGCGAGCGGCGAGCACAGCGCGGGCTTCGTCGGCTTCGACGACCTCGGGCGGCCTCGCTGGAGCTGGCTGGACGAGCTGGATCCGACGTCCGACGACGCCTATCCGGACGACGTGCTGAAGGTGCTCGACACGGATGCATTGAGCCTCGTCGACGAGCCGGGCGCCCGGCGCGACGAGGGTTACGATCCTTACGATACCGCGAGGATCAAGGTCGGCGACCTGTTCCGGCGCCGCTGAGCCCGATCAGCCGAGCTGCGGCTCGTCGCGGCGGTCGTCGCCCCAAAGCCGCTCGAACTCCGCCTGCGTCACGTTGCTGTGCAGCATGAACGGCGCAAGGCGCGCGCTGCCGAACCAGCCCGGGTGAGCGGTGGTCGGGACGAGCCGGTGAATGACGATGCCGTCGTCGTCGATGCCGAGCTCGCGCTGTACCCAACCGTCTTCGTCGATCTCGGTGTAAAGCGCGCGCAGCTCGAGCGTCGCGAGCTCGCCGGACGTCCACTTGAAGTAAACCATCGAGCACCGCCTTGCGGGTAACCGGTACGAGCGCATCTTACGCCGCGCCGCACGACGCCGCAGAGCCTCACGCTGCACCTGCCGATTTGGGCACGCGACGCGTGCTCGGCGAGGCGATGCGGCGGCCCGAGCGAGGCCGCCGCGTTTCAGGTTCGAGGAGCCGCGGCCGGCAGGAGCCGGCTTCGCGCAATCAGGTTGAATCGACCCGAGCGGCCGCGGCGGCGCGAGCGACTAGTGCCTCTCGCGCGGGCGTGCCTCATTGACGCGCAGTGCGCGCCCGCCGACGTCCTTGCCATTCAGCTGAGCGACAGCCGTCTCCGCTTCCTTTTGGTTGGGCATTTCGACGAAACCGAAACCGCGCGACCGACCCGTCTCGCGGTCGATCAGGATCTTGACGGACGACACCTCGCCGTACGCCGCGAACGCATCGCGCAGCTCGCTCTCACTCATGCCATAGGAAAGATTGCCGACGTAAATATTCATAGGATCGACTCTCGCGCCGTTTCAGACAGCTAGCCACTCAACCAACGGCGCAAGATCAAGCGCTAGATCGGTAGATCCTGAACAGGTGCTAGCGCTGGAGACTAACCTCGATCGACCGAAACCTTCCGCCGACGATGCCGACGTTTCGTGACTCTAAGTCGAACTCAGCCGGAGCGTCAATCCCGGGACTTTCCCGAGTATGTCGAATGTCGAGCGGCGCGCTTCGCGCTACGCTCGACGGCGCGACACGAGCACGCGAGTCAACGACCGCAGACAAAGCGCGGCGAACGCGACCATCCACAGCGCGAAGCCGACGCCGAGCTCGATCTCGGGCACGGAGGTCATTCTGGCACGCAGCGCGGACTCGACGAACACGCTCGTGCCACCGATCAACAAGGCGCTCGCGGAAAGTGCAGCAGCGGCAACATCGCGCACCAGGAACGCACACACGAGCGCAGCGACGAAGAGCGGATTCGCGAGCCAGGCGTATACGCCGCGAAACAGTCCTTGCCACCCGTCGAGCAGCAGCTCGAGACCCGAAAACTCCCGTCCGCCCGCCGCAAGCGCCGGCAATGCGAGCGACGCGGCGAAGAGCACCGCGATCGCAACGAGCAACGGCCAATCGGCCGGGAGAACGATGCGCATCGTGACTGGCGACGCTCGCGGCTCGACCTACGCCGCCGTTACTCCTCGAGCCGCTCCACCTTGGTCACGCGCACGTCGACCTCGTCGCCGATCAGGTCCGCGTCGTGATCGATGAAGACATGCGTCGGAAAGCCCAGCGCGGAGTCGAACTCGACGCGCACGTCGGAGCCGCGCTCGAGCGCGTTGCCGACGAGGTCGAACAGATCGTCGATCGTCCAATACCACTCGAAGTTGCGCGGCTCGGCCTGCACGTAGTGATCGAAGCCGAACGGCTGATGGCGGACGTCGACGACTTTCTCTGCGCGCACCGTGACGTAGGTTTCGGGAGGCGTCTCGGGATGGCACTCGCAGTACTTCTGATACGCGTAGACGTACGCGTCGATCGCCGCCTGCTCCCACAAGCGTCGATGCGCATCGAGTGCCTGCGCGTCGTCGCCGCGGGCGACGGCGGACGCGCCGATCAGGCCAAGGCCGATCACGAGCTCGAGCGCGGCACGGCGCGCTGCCTTCACTGTCACGATCATTCCTCCTGCTCGAACATTCGGTGGCGCGAGCCCGAGCGCTACGCGGCGGTATCGCGTGCGGTATCCATCGACCGACGACGGCCGAGCCGGACCAATGCGGCAGCGACAAGGTAGCAGACATTCAGTCGCCCCGCCCAGGCGAGCCAGTGATCGGCGCCGAGGAGCGCGACGCCGACGGGAAAGAACGACGCGACGAAGAGCACGACGAGAACGGCCACGTGCCCGCGCACGGCTGCGATCGAGGCGAAGAGCCCGAGGAGCGCCATCAGCAGCGCGACGACGAAGTTGATCCCGGTGAGCGCCATCCCGGACTCGGGCATCCAGAGCGCGAGCATCCACAACACGGCGACGAGGGCGCCGGACACCGCTCCGAGCCCGCGTCCCGCGCCGTCTACGATCCGCACCCGAGGCTCCTCAGAGGTCTGCCGAAGCGAGCACGATCGCGGCCGCAAGGAGCGCGAGACCGATGCCGACGCCGAGACCCGCACCGATGGCGACGCCGATGCCGGGAATGCCGAAAAGCGCGCCGACGAAGATGCCGATCAGCGCTCCGAATATCGCGCCGCCCGGCAGCGCGAGGACGCCCCATAGCGGGAAACGGTTTTCCGGAGGTTTCGCGGGCCGGGAGCGCACGCTCACCGCCCGCCGCACGCGCGGCGCGGAACTCGATCGAGCGGACGGGATTCGATCATCGCTGCTCCCGGCTCGGCGTGCCGCCGATCCCGCGGCGGGATTCGCGAGACACGTCGCCCTCATCATACCGCTCACGCGGCGGCGCGCGCGAACCGCCTCGTGCGATGACGCGCCGGGCGAGCCTCGCGCCGCGGCAAGCCGAGGCGCAGCGCCGCGTGAGACGGCTACGGAGTCAGGCGCCCTGCGCGGACCAGAGCGTCCAGACGCCAACGGCGATGAACCCGACGCCGGCCACGTAGGTCAGCATCTTCGGGTTGATGAAATGCGCGAGGGCCGCCCCGGCCGCGACGCCGATCGCACTCGACAGGACGAGTGCAGCCGACGCTCCAAGGAACACGCTCCACAGGTTGCCGGGCGAGCGTCCCGCGAACAGGAGCGTAGCCAGCTGGGTCTTGTCGCCGAGCTCCGCCAGAAAGACCGTCGCGAACACGACGAGGAAGAGTTTCAACGTCACGAAGGGAAGTCCATCGTTGAGGGGAGCTAGGTCAGCTCCGCACGGAACACGAAGTATACGGCACCGAGCACGCACAGGGCCGCCCAGAGGTAGTCGAGCTTCAGCGGCTCTTTCAGGTAGAGCACGGCGAAAGGCACGAACACGGAAAGCGTGATGACCTCCTGCAGGATTTTGAGCTGACCGACATTCAGCACCTGGTAGCCGATGCGGTTCCCCGGCACCTGCAGCATGTACTCGAAGAACGCGATGCCCCAGCTCGCGATCGCGGCAATGAACCACGGGCGCGAGCTCATTTCCTTCAAATGCGCGTACCACGCGAAGGTCATGAACACGTTGCTCATGGAAAGCAGCAACACGGTCAACGCAATCTGCCGCATCGAATGACTCTCAGGGGTGGATGAAGAAGCCGATCAGGCGACGACCGGCGGCCGACACCGTCAGCGCCGGCGGATCACGAGGCGCCCCTTCGGCGGCTCGCGATCGTGCTTGTCCTTGTACATGGCGCGATCCGCGGCGCTGACGATCGGCGCGAGCGCATTGCCGTCTTCCGGGAAGCACGCGACGCCGACGCCGACCTTCACGCGCACCATTTTCACGTCGACCTCTAGCGTCGTCGAGAACACGACGTTGCGGATGCGCTGCGCGACCTCCTCGGCGATCGTCCGGTCGGCTTCGATCAAGAGCACGACGAACTCGTCGTCGCCGTACCGGGCGACGATATCGCTCGAGCGCGTGAGCCGCAGGAGCGCGTCGGCGACGAGCTTGACGGCGCGGTTGCCGGCTTCGTGTCCGTACGTGTCGTTGATCGCCTTGAGTCCTTCGATGTCGACCATCAGGAGCGAGTACGGCCGGCCGTTGCGCGCCGCGGCCGCGTGCTCGCGCTCGGCGAGCCGTAGGAAGGCGGTGCGGTTGTAGAGCGACGTCAGCTCGTCGCGGTCCGACAGCGCGCGGATTCGCTGCTTCGATGCGTTGATGTTCTCGGCAAGAAGCGTCGTCGAGAACGCGACGAGCAGGAGCGGCGTGAGCACGCCGAAGGCCTCGGCCGCAAGCCGGGCGTTCAACGCGGCGGTGCCGCCTTCGAGCGTCGCGAGCAGCACGTAGCACGCGCCGACGAGCAGCATCACGAGGGCCACCGCCCGCTTCCCGAGCGCCAACGCGGCCGTGATGATGGGCAGCAGGTAAAGGTTGAGCAGCGGGCTCTGGATACCGTTCGCGACCGCGAGGACGCCGGTCACGAACGCGAGCATCGCGAGGATCTCGAAGACGATCTTGAGCCCCGGCCGAGGGGCGAGCACGCGCATGTAGCGAAACGCGAGCACGAAGCTCGCGAAGCCGAACAGGATCGCGAGAACCGCCGGCTGCTGCGCGAGATCAGGACGCGTGACGAAAAGGTAGAGGATGACGAGGATCAGCAGCAGCCACTCGATCTCCGAGATGCTGCGCGCGAACCCTCGAAGCTGTGCCTGCTCGATTTCGAGAGAGCGGTCGATTCGGTTGGACTTCATGCAAAAAGGTGGCGGACACCTTTTTCGCGCGGAGCGCGCACGTTCGTCCGATCGGCCGCGTCAGCGGCCGGTGCCGGCCGACACGGACGCGGTCGTCGTCGCCGGCTCCGGCAGCGGCTGCGAGTAGCCGATCGTCCGCAGCGCCTCTAAGAGCTGCGGGTCCTCGAGCATCGACGAGACGCCGCCGGTGCCCGTGTACATCCTCTTCGAGCCCATGCTCTTGACGACGACGTCCGGCTCGATGCCGGTGCCGTTGATCTGCGCGCCCGACGGCGTGATGTAGAGCGACGTCGTGAGCTTGATCGCGCGCCCCTCGCCGATCGGCATCACCGTCTGCACGGAGCCCTTGCCATACGTCTTCGTGCCGACCAGGAGCGCGCGGCCGTGATCCTTCAGCGCGCCGGCGACGATCTCCGACGCGGACGCCGAGCCGCCGTTGACGAGCACGACGAGCGGCACGTTCTCGAGCGCATCCCCTTTGCCTGCGTATCGCTCGAAGCGGGCCTGCCGCGCCCGGCCGCTGCCGCGCACGATCAGACCTTCGGCGAGGAACAGATCCGCGACGTCGACCGCAGCCTCGAGGACGCCGCCCGGGTTGTTGCGCAGGTCGAGGACCATGCCCTCGAGCCCGCCCGGCGCCTGCCGTTGGAGCGCGAGCGCCGCCGCCTCGAGATCCTCGTCCGTCGTGTTCGAGAACGACGTGACCCGGAAGTAGCCGATGCGACCGTCCACGAGCTCGGAGCGCACCGTCTGCACGTGAATGTCGGCGCGCGTCACCGCGAAGTCGAGCGGCTCCGCGACGCCGTCGCGCTGCACCGTCAGATTCACGACCGTGCCCGCCTTGCCGCGCATTCGGCTGACGGTCTTCTCGAGATGGTCGTGGTCGACCGGCACGCCGTCCACCGCGAGCAGCACGTCGCCCGCCAGGATGCCCGCCTTGGCGGCGGGCGCGCCGTCGAGCGGCGTGACGACGACGACCTTGCCTTCTTCGACCTTCACGTCGAGGCCGATGCCGGAATAGTTGCCGGTCGTGCTGATCCGCACTTCCTCGTAGTCGTCCGGCGGCAAGTACTTCGAATGGGGGTCGAGGTCGCTCAGAATTCCGCGGATCGCGTTCTCGATGATGCGCTGCTCCTCGATCGGGTCGACGTATTCCTGCCGTACCCGCTCGACGACCCGCGTCAGCAGCTGGATGTACTCGGGGGAGAGACCGGTCTCGGCGACCGCCACGCGATCGGCTTCGCGCTCCGCGAGCACGGTGCTGCCGAGCGACACGGTGAGCCCCAGCACCGCGCCGATCAAGAGGACGAGAATACTTCGAAGTTTCAGCGACATACGTTAAAACTCCCCCCAGCGTGCGAGCACATTAGCACAGCAGACGCAAAATCTGGAAATCTCTTTTCCAGATTCTGGAACGCGCGTGGGAAGCGTTTGTTTTTTTGCCGCTTTTGTCGCGTTGAGCGGAAAGATCGGTGCGGGAGAAACGGTTCAGTTCGCGATCCATGCGTGCGGATCGACCGGTTCCCCGTTATGGCGGATCTCGAAGTAGAGCGCGGGCGACGTACGGCCCCCGCTCGTGCCGACTTGCGCGATCGGCTCGCCGGGCCGCACCCAGTCCCCGGGCTCCTTGAGCAGCGCATCGTTGTGCCCGTAGAGCGTCATGTAGCCGTCGCCGTGATCGACGACGAGCAGAAGGCCGAGCCCGTGCAGCCAGTCCGCGAAGGCGACGCGGCCGTGGTAGACCGCGCGTACCGGCGAGCCCTCTTCCGCCGACAGCAGCACACCGGTCGACGCGCCGCCTGCCGCACGACGCTGACCGAAGCGGCTTTCGATCTTGCCCGCGACGGGCCACGCCAACCGTCCCTTCAGCTTCGGGAACGGCTCCTCGGAGTTCACCGGGAACGCCGCCATCACCTTGCCGAGCTCGGTCACGAGCTCGACGAGCCTGCGCTCCTCGTCGCGCAGCCGCTCGAGCTCGCCGCCGCCGGCCTCGATCGACGCGTCGAGCGTGGTCAAAAGCTCCGCGCGCTCGGCCCGCGCACGGTCGAGGGCCGCGAGCTCGGCGGTCCGATCGCGCGCGAGCGCCTCGAGCTCCGCCGCGAGGCGCGCCGCCTCGGCCTCGAGGCGTTCGAGCTCGTCGACCTCCGCCGCCACCGAGCGGATGCGCTCGGCCCGGGCGCGATTGAAGTAGTCGTAGTAGACGCTCATGCGGCCGAAGTCCGCGGGGCTCTCCTGGCTCAGCAGCAGCTTCAGCCGCTCGGTGCGTCCATTGATGTAGGTGACGCGGACCTGCGCGGCGAGCGCGGCACGCTCGGCGTCGAGGCGGGCGCCGACCGCGCGGCGCTCCGAGGCGACGGCCTCCGCCTTGCGGCGGGCGTCGGCGGTCTCTTGCTCGATCCGCTCGACGGCCTTGCGGCTCGCTGCGATGTCGAGCTCGACCTGCCGCAACGCTGCGGCGGCGGTGCCGCGCTCCGTCGTCTGCCGCTCGAGCCGCTGCTCGAGCTCGGTGATCGCCCGGCGCACGGCCGCGAGCTCGCGCTCCTCGTCCCGCTGCGCCCACGCGGCGCAGCCGACGAAGAGCGCCACGAGCGCCGCGCAGGCCAGAACCGCCGTTCCCCGCTCCGTCCCCATTGCGCTGCGAAGTCTAGCAGGCCGCCGAGCCGCTATACTTCCGGCTTTTGCCGAGAGGCGGAGGCTCGATGGGCGAGCTGGCCGAACACATCGTCAACCACCCTTTCCTGGCTACGGGCTTCATCGTGCTGCTCGCCGCCGTCGTGTTCTTCGAGATCCGGCAGCGCTCGCAGGGTCAAGTGCAGGTCGGGCCGACGCAGGCGGTCCGGCTGATCAACGCGGGCGCCGTCGTGATCGACGTGCGCAGCGCCGACGACTTTCGCCAGGGGCACATCGTCAACGCGCGCAACATCGAGCTCGCCCAGATCGATCCCGAGAACGCGCTCTTGAAGAAGCAGAAGGGCAAAATCTTGATCACCGTGTGCGATAACGGGATAGTCTCCAACCGGGCCGCGGCCCTGCTCCGCAAGGCAGGGTTCGAGAAGGTCTTCAGCCTCAAAGGCGGCCTCAACGCCTGGCGCGCCGAGAGCCTCCCCCTGGTCAAATGAGCACGCAGAAAGACAGCATCGTCATGTACGCGTCGCCGTTCTGCGGCTTCTGCTCGGCCGCGAAGCGGCTGCTCGCCGAGAAGGGCGTCGAGTACACGGAGATCGACGTCGTCGCCGAGCCCGAGCGGCGCGTCGAGATGATGGAGCGCACAGGCCGGCGAACCGTGCCGCAGATCTTCATTGGCGCGAGGCACGTCGGCGGCTACGACGATTTGAAGGCTCTCGACGATAGCGGAGAGCTGGACGCCCTCCTGTCCGGCATCTGACGCCGGACCCGAGCCGATCCCATTCACCGAAACCGAGAAGACGGACCCATGGCAGAGCAACAGGCGAAGCAGCTGATCCTGCAAAAGATCTACGTGAAGGACTTGTCGTTCGAATCGCCGAAGGCACCGGCGGTATTCAACACGCAAGTCGCCCCGCAAACCCAACTCAACATGCGCTCGAGCGCTCGCGAGGTCGGGCCGGACACTCAGGAGGTCACGCTGACGCTGACCGTCGAAGCGAAGGACCAGGACTCGACGCTCTTTCTCGTCGAGGTCGCGCAGGCCGGGATCTTCACGCTACAGGGCTACAACGAGCAGGAGCGCGCGATGCTGCTCGGCAGCTATTGCCCGAGCACGCTTTACCCCTACGCGCGCGAGGCGGTCTCGGACCTCGTCGTGAGGGGCGGCTTCCCGCAGCTGCTGCTGCAGCCGATCAACTTCGAGGCGCTGTTCATGCAGGCGATGCAGCAGCGGCAGCAGCAGCCGGGCACGAACTCGAGCGCCGCACCGGCCGGCGCCCCGTCCAACGGCGATGCGGCCGCCGCCGCGGGCGGACAGGCGTCCGGCGGAGAGCCCGCGGAGAAGCGTTCTGACGAGACGCATTAACGAGATCCGCTCGATCGGCGTCGTCGGAGCGGGATCGTGGGGGACCGCCCTCGCGATCCAGCTCTGTCGCGCCGGCCTCGGCACGAGGCTCTGGGGCCGCGACTCGGCCGCGATCGATCGCATGCGCGCGGAGCGGCGCAACGCTCGTTATCTGCCCGAGGCACCGTTTCCGGACGGGCTCGACGTCACGCCGGACCTGCGCGCTGCAGTCGACGGCGCGGACGTCGTGCTGATCGCGGTGCCGAGTCATGCGTTTCGCGCGACGCTCGAGGCGGTCCGCGCCGCGGGTCCGGCCCCGCGCGTCGCGTGGGCAACGAAGGGCTTCGAGCTCGACACGGGTCTCCTGCCGCACAAGGTCGCGGCCGAGGTGCTCGGCGCGGACCGGCCGACCGCAGTGCTCTCCGGACCGACGTTCGCGCGCGAGGTCGCGGCGGGGCTTCCGACGGCGCTGACGATCGCATCCGAGCACGACGACTACGCGCAGGACTTATCGCGCGCGCTGACGACCGACAATCTCCGCCCGTACACGTCGAGCGACATCGTCGGCGTCGAGGTCGGCGGCGCAACGAAGAACGTGTTCGCGATCGGCGCGGGGCTCTGTGACGGGCTCGGCTTCGGCGCGAACACCCGCATCGCGCTCGTCACGCGCGCGCTCGCGGAGATGACCCGGCTCGGCGTCGCGCTCGGCGCCCGCCGCGAAACGTTCATGGGCCTCGCCGGGATCGGGGACCTCGTGCTGACGTGCACGGACGATCAGTCCCGCAACCGTCGCTTCGGGCTCGCGCTCGCGCGCGGCCTTTCCGCCGAGCAGGCGCTCGCCGAGATCGGCCAGGTCGTCGAGGGGTACTACGCGGCGCGGTCGACGCGCCGCGTCGCGGAGCGCGTCGGGGTCGAGATGCCGATCGTCGAGCAGATCCACGCGGTGCTGTATCGCGGCGTCGATCCGCGGGATGCGGCGGCCGCGCTGATGCGGCGGCCGGTGGGGTCGGAGCACCGCTGAGCGCGGGAAATTGGGGTCAGAGCCCTTTTACTCAGTCTAGGCGAGTTGACGCTGATTCGAGCCGGTGGCGAAGGTCGCCTAGACTGAGTAAAAGGGCTCTGACCCCAATTTTCCCCTCACCGCCCGCCGGCAAAGCCGAGCTGCCGCCACGCCTCGTACAGCGACACGGCCGCCGCATTCGACAGGTTCAGGCTCCGGTTGCCCGGACGGAGCGGGATCCGAAGCTTCGCGTCGTCGGGGAACCGGTCGAGCACGTCGGCCGGGAGGCCGCGCGTCTCGGGGCCGAACAGGAACGCGTCGCCGTCCGCGAAGCGCGTGTCGTAGAGCGAGCGTCGGGCGCGCGTCGTCATCGCGAACACGCGGCCGCCGATGGACGCAAGGCACGACTCCAGGTTCTCGTGCTCGACGACGGTCGCGAGCTCGTGGTAGTCGAGACCGGCGCGGCGCAGGTGCCGCTCCTCGAGCGTGAAGCCGAGCGGATGCACGAGATGCAGCGCCGCGCCGACGTTCGCGCAGAGCCGGATCGCGTTGCCGGTATTCGGCGGGATCTCCGGCTGGTAGAAGATCAGGTGCAGCATGCGCACCGATGATAAGGGAGATGAGATAATCCGCCCGCGTCCATGGAGGTAGGAGCGATGAGCCGGCTCGGCATCGATTTTTGCGGACTCGAGCTTCGTTCGCCGATCGTGCTGCTATCCGGCTGCGTCGGCTTCGGCGAGGAATACACGCGGATCGAGGGCTTCTCGAACCGCGACGTCGGCGCGATCGTGCTGAAGGGCACGACGCTCGAGCCGCGGCTCGGCAATCCGCCGCATCGCGTCTGGGAGACGCCGGCCGGGATGCTGAACGCGATCGGCCTGCAGAACCCGGGCGTCGACTACGTCGTCCGCCACATCCTGCCGAAGCTCGACTTCTCGGAGACGCGCTTCATCGCGAACGTCTCCGGGTCGACGATCGAGGAGTACGCGGAGGTCACGCGTCGCTTCGACGACTCGCCGATCGACGCGATCGAGATCAACATCTCGTGCCCGAACGTCAAGGAAGGCGGCGTTGCGTTCGGCAACTATCCGGACATGTCCGCGAAGGTCGTCGAGGCGTGTCGCCGGGTCACGCGCAAGCCGCTGATCACGAAGCTCTCGCCGAACCAGACCGACATCGCCGCGAACGCACGCGCGTGCATCGAGGCGGGGACCGACGCGTTCGCGGTGATCAACACGCTGATGGGCATGGCCGTCGACGTCGAGACGCGGCGCCCGATCCTCGGCAACGTGCAGGGCGGCGTCTCGGGGCCAGCGATCAAGCCGATCGCGCTGCTCAAGGTGCACCAGGTGTATCAGGAGGCGCGGCGGCACAACGTCCCGATCATCGGCCAGGGCGGCATCGAGACGGCGAAGGACGCGCTCGAGTTCATCGTGACCGGTGCGACCGCGGTCGGCGTCGGCACGGCGCTCTTCTACGATCCGATGGCGCCGAAGAAGATCAACGCGGGGCTCGACGCGTATCTCGAGCGGCACGGCTTCGAGTCGATTCGGGAGCTGATCGGGACGCTGCGGGTTGGCGCGTCGCTGGATATGCCGGCGAGCGGGTAGCCCTGGGGGAAATTGGGGTCAGAGCCCTTTTACTCAGTCTAGGCGACCTTAGGTGTCGGCTCGATTCGGCGTCAACTCGCCTAGACTGAGTAAAAGGGCTCTGACCCCAATTTCCTCCGGCGAGCGGGTAGCCTGCCCGAGCTCACCGCGTGTGCAGCTCGATCACGTCGCGGTCCGACAGCACGTGCTCCGGCCCGACCTGCTGGCCGTCGAAGACGCCGGTCCCCCATGCGCGCGCGTACTTCAGTGATGCCGCGATGTCCTTGTGCACGAGGCGCGCGACGTCGAGCACCGTCGCGCCGCGCCGCACCGTGAAGGGCCGTTCCATCTCGGGCGGCTTGCCGGGCGCCTTCGTGTAAACGCGGACAATCGCGAGCTCGCGGAACAGGAACGGCGCGATCTGCTCGAGCCCTTCGCCGGTCTCTGCGGACACGGATACGGCCGGTAGATCGAGCCCAGTCAGCTCCTTCAGGACTTCGAGGTCCGCCGGATCGAAGCCGAGATCGCGCTTGTTCGCGACGAGCAGCGTCGGCAGGCGCTTGCGGAACGGATCGAGCGCGCGGGCATCGTCGTCCTCGTCGTCGGGCGCGGCCGACACGCGCGCCGGCCAGTCGGGCACGAGGCTCACGCGGCGCTCGTCGAGCTTGTCGATCACGGCCTGAACGAGCTCGGCGCACGCCGGATCCGTCAGGTCGACGACGAGGAGCGCGGCGTCCGCGGGTTGCAGCGCGTTCACGAGCCAGCTGTCGATGTAGTCCGCCGAGATCGGCGGCAGGTCGACGAGCTGGAAGTAGATGTCCTCGAAACGCAGCATGCCGGGCAGCGGCTCCGTCGTTGCGTGCGGAAACGGGCCGACGCTCGCGCGGGATCCGGTGAGACGCGCGTGCAGCGCCGACTTGCCCGAGTTGGGCGGACCGATGAGCGCGATCTGCGCCGCGCCTTCGGGCCGCACGACGTGCACCGGGCCCGTGCGCGCCGCACCCTTCTTCGGGCCCGAGAGCTCGTCGGTGAGCTGCTTGATGCGGCTCTTGATATCGGCCTGCAGATGCTCCGTGCCTTTGTGCTTCGGAATCGTCCGCAGCATCTCCTTGAGGCACTCCAGGCGCTCGCGCTCGTCCTGCGCGGCGCGATAAGCTTGCTCGGCGCGTTTGTATTCGGGACTTAAGTTCGCCGGCATCGTTCGCGCGTCAGTGTCGTCGCATCGAGATCGAGTCTTTCATGAGCATTGCACGCTTTCGATTATGCCGGAGGGCGGCTCTGCCGCGGAGCGGGGAGCGGCCGCGATGAGCGTTCATCCCTCTTCGGTCGTCTCGGACGAGGCCGAGATCTCACCCGACGCCGAGATCGGGCCGTTCTGCATGATCACGGGACGCGTGCGCATCGGCGCGGGAACCGTCGTCGAATCGCACGTGCGCATCGGCAGCCGGTACGGCAGCGTGACGATCGGCGAGCGCAACCTGATTCAGAGCGGCGCGGTGCTCGGCGGACCGCCGCAGGACCTGAGCTACGAGGCCATCGTCGATGCCGCGCTCGTGATCGGCGACGGCAACCGGATCGGCGAGTACGTGACGATCAACCTCGGCACGCGCAAGGGCGGCGGCACGACGCGGCTCGGCAACGACAACTTCGTGATGGCGTACTGCCACGTCGGGCACGACTGCCAGCTCGGCAACGGCATCGTGCTAACGAATCTGTGTCAGCTCGCGGGCCACGTCGAGATCGGCGACAAGGCGATCCTGTCCGGACATTCCGGCGCGTCGCAGTTCGTGCGGATCGGCGCGTACGCGTTCCTCGTCGGCGGCTCGTACGCGAACAAGGACATTCCGCCGTTCTCGATCGCCGAGGGCTACTGGGCGACCCTACGCGCGACGAATCGCGTCGGCCTGAAGCGGGCAGGCTTCGATCTCGACGAGAGGCAAAACATCGAGCGGGCGATGCGGTTCCTGCTGGACAGCACACTGACCATGCGCGACGTCGTCGCGAGGATCCGCGACGAGTGCGCGCCGAGTCCGCAGATCGACATGCTCGTGACGTTCCTCGAGACGTCCCAGCGCGGGATCGCGCGACGATGAGCCGCGTTCGCGTCGCCGTCGTCGGGACGGGCTATCTCGGGCGCTTCCACGCGCAGAAGTACACGGCCCTGCCGCGCGCGGAGCTCGTCGGGGTCTGCGACATCGACGAGCAGGCAGGGCGCGCCGTGGCGGAGGCCGTCGGCACTGCATATTTCGCCGATCACCGCGACCTCGTCGGACGCGTCGACGCGGTCACGATCGCCGCGACGACGAGCGCGCATTTCGAGCTCGCGCGCTTCTTCCTCGAGCGCGGCGTGCACGTGCTCGTCGAGAAGCCGATGACGCGCACGGCCGAGGAGGCCCGCATCCTGACCGAGCTCGCCGAGGCGAAGGGCTTGAAACTTCAAGTCGGGCACGTCGAGCGCTTCAATCCTGCATTTCTGTCCGCGCGCGAGACGCTGGCCGACATCGATTTCATCGAGTGCCATCGGCTCGCGCCGTTCAAGCCGAGGGGTGCGGACGTCGACGTGGTCCTCGATCTGATGATCCACGACCTCGACGTGATGCTGTCGCTCGTCGAGTCGAGGCCTGCGAGCGTCTCGGCGGTCGGCACGGGCGTGCTGACGAATTCCGTCGACATCGCGAACGCGCGCATCGAGTTCGAGAGCGGCGCGATCGCGAACGTCACGGCCTCGCGCGTGTCGACGAGCGCGCAGCGTCGCTTCCGCGTCTTTCAGCAGAGCCAGTACGTATCGATCGACTTCGGCGAAGGCGAGGTGCGGCGCGTGCGCCCGTCGAGCGGGTGGCGCGACGGAGAGCCGCTCGAGATCGAGCGCTGGAGTCTCGACAAGGGCGACGCGCTGCTCGCCGAGACCGATGCGTTCCTCGACGCGATCGTGCACGATCGTCCATGCGTCGTCTCGGGCCGTGACGGCGTCGCCGCGCTCGAGCTCGCCGAGGCGATCATCGCGGACATCGCGCGGCGCGCGACGCGGCCGAGGCGGTGAAAAACGGGGTCAGAGCCCGTTTTTCTGCACGCCCCGAATGCCGGCGCGGAAAGCCGCGTTCGTGGGGTGAAGAGAACAAGAATCGGGCTCTGACCCCGATTTTCAGACGCGGCCTTCGAGCCCGAGCTCCTTGATCTTCCGGGTCAGCGTGTTGCGGCCCCAGCCGAGGAGCTTCGCCGCCTCGAGGCGCTTGCCGCGCGCGCTCCGGAGCGCGGTCACGATCAACGTCCGCTCGAACGCGGGCAGCGCCTCCGACAGCAACGGCTCCGGCGGCCCCGCCGCGAGCTGACCCTCGGCCCACTGTGCGAGCTCGGTCGTCCAGTCGGCGGCCGTGCCTCGCTCGGCGCCGCCGAGCTCGCTCGGCAGATCCTGCACGACGATCTCGCGCCCGGCGGCCGTGACCGTGAGCCTGCGGCACACGTTCACGAGCTCGCGAACGTTTCCGGGCCAGTCGTAGCGCATCATCACGTCGATGACCGGCTGGCTCAGCGTCTTCGGCGCAACGCCGAGCTCCGCCGCCGCACGCTCGAGATAGAAGCGCGCGAGCTGCGGGATGTCCTCGCGCCGATGCCGCAGCGGCGGCACCTCGATCCGCATCACATTCAGGCGGTGATAGAGGTCCTCGCGGAATCGGCCCTGCTGGACCGCGAGCGCGAGATCCTGATGCGTGGCGGCGATCACGCGTACGTCGACGCGGATCGGCGTCTGCCCGCCGACCCGGAAGAACTCGCTTTCCGCGAGGACGCGCAAGAGCCGCGTCTGCAGCGCCGGCGACATGTCGCCTATCTCGTCGAGGAACAGCGTGCCGCCGTCGGCTTGCTCGAAGCGCCCGATGCGGCGCTCCATCGCGCCGGTGAACGCGCCCTTCTCGTGACCGAAGAGCTCCGACTCGAGGAGCTCCGCGGCGATCGCGGACGTGTTCAGCGCGACGAACGGTTCGCGAGACCGCGGCGAGTTCTCGTGCAGCGCGCGAGCGACGAGCTCCTTGCCGGTGCCTGACTCGCCCGTGATCAGCACCGTCATGCTCGAGCGCGACAGCCGGCCGATCGCCTTGAACACTTCCTGCATCGCCGGCGCGCTGCCGATGATCCGCGGCGTCTTCGCGGTCGTCGACTCGGTGACCTGGCCCCGACCGTTGTAGCGCGCGGCCCGCGACACGAGCTCGATCGCCTCGTCGATGTCGAACGGCTTCGGCAGGTACTCGAAGGCGCCGCCCTGATACGCCGAGACCGCGCTGTCGAGATCCGAATGCGCCGTGATCACGATCACCGGCACATTCGGATCGCTTGCGGCCAGCCGTTCCATGAGCTCGAGCCCGCTCATGTCGGGCATCCGGATGTCGGTCACGAGCACGTCGGGGCGATCGCGCTCGAACGCCTTCAGCAAGGCGCGCGCCGAGTCGAACGTGCGCGGCACCATCTGCGCCTGCTTCAGTGCCTGCTCGAGAACCCAGCGAACCGACTCGTCGTCGTCGACGACCCAAACGTTCAATCCCGGTGTCGTCACGTGCGCTTCCCTCCGCGTCCCGCTGCGTCCGTATCGGAGCCTGCCGGCGCCGGCGTCAGAGGCAGCAGCATCTGAAACGCCGTGCGTCCGGGCCGGCTCGTGAACTCGATGAGACCGCCGTTGCGGCCGACGAGATCCTGGGCGATCGTCAGCCCGAGCCCGGTGCCCGTGTCTCGGCCGCTCACGAGCGGATAGAAAATCGTCTCCTTCAGCTCGTCCGGTATGCCCGGCCCGTCGTCCTCGACCTCGAGCGAGAGCACGAGCCGGTGAAACTCGCCGCCGATCGTGTAGTTCGACAATGCACGCGTCCGGAACGTGATCCGGCCCGAGTCGCCGACCGCCTGCAGCGCGTTCCGCGATAGATTCAGGAAGGCCTGGATCATCTGCCCGCGATCCGTCTCGAGGGGCGGCAGGCTCGGATCGTAGTCGCGCACGAGCTTCACGCCGGCGGGCTTCTCCGCCGAGATCAGGTTGAACACGTGCTCCGTGATCTGATGCACGTTCACGAGCTCGGGCTTCGGCCGACCGCCCTTCAGGATACCGTCGACGAGCGCGGCCAGACGGTCCGCCTCGTCGATGATGACCTGCGTGTACTTGCGGAGATCGGGCGCCGGCAGCTGCCGCTCGAGGAGCTGTGCGGCACCGCGCAGTCCGCCGAGCGGATTCTTCACCTCGTGCGCGAGCTGGCTCACGATCCGGCGCGACAGGCGCTGCTTGGCGAGCAGGTCGAGCTCGCGGCGGATGCGCCGATCCCGTTCCGTGTCGAAGAGCTCGAGCAGGATCCCCGGCTCGGCGTCGATCGGCTGGGCCCGGCAGTCGACGATCAGCTCCCTGTCGCCGGCCTTCGCCTCGAGCTCGCGCAAGCTGAACGTGAGGCCGGTGTCGAGCACGCGGCGGCACAGCGATTCGAGCTCGCCCGCCGGATGGATGACGTCCCGCACGGGGCGGCCGTCCGCCTGGCGCGCGCTGACGCCGAGCAGGCTCTCGGCCGCGGGGTTCAGATACGCGATTGCGAGATCCGAGTCGAGCACGACGATGGCCGTCGTCAGCGCCTGCAGAATTTCCTCGGGATCCGGCGGCAATCGGCGCCGCCGCGACGCACGCGCTGCACCCGGCTTCGGCGAGCTTGCCGACCCGCTCCCGCCGATGGTCAGTTCCGGCGCGCGGGCGGAGCGCGGTTGTACGGGTTCTGGATGCTGGTCTGCTGCACCATGAACGTCACGGCGAGCGAGCGCAGCACCTCGGAGCCGTTCGCGTCGACGATCACGCCCTGCAGCGTGTGCACGCCCCGGTAGACCTCCGGCACGGTCAGCTGCGTCGTCGTCGCGCCGAGGTTTCGCCGTGCCCCATCGAGGTAGACGTCGAGGCGATGCCTCGCCTGCAGCGGCGGGTCGAGCTCGACCGTGACCGAAAGCGTTCCGCCGATGTTCCACAGCGTCTCCTGCTGTGCGGGAGACACGATCTCGAAGCGGCGGTACGGAACGGCCGGACTTTGCGGCGCCGCGCCGGAGCCCGAATCGCTCATGCTCGCCGTATCCGGCGTCGCTCCGCGATAGGTCTGCGCGCCCACGAGCTCGATCCGCTGCGCGCCCTCGATCGGCCGGTCCGAGTAATGAGTAACCCCGTTCTCGTCGACCCACCGCCAGACCGTCGCGGCGCTCGCCGAGCCGGCGGCGATCGTCAGCGCGATAAGGCAAAGCCACCACGTCCGCATGCTCCAAAGCTTACTGCCGCGCGGGCCCGGGAGCCACCGAACGGGCGGAAATCTGCGATCTCCGCCACGTTCGGCATTGAACAAAATCTCGGGACAAAGGCTCCTCGAGACTTTACAGGCTGTAGTAGAGGTCGAACTCGACCGGGTGAGTCGACATCTGCACCCTCTGGATCTCCTGCTCCTTCAGCGCGATGTAGCCGTCGATCAGGTCGTCACTGAACACGTCGCCCTTCTTCAGGAACGCGCGGTCGCGGTCGAGGGCCTCGAGCGCCTGCTGCAGGGAGAAGCAGACCGTCGGGATCTTCTTCTCCTCCTCGGGCGGCAGATCGTAGAGGTCCTTGTCCATCGGCTCGCCCGGATGGATCTTGTTCTGGATCCCGTCGAGACCCGCCATCATCATCGCCGCGAACGCGAGGTACGGATTCGCCGTGCTGTCCGGGAAGCGGACCTCGATGCGCCGCGCCTTCGGATTCGGGATGTACGGAATCCGGATCGATGCCGAGCGGTTGCGCGCGGAGTACGCGATCAGCGTCGGCGCCTCGAAGTGCTTCACGAGCCGCTTGTAGCTGTTCGTCGACGCATTCGTGAACGCGTTCAGCGCGTGCGCGTGCTTCATGATGCCGCCGATGTAGTAGAGCGCGAGCTCCGAAAGGCCGCCGTAGGCGTCGCCCGTGAACAGGTTCTTGCCGTCCTTCGCGAGCGACTGATGCACGTGCATGCCGTTGCCGTTGTCGCCGACGAGCGGCTTCGGCATGAACGTCGCGGTCTTGCCGTAGCTCGCGGCGACGTTGTGCACGACGTATTTCAGCATCTGCACCGCGTCCGCTTTACGGACGAGCGTGTCGAAGCGCACGCCGATCTCGCCCTGGCCGGCCGTCGCGACCTCGTGATGGTGCACCTCGGGCTCGAGGCCCATCTCCTGGAGGGCGAGGCACATCGCGGAACGAATGTCGTGCTGCGAGTCGACCGGCGGAACCGGGAAGTAGCCGCCCTTGACGCCCGGACGGTGACCCGGGTTGCCGTTCGGCCGCTCACGGCCGGACTGCCAGTGTCCTTCGATCGAGTCGATCGCGTAGAACGTCTCGTGCATCGACACGTGCCAGCGCACGTCGTCGAAGATGAAGAACTCGTTCTCGGGGCCGAAGTACGCGGTGTCCGCGATGCCGGTCGACTTCAAGTAGGCCTCGGCACGCTTCGCGAGGGAGCGCGGGTCGCGCACGTAGCCCTGCATCGTCGCGGGCTCGATGACGTCGCAGCGCACGACCAGCGTCGGCTCCTCGGTGAACACGTCGAGCACCGCCGTCGAGCAGTCCGGGAGCAGGATCATGTCGGACTCGTTGATCCCCTTCCATCCGGCGATCGACGAGCCGTCGAACATCTTGCCGTCCTCGAAGAAGCTCTCGTCGACGGTGCTCGCCGGCACGGTCACGTGCTGCTCCTTGCCGCGGGTGTCCGTCAGCCGCAAGTCGACGAACTTCACGCCCTTATCCTTGATCATCTGTAGCACTTCGGCTGGGGACATGGTTTCCTCCACTTCAAAATCTTTTGCGTTGCCTTGCGCGACCGTAGTCGGCGAATTCGTCCGCGGAGCTCGAGCTCCGACTCGGGGCCATCCTGGTGCACCATCTGTGCCAGTCCCTAGTGCCGCCGTAGGCCATTGAAAAAAGGAGGGAAAGCGATTCAGCCTCGGTCCCGGCGTCGCGGAGATTGCACCAATCCGGTGCCTCTGCGCCGGTATGATGCGCCGAATTGGTGCATCCCGCCAGCGTGCGCGCACTCGTTTGCGTCGTGCGAGGGCGTCGAGCCTGTTCCTATATACTGGCGCGCTTCTTCTTCGCGACCCTGCGGAGCAACGTCATGGTGACGATGGAAAAGCTCGTTTCCCTCAGTAAACGCCGGGGCTTCATCTTTCCGTCGAGTGAGATCTACGGCGGACTGAACGGCTGCTGGGACTACGGCCCGCTCGGCGTCGAGCTCAAGCGCAATCTGAAGGCGGCGTGGTGGGACGACATGATCGCGCACCACGACGATACGGCCGCGCCGCCCGGCGCGCCGTCCGCGTTCGCGATGGTCGGCCTCGACGCGTCGATCCTGATGAACCCGCGGGTCTGGGAGGCCAGCGGCCACGTCGGCGGCTTCGCCGATCCGATGGTCGACTGCCGTGAGACCCGGGCCCGTTATCGGGCCGATCAGCTCGTCGTGTTTCGCGTGCTGTTCGACGGCGAGCCGGCGGATGCGCCGCTCTTTGCATCGCCGGGCGAATGGGGCAAGTCGACCGAGGAGGAGCTCGTCGAGCCGCACAAGAAGCGCATCGCAAGCCTCGCGAAGCAGCACCGCGACAAGACGATGCGGATCGAGGCCGTGCCGAACGCGCTCGAGGACGAGGCGCTCCGCAGCCGCGTGCTCGCGCCGGCCGCGAGCGAGCCGGGCTCGCTGACCGCGCCGCGCGCGTTCAACCTGATGTTCAAGACGTACGTCGGCGCGCTCGAGGACGCGTCGAGCGTCGCGTACCTGCGCCCCGAGACCGCGCAGGGCATCTTCGTGAACTTCCGGAACGTGCTCGATACGGCCCGGATCCGCGTGCCGTTCGGGATCGGGCAGATCGGCAAGGCGTTTCGCAACGAGATCAACCCGCGCAACTTCACGTTCCGGAGCCGCGAGTTCGAGCAGATGGAGATCGAGTTCTTCTGCCGGCCGGAGGAGGCCGCGGAGTGGTACCGCTATTGGCGGGACCGCCGCTATGCGTGGTACGTGGCGCTCGGCATGCGGACGGAGAACCTCGAGCTCCGCGAGCACGAGCCGTCGGAGCTCGCGCACTATGCGGCGAGCTGCGCGGACGTGGAGTATCGCTTCCCGTTCGGTCAGAGCGAGCTCGAGGGGATCGCGAACCGGTCCGACTTCGATCTTCGCCAGCACATGCAGATGAGCGGCAAGGACCTGCGCTACATCGACGACCTCGAGTCGGATCCCGAGAAGCGCAAATATCTGCCATACGTGATCGAGCCCTCCGCCGGCGCGGACCGCGCGGCGCTCGCGTTCCTGTGCGACGCGTATCACGAGGACGAGGTCGGCGGCGAGCCGCGCACCGTGCTGCGTTTTCATCCGCGGCTCGCGCCGATCAAGGTTGCGGTGCTGCCGCTCGTCCGGAAGGACGGCATGGACCAGGCCGCGCTCGATCTCTATCGCCGGCTGCGCAAGCGCTTCACCGCGTACTACGACGAGAAGGCCGCGATCGGCCGGCGCTATCGTCGGCAGGACGAGGCCGGAACGCCGTTTTGCGTGACGGTCGACGGCGAGACGCTGTCGGACAGCACCGTTACGGTGCGTGACCGCGATACGTGCGCGCAGACGCGCGTCGCGATCGATCGGCTCGTCGACTACCTCGCGGAGCGGATCGAGGGCCAGGATTGAGCGTACCTCGGAGAGGGCTGGTCGTGCTCGACCGCGACGGCGTGATCAACGAGGACTCGGACGACTACATCAAGTCGCCCGATGAGTGGCGACCGCTTCCCGGCAGCCTCGAGGCGATCGCGCGGCTCGGACGCGCCGGCTTCGACATCGTCGTCGCGACGAACCAGTCGGGGGTCGGCCGAGGCCTCTTCTCGGCGGAGACGCTCGACGCGATCCATGCGCGGATGCGCGACGCGGTCGCGGCCGCGGGCGGGGAGATCAAGGGGATCTACGTCTGCCCGCATCGGCCCGAGGACGACTGCACGTGCCGGAAGCCTCGCCCGGGCCTGCTCGAGCGGATCGCGCGCGATTTCGGTCGGCCGCTCGACGGCGTGCCGTTCATCGGCGACAAGCTGAGTGACGTCGAGGCGGCCGTCGCGGCCGGCGCCCGGCCGGTTTTCGTAGCGACGCCCGGGCGCGCGGCGGACGCGGAGCGCGCTCGGGCGCTCGGTGCCGCCGTCTATGCGACCCTGGCCGAGGCGGTCGACGCGCTGCTTGCCGAGTGAGCGGAGTCGCCCGATGGGTCAGTGGCTGAAGTCGGTTCTCTTCACGGTTTTCCTGTTCGTCTCGGTGCCGATCTATGCGCCGGTCGTGCTGCTGACGGCGCCGTTCCCGCGACGCGTCGCGTATCGCAGCGTGCTCTTATGGATCGACGCGCAGCTCTTCATGCTCGAGAAGCTCTGCGGGCTGCGCTACGAGGTCGAGGGCGCTGAGCATCTGCCGTCGGAGCCGAGCATCGTGCTGATGAAGCATTCGTCGGCGTGGGAGACCCTCGCGCAGCTCAGGCTGTTTCCGCGGCAGACGTGGGTGCTGAAGCGCGAGCTGATGTGGGCGCCGTTCTTCGGCTGGGCGCTGATGCTGCTGAAGCCGATCGCGATCGACAGGCGCGGCGGGCGCGCTGCCGTGGAGCAGGTGATCTCGCAGGGCCGTGCGCGGCTCGACGAAGGGCTCTGGGTCGTGATCTTCCCCGAGGGCACTCGCGTGCCTTACGGGCAGACTGGGCGCTTTGGCCTGAGCGGCGCGCTGCTCGCGCAGGCGGCCGGCAAACCGATCGTCCCGGTCGCCCACGACGCGGGACGGTACTGGCCGCGGCGTGGCTGGCTGAAGCGTGCCGGGACCATCCGCGTGCGCATCGGGCCGCCGATCACGACGGCCGGCCGTGATCCACGCGAAATCACGGCCGAAGTCCGCGCATGGATCGAGCGTGCCGTCGAGGAGATCGACGCGGCGCCGGCCGCGAACGCCGCGCCCGTCGTGCAGGACGGCCGCAGGGGAGCGCTCGGCTGATCGGCGGTCGAGAATTTCACGTCGAGAGCCGACATCGATGGCGCGCGGCAGCAGGCGCGAACGGTTGCAAGGGTCGCGTCAGTGTCGCTGCTGCTCGACCAGCTCGTGCAACCGCCGGTCGCCTGATCCCATTGCGCCGAGATTTGCTCGAGGTAGCTTCGCACCTCATGCAGGCGCTCGATCTGTAGCTGCCATCTGCGCTCTCGCCCGCAGCGCTCGCTCTCGATCAGGCCTGCGGCCGAGAGCGCGTTCAAGTGCTTCGTGATCGCCTGCCGCGTGATGCGGGAACCTTCGGTGAGCTGCGTGATCGAGAGCCGGCCTTCGCGGCATAGTCGGCTCAATATCTGCAGAAGAACGGGATCGCCGAGCGCGGCGAAGACCGGCGCGGCCCGGGCAGGATCGTTCGTACGCTCACGCCGTCTGGACAAGGTATTTCTCGATCAACTCGATCTGATGCGTCCAGCCTTCGTCGAACGCGAGGCCGACGAACGCCTCCTGAAGCTTCGCGACGTCCGGATCCACCTGCGTGGCTTTGATGTCCGGTGATCCGCTTGCCGGGTGCGAACTCTCCGTCGAATTCGGCGCCGAACCAGTAGCCGAACTGTTACGTCTCGGCTTCGCGTGGAGAAAAATCGATCGGCTAAACGTCGACGCGGCGTCCACCGCGGCCCTCTGCGGTTGTCGTGCAGAGCAGCCGCAGCGGAGCTGCTCGATTAATCGGACGCGCTGCGATTCGCCGACGGATTAAACGTCGAGATTCGACACCGACAACGCGTTGCGCTCGATGAACTCGCGGCGCGGCTCGACCTGATCGCCCATCAGCGTGCTGAAGATCTCGTCCGCGGCGACCGCGTCCTCGATCCTCACCTGCATCAGCCGACGCGTCTTCGGATTGACCGTCGTCTCCCAGAGCTGCTCCGGGTTCATCTCGCCGAGACCCTTGTAGCGCTGGATCGTCTGTCCCTGCTTCGCCTGCGCCATCATCCAGTCGACCGCCTCGGGGAAGGTCGTCACGTCCTTCCGCTCCTTGCCGCGTTGCACGTAGGCGCCAGGCGAGAGCAGATCCTTGAAGCTCGCGCCGATGGTCGCGATACGCTGATATTCCGGAGAACGGAAGAATCCCGGCTGCAGGTTCTTCGTGGTCGTGACACCGTGATATTCCCGGGTCACGTATATTGCCGGATCTACGCCAGTCCCGCCCGGCTGATAATGTACACGGTAGCGAGGACCGGTGCCGTTCAGCGCCTTCAGTCGCTCCTCGAGCCTCGTCGCCCAGCCGCGCATCTGCTCGGCGTCCTCGAGTTGCTCGGACGAGATCGCCGGCAGCCACATCAGCGCGTGCAGCACGTTCGCGTCATAGCGCTTGCCCCAGCGCTCGATGATCGCCTTCGCCTCCATGTATTGCCGCGCGAGCTGCTCGAGGGTCTCGCCCTGGACCGCGGAGCCGTCCTGGCCCGTATAGAGGATCGCGTCCTCGACCGCATTGCGGAGCAGCAACGCGTTGAGCTCGGCGTCGTCCTTCACGTAGACCTCGGTCTTGCCGCGCTTCACCTTGTAGAGCGGCGGCTGCGCGATGTAGACGTGGCCGCGCTCGATCAGCTCCGGCATCTGGCGGTAGAAGAACGTCAGGAGCAGCGTGCGGATATGAGAGCCGTCGACGTCCGCGTCCGTCATGATGATGATCCGGTGATAGCGGAGGTTGTCCGGGTCGAACTCCTCGCGGCCGACGCCGCAGCCCAAGGCCGTGATCAGCGTGCCAACCTCGGGCGACTGTAACATCTTGTCAAATCTAGCTTTTTCGACATTCAGGATCTTGCCCTTCAGCGGCAGCACGGCCTGTGTACGCCGATCCCTGCCCTGCTTCGCGGAGCCGCCTGCGGAGTCGCCCTCGACAAGGAAGAGCTCCGAGAGAGCCGGATCCTTCTCCTGGCAGTCGGCGAGCTTGCCGGGGAGCCCTGCGACGTCGAGCGCGCTCTTACGGCGCGTCATTTCGCGCGCCTTGCGCGCCGCCTCGCGGGCGCGGGCCGCTTCGATGATCTTGCCGACGATGATCTTCGCCTCGGTCGGATGCTCGAGCAGGAACGCCTCGAGCTGCTCCGCGACGATCGACTCGGTGACCGCCTTGACCTCGGACGACACGAGCTTGTCCTTGGTCTGCGACGAGAACTTCGGATCCGGCAGCTTCACGGACAGCACGGCCGTGAGGCCTTCGCGCGCGTCGTCACCGGTCGGGCTGATCTTCTCGCGCTTCGCGATGCCCTCGCTCTCGATGTAGTGGTTCAGGGTGCGCGTCATCGCCGCGCGGAACCCGGCCAAGTGCGTGCCACCGTCCCGCTGCGGGATGTTGTTCGTGTAGCAGAACATCGACTCCTGATAGCCGTCATTCCACTGCAGCGCCGCCTCGACGTGGATCGGCCCGCGCTTGTCCTGGAAATAGATGATCGTCGGGTGCAGCGGCGTCTTGCTGCGGTTCAGGTGCGACACGAACGCCTTGATGCCGCCTTCGAACTCGAAGACGTCGTTGCGGTTGTCTCGCTCGTCGGTCAGCGTGATCCGGACGCCCGAATTCAGGAACGAGAGCTCCCTGAGCCGCTTCGCAAGCGTGTCGTAATCGAACTCGAGGTTCGAGAAGACCTTCGGGCTCGGCTGGAACGTGATCGTCGTGCCGGTTCGGTCCGTGGTTCCGATCTCCGCGAGCGGCGCGAGCGGTTCCCCGTGCGCGTACTTCTGCTGGTAGACCTTGCCGCCGCGATAGATCGTCAGGACGAGCGACTCCGACAGCGCATTGACGACGGACACGCCGACGCCGTGCAGGCCGCCCGAGACCTTGTACGAGTTGTCGTCGAATTTGCCGCCGGCGTGCAGCACGGTCATGATGACCTCGGCCGCGGAGCGGCCCTCCTCCGGGTGGATGTCCACCGGGATGCCGCGGCCGTTGTCGGCCACCGTCACGGATTCGTCCGGATGGATCGTGACGTTGACTTCGGTGCAATATCCGGCCAGAGCTTCGTCGATCGAGTTATCGACGACCTCGAAGACCATGTGGTGGAGACCCGTGCCGTCATCGGTATCTCCGATGTACATGCCAGGCCGCTTCCGGACCGCTTCGAGGCCCTTCAAGACCTTGATATTCTTGGAAGTGTACTCGCTCTGACTCATCTGTTTGCAAAACTTGCGCTAAATCGACTCATTATAACACCCCCTGCACCCTCCCTTGTTCCACGTGGAACATTGAAGCGGCGACGAGCCCGGCTGGGCATCAGCGTCAGCTCTCGCCGACGGCCTGGGGCCTTACAAGTGCCGCACCAGCCAAGGCTTAGAGGGCCGGGTCGAGCGCCTCTCGCGCAGCTCGCCAGTCTCGCTCAACCCGTGATCGCGACGGCGGTGCGGTCGGAACTTCCCTGCCCGGCGCTCGTCTGCCCGCAAGGCCTGCTCGGTGAATCCGAGCCGGCTCTCCGCAGCTTGGAAATCCTCGGTTTCGGCCGGCCGTTGTGCAAAGAACCCGCGCCCGGCTCCGCCCACCCGGTCCTCCCGCGCGGCACGCCGTCGTACGCCGGCATCTCGAACCGGCCACCACACTGCATCTGTCGGCCTGGCGAAGCCTATGACGCGCCCTTCACCCGCCCGTGTTCCACGTGGAACACCGGGAAGCGGCGATCGACCGGCACGAGATCCTCGGCAAGCCCGGTGAGAATCAACTGGGCCGGCACATCGTCGAGCTCGGCCAGGAGTCGCCCCAAAGCGCCGCGATCGAGCTCCGCCGCGGGGTCATCGACGAGCAGCACGGAATCCCGCCGCCCGTTTGCACCGGCATCTCGAACCTGGGCGACGACGAGCGCTGCCGCACACAGCTTCTGCTGCCCGCGCGACGCCTCGTCGGCGACGTCGGTCCCGTCGAGGCGTAGCGCCAAGTCCGCGCGGTGCGGACCCGGCGTCGTATGCCCGATCGCGCGATCCCGCTCCGTGCTCTCCGCCAAGGCCTCGGCCAGTTGGATCCCAGCCCTCCATCCGGTCCGGTAGCGGACCTCGAGTCGGCGCCCCAAAAGACGCGAGGCAACGGCCTCGGCGATCGGCGCAAAGCGCTCGACGTATGCGGATCGCGCCCGTGTGACCTCGGTACCGGCTTGGACCAGCGCGTGATTCCACGGTTCGAGCACTGCACGGGCCGCGCCCGCCTTCAACGCCGCGTTACGCTGTCCGAGCACCCGCCGGTAGCGCTTCCATGCGGCAAGGTAGTCGTGTTCCACGTGGAACACCCCCCAGTCCAGGAACCGCCGCCGTTCGCTCGGCCCTCCTTCGATCAACCGGTGCACGCCGGGGTCGATCACATCCACCGCGAAGCAGCGCGCGACGTCCGTGACCGACGCGGCCGGCTGCCGGTCGATCCTGTACTCCATCCCGTCCGCGTCGAAACGGACACCGATCCGGCGCAAGCGATCCCCGTCCCGTTGCTCCACGTAGACGGAGAACGCGTCTTGGCCGTGCTGGATCAGGCGGCGGGTCTGCCGTGTGCGGAACGAGCGGCCACGCCCCACGACGAAGAAGGCCTCGAGCAGGCTGGTTTTACCCGCTCCGTTCGGCCCGAAGAAGTAGTTTCGACGCGGATCCAGCGCGCAATCGACGTCGCTCAGAATCCGTAGTCGGTCAACTCGGATGCGTTCCAATGGCACGCGCCACTCCCGGCCGCGACCACGGCAGCCCCACGGCGATTCGAGCGAAGCGGCCCCGGACCGACGAACCGCTCGCAGGCCTCCAGCCAGCGAGTGCTTTCGTCCTAGAGCCGCATCGGCATGACGACGAATTTGGTGCCCTCGTCGTCGCCGGTGATCAGACAACTGGAATTCGCGTCAGTCACGCCGATCCGGACCCGCTCTCCGTCGACGGCGCCGAGCGCATCGAGCAGGTAGTTCACGTTGAAGCCGATCTCCATCCGCGTCCCGGTGTAATCGACCTCGACCGTCTCGACCGCTTCCTCCTGCTCCGGATTGTTCGCCTCGACGACGACACTACCGTCGTCGAGCGTGAGCCGTACGCCGCGGTACTTCTCGTTCGACAGGATCGCCGCGCGCTGCAGCGCCTGGCGCATCAACTGGCGGTCGGCCGTCACGACGTTCGGCGGGTTCGATGGGATCACGCGGGTATAGTCCGGGAAGCGGCCATCGATCAGCTTCGACGTCATCCGGAGCCCGTCGAGCGTCAAGCGCACGTGGCTCTTCCCAAGCGTCAGGTTGACCCGCCCTTCGTCGCCGAGGAGCCGGTTCAGCTCGAGCACGCCCTTCCGTGGCACGATCTGCTGCTCGTTGTGCCGAGCGGCGGTATCGAGCGTGATTTCGCTCAACGCGAGTCGGTGCCCGTCGGTCGCAACACCGCGCAGGCGTGCCCCGTCCGTCTCGAGCAGCAGGCCGTTCAGGTAGTAGCGCACATCTTGCTGGGCCATCGAGAAATGCGTCTTCTCGAGCAGGTGCTTCAGCGCCTTCGCGTCGATCTCGAGCGTCTGCTGGCCAGCGACGTCGTCGATCGTCGGAAAGTCCGCGGCGCGAAGCGTCGACAGCGTGAAGCGGCTGCGTCCCGCCTTCACCGTCATCCGATCCCCGCTCAACGTCGCGTCGACGCGGGCGCCGTCCGGCAATGCGCGGAAGATATCGTGCAGCTTCCGCCCGGGCACGGTGATCTCGCCGTCGACGGCATCGTCCACGCTCACTTCGGCGACGAGCTCGACCTCGAGGTCGGTCGCGGTGACGCTCAGCACGCCGTCCCGCACGACGAGCAGGACGTTGCTCAGAATCGGCATCGTCTGCTTTCTCTCCACGACGCCGATCACCGACTGGAGCGGCTTCAAGACGATTTCTCGCGGGGCGCTGAACTTCATCTTCGTATCTACCTGTTTATATTTCTTCGCTGTTGCCGTTACGGCCGGCAGCGGCGCTGGAAAACGGAGAAAACCTTTTTATTTTCAGACACTTGTTCTCAAAGATTCCGCGTGCATAACGACGCGCCGTCCTGTTGAGGGGCTGTGGATGAATCTCGACGCCGAAGTTATCCACCGGATGCGCACGTCAACTCGTCAACGTTCTCAAGAGGTTGTTGTAGTCCTCGGCGACCCGCGTCTCCGTCTCGCGTAACGCTTTGATTCTGCGGCACGCATGCAGGACCGTCGTATGATCGCGGCCGCCGAACGCGTCGCCGATCTCGGGCAGGCTGTGCGTCGTGAGCTCCTTCGCGAGGGCCATCGCGATCTGACGCGGCCGCGCGATCGAGCGGCTGCGCCGCTTCGACAGCAGATCGGAAACGCGGATCTTGAAGTACCCGGCCACGGTCTTCTGGATATTCTCGACCGTGACCAGCTTGTCCTGCAGCGCCAAAAGATCGCGGAGCGCCTCCTTTGCGAACTCGAGCGTGATCGGCTGACCGGTGAACCTGGCGTTCGCGATCACACGGCGCAGCGCGCCCTCGAGCTCGCGGACGTTCGAGCGGATCCGCTGCGCGATGAAGAACGCGACCTCCTCCGGCAGCCGTTCCTGCTCCGCGGCGGCCTTGCTCATCAGGATCGCGACGCTCGTCTCGAGCTCGGGCGGCTCGATCGCGACCGTGAGGCCCCAGCCGAAGCGCGACTTGAGGCGCTCCTCGAGGCCCGAGACCTCCTTCGGATACCGGTCGCACGTCAGCACGATCTGCCGCTGCCCTTCGAGCAACGCATTGAACGTGTGGAAGAACTCTTCCTGCGACCGTTCTTTGCCGGCGAAGAACTGGATGTCGTCGATCAGCAGCGTGTCGAGCGAGCGGTACGTGCGCTTGAAGTCCGCGATCGTGTTGTGCTGAAGGCCGCGGACCATGTCCCCGACGAAGCGCTCCGAGTGGATGTACGCGACCTTCGCGTTGCTGTCCCGCTGCAGGATCGCATTCCCGATCGCGTGCATCAGGTGCGTCTTGCCGAGGCCGACGCCCCCGTAGATGAACAGCGGGTTGTACGCCGTGCCCGGGTTCTGGCCGACCTGCACCGCGGCGGCGCGCGCGAGCTGATTGCTCTTGCCTTCGACGAAGCTGTCGAACGTGAAGGCCGCGTTCAGCCGGCTGCCGATCACCTGCGGGGCTGCCCGCGTCTCCGGGTCCGAGGCCGACGCGGTCGGCGCCGTGCTCCGGCGCCGCGTGCCGACCTCGAGTAGCACGTTGCGCGCGCCCGCGTGCTCGGCCCACCACGAGCGGATCTCGACGAGGCAATTCGTTTGCACCCAGTCGACGACGAAACGGTTCGGCGCAAGCAGCTTCACGACGCCGTCGCCGTCCTCGACGGGCTGCAGCGGCCGGATCCACGTGTTGAGCTGCTGCTCCGAAAGCGCGGATTCCAACGCTCCGACGCACTGTTTCCACAGAGACGAGAGCGCCGGCGATTGATCTGCCACGATTGAGCTTCTTGCTGAAACGCCAGAGAAGAAGGGGGCGGGTGCCGCCCGCGGAACAGCGAGTCTAATACGCCTGTCCGCGGTTATCCACAGCACCCCGGCAATGGCCCGCTATTGACAGGCACTTGCGCCGCGCGTAAAGTCTCGCGTTCTCTGCTAGTCGCTATCCCTTTGTTTGGCTTCGTATTTCACCCCGCGCATCGGGGTACGGAACCGTCATGAAGAGAACCTTTCAACCGAGCAAGCTGCGCCGCAAGCGCACACACGGGTTCCGCGCCCGGATGAAGACGCGGACCGGCCGTGACGTGCTGAAGCGCCGCCGCGCGAAGGGCCGCGCCCGTCTGACGCCGACCTGAGGGCGGCCGTCTACCTTTGGTCGACTCGGGCTCGGGCTTTCCGCCGCATCGACGCCTGCGCGCCTCGAAGGAGTTCGGCCGAGTCTTCGCCGATCCGGTACGATCGTCCGATCGTTTCTTCACGATTCTCGCGAAGCCCAACGACGTCGGCGTGGCGCGGCTCGGGCTCGCGATCTCACGTAAGGCCGCGAAGCGGGCTGTGGACAGGAATAGATTGAAACGGATCGCGCGCGAGTCTTTCCGTCACAAGACGCTGCCCGCGTGGGACTTCGTCGTGCTCGCGCGGCCGGGTGCGGCCGCCGAGCCGTCGGGCACGCTGCGCGCGAGCCTCGACGCGTCGTTCGACAGGCTCGTTCGCAAAGCCGGACGCCAGAGCAATGGATAAGAGCAATGGATAACACACGGCTCTTCCTCTGGCTCGCGCTGCTCGCGATGCTGTGGCTCAACTACGACGCGTGGCTGCGTGACCGTGCGCCGGTGCAGACGGCCCGGATTCCGCCGGCCGCCGAAGTCGATCGCGGCAGCGACGACGTCCCGAACGTCGGCGCGCCGAGCGTCGATGCCCCTGCCTCCGCGCCGCCCGACGCCCAAACGCGTGCGCCGGCGACGCCGATCCGCGTCCGCACCGATGTCCTCGATGTCGTGATCGACACCGAAGGCGGCGACCTCGTGCGTGCCGACCTGCTCGACTACCCCATCGACAAGCATCGACCCGACGAGCTGGTGCGGCTGCTCGACTACTCGCCCGCGAATCTCTGGGTGTTCCAGTCGGGCCTCAGCACGGCCGGCAGACGTGACGGGCCGACGCACCAGGCGATGTGGCGCGCCGGAAGCTCGACGTACGAGCTCGCCGCCGGCCAGGACGAGCTCGTCGTCACCCTCGAGTGGGTCGGCGATGGCGGCCTCGACGCACGTAAGATCTATACGTTCCGCCGCGGCCGCTACGACATCGACCTCGACATCGTCCTCGAGAACCGCGCCGCCGAGCCATGGCGCGGCGCGCCGTACGTGCGCATGCAGCGCCTGCACCATCCGGTCGAGCGCTCGTTCTCGTCGGTCGACAGCTACTCGTTCACGGGGCCGGTGCTCTTCAACGGGGATACGTCGCAGAAGATCGACGTCGAGGATCTGAGCCGCGATCCCGTGTCGTTCACGGCGACCGGCGGCTGGCTCGCGGGTATCCAGCACCATTTCCTCGCGGCGGCCGTCCCGCCTGCCGATGCACCGTTCCGGTTCGATGCGACCGTGAACAATGACCGCTACCTGCTGACGGCGCTCGGCGAGCCGCAGCAGGTCGCGACGGGAATGCAGCAGATCTTCGCGTTCACGCTGTTCGTCGGCCCGAAGCTCCAGGACCAGCTGCGCGAAACCGCCGACGGCCTCGTGCTGACGGTCGACTACGGGGTCCTGACGATCCTCGCGCAGCCGCTCTTCTGGGTCCTCTCGAAGATCCACGACTTCGTCGGCAACTGGGGCTGGTCGATCGTGATCGTCACGCTGCTGATCAAGCTTGCGTTCTACAAGCTGACGGAGACGAGCGGGCGGTCGATGGCGAAGATGCGCAAGATCGCGCCGCGCATGAAGGCCCTGCAGGAGCGCTACAAGGACGATCGCCAGGCGCTGAGCCGCGCGATGATGGAGCTCTACCGGACGGAGAAGATCAATCCGGCCGCGGGCTGCCTGCCGATCCTCGTGCAGATGCCGTTCTTCTTCGCGTTCTACTGGGTGCTGATCGAGAGCGTCGAGATGCGCCAGGCGCCGTTCATGCTGTGGATCGACGACCTGAGCTCGCGCGATCCATACTTCGTGCTGCCGCTCTTGATGGGCGCCGCGATGTTCCTGCAGACGCGACTGAATCCCGCGCCGCCCGATCCGGTCCAGGCGCGCGTGATGCAGATCATGCCGATCGTGTTCACGGTCTTCTTCGCGCTGTTCCCGTCGGGTCTCGTGCTCTACTGGCTGACGAACACGCTCGTGTCGATCGCGCAGCAGTGGCGCATCAACAAGGTCATCGCGCGACAAGGCTAGACGAGCGAGAACGATGGGCCTGTGGCGGCCGCTGCTTGCTGCAGCGATCGTTCCTCGGACAGGCGGCTAGCCGCGTCGGACGATTCACCGCAGCGTCGCGGTCGCCGAGCTCGACTCGCGGGAAGCACAGTATCGGCGGCGCCCGCGTCGCCTCACCGGCCTCGAGACCTTCGTCGCAGCGAGACGCAACGTGCAGAAACGCTCGGACACGATCGCCGCGCCTTCGACCGCGCCCGGGGTCGCGGCGATCGCCGTCGTGCGCCTCACCGGTCCCGACGCGCTCACGATCGCGAAGCGCGTGACCGGCATCGAGCCGACGCCGCGCCGTGCGCACCTCGCGGCGTTTCGTGCACCCGACGGTGCGACGATCGACCGCGGCCTCGTCCTCTACTTCCCGGCGCCGAGCTCGTACACCGGCGAGGACGTCGTCGAGCTGCACGGCCACGGCGGCGCCGTCGTCACGGACTGGCTGCTCGAGACACTCTACGCGTACGGCGCGCGTCCGGCCGAGCCCGGCGAGTTCACGCTGCGCGCGTTCTTGAACGACAAGCTCGATCTCGCGCAGGCCGAGGCCGTGGCCGATCTGATCGACAGCGGCTCGCGTGCGGCCGCGCGTGCCGCGCTGCGCTCGCTCGACGGCACGTTCTCCGCGCGCGTCGACGAAGTGCGAGCGGCGCTGACGGCGCTTCGCGTGCACGTCGAGGCGTGGCTCGACTTTCCGGACGAAGAAATCGACCGTGAAGCGACGGCGTCGCTCGAGGCACGACTCGACGACGTCTGCGCAAAGCTCTCGGCGCTGATCGCCGATGCGGACACCGGGCGCGTGCTCCGCGACGGGCTCACCGTCGTCATCGCGGGACCGCCGAACGCCGGGAAGTCGAGCCTGCTGAACCGCCTCGCGGGCTACGACGCAGCGATCGTCACGCAGATTCCGGGCACGACGCGCGATCCGCTGCGCGAGCAGCTCTCGCTCGACGGCCTGCCCGTCACGCTGATCGATACCGCGGGCCTCCGCGAGTCCGACGACCCGATCGAGGCCGAGGGCGTGAAGCGGGCGCAGCGCGAGCTCGCGCGCGCGGACCTCGTGCTGTGGCTCATGGACGTGCGCGACGGCGAGACGCGCGCCGCGGCCGAGGCCCGCGCGGCGCTCGGCGCAGACGCGACGCCGACGCTCGTCCTGAACAAAATCGATCTCACCGGCGAGGTGCCGGGCACGTTCGAATGCGAAGGCCTACACGGCTTCCGCGTCTCGGTGCTGACCGGTGACGGTACAGATCTCCTGACGGCGCACATGAAAGCGTGCGCCGGCTGGCACAGCGAGGCCGGCGGCACGTTCAGTGCGCGCCGCCGCCACCTCGACGCGCTCGAGCGGGCGGCTGCGCATCTCGAGGCCGCCCGCGGCCGGCTCGAGTCCGCGCTCGAGCTCGGCGCAGAGGAGCTCCGCGCGGCGCAGACTGCGCTCTCCGAGGTCACCGGCGAGTTCACGAGCGACGATCTGCTCGGCGAGATCTTCTCGAGCTTCTGCATCGGCAAGTAGAAATCGGGGTCAGAGCCCCTAAACCGAGTCTAAGGGCTCTGACCCCAATTTCAGCCGAGGACGCGCTCGCGCTCGTAGAGCCGCATCGCGACGAGCGCGAGGACCGCGGCGGCCGCGAGCGTCGCGAGCGCCGATTGCGTGACGTACGCGACCGGGATCGGATCCTGGCGCACGAGCGCGGTCACGAGGAGGTGCTGGCTCAGGCTCGGGATCCACATCAGGGCGCTCGTCGCCTTCACGTTCATCATCGTCGCGAACACGAGCGGCAGCGTCGGCACGAGCAGCACGAGCGTCAGATACGTCTGCGCTTCCTTGTAGCTCTTCGTGAACGACGCGACGAGCGTCATCAGCGCTGCGCCGAGCGGCGCGAACGGCGCGATGATCGCGAACGCGGCGAGCGCCTGGCCGACGCCGAAGCTCGAGCTCATGCCGAGCGGCTCGAGCGACACGAAGCGCAGCGCGATCGCGAAGCCGACGAGCGTCAGCGCGAGCGCGAGCAGCATGTAGATCGTCGTCGCGGCCATCTTGCCGAGCAGCAGGCTCGAGCGCTCGACCGGCGTCGTCAGCAACGGCTCGAGCGAGCGCCGCTCGCGCTCGCCGGCCGTGCTGTCGATCGCAAGGTAGAAGCCGCCCATCAGCGTCGCGAGCAGCAGGAAGTACGTCAGCATCCCGAGCAGCACGACCGAGCGGCCCGCTGCGGTCGACACGTCGAGCTCGTCGAGCATCACGGTCGACAGCACGTCCGGATCGACGCCGCGCGCGATCAGCTTCAGCGTGCCGAGCTGCTGCGCGTAGCTCGAGACCGCCGCGCGGATCCGCCGCACGCGGCTCGCGGCGCGCGTGTTCGACTGGTCGTAGACGAGCGTGACGCGCGCCGTCTCGCCTGCCGCGAACCGCTCCGCGAAATTCGGATCGATCAGCAGCACCGCATCGTGCGCGCCGCTCTGCACGGCCTCGGCGGCCTCGGCGAACTTCGCGAGCCCGTGCTCCGCCGCGGGCGAGACGCCTCGGGCCTCGAGGTGCTCGACGAGGTTCGGTGCGAGCTCGCTGCCGACGATAGGGACCTCGATCGGCGCATCGGCCGTCGACACGGTCTGACTGACCATCACGCTGATCAGCACGGCGAACAGCACCGGGCCGAGCAGCGGTCCGAACACGAACGCCGAAAAGAGCGTCCGCCGATCCCGCGCGTTGTCGAGCAGCTCCTTCCGACAAACGACCGACGCCGCGCTCATCGTGCCGCTCCCTCGACGGCGCTGACGAAGATGTCCTCGAGGCTTCGTCCCGGATAACGCACCGCCAGCTCGGCCGGCGTGCCCCGCGCCGCGATCCGGCCGTTCGCGATGATCACGAGATCGTCGACGAGCGCCTCCACTTCCTGCATCACGTGGCTCGACAGCAGCACGCAGCAGCCGTCGTCGCGGAGCGCCTTCAGCCACTCGCGGAGATCCCGCGCGGCCATCACGTCGAGCCCGCTCGTCGGCTCGTCGAGCAGGAGATGCCGCGGCGCGTGCACGAGCGCGCGCGCGAGCGCGACCTTGGTCCGCTCGCCCTGCGAGAACCCCTTCGCCTTGCGGTCCACGATCGCGCCCAAGCCCAGCCGCGCGACGAGCTGATCGACGCGCGCCGCGAGCGCGCGGCCGTCGAGCCCGTGCAAGCGGCCGTAGTACTCGATGTTCTCGCGCGCGGTGAGATGCGGATAGAGCCCTGCGCCGTGCGGCAGGACGCCCATCAGCCGCCGCGCGCGAAGCGGCTCCGCGACGACGTCGACGCCCCCGATCCGCGCGGTCCCGCGGTCCGGCTTGAGCACGGTCGACAGGATCCTCAAGCACGTCGACTTGCCGGCCCCGTTCGGGCCGAGAAGGCCGGTGATACGGCCGTCGGCGGCCGTGAACGTGACGCCGTCGAGCGCACGCACGTGGCCGAAGCGTTTTGCAACGGAGAGGACGTCGATCATCGCGGATCAGGGTGCAGGGCCGGTCGCGGAGAGGAAGAACGGCACGGGCGGCTCCCGCACGAGACAGCTTGCGTCCACCGCATCGACGGAGGCCGTCTCGACGAAGCGGGCGATCAGGCGCGGCGCGCAGCCGATGCCGGCCATGCCGTGGCCTTGGCCGCCGACGATCACGTGCTTCGCGTTCGCCAGCCCCGCGGCCATGACCTGCGCGGCGTAGCGGGGCGGCGTCACCGGGTCGAGCTCGCCCGAGAGAAGCAGGACCGGACCGCCGAACTCGAGCGGCCGTTTCACGTCTGCGTCCGCGGGCGTCGCGGGCCAGATCTCGCAGATCGCCTCGAGCGCATCGACGACGCTCGTGCCGAGGTACGTATCCTCGTGCACGCCGACGCTCGGGTAGAACGGCACGTCCTCGGTGCAGACGACGGAGTTGTGCATCGGCATGCTGATCGCGGCCGCGAGATCGGACGTCAGAATATCGACCTGCGCCGCGAGCAGCGTGTAGTCGCCCTCGTACGCGTCGTCGATCGCGAGCGGCAGCAACGACGCGGTCGGCGACGAATAGCTCATCAGCCGCACGACGCCGGCGAGGTCGCTGCTCGAGAAGAGGCGCGTCTCGAGCTTGCCGGTCCTCGGGTTCGCGACCTCGATGGAGACCGGGCCCTGCATCAGCCGCAGGCGCAGGCCGTCGAAACGCTCCGGCAGCTCCGGATAGCGCTCGGCGCACGCGGGCTCCGCGGCGCAGCGCGCGAAGATGCCCTCGAGCGCGGCCTGCGCGTCCGAGGCGATCGCGGGCCCGAGCGGCATCGAGACCGGCACGACCCCGTCGAGGATCATCGCGCGGACGCGATCCGGGAAGCGCGCCGCGTAGCGCTGTGCGACGCGCGTGCCGTACGAGATACCGTAGAGGTTCCAGCGCTCCACCCCGAGCGCCTCCCGGAGCGCATCGAGATCGGCGACCGCGGGCTCGGTCGAGAAGAAACGCGGGTCCCGGTCGAGCTCCTCGAGGCACCGGTAGATCGCGTCGTGCAGCTCCTCCACGGCCGACGTATCGAACGCGGCGGCCTCGGTCAGCTCACACGCGAAGCCTTCGGCCGACCGGCCGGTGCCGCGCTGATCGAGGAGCACGATGTCGCGCTCGATCCTGACCGGCTCGAACGCCCGCCTCATCTGCAGGTAGAGATCGACGGCCGACTGCCCGGGTCCACCTGCGATCAGCACGAGCGGATCGGGCTTCGGGACGGCCGCGAGCGCCGGCACGCGCGCGACGAAGAGCTCGAGCTCGGGACCGTCCGGCCTCGTGCGATCCTCCGGCACGACGAGCTCCGAGCAGAACGCGAGCACGGCTGGGAGCCGCGGCGCGTCGAGACGGCAGCGGCTCTCGGCGAGCGTGCGCGCGTCGGCCTCGGCGAAGATCGGCGCCTTCGCAGCGGCGGCAAGGCAAACGGCGGCCACGGCGACCGCAGCGACGGCGCGCCGGCCGCGCGGCGCGAAAGGGCGCAATGAGGGCATCACGCCATTGTTGACCGGAACCGCGTGCGCCGCCAGCGGCCCGCGTCTCATGGCGCGTGCAAAGTCGGGACGCACGCTGCTGCTAGAATCCCCGGCATGTCCTTCGCGAACGAAATCGACTATCCGGACCGCTTCGACTGCATCGTCGTCGGCGGCGGCCACGCCGGCACCGAGGCGGCCCTCGCGGCCGCGCGGATGGGCGTCGAGACGCTGCTCGTCACGCAGAACATCGAGACGCTCGGCCAGATGAGCTGCAACCCGTCGATCGGCGGCATCGGCAAGGCGCACCTCGCGAAGGAGATCGACGCGCTCGGCGGCGCGATGGCCCGTGCGGCCGACCTCGCCGGCATTCATTTCAAGGTGCTGAACGCGAGCAAGGGCCCGGCCGTCCGGGCGACCCGCGCGCAGGCCGACCGCGTGCTCTACAAGCAGGCGATCCGCGGGATGCTCGAGCGCCAGCCGCATCTGAAGCTGCTGCAGCAGGGCATCGACGATCTCGTGGTCGAGCAGGGTCGCGTCCGCGGGGTCGTCACGCAGACCGGGATCCGGATCCTGGCCCGAACGGTGGTGCTGACCGTCGGCACGTTCCTCGCCGGCAAGATCCACGTCGGCCTCGCGACGCATACGGGCGGGCGCGCCGGGGATCCTGCGGCCGTTCGCCTCGCGAGCCGGCTGCGCGACCTCGGGCTCGCGGTCGGACGGCTGAAGACCGGGACGCCGCCCAGGATCGACGGCCGCACGATCGACTATTCGAACCTCGTCGAGCAGCCGGGCGACACGCCGACGCCGGTCTTCTCGTACCGCGGCCGGCGCGCGGACCACCCGCGCCAGGTGCCGTGCCACATCACGCACACGACCGAGCGCACGCACGAGATCATCCGCGGCGGGCTCGACCGGTCGCCGCTCTACAGCGGCGTGATCGAAGGGATCGGCCCGCGCTACTGCCCGTCGATCGAGGACAAGGTCGTCCGCTTCCCGGACCGCACCCGGCACCAGATCTTCATCGAGCCCGAAGGCCTCGACACGACCGAGGTCTATCCGAACGGCATCTCGACGTCGCTGCCGTTCGACGTGCAGTACGCGCTCGTACGCTCGATCCCGGGCTTCGAGCGCGCGCACATCACGCGGCCGGGCTACGCGATCGAGTACGACTTCTTCGATCCGCGGGATTTGAAGCCGACGCTCGAGACGAAGGCGATCGAAGGGCTCTTCTTCGCCGGCCAGATCAACGGCACGACCGGCTACGAGGAGGCGGCCGCGCAGGGCATCGTCGCGGGAATCAACGCCGCGCTCGCGGTCCGAGAGGCCGAGCCGTGGTGGCCGCGCCGCGACGAGGCGTACATCGGCGTGCTGATCGACGATCTGATCACGCGCGGCGCGCCGGAGCCGTACCGGATGTTCACGAGCCGCGCGGAGTATCGGCTGACGCTCCGCGAAGACAACGCGGATCAGCGACTTACGCCGGTCGGGCGCCGTCTCGGCGTCGTCGGCGATGAACAATGGCGCGATTTCGAGATCAAACGCGACGTTCTGGCCCGCGAGACGACGCGTCTCTCCGCGATCGTCGTGCGCCCGACCGACGTGCCGGAAGGCCATCCCGTCGCGCCGATCACCCGCGAGACGAAGGCGATCGAGCTATTGAAGCGCCCCGAGGTCCGCTATGCGGACGTCGTCACGCTCGCGCGCGTCGGCGCGTCCGACGACGTCGAGGCGCTCGAGGACGAGCCGCGCGAGCAGGTTCAACAAGCGCTCGAGATCGAGGCGCGCTACGCCGGCTACGTCGAGCGCCAGCGCCGCGAGATCGAGCGGCAACGCCGGGACGCGGATACGCCGATGCCGGACGATTTCGACTACGGCGCAGTGCGCGGGCTGTCGAACGAGGTTCGTGAGAAGCTCGAGCGGATCAGGCCGAAGGACTTGGGTCAGGCCTCGCGGATCGCGGGGATGACACCGGCCGCGATCTCGCTGCTCCTGATCCATTTGAAGAAGCGGCAGCGGCAGAGCGCGTAAGCCCTGCGAAGGCTCGGCGCGACGGGCGCCTCGGTATCGAGACGAAACGGAGACGAGCATGAAGAGAGTCACGGCATTCTGTGCGGCGCTGCTGCTCGCCGCGTGCAGCACCGATTACCAGGCGGTCGGTCCGATCGGCGGCGAGAGCGGGACCGAGCTCGCCGAGCGCCAGGTGATCCACATCGGCAACGGCGCAGACCCGCAGACGCTCGATCCTCATCGCGCGCAGGGCGTGCCCGAGTCGAACATCGGCCGCGACCTCTTCGAGGGGCTGATCGCGGAGGCGCCGAACGGCGACCTGATTCCGGGCGTCGCGGAATCGTGGGAGATGAGCGAGGACGGCAAGGTCTACACGTTCAAGCTCCGCGAGAACGCGCGCTGGTCGAACGGCGACCCGGTCACGGCCGGCGACTTCGAGTTCGGCATGCGGCGCAGCGTCGATCCCGCGACGCTGTCGGTCTATTCGTTCATCCTGTCGCCGATCGAGAACGCGGACGCGATCATCGCGGGCGAGCTGCCGCCGGACGCGCTCGGCGTCAAAGCGATCGACGATCGCACGCTCGAGATCCGACTCGCGAATCCGACGCCGTACTTCCTGGGACTGCTCACGCATTCGGCGAGCTACGCCGTGCATCGCGCGAGCGTCGAGGCGTCCGGCGGCGAGGACTACTGGCGGCCCGGCAAGCTCATCTCGAACGGCGCCTATCAGCTCGACGAGTTCGTCGTGCAGTCGCACGTGAAGCTCGTGAAAAACCCGCACTACTGGAACGCGGATGCCGTCACGATCGACGAGGTCTACTGGCACGTGACGGAGGACATCAACGCCGAGCTCAAGCGCTTCCGTGCGGGCGAGCTCGACATGACCTACACGATCCCGAAGTCGCAGCTGTCGTGGATTCGTCAGAACATGCCGGATCACCTCCTGATCGCGCCGTACCTCGGCAGCTACTACTACGGGCTGAATCTCACGAAGCCGCCGTTCAAGGACAACAAGGCGCTGCGTCGCGCGCTCGCGCTCGCGATCGACCGCGACATCATCACGAAGCAGATCACCGCGGCCGGCGAGATTCCCGCGTACGGGTGGATCCCGCCGCAGACGGCGAACTACCGCGGCGCGCAGATGCCCGAGGCCGAGTGGACGCAGGAGGAGCGCGAGGCGGAGGCGAAACGGCTCTACGCGCAGGCCGGCTACTCGGCCGAGAACCCGCTGCGCGTCGAGCTCCTCTACAACACGCAGGACGACCATCGGCGGATCGCGGTGGCGGTTGCCGCGATGTGGCGTCAGGTGCTCGGCGTCGAGACGAGCCTCGTGAACCAGGAGTGGAAGGTCTATCTCGACACGCGCAATCAGTTCAGGACGCAGGTGTTTCGCGCGGGCTGGATCGGCGACTACAACGACGCGTACACGTTCGCCGAGATCCAGCATTCGAAGAGCGAGCTCAACAACACGGGCTGGGCGAATCCCGAATACGACCGTCTCCTCGCGCTCGCGTCGGCCGAGACGGATCTCGACAAGCGTGCCGACTACTTGCAGCAGGCCGAGCGTGTGCTGCTCGAGGACATGCCGCTGATTCCGATCTACTTCTACGTGACGACGCGGATGGTGCAGCCGTGGGTCGCCGGCTACGAGGCGAACATCATGGACCACTTCCGCTCGCAGGATCTGAAGATTTTGAAGCACTGACGAAACGGAAAATCGTGTCTGACACAATTTTCCACCGCAACGGTACGAGGCATTGCTCCGCTACTCGCTACGCCGCCTGCTCGCCGCGATCCCGACGCTCCTCGTCCTGATCGCGCTCGCGTTCTTCATGATGCGCCTCGCGCCCGGCGGGCCGTTCGATCAGGAGCGGTCCTTGCCGGTCGAGGTCGAAGCGAACCTGCGCGCCGCGTATCGGCTCGACGAGCCGCTGTATCTCCAGTTCGCGCGCTATCTCGGCGGCGTCCTGCGCGGTGACTTCGGCCCGTCGTTTCACTATCGCGACTTCACGGTCACCGAGCTGATCGCGACGGGCTTTCCGGTGTCGTTCAAGCTCGGCGCGACCGCGATCCTGCTCGCGCTCGTCGTCGGCGTAACCGCGGGCTCGATCGCGGCGCTCCGCCAGAATCGGGTGACGGATCACGCGGTGATGACGGTCTCGATGACCGGCATCTCGATCCCGAACTTCGTGATGGCGCCGATCCTGATCCTCGTCTTCGCAATTTATCTGCGCTGGCTGCCGGCCGGGTGGGGCGGCTCGCTGCGCAACATGGTCCTGCCCGTGATCGCGCTCGCGCTGCCGCAGATCGCGTACATCTCGCGCCTGACGCGCGGCAGCATGATCGAGGTGCTGCGCAGCAACTTCATTCGCACGGCGAAGGCGCAGGGCTTGTCGACGCGGACGATCGTGCTGAAGCATGCGCTGAAGCCCGCGCTGCTGCCGGTCGTGTCGTATCTCGGTCCCGCGACGGCCGCGGTCATCACGGGCTCGGTCGTGATCGAGCAGATCTTCGGCGTGCCGGGCATCGGCCGCTTCTTTGTGCAGGGCGCGCTGAACCGCGACTACACGCTCGTGATGGGCGTCGTCGTGTTCTACGGTGCGCTGATCATCGCGTTCAATTTCCTCGTCGACCTCGCGTACGCGTGGCTCGACCCGAAGGTGAAGTACTCGTGAACGCGAACGTCGCGGCAACGGCAGCCGTGCCGGAGCAGGTCGAGGGCCGCAGCCTCTGGGTCGACGCGTGGCGCACGCTCAGGAAGAACCGCGCGGCGATCGTGGCCGCGGCGATCATCGTCGCGATGACCGTGCTCGTGATCGTCGGGCCGTGGCTCTCGCCATACTCGTACGCGTTCACGGATTGGGGCAACGCGTCGATCGGCCCGAGCCTGTCGACGGGACATCTGTTCGGCACGGATACGCTCGGCCGCGACCTCTTCGTCCGCACGCTCTACGGCGGACGGATCTCGCTGCTCGTCGGACTCGTCGCGACCGTCGTGAGTCTCCTGATCGGCGTCGCGTACGGCGCGACCGCCGGCTACTTCGGCGGCCGCATCGACAACGTGATGATGCGCATCGTCGACATCCTGTACGCGATGCCGTTCATGTTCTTCGTGATCCTGCTGATGGTCTTCTTCGGCCGGAACATCCTGCTGATCTTCGTCGCGATCGGCGCGATCAACTGGCTCGACATGGCGCGCATCGTGCGTGGCCAGACGTTGAGCCTGAAGCACAAGGAGTTCGTCGAGGCCGCGGAGGCGCTCGGCGTGTCGACGTTCGCGCTGATCAGGCGGCACATCGTGCCGAACCTTCTCGGCGTCGTCGCGGTCTACGTCACGTTGACGATCCCGCAGGTGATTCTCGTCGAGTCGTTCCTGAGCTTCCTCGGGCTCGGCGTGCAGGAGCCGATGACGTCGTGGGGCGCGCTCGTGAAGGAGGGCGCCGAGGAGATGGAGAGCGCGCCGTGGATGCTGCTCTTCCCGGCCGTGTTCCTCGCGACGACGCTCTTTTGCTTCAACTTCCTGGGCGACGGGCTGCGCGACGCGCTCGACCCGAAGGACCGTGGGTAGGAGAAATTGGGGTCAGAGCCCTTTTACTCAGTCTGGGCGAGCCGAGGCCGGATCGAGCGCATGCCCGAAGCCTAGACTGAGTAAAAGGGCTCTGACCCCAATTTCCCCCAACTACTGACATGGCACTACTCGAAGTCAGAGACCTGGACGTCCGCTTCGCGACGCCGGACGGCGAAGTCCACGCCGTGAAACGCCTGTCGTTCGATCTCGAGCGCGGCGAGACGCTCGGCATCGTCGGCGAGTCGGGCTCCGGCAAGAGCCAGAGCATGCTCGCGCTGCTCGGCCTCCTCGCCGACAACGGCCGCGCGACGGGCTCGGCGAAGCTGCGCGGCCGCGAGCTCCTGGGCTTGCCCGAGCGCGAGCTGCGGCAGATCCGCGGGCGCACGATCTCGATGATCTTCCAGGACCCCATGACGTCGCTGAACCCGTACCGCACGGTCGGCGAGCAGATGATCGACGTGCTGCGCGCGCACGAGCGCGTGTCGATGGCCGCCGCCCGAGCGCGCTGCACGGAGCTGCTCGAAGCCGTGCGGATCCCGGACGCGGCGGCGCGCCTCAATCGCTATCCGCACGAGATGTCAGGCGGAATGCGCCAGCGCGTGATGATCGCGACGAGCCTGCTGTTGAACCCCGAAGTGCTCGTCGCCGACGAGCCGACGACCGCGCTCGACGTCACCGTCCAGGCGCAGATCCTCGAGCTTTTGAAGGACCTGCGGAGCCGCTTCGGCACGGCGATCGTGCTGATCACGCACGACCTCGGCGTCGTCGCGGGACTCGCCGACCGCGTGCTCGTGATGCACGGCGGCGAGCTCAAGGAGCAGGGCCCGGTCGACGACATCTTCTATCGCCCGCAGCATCCGTACACGCGGGCGCTCCTCGCGGCCGTGCCGCGTCTCGATACGTCGGGAGATGCACGCGAGGCCGATGCCGCGCCGAGCGCGCAGGCCACGGAGCCGCTCCTCTCCGTCCGCGACCTGAAGGTCCACTTCCCGGTCCGCAAGGGCGGCCTGTGGGGTAAGGCGGCTCTGCTCAAGGCCGTCGACGGGGTCGACTTGACGCTCGCGCCCGGCGAGACGCTGGGTATCGTCGGCGAATCGGGCTGCGGCAAGTCGACGCTCGCGCGCGCGATCCTGAAGCTCGTGCCCGTCAGCGGCGGCACCGTCTGGCTCGGCGGCCGCGACGTGACCGCTGTTGCACAGAAGGCGTTCCGCCCGTACAAGCGCGACCTGCAGATCGTCTTCCAGGACCCGCTCGCGTCGCTCAATCCTCGGATGACGGTCGGCGACATCGTCGCCGAGCCGCTCCGCGTGCATCGACCGGACCTCGATCGCGCGACGGTGCGCGCCGAGGTCGCGGACGTGCTGCGCCGCGTGGGTCTCTCGGGACGCGAGCTCAATCGCTATCCGCACGAGTTCTCGGGCGGCCAGTGCCAGCGCATCGGGATCGCACGAGCCCTCGTGCTGCGCCCGAAGCTCGTGATCTGCGACGAGCCGGTCAGCGCGCTCGACGTGTCGATCCGCGCGCAGATCGTCAATTTGCTCATGGACCTGCGGCGGGAATTCGGCCTGTCGCTGATCTTCATCGCGCACGATCTCGCGGTCGTGCGCCACATCAGCCATCGCGTGATGGTGATGTACCTGGGCGGCGTGATGGAGCTCGCGCCGCGCGACGCGCTCTACGAGCGGCCGGCCCACCCCTATACGCGTGCGCTGATCAGCGCCGTGCCGCTGCCGGACCCGCAGGCCGAGCGGACGCGCATGCGCGAGCTCTTGCGGGGCGACCTGCCGTCGCCGGTGGATCCGCCGAGCGGCTGCCGCTTTCGCACGCGCTGCCGCTACGCGATCGAGCGCTGCCGCGTCGAGACGCCGCCGCTCAGGCCGTTCGGCGACGGATTCGTCGCGTGCCACCGCGCAGAGACCGTCGTCGAGGACCCGCCGCCGCTCGGTCCGGGTGCGTCCCGAGGCGTGCCGGCACACCCGGGAACGGAATCCCGAGCCGCCGGGACGGTCCCATGAGCGCGTACGGATAGTCCGAAACTAGCAAACCGCGCGGCATGCCCCTAAGATACGCCGCCGCGGAATCTCTGGACGACAGGGAGAGTCTTCTATGCATCCCCGGGTTAGCTCGTTCGGCTTGAAGGCCCTGGTCTTCGCCGCTTTCGCCGTCGTCAGCGGCAGCCTGCTGGCGCAACAATCCTCGGCGCCGGCCGCGCTCGCGCCGCTCGCGCCGCTTGCGCTCAAGGGCCATCCGGAGAACGGCAAGCGCCTCACGGGGACGTGCGGGGGCTGCCACGCGATTCCGGGCTATCGGAACGTCTATCCGTCGTTCCACGTGCCGAAGCTCGGCGGGCAGAACGCCGATTACATCGAGGTCGCGCTGCAGGGCTACCGCCGCGGGACGCGCGGTCACGACACGATGCACGCGCAGGCCGCGAGCCTTTCGGATCAGGACATCGCCGACATCGCCGCGTACATCGCGAGCCTCGAGAATTCGGCCGAGTCAGGAATTTCCCGGGCATCGGAAGAAATGGTGCGTGCGGGCAAGGAAAAGACCGCCGTCTGCGTCGCGTGCCACGGCGAGAACGGGATCGCGCCCGCACCGCAGTGGCCGAACCTTGCCGGCCAGCATGCGTCGTACATCGAGCGCGCGCTGCGGCAGTACAAGTCGGGCGAGCGCCAGGACGTGACGATGGCCCCAATGGCGGCTCTGCTCGACGAGGCCGGGATCAAGGAAGTGGCCGCGTATTTCGCGTCCCTCGAGGGCCTCTACACGCCCGATGAGATGTAACGGCGTCGACACGATCCTCGCCGCCGCATCGCGGCGGAGACGTTGACGCCATGCGCGGGGCGGCGCGGACGAGACCCGTGCCGGCGCCCGCGCGCCGCTCCGGACGGCGGCCATGACCCAACCCTTCCGCGCGCTGCGCATCGACCGAACCGACGGTAACGTGGGCGCGGCGCTCGTGCCGCTGACCCTGGACGACCTGACGCCCGGCGACGTCGTCGTCCGTGTCGCGTGGTCTTCGATCAACTACAAGGACGCGCTCGCCGTGACCGGGACCGGCTCGATCCTGCGCCGCTTCCCGCTCGTCGGCGGCATCGATCTGGCAGGCCAAGTCGTCGAATCCGCGGATCCCCGCTTCGCGCCCGGCGATGCCGTGCTCGTGTGCGGCGCAGGCCTCAGCGAAACGCGCGACGGCGGCTTCGCGGAGCTCGCGCGCGTGCCGGCGGACAGCGTCGTGCCGATGCCGCCCGGCCTCGATCCGCGCAGCGCGATGATCATCGGCACCGCCGGCTTCACGGCCGCGCTCGCGCTCGAGCGGCTCGAGCGGAACGGCCAGTCGCCCGCGCTCGGCCCGCTGCTCGTGACGGGCGCGACCGGCGGCGTCGGCAGCTTCGCGGTGGCGCTCGCGAGCCGCCGCGGCTACGAGGTCCATGCGCTGACCGGCAAGGCCGGTGCCGCCGAGTATCTCGAGGCGCTCGGTGCGGCCGAGATCGTCGACCGGAACGCGCTCGCGCGGACCGGCAAGCCGCTCGAGTCTGCGAAATGGGGCGGCGGCATCGACGCGGTCGGCGGCGACGTGCTCGCGCGGCTCCTCGCGTCGACGCGTCCGCACGGCAACGTCGCCGCGATCGGCCTCGCCGGCGGTGCGAAGCTCGAGACGACCGTGATGCCGTTCATCCTGCGCGGCGTGAGCCTGATCGGCGTGAACTCGGTCGACCTCGATCCGGCGCTCCGCGCGTCGCTGTGGCAGCGCCTCGGCGGCGACTGGCGGCTCCCGGACCTCGAGCGGATCGTCGCGCGCGAGGTTTCGCTCGACGACGTGCCGAACGCGTGCCGCGAGCTGCTCGGCGGCCGCGTCGTCGGCCGGATCCTCGTCCGCATCGGCGCCTAGCCTCTCGCCTTGCGCGAGCAAGCCTTCAGCCCTCGGCACGACCGTATACTGCGAGCGCGATGCACGATTCACGGCTCGAACCCGCGGCGGTCGGCGCTGCGCTCGCGGCTGCGGGCTACCCGGTCGCGCCCGATGTCGCGGCGGCGCTTTCGAGCTACCTGCGGCTCCTCGTCAAATGGAACCGCACGTATAACCTGACGGGCATCCGCGATCCGCACGAGCTCGTCGAGCGGCACCTCGTCGAGAGCCTCGCGCTCGCGCCGTTCCTGCGCGGCGAACGGATCGCCGACGTCGGCACCGGCGCGGGCCTGCCCGGCATTCCGCTCGCGATCGTCGCGCCCGAGCGGCACTTCGTGCTGATCGAGAGCCGCGCGAAGCGGGTCCGGTTCCTGCGCCACGTCGTGCTCACGCTCGGGCTCGGGAACGCCGAGGTCGCCCACACGCGCGTCGAAGACTTACGTTGCGAGCGGCCGTTTGATACCGTGCTCGCCCGAGCGGTCGCGCCGCCGGCGGCGCTCGTGGAGATGACCCGGCATCTGACTGCGCCCGGCACGATCCTGCTGCTCTTGACCGCGACCCGCCTCGAGGAGGAATGGCGGGCCTCGGCCGCGCAGTTCGGTCTCCGTCCGCTCGAGCTCGACCTGCCGGCGCGCCCCGGGCGCAGCGCGATCGTGATGTTGGAACGGTGTTGATTGCGGGGGCAGTCGAATGGCGAAGGTGATCGCCGTGGCGAACCAGAAAGGCGGCGTCGGCAAGACGACGACGTGCGTCAATCTCGCCGCCTCTCTCGCCGCGACGCAGCGCCGCGTGCTCCTCGTGGACCTCGATCCCCAGGGCAACGCGACGATGGGCGTCGGGATCGACAAGAACGCCGTGGAGTACACGATCTGCGACGTGTTGCTGGACGGCGTGCCGATCCGCGACGCGATGCTCTCCCCGCCCGAGGGCGATTTCCGCGTCGTGCCGAGCAATCAGGACCTGACCGCCGCGGAAGTCGAGCTGCTCAACCGCGAGCAGCGCGAGTTCCAGCTACGCCGCGCCCTCGAGCCCGTCGGGGACGAGTTCGACTACGTGCTGATCGATTGCCCGCCGGCGATCAACATGCTGACCGTCAACGCGCTGACCGCGGCGGACCGCGTGCTGATCCCGATGCAATGCGAGTACTATGCGCTCGAGGGGCTGACCGCGCTGATGAACACCGTCGAGCAGATCCGGGCGAGCGCGAATCCGCGGCTCGAGATCCACGGCATCCTGCGCACGATGTTCGATCCGAGGAACAACCTGGCGAACGAGGTGTCTTCGCAGCTCATCGATCATTTCGGCGAGCGGGTGTACCGGACGGTGATCCCGCGCAACGTGCGCCTCGCGGAGGCGCCGAGCTTCGGCAAGGCCGTGCTGTACCACGACAAGTATTCGCGCGGTGCGCTCGCCTATCTCGCGCTCGCAGGCGAGATCAATCGCCGCGAAGCCGCGAGCACGCCCGGCGCGGAAGCGCCGGCGACGCCGTGATGACCGCCGTGCCGGCCAGCCGGCGGTGTCGTAACCGCTGATCCGTAACGAGGGAGTTCGGTCGACATGGCCAAGAGGAGAAGTCTCGGGCGAGGCCTCGAAGCGCTGCTCAGCACGGCGTCGGTGCGTCCGGCCGTCGTCGCGGCGGACGACGCGGAGGAGGCACCTGTGCCCGAGCTCGCCGAGCAGCGCGCCGCCGAGTCTCCGGGGCGCACCGAGGACACGCTGCGGGAGCTCCCGATCGATCTGCTACAGCGCGGAAAGTACCAGCCGCGCATCGACATGCGCGAGGAGACGCTCACCGAGCTCGCCGAGTCGATCCGCGCGCAGGGCATCGTGCAGCCGATCGTCGTCCGGCCGCTGCGCGACGGCGCCCCCGGCGAGGTCCGCTACGAGATCATCGCCGGCGAGCGGCGCTGGCGCGCGGCGCAGATGGCGGGCCTCGAGGTCGTCCCGGTCGTCATCCGCGACATCCCCGACGAGGCCGCGGTCGCCGTCGCGCTGATCGAGAACATCCAGCGCGAGGACCTGAACCCCCTCGAGGAGGCCCGCTCGCTGAAGCGCCTCATCGACGAGTTCGGCATGACGCACGGGCAGGCGGCCGAGGCCGTCGGCCGATCGCGCGTGACCGTCAGCAACCTGCTGCGGCTCCTCGAGCTGCCCGAGGCCGTCCGGGGGATGCTCGAGCGCCGCGAGCTCGACATGGGGCATGCCCGGGCGCTCCTCGGCGTCCCGTCGCCTGCCGTCCAGCTCGAGCTCGCGAACCGGATCCGCAAGGAGGGCTGGAGCGTTCGCGACACGGAGAAGGCGATTCGCAAGCTCTCGGGCCGGTCCGCGCCGCGGAGCGCCGAGAACGACAGCGCGAAGGACCCGAACGTGCGGCGGCTCGAGATGGAGCTTTCCGAAAAGCTCGGCGCTGCCGTCAGCATCGAGCACGGCCGCGGCGGCGGCCGGCTCGTGATCCGCTACCACAGCCTGGACGAGCTCGACGGCATCGTCGCGCACATCCACTGAAATCGGGGTCAGAGCCCCTTTCTCGGACATTCGGGCCAGAGCCCTTTTTCGGGAAATCGGGGTCAGAGCCCGTTTCCCTGCCTTCACCGAGAGCTTGGGGCAGAGGCCCTTTCCGCGGTGGAAACGGGTGGCAGGGACCTTTTCTGCGGAAATCAGCGTCGCATCCCGTTCGTACGACCTGCGACGCAGCCTTGCTGCGGAAATCAGGGCACAGCCCGTCTCGTGCGACCTCGCCGGAAATCTCAGCCAACGGTCGGATGGATCAAAGCCCCTTTTTCGGAGGCAGCCCATCCGATCATGCAAACTCGGGGCAAAGTCTCTTCTCGGCTACGATCGAGACTCGGAAGTCGGACTCGGAGCTCCTTTTCCGACGGCGGCTCTCGATTCGCGACGTGCCGGACGAAAAAGGGGCTCTGACCCCGATTTTCCGCCCACTACGTTTTTCGAGACATAACCTCACCGGGCGTTGAATAGCCCGAAGCGACTCCTTACAATGCCGCGGCTAAACGGGAGCCCGACGACAGTTCGGGGCTCTCTTGCCGACGAGCCGCGCAAACTTCCAGCCAACCAAGAGGCCCGGTGCTTAACGACGACAGGCGCGTCGTGCTGCTGACCTTGCTCGCGCAGGCGGGCTTCAGTCTGGGTTCGGCGGGGCTGGTGGCGATGTGGAGCCCGGTAGCCGGTTTCTCCGTGCTGCTCGGCGGAATGGCGGTGGTCGTTCCCAACGCGTTTCTCGCCGCGAGGCTAATGAGGCCGCGCGACGGGAGCGCCCGCGCGCTCATGCGCTCGGCATGGCTCGGCGAGATCGGCAAGCTGCTGCTGACGGCCGTGCTGTTCGGCGTGATTTTCGCGTGGGTGAGACCATTGTCGGTCCCGGCGGTCTTCGCCGGATTCATCGGCGCGCAGGGAATGCTTCTCGGGGCGCTGCTCTTTTCGGGCGGGGCCGGTCCGGCGACGAGGAAGAGCTGAAGAATGGATGAGTCACACGCGGGCGGGCACGCTGAAACCGCCACGGATTACATCTCCCACCACCTGCAGAACCTCCAGGTGTGCCGCGTAGACGGCGAGTGGGTGTGGAACCACTGCGCCGGCAACTTCTGGACGATCAACGTCGACTCGATGTTCTTCTCGCTCCTGCTCGGGGCGGCCTTCATCTGGCTCTTCGGCCGCGTCGCGAAGAGCGCGACGTCCGGACGCCCGGGCAAGCTGCAGACGGCGATCGAGATGATCATCGGCTTCGTCGACACGTCGGTGAAGGACGCGTTCCACGCGAACAATCCGCTGATCGCACCGCTCGCGCTGACGATCTTCGTCTGGGTGTTCTTCATGAACACGATGGACCTGATTCCGGTCGATTGGCTGCCGGGCGTCGCGTCGCTGGTCGGTGTCGACTACCTGAAAGTCGTTCCGACGACCGACGTCAACATCACCTTCGCGATGTCGATCTCGGTGTTCATCCTGATCCTGTACTACTCTGTGAAGAACAAGGGCTTCGGCGGCTTCCTCGCGGAGCTCACGATGCATCCGCTCACGCCGCCGACGAAGGGCATCGCCGTGATCGCGGCGCCGGTCGTCATCGCGTTCAACTTCATTCTCGAAAGCGTCTCGCTGCTCGCGAAGCCCGTATCGCTGTCGCTGCGACTTTTCGGGAACATGTACGCCGGCGAGCTGATCTTCATCCTGATCGCGCTGCTCGGGCTCTACCAGCTTCCGCTGCACTTCGGCTGGGCGGTGTTCCACATCCTGGTCGTTACGCTGCAAGCCTTCATCTTCATGATGCTGACGATCGTGTATCTGAGCCAGGCGCACGAGCACTCGCACTAAGGGACGAACGCCCGGCGAATCGATTTTTTCCAAGCAAGACCATCCCGACTGGAGACACTGATGGATATTGTGATCGGCATGACGGCAATCTCGGTGGCGATTCTGATCGGCCTCGGCGCGCTCGGCGTCGGCGTCGGCATGGGCCTCTTGGGCGGCCGCTTCCTTGAGGGCGCTGCGCGTCAGCCCGAGCTTGCTCCGATGCTGCGCACGCAGATGTTCCTCGTCGTCGCTCTGCTCGACGCGGTCGCGATGATCGGCGTCGGTATCGCGCTCTTCTTCGCCTTCGCGAATCCGTTCATCGGGCAGCTGCAGAACGCGGCGGGCTGAAGCCGAGCCCAACGCGCGGCTCGGACAGGGACGCGACCAGCCAGGAGAACGCTCGTGGATTTCAATCTCACGCTGATCGGCCAGACCATCGCGATGATCTTCTTCGTGTGGTTCACGATGAAGTACATCTGGCCGCACATCATGAACGCGATCGAGGCCCGGCAGGTCGCGATTGCCGACGGCCTCGCGGCCGCCGAGCGGGGTCAGATGACTCTCGCGAACGCGAAGACCGAGGCCGAGCAGATCATCAACGCCGCACGTGAGCAGGCCCGCAGCATCCTCGACCAGGCGCAGTCGCGCGCGAACGAGATCATCGATGCCGCGAAGGCCGAGGGCGAAGCCGAGAAGCAGCGCCGGCTCGAGAGCGCGCGCGCCGAGATCGAGGTCGAGATGAACCGTGCGCGCGACGAGCTGCGCGCGCAGGTCGCCGCGATCGCGGTGGCCGGCGCCGAGCGGATCCTCGCGCGCGAGATCGACGCGCAGGCCCATCGGGATCTGCTCGATCGGCTCGCGGCCGAGCTCTAGGCGGAAGCGGGAGGCGACATGGCGGACTACGGGGCGATCGCACGGCCGTACGCGCGCGCCGCGTTCGATATCGCGAAGGAAGCCGGCGCGCTCGATGCCTGGTCGCAGGCGCTCGCGGCGGCCGCTGCCGTGGTCTCGAACGAGGACGTCGAGCGCGTGCTGTCGAGCCCGAACCAGTCGGACGACGCACGCGTCGCGCTGATCACGGACTTGGGCTCCGCGCTCCCGGGCGCCGAGCTCTTCGGCGACGAGCGCTTCAAGCGCCTGCTGCGCGTTCTCGCCGAGAACGATCGGCTCGCGGCGCTGCCCGAGATCTCCGCGCAGTTCGACGAGCTCAAGGCGGAGGCCGAGAACAAGATCGACGTGACGCTCGTGTCGGCCACGTCGGTCGACCCTGACGTTGCGGAGAAGATCTCCAAGGCGCTCGAGCGGCGACTGGGCCGCCAGGTCCAGCTCAAGTTGGAGATCGACGAGAAGCTGCTCGGCGGCGCCATCATCCGGGCAGAGGATATGGTCATCGACGGGTCGGTCAGGACGCGCCTCGAGCGTCTGACCCAGACCCTGGTCGCATAACGAGGATTGATTCCATGGCAGCACTGAAGGCTTCCGAGATCAGCGAGCTTCTTCGTCAACGAATCCAGAACTTCGAGGCGAAGGCCGAGGCCCGCGACGTCGGAACGATCGTCGCTCTGACGGACGGCATCGTCCGTATTCACGGCCTCGCCGACGTGCAGTACGGCGAGATGCTCGAGTTCCCGGGCGGCGGCGTCGGCCTCGCGCTGAACCTCGAGCAGGACTCGGTCGGCGCGGTCGTCCTCGGCGAGTACACGCATCTCTCCGAAGGCGACACGGTCAAGACGACCGGCCGCATTCTCGAGGTGCCGGTCGGCGAGGGGCTGCTCGGCCGCGTCGTCGACGCGCTCGGTAATCCGATCGACGGCAAGGGGCCGATCCAGGCGCAGGGCACGTCGGCGATTGAGAAGGTCGCGCCCGGCGTCATCGACCGTCAGTCGGTCAGCCAGCCGGTGCAGACGGGCTTGAAGGCCATCGACTCGATGGTGCCGATCGGCCGCGGCCAGCGCGAGCTCATCATCGGTGACCGTCAGACCGGCAAGACCGCGGTCGCGGTCGACGCGATCATCAATCAGCGCGGCACCGGCATCAAGTGCATCTACGTCGCGATCGGCCAGAAGGCGTCGACGGTCGCGAACATCGTGCGCAAGCTCGAGGAGCACGGCGCGATGGAGCACACGATCGTCGTCGCGGCAAACGCGTCGGAGTCGGCGGCGATGCAGTACATCGCGCCGTATGCGGGCTGCGCGATGGGCGAGTACTTCCGCGACAAAGGCGAGGACGCGCTGATCATCTACGACGACCTGACGAAGCAGGCATGGGCCTATCGCCAGGTGTCGCTGCTGCTGCGCCGTCCGCCGGGCCGCGAGGCGTATCCGGGCGACGTGTTCTACCTGCACTCGCGGCTCCTCGAGCGCGCGGCGCGAGTCAACGCCGAGTACGTCGAGCGCGTCACGAACGGCGCGGTGAAGGGCAAGACCGGCTCGCTGACCGCGCTGCCGATCATCGAAACGCAGGCCGGCGACGTGTCGGCGTTTGTGCCGACGAACGTGATCTCGATTACCGACGGCCAGATCTACCTCGAGACGGACCTCTTCAACGCCGGTATTCGTCCGGCCATCAACGCGGGTCTCTCGGTGTCCCGCGTCGGCGGCGCCGCGCAGACGAAGATCATCAAGAAGCTCGGCGGCGGCGTGCGCCTCGCGCTCGCGCAGTACCGCGAGCTCGCGGCGTTTGCGCAGTTCGCGTCGGACCTCGATGCGGCGACCCGCCGCCAGCTCGAGCGCGGTCAGCGCGTCACCGAGCTGATGAAGCAGAAGCAGTACACGCCGCTCTCGGTCGCCGAGATGGCGCTGTCGCTTTTCGCCGTGAACAGCGGCTACCTCGACGACGTCCCGGTCAGCAAGATCGGCGCGTTCGAGACGGGCCTGCACGCGTACGCGAAGGCGAATCATCGCGCATTGCTCGACCACATCAACGCGACCGGCGACTACAACGACGAGATCGAAGGGCAGCTGAAGAAGGCGGTCGAAGGCTTCAAGGCCAGCGGCGCGTACTAACGCCGGAAAAAGGTGTCAGAAAAATGGTGTCAGACGCCTTTTTTCGAGCGAGGCGGTAACGGATCCAATCGGCGGGGGCCGAAAAAAGGTGTCTGACACCATTTTTCCCCCGCCGCCAAGGTGAACGCGAATGGCAAGCGGCAAAGAAATCCGCACCAAGATCAACAGCGTGAAAAACACGCAAAAGATCACGAAGGCCATGGAAATGGTCGCGGCCTCGAAGTTGCGCCGCACGCAGCAGCGCATGGAGGCGTCGCGCCCGTACGCGGAGCACATCCGCAAGGTCATCGGCCACCTGTCGCAGGCGAACCCGGACTACCGCCATCCCTACCTCGTCAAGCGCGACATCAAGCGGGTCGGCTACATCATCATCACGACCGATCGCGGTCTCTGCGGCTCGCTGAACGTCAATGAGTTCCGCGTCATCGTGAATGACCTGCGCAAGTGGCAGGATCAGGGCATTCCGGCGGATCTCTGCATCATCGGCGCGAAAGGCGTCGCGTTCTTCCGGCGCCTGAACACGAACATCGTCGCCGCGACGACGCACGTCGGCGAGGTGCCGCGCGTCGCGGACCTGATCGGCGCGATCGCGGCGATGACCGACGCTTACCAGAAGGGCGAGATCGATCGCCTGTTCCTCGTGCACAACGTCTTCGTGAACACGATGACGCAGCGGCCCGAGATCACGACGCTCCTGCCGGTCGAGCCGGTCGACGCGGATTCGCTGCAGTCGCACTGGGACTACATCTACGAGCCGAGCGCCTCGGAGCTGCTCGACGGCGTGCTGAATCGCTACATCGAGTCGCAGGTCTATCGCGCCGCCGTCGAGAACGTCGCGTGCGAGATGGCCGCGAAGATGGTCGCGATGAAGGCCGCGACCGAGAACGCCGGCAAGTTCATCGATCAGCTCCGGCTCGCATACAACAAGGCCCGCCAGGCCGCGATCACGCAGGAGATCGCGGAGATCGTCGGCGGCGCTGCAGCGGTTTCACAGTAAAGGGAAGTTTCGAGATGAGCGCTATTGCGGCAACCCAGCCCAGCACGGCAACCGGTAAAGGCACGATCGTCCAGGTGATCGGCGCCGTCGTCGACGTCGAGTTCCCGCGCGATTCGATCCCGAAGGTCTACGATGCGCTGAAGCTCGACGACCGCAACCTGACGCTCGAGGTCCAGCAGCAGCTCGGCGACGGCATCGTCCGCTGCATCGCGATGGGCTCGAGCGAGGGGCTGCGCCGCGGCCTCTCCGTCACGAACACCGGCGAGCCGATCTCGGTACCGGTCGGCCAGGCGACCCTCGGCCGCATCATGGACGTGCTCGGCGACCCGATCGACGGCAAGGGCCCGGTCAACTCCGAGCAGCGCTGGACGATCCACCGCGAAGCGCCGAGCTACGAGGAGCAGGCGCCGACGACGGAGCTGCTCGAGACGGGCATTAAGGTCATCGACCTGATCATGCCGATCGCAAAGGGCGGTAAGGTCGGCCTATTCGGCGGCGCGGGCGTCGGCAAGACCGTCACGCTCCTCGAGCTGATCAACAACATCGCGAAGGAGCACGGCGGCTACTCCGTGTTCGCGGGCGTCGGCGAGCGCACGCGCGAGGGCAACGACTTCTATCACGAGATGAAGGAAGCCGGCGTGCTCGACAAGGTGGCGCTCGTGTTCGGCCAGATGAACGAGCCGCCGGGCAATCGCCTGCGCGTCGCGCTGACGGGCCTCACGATGGCCGAGTACTTCCGCGACGAAGGCCGCGACGTGCTGATGTTCATCGACAACATCTACCGTTACACGCTCGCCGGCACCGAGGTGTCGGCGCTGCTCGGCCGCATGCCTTCGGCGGTGGGTTACCAGCCGACGCTCGCCGAGGAGATGGGCGTGCTGCAGGAGCGCATCACGTCGACGAAGAAGGGCTCGATCACGTCGTTCCAGGCCGTGTACGTCCCGGCGGACGACCTGACCGACCCGTCGCCGGCGACGACGTTCGCGCACCTCGATGCGACGCTCGTGCTTTCGCGCCAGATCGCCGAGCTCGGCATCTATCCCGCGGTCGACCCGCTCGACTCGACGAGCCGTCTGCTCGATCCGAACGTGATCGGCCAGGAGCACTACGAGACGGCGCGCGCGACGCAGGCGGTGCTGCAGCGCTACAAGGAGCTGCAGGACATCATCGCGATTCTCGGCATGGACGAGCTCTCCGAGGACGACAAGCTCACCGTGCAGCGCGCACGTAAGATCCAGCGCTTCCTGTCGCAGCCGTTCACGGTCGCGGAGACGTTCACCGGCCAGCCCGGCAAGTACGTGCCGCTCGCGGAGACGATCCGCGGCTTCAAGGCGATCGTGCAGGGCGAGTACGACCACCTGCCGGAGCAGGCGTTCTACATGGTCGGCGGCATCGAGGAAGCCGTCGAGCGTGCGAAGAAGCTCGCCTGACGGCGAGCGGAGGTGAGCACCGATGACGATCCACGTCGACATCGTCAGCGCCGAGGGCGCGATCTACTCGGGCGAGGCGAAGATGGTCTTCGCCCCGGCGAAGATGGGCGACGTCGGCATCGCGCCGCGCCATGCGCCGCTCCTGACGGACCTTCGCCCCGGCGAGGTTCGGGTGCAGCGCGACGACGGCCCGGAGCTCTTCTTCTACGTGACCGGCGGCATGCTCGAGGTGCAGCCGCACGTCGTCACGGTGCTCGCCGATAGCGCGCTTCGCGCCGAGGACTTGGACGAGGCCGCGGCGCTCGAGGCCCGCGAGCGCGCACGCCAGGCGCTCGAGGGCAGGACCGGCGAGGTCGACCTCGAGCAGGCGCAGCGTCAGCTCGTCGAGGCCGAGGCGCGGTACCGCGCGGCGCAGAAGCTCAAGGGCAAGCGCGCGGGATAAATCAAGAGCTTTCCCGCGCCCTGCTCCTTTTGCGTGCGTCGAACGGGGCGCGCGGCGCGCGTCAACCTGTCACAAACACGCGTACTCCTTCGCATTCTCGACTACGCGCCGCGCGCTATCATGAGCGCAGGCTCGCATTCGAGGAGCAGTCGTTGCCCCTATCGGTCGTTCTCCTGGCCGCCGGCCAGGGCAAGCGCATGTACTCGGATCTGCCGAAAGTGCTTCAGCCGCTTTCGGGAAGACCCCTTCTTGCGCACGTGATCGACGCGGCCCGTGCGCTCGAGCCCGCGGCGATACACATCGTTTATGGGCACGGCGGCGACCGCGTACGTGCCGAGTTCCCCGACCCCGACCTCGGCTGGTGCCTGCAGGCCGAGCAGCTCGGCACCGGCCATGCCGTTGCCCAGGCGCTGCCGGCGATTCCGGACGACCACACCGTGCTCGTGCTGTGCGGAGACGTGCCGCTCGTTCGCCATGACACGCTGCGTCGCGTCGTCGCCGCGGCCGACGGCGGGCTTGCGCTCCTGACGGCGAGGCTCGATCCGCCGACCGGCTACGGTCGTGTGCTGCGCGACTCCGCCGGCCGGGTCACGCGGATCGTCGAGGAGCGTGATGCGACCGACGAGGAGCGGCGCGTCAACGAGATCAACACCGGCTTGATGGCGATGGGCGCGGCGAACCTGCGCCGCTGGCTCTCGCGGGTCACGAACGACAACGCGCAGGGCGAGTACTACCTGACCGACGTCATCGCAATGGCGTTCGACGAAGGTCTCGACGTCCGGGGCGAGCCGACCGAGGATCCGCTCGAAGCGATGGGCATCAACGATAAGGCCCAGCTTGCCGCAGCCGAGCGAGCGTATCAGCGCGCGCAGGCGGAGCGGCTGATGGCGAAGGGCGTCACGATCGCGGACCCGAGCCGGATCGACATTCGCGGCGTCGTCGAAGTCGGCCGCGATGTCTTCCTCGACGTCGGTGTCATTCTCGAGGGCCGCGTCACGCTCGGCGATCGCGCGCGGATCGGCGCCTACAGTGTGCTCACGGACGTGCGGCTCGGCGCGGACAGCGTCGTCCATCCGCATTCGGTTCTGCAGGGAGTCGATGCCGGGCGCGGCTGCGAGATCGGTCCGTTCGCCAGGATCCGGCCGGAGACAGTGCTCGCGGATCGGGTGAAGGTCGGCAACTTCGTCGAGACGAAGAAGGCGAACGTCGCGGCGGGCAGCAAGATCAACCATCTGAGCTACGTCGGCGATGCGACGATCGGCGCGGACGTGAACGTCGGCGCCGGCACGATCACGTGCAACTACGACGGTGCGAACAAGCACCGCACGGTCATCGGCGACGGTGCGTTCATCGGCTCGAACACGGCTCTCGTTGCGCCGGTCGAAATCGGTGCCGGTGCCACGATCGGCGCCGGATCCACGATCACGAAGGAGGCGCCCGCCGGCGAGCTGACCGTCGCGCGTGCGCGCCAGGTTACCGTTCCGGGCTGGAAGCGGCCCGTGAAGAACAAGAAGTGAGCTCTCCATGTGCGGAATAGTCGGAGCGGTTGCCGAGCGGAACATCGTCCCGGTGTTGATCGAGGGCTTGAGGCGTCTCGAGTACCGAGGCTACGACTCGGCCGGCCTCGCGGTTTTGCAGCCGGACAACGGCATAGCCCTCTGCCGCACCGTCGGTAAGGTCTCGCAGCTTGCCGAGAAGCTCGAGAAATCGCCGTGCGCCGGGCGGCTCGGCGTCGCGCATACCCGATGGGCGACGCACGGCGGCGTTACCGAGCAGAACGCGCATCCGCACCTCTCGGGGAATCGCGTCGCGGTGATCCACAACGGGATCATCGAGAACTTCCAGCCGATCAAGGACGAGCTCATCGCGAAGGGCTACGAGTTCAAGTCCGAGACGGATACCGAGGTCGCTGCGCATCTCATCCACGACTACCTGAAGCAGGGACACGACCTGCTCGAGGCCGTGCAGGTCGCGACGAAGCGCTTCGTCGGCGCGTACGCGCTGCTGGTGTTCGACGCGCTCGACCCGGAGCGGATCGTCGTCACGCGGGTGGCCAGCCCGCTCGTGATCGGGCTCGGCATCGGCGAGAACTTCGTAGCGAGCGGCGTGCCGGCGCTGCTTCCCGTGACGCAGCGGTTCATCTATCTCGAGCAAGGCGACGTCGCCGAGATTCGGCGCGAGTCGATCCGGATCTTCGACGCGGAAGGAAATCCCGTCGAGCGCGACGTGCATGAGACGCAGTGGAGCCCGGAGGCGGCGGAGAAGGGGCCGTATCGCCACTTCATGCTCAAGGAAATCTTCGAGCAGCCGGCCGCGCTCGCCGACACGCTTTACGGCCGCGTGTCGAATCGGCGGGTCGTGCCCGAGTCGCTCGGGCCGCGTGCGCTCGAGCTGTTGCCGAAGGTGAAGAACGTGCACATCGTCGCGTGCGGCACGAGCTATCACGCGGGCAAGGTCGGGCGTTACTGGCTCGAGGCTTTGGCCGGCGTGCCGTGCACGGTCGAGATCGCAAGCGAGTATCGATACCGCGCGCCCGTCGTGCCGCCCGATACGTTGTTCGTGACGTTGTCGCAGTCGGGTGAGACGGCAGATACGCTCGAGGCGCTGCGCGCCGCGAAGTCGCTCGGGTACATTGGGTCGCTGACGATTTGCAACAGCCCGCACAGCTCGATCGTGCGGGAGTCCGATCTCGTGATGATGACGCAGGCGGGGCCGGAGATCGGTGTCGCGAGCACGAAGGCGTTCACGACGCAGCTGCTATCGCTGCTGCTCGTGACTTTGATGCTTGCGCGTCACCGCGGCATGTCGGTGGAGCGGGAGGAGGAGTTCGTCTCTCACCTGTATCACGCGGCGGCCGCCGTCGAGCAGGTGCTCTCGATGAACGATACGCTGAAGCTTCTCGCCGAGGACTTTGCCGAGAAGCAGCATGCGCTCTTTCTCGGGCGCGGGCCGATGTGGCCAATCGCGATGGAGGGCGCGCTGAAGCTGAAGGAGATTTCGTATATTCACGCCGAGGCGTATGCGGCGGGAGAGCTCAAGCACGGACCGCTGGCGTTGATCGACGAGGAGATGCCCGTGATCGTCGTCGCGCCGAACAATGACCTGCTCGATAAGTTGCAGTCGAACATGCAGGTCGTTCGGGCGCGTGGTGGGCAGCTCTACGTCTTCGCCGATCGCCATACCGGAATCGAGCCCGAGATTGGTGTGAAGGTTGTGGCGATGCCGCACGCGGATCGATTGATTGCGCCGATCGTTTATACGGTGCCGTTGCAGCTCTTGGCGTACCACGTTGCGGTGTTGAAGGGGACGGATGTGGATCAGCCGAGGAATTTGGCGAAGTCGGTGACGGTGGAGTAGAAGTCAGTGGGAACGAACAATAGAGATGTTCTAGAGACAAATAGTCGTTCCGAGGAGAAAAAAGACAAATAGTCATTCCGCGGGTCGCCTAAGTATCTGGTCCGTAAGAGCGCATTTCGCGACCGCCTCGGAGGGCGACCGCTTCCTTGTCACAAGTTGCGAGTTCTCGGACCCGAACAGACTGAAGTGACAAATAGATGTTCCGAAAGCGCTAGCGAACCAATAAAGCCCTTCCCGATTTGCCACAGCGCTCCCCGCGCGCCCAACCCGACACGCCCATCGCGCGCCGCGCCAGCCCACGACCCGTCGCCACACGGTCTCCTGAGTGCCGATGCAGGCAGATAAAAGGTGACAGCCGCAAACTGGCCTTGGCCGCCCCAGTCTCCAATCGCCGTTCAGGCACCTATTGCGGATCTCCGCGCCACCGGGATCCCTCGACGCCTCCTACTTAGGATGGAAGGCGCGAGCTCTGCAGTCAGCGCTGAGCCGTGCCTGACTCACCCCGTGACTAACGCCAGAGTGCGTAGCTTAGGAATGCGCCTGTGACGACACACCGTTAGATGTTGAGCCGCCAACCCACTCATCAGCGAGTTGCTGCCAATCAACCGCCCGAGGTCTTTCGCCCGTCCACACCTTCCAAAAGTCCGGATCCTCGGAGCGTGGACGTCGCGACTCGCTCAACTCCCGCATCTCCACCAAGACAGGCAGAAGGGTAGCCCATCCAAGCAAGATCGCCTGCCTCGACGGAAGGCTCGGCAATTCCTTCAACAGACCAGCCAGATTATCGGGCACCAGACGGCTAACCAGTTGCTGATCCGTGTCGTTCACGAGTCGGTGTAATAAGAACGTATTGCATTGCGCCAATACAGTCTGCGATAGCTCCGAAGGCCGTTGTGACGATATGACCAGGCTCAAGCCAAACTTTCTGCCTTCGCGCGCAATCTTCTCGAACGTCTCCCGGCAAAGTCGGGCCGGCGACACCAGGCTTCCCTCTTCCTCGGTGCCGCGCCGCACAAAGGTGTGCGCCTCCTCTAGCACGAGTACCGTAGGCAAAGTTCTTCCCTCCGGGTGCCGTCTGCGGTATCGCTGCAAGGCCTCGAAGACAAACCGAGCAAGAACTGCAACGACTATGTGAACTGTATCGGACGGGATGAGAGACAAGTCCAGAATCGCGACTTGTCCGTTCTTTGCGTTTTCCTCTCCTATGTACGTACCAAGCCAGTCCGCCAGTGTCAGCTGTGTAGCAGGATCCACGACGGCTCGAAGTCGGCGCTCTGCGAGCAAGGAGCGTATGCGCAACGTAAGAAATGCAACGAAGTTCCCCACGTTTGCATTCGAGGTCCCGTCGGCGGAGAGGTCGTCTACGAAGTCCGCTAGTTGCCCCACGTCGAACGGCTTTGGCGCATCTTCACTAGCGTGCGATTCCAGGGGAACATTTGGTAACGTCTCCAAGGCTGCATCTATCAGCCCGATCAGCGGCTCAAAATCAAGAATCGTGAAATCATCATAATAAGCCCTGCCCTCGCGGCCAGGCCGCACCCGCTTACTTCTCAGCGCCTCTGCGGCATCGGCGATCTCTCGAATTGCCTGCTGCTGATGCGCGTTGGGGGCGCGCTCAGCCATGCTCGCCATTACGTGCGCAAGGTTCTCGACAACTAACGCTGCATTCCTATTTCCAGGAAAACCTGTAAACGATGTCCCTGAACCATCGGCGAGAAAGGTGCTTAGTTTGCCGCGGTACAAACGAAGTTGACGAACGACAGTTGCTACCTGCGGCTCGCGAGAAACCGAGCCGGCTCTAAGCGCGCGCAGCGCTTGCACTAGCAAAGGACGTTGCGTACCCGGCTGTGCGTTCGTAACTGCCGCCCACTCATGACTATTCCACATCCAAGCGGGCAGGCTGAGTGGACTCTCATCGTCTCCAGGCCTAAACATCCTGACGTTGTCGCCGAGATCCGCAAACGCCTTGGAATATTCACCGTTCGGGTCGAGCAAGATGAACCGTGCGTTTGGCTTCCCAGACGACCGCTCCGATTGAGCTGCTTCGAGTGACCAACGTACAAGGCCAGCGACGGAGCACGACTTGCCGCTACCGGTATTCCCCAGTACGGCCAAGTGGCGGCCAAACAACTTATCTGGATCCACCCGGACCGCCGCGCCACCGGATAACGGTGCGACGCCAATCATTACGCGCCGATCCTCTGGCTCCCCGTCAATAATGGCCTTTTGCTGCGCATCTGTGGGCAGCAAGACTTGGTCGCCCACGCTTGGATATGCCGCGACACCGCGTGAAAGGCGATACCTCGGCGGCTCGTATTTCGAGTCGTTAATTGTGATGAGCGTGCCCGCTGGCACGACCTTCATCTTGCGCAGCGGAAACGGTAGGTCGACCAGTCCGAAATCTCTCAATCCAGATCGCTTGGGATATGGAGAACGCTCAATTCCTATCCAGGCGACGTAACCGACCGTAGCGCCCCGTTCGTTTGGAAGGAGCACGTAAGCGCCGATGCGAGGGAAGGACACCGGCACGCCGACGTTAAGCGCGGTCCCCTGCGGCGCATCCGGTTCAAGCACGACGTGAATGCTGTCCGGTGCTACAGACTCGACAGTGCCTATAATAAGGCTCGATAGGTGCTCAACGGGCGAGTTCATAACTGCCGTCAGAACGGTATGTCGCTTTCTGCCGCTTGACCGCCGGCGGGAAGCGCGCCTTCCGGGGCCGATACGTGACTCTCGTGTGTTACCTCGCCACGTCGCTTCACCAGCTCCGCCATACGAGTGGTTATGTAGTCCACCGCCGGCTTCGGAAGGTAATAAGCGACTAGACGCTCCATGTCAGCGAAGTGACTTCCAACGAGAAGACTAATTTGAGCGGGCCGACCTACTCGTTCAAGAAAGGCAAGTAATCGGTTATCCGGAGCGTACGTGATGATTACCGCGTGCGTGGAGGGAATAGTCAGCATGTCCTCTAGCACGCGATTTACGTGGTCGTCTCCGAAGCCGTATCCGTAAGTGATGACTGCAGAATGTGGCCTACACAGTGAAGACGCGAAATCACGAAACAGGTCTGAGTATGGATACGCCGTGGTCTCGACATCTTTTGAAGCATTCGGGTAGATCATTAGCGCTTCGGTACAGCTCTTCGGAATATCAGAATGATCGACTGGCGCGCCAAAAGGCAGTCCCTTTCTGACAATGGATCGCCTCCGGCCGTCGTAGTGCCAGTCGACGGAGCCGTGGAGCTTCGTCAGACGGACGACGCCTTCCAGATAGCGGGGTTCACCGCGGATGCCGGGGGGATTGTAGTGAACGTCGATCTCCGCCCTGGACGACCGAAATACCGGGTTCAGCGAGCCGACAAACCGGTCAATGACCCGCAATCCTGCGAGGTCGCAGCCGTACTCGATTAGGCGATCGTAATTTGTCGTGAATATATGAAGGCGCTCGCGAGAGGCGGCCCGGCTCGCGAAACTCATCAGGAACGACTGCAAGTGGCTTACAGCGCGTATCCAGTGGCTTGCGGTAGCAATTCCCCTTTCGGTTTCCAAGATTGAACCAAGAAAGTTGCGGAGCTGTTGATTAAGCGCTTCCTCAAGCTTCTTCCTCTCTGACTCGAAAGGCTGGCCGAGGATTTGAAGCCCCTCTAGAAGTGCGAGGGCACTTCGAAATTGATCCTCGATATTCGGTTCGCCACGACCCATCCGCTCCGCAGATGCTTTAGCATGAGCGTCAATCTGAGCGTCGTAGGGACTGCCCAAGGCGACCTTCGTCATTGTGGTCGCTTTCGCGCCGGCCAGGTGAGCAATCGAGATGGTGAGGCCGCTTCCGACAAGTAAATTCAGATGTTCGCTTTGGAACACCGCTGAAAGCCAGGGCTCGATGACGCGACGGGCCGTTGCAACAAAGGGGGTGGTATTGTCGTCGTCGACTCCATTCCGTGGGAGTGGCACGGCGGCGTCTTCAAACCAAGCGTCGTGGGCTCCAACGCGATAGCCATGCGGCTTAAGGTCCATGGTCTCCCCTAGACTTCGACACCATAGGCTGTTGCCACGGCATCGCCGACGGTACGGCACCCCTCACGTGCAAGGCGCTCGAACGGCGGCAAAGATGCTTTGCGCATGAAATATCACCGCTCAGGCGACAATGCTATGACTTGGCTCATGCTTCGAGATATCGGTACGACGGTGCGGTGAGGCGGAACCGTTCATCATTCTCTACTCGTGAGACTTCACAGCTAGCCAGTTGCTGGCTACGAAGCGCCGTGAGCCGCCTCGTGTTACGCAGGTAGGGGCTCGAATGGTCGCGCCCACGGGGCTCCGGATCGATGTTGACCAAGAGCCGCCGCCCAGCCGGCAAGGAATCAAGTGTGCCCGTCGGGCCGAGGGCTCCCCGTTGAGCTCAGCTCAAGCGAGTCGAGGCCCAGGGCAGTCGCGACTTGCAACGCGAAAGCTAGCGTCGGAGTCCCCCGGTATATCCGGTTGGCGATTGCAGCTTCCGTCGTGTTCACCCCAATCGACGCGAGCTTGGCTACGAGTGCCTTTCGTCGGGTGACGCCGCCGCGGGCAAGCATGACGCGGATACACCTCTGCGCCTCTCTATTCCAGTAGTTCATAAATCAATACTCCAGGTATAGAGCGAGATTGGCGCAGATCGCTGCACATTCCCGCCAAATTCGCGCATTTTTCGATTATGTCCAATTTCTACCATCTCGTAAATGGCACGAATCTCCCGGATCCGAGACGCGACGTCCGAGCTTCTGGAGCCCGGCGCTATACGGGTGTACTTCAGGCACCAAGAGGACAAGGCAATGCCCCGTGGAGTGATGTCGGAAGAGAAGATCCAGAGGTGGATCAAGGAGGGTCGAGGGTCCGGCGCTGGCCCCACCTACAAGCCTTGGCTAACCACTGACGACATTCCGGCTACTAGTCGTCGAACCCGCGTCCCTAGCGCGAAGTTCGGGCGCGTCATCCACGTGCTTTCTGACATCGAGCACCGAGTCTTCCTCCTCGCCGAGTACTTCCCAAGCGTCGTCGAGGCTAAGGAGCAGTGGCCGATAGACCGGGAGCTGACTCAGCGGGTCGCCCGGAAGCTCGGCATCCGCCATCCCTGCTACCCCTACACCCACATACCCGCTGTCGTGACCGTTGATCTCCTACTAACGATCCAACGAGGCGGGGTGCTGAAAACGGTCGGGATCGACTCCAAACCCCGGACCGCGCTCAACAAAGGCGAGGTCCTCGCAAAGCTTCAGCTTACGAAGGCGTCCCTAGCCGAGCTCGGCTACGACCATCTCATCGTGTCGGAGAGCCAGCTCAATCGCACCGTGACGAACAACCTAATCTGGATCCGGCAGGCTCATTCCGTCGAGAAAGAAGTCACGCCCTACCCAACCTTCTATGAGGAAGCCGCCGACCGCCTCTATCAGCATCTCCTCAGCAAGCGGTTCTCTGCGAGCAGCCTAAGCAGGGTCTGCCAAGAGTTTGAAGAGCACGCCGGCTGGGCCCCTGGGACCGCTCTGCGTGCGGCCAGAATCCTTCTCGAAGCCCATCGGCTGCACGTCGACCTTCGACTCCCCAACATTCCAGACCGCGCGCTACGCGAATTCAGCTTCGGCGTCGATGAAGGCTCAAGCCGGCAGGTCGCGGCGCTATGAAGCTCCTCATCAACGACGTCTTCCAGTGGCGTGATCGCCGCTGGCGATTGATTTCATTGGACCTCGGTGCCCGATCCGCCTGGATCATAGACCTCGAGGACCGGCACGCTTGGCCGGTAAGAGTGGGCGTCCCCACGCTCGCTGACTGCGAACGTGAAATACGTCCCGCCGTTCCAGCGCCACCGCACCAGTCGGAGGCGAGCTTGCGCAAGCTCGAGGAAGACTACGCGCGCTTGCAGCTCCTCCTGGTGGCTGGAGCGGACCTACTCGAAAAGAGCCAACGGAAGGCCATCATCGCCCGCGTTTCCGATGCGGCGGGCTGTTGCCGAAAGACTCTCGAGAAGGCATTGCGCAGGTACTGGCAGCGCGGAATGACCAAGGAAGCGCTGCTTCCCGACTACAAGAATTGCGGCCGGCGACAAGGCGGCGTGACGGGAGGTCGAGGCCGTCGCCCACGGCGGCAATACGACATCTACCAGGTCACGTCGAACGACCACGCCCGCTTCGAGGCGGCAATCAAAGCGTACCTCGCCGACAGACGCCTTTCGCTCACTGCGGCGTATGCTGAAAAGCTGTTGCCCCAATACGCCTACGAAGACGGTAATGGGCAGAAAATCCTCGTTCCCGCTGGCAGTCGTCCAACCCTTCGACAGTTCCTGTACTACTTCAAGAAGAAGTACGGCGTCGAGTTCCGTATCGAAAAGCGCATCGGGAAGAAGGAGTACGATAAAGCGCGCCGGCCCAAGCTATCCGACACGATCGCCGACTGTTCAGGCATCGGACACCGATACGAGCTCGATGCGACGATCGGCGATGTGAACATCGTGCACGCCGTCGATCCGGCTACGATCGTCGGTAAAGTAACCGTCTACTTTATCGTCGATCGCAAGTCGCGCCTCATCGTTGGCTTCTATGTGGGTCTCGAAAACCCGTGCTGGGAAACTGCCGTTGAAGCCATCGTATCCCTCACCGAATCCAAAGAGGAGCTGTGCGAAAGATACGGCGTCGAGTACGACCCCGCGGATTGGCCAGCTGACGGCATTCTTCCGAGCGAAATTCTTGCCGACAATGCCGAAGCCGTCTCAGGATACAGCGCCGAGTTGCCGCGGCGTCTCTCGGTGGCCATCTCGAACACGCCTTCTTTGGCGCCTCACCGAAAGCCAAACGTCGAGACCCGCTTCAAGCTCATAACAGCGGACATACGCAATATCGCCCCAGGCTACGAGCCGCCCGAAGATCGCTTCAAGCGCCGAAGGAAGCACTACGAGAAGGAGGCGTGCCTGACTCTCTACGAGTTCACGCGCGAGATTCTTGAGGCGGTCATTAAACACAATCGCACGCCGATAAGAGACTACCCGCGCACGCCGGACCAAATAATGCGAGGCGTTGAGCCGAGTCCAATAGCGCTCTGGAATGACGAGATGCGCCAGCGGGGTTGTCTCGGCCGCCGCTTCGATCCCGAGATGGTGCGACTGGCTCTGCTGCCTGAGGCGACCGCAAAGATTACGCACGAGGGGCTCCTGTTTAAGAAGCTTTACTACGTAAGTGACGATCCTCGGCTTCAACGCGCCTTTGCCCGCGCCAGGGATGGAAGAAGCGCGGTCAAGGTTTCATATGACCGCCGACTTGCTGACTGCATCTACGTGCACCTACCCGACGGCGTCGTGCCCGCGAGGCTGTCTGATAGAAGCCAGGAATACCGAGGCTTCAGCTTCAGAGAAGTCGAGCTCGTTCACGACGAGGATCACCAGCAGTCCTTGGCCTTCGAGCAAACGCGGTATCAGGTAAGTCTCGATTCATCGGAGAGGCGCAAGCCATCGATTCGTGCGGCGGAGCATCGACGAGACGCGTTAGGACCCCTGTCTGTCAATGAACGCACGGCGAGCACCGTCGTGGCTCGACAGGACGAGCGGCGAAAGGAACGAATTGCTCGCGCCGAGCGACTCATGGCGCAATCGCATCCCGCGCAATCGCCAGCGCCAACGCCGACGAACGTAGCTGGGCTGCCCGTACAGAATCGAATGAACAATGCCAGCGAAGCGGTAACGAATCCCGCGCAGTTGGTGCGTAAGAGGATGAGCAAATGAACGACACGCAGCACACAAGGACGCGATCGCTGGTCGAGGCCATTTACAGACCCTCGACGATCCCCGAGCACGCTGGGAACCCGCTCATCGAGGCGCTTCCACCCTATGAAAGCGACACGGAGACACTCGAGTCTATCTGCTGGCAGCCAACGTTCGACGCAAGTGAGCGCTCTATGCCGATCGCTATGCGGGTGGGGCGCCTGCTCGAGCTGCGAAACCTCATGATCCCCTTGGAGCGCCATTGCGAGCTGCTCTACACCTTAAACGCCCTGCTTCGCTCCGGCTACGTGGCGCGTTCACCGTACTCGGCGGAGCGCGCGAGGATCGCTCAACAGATCTACGAGCTGCAGCAAGCCGGCAAGCCGTTTCGACAAGCCCCGCAATCAATGCCGACGGCGGCCAGTGCGGTGCTTATAGGCCTGCCAGGAATGGGGAAGACGAGCACCGTTGCGCGGTGGTGCGCGGCCCTCCCTGATGTGATCTACCACCCCAAGTACCACATCTATCAGGTGCCCGTGCTGCGGGCAGACGCGCCTTCCGATGGAACGAGTCTAAAGGGATTCTGCTACGCCCTGTTGCACGAGCTCGATGCGCGGATACCAGGCGCTACGTACTTCCGTGACTTCTCGATGAAGGGCAGGGCCAGCGCGGACTCTCTGCTGAGCCACCTCGTGTCTCTCCTGAACATCCATTGCCTCGGCCTATTGATCATCGACGAAGCACAGAACTTCGCACGTGCCCGGAAGGACAAGCAGCTGGTGATGACCGAGATCGTCTCGGCGCTCAATGTCCTCAAAGCGCCACTCCTGTTCATGGGCACCAACAAAACCTACGAGGTCTTCGAACAAGACTTCCGCGCAGCGCGCCGTGCCGTCTCGCTGCCACTACAGCCGTGGGATCGCTTGAAGCGGGCCATAGGGCCTGGTCCCGACGAGTGGACTGAGGTGGTCATGAAGCTCTGGGAGTTCCAGTGGGTCCGCAATCCCACCGAGCTCGACGAGTGGACGCTGGAGGTCCTATACGACTGCTCCCAAGGCGTGCTCGCAATTCTCGCGTCCCTCTTTTGCGCGGCACAGCTGAGAGCGATGCTCGATGGAAGCGAAACCATTACTGCCGACCTGATACAAGAGGTGTATGAGCGGCAGTTCGCGGTTGTACACCCCATGATCGACGCGCTTCGGAGGAATGACCAATCTGCCCTACAGCGCTACTTGGACATCGCGCCGCCCCTGCACCAAGCCCTCGACGGGATCTGGAACGCGAGCGGGGTAGGTGGATTCGCCAGAGAGCAGCGCGTGGGCGGTGAGCCTGTCGTCACCGAAGCGGACACGACGACACCTCCACGGCGTCGAACGAAAATCCGATCGCGCGTTACAACTCCTCGGGTGTCTGAAAAGCCAAAGACTGCTGCATTAGAAGCGGCGGAAGATGAGCTCGAGCCTAACGACTACCGATACGCGCTTCGATCGGCTGAGCGAAATGGAAGAAGCGTGCATGACGAGCTCATCGCCCTTAATCTCATGCCGACGGCCGATGAGCTTCTGGGGTTCTTCGAATGATTCTCCTGCCGCGCCCCTACCCAGACGAAGTCATCGGTAGCGTGCTGGCGAGGGGCGCACGCCATCTCGGGCTGAGCTGGGGACGACTGTTGTGGCTTGCCACGGGTCGCTCGGGCAGCAGCGCTCCGTATCTGATGCCCTTCGCGCTAGCTCGCCTCGCAAAGGCTACTGGCACGGACCCGGAGTATCTGCTGGAGCGGCACACTCTTTTCCCTTATGCCACGAGCTTCATGCCGTTAGATCGACGGCAGGCGTTAAAGGCGCGCGCACTGCGCGACGGGGAGCTTTGTGGCGTTGATGCCCTTGGCCACGTGGTCCTCAGCCGTACTCCTTATCGGCGAGTATGCCCACACTGTGTCGCCGAGGACCTCGCCAGCCGGGGAGAGACGTACTGGCGCCGATCGCATCTACTGCCAGGGGCGCATGTCTGCGTGACGCATGGTACGCCTCTCGCCTCATCCACACTGCCGCTGCAGCATGGCGCCGGCGCGTCCGACGCCCTTTTGCCGTCGGACGCCAAACCGGCTCATCGGGCTCCGCTTCTTGACTTTCCGCTCCTCGAGTCGATCGCGATGCACTCCGTCCGGGCTCTTCGCAGAAGGCCAGTCGACCGGAATTGGCTCGAGCGGTACTGGGTTGCCGCGTTCGCACTCGGATATCGGCTTCGTCGCGGTGCAGTAGCAAGCGCAATATTGGCTGCGGACGTAAAGAGGCTCTTTGGCAAGAAGTTTCTCGACTCGATCGGAGCGCCTATCGATCTTCGGAAGCGCTCCCCGTGGCCAACGTTGCTCGTGCGGCCTCAGTACCCTACGCGCGTCGCCGCATTCAAGCACGTCCTGATGCTAACGTTCCTAGAGCACGCAACGGAGATCGAGCGTTTGGAAACAGAGTTGTACCGTCGGCCGGGCCCCAAGTGCCGAGACTACAAGCGGGTGGACGCTGAGGCATTGGCACGGATGCGAAGGTACGTCGGCGAGCATGGACGAGGAGGGCGACGATTAACCGTCCGTAGCCTCGTAGAAGCATCCGGTGAGGCGCCTTGCATGAAGCGGTTCCCGGATCGATTTCCGCGGTCGAAAAGCTTTCTCAGAGAGTTTCGGAAGTCATCCATTGCCGCCCGGCGAGTACGAGAGCCGGGAACGAATGGTATCGACTAGCCTCCTAATGGAGGCGAAGACGCCGGAGCTCCTCGGCGGCCTTCTAAATGCTGATTTCTTCCGCCTCTAAGCGTCTCAGGGTTCGCTCGACGTCCTCACGCGGACCGATCTCCAGTAGCAGCTCGGCAAGCTCGACCATGTCGGTAAGCCATGAGGGGAACTTCATAGACCGAAGAAAGCTCACCGAGGCGGCCTCCGCCCATCGAAATACCCGGACAAAAGTCCGCCTTTCGCCGCCCGGTCACGAGCCGACCAAGCTGGCCCGCGAGCGGCGATTCCCCCGCCCCGCCAATGACCGCGCGCACTACCGTGGCGAAATATCGGTCGTCTCTCGGCCGTCGACCAGCTAGTAGGAGCCTGTAGCCACACCGTCCCGCTGGCAGGGCCGACAGGCTTCACCCGAAGAAACTGGCGCACAGGCGTGTAGGCGCGCCTCTGAGAGTAACGCGTTCGTGACGTCGAACACGTGCCAGCACTAACGAGCGTCTACCCATCCATTCCTAACTCGGTCGCTCGAGCTCCACCCTCGGGTGGCTATACGAGGCCTCCGACGGAGGACTCGAACGATGGAATGGACAGCTGGTATCGACACTTCAGGCGGGTCATTTCGCGCGATCGTGGTGCGAAATTCAGAGAGCGCCAGCCTAGAGCTACCACACTTGGTATCCGGAGGGTTACCTCGTGGAGGAACCAAGCGGAAAACCGTTGGGAGCAATCTTCGTACCTGGCAGCCGGTAGACGCTACGGAATACCTCTCTGCCTTCGGGTTAACCGACAGGGATGTGAAGCAGAACCGCCATGTCGTCTACGAAGTGAAAAGCGGAGACCTTCGCATACAGGTACCCGCCCTCGTCCTAATGCGGGCATTCTTTAGGCCTACCAAGTACCTACTGCCCATCCTGTTTAAAGCGCAGGCACTCGACCACGTGCGCTTCCTGAACTTTTCCACAACACCTCCATCCGTAGAGTTCTACTCACGCACTTGGCGGAACCTGACAGGCCGCTACGCCGATGTGGCCACACCGATCTCCTGGCTGTCCTCGTTCCCGAGTGCGATCGCCTTTGCCGCTAGCGTTCACTCGAACGCTCGCGATGGGCGTATTGCGGTTTCCCTGCCAAATGCGTACGCCAGTCTCAGCGTTTGGGGACACACCCGCCGCCGCGCACTGATGGTGACGGGCGCGGAACTGTTGAGCTTGGACGCTACCGAAGACCCGTTGCCGTGGGCGCTAGGCCATACAAAGCACATCTACGAACGCGCCACTCACCGCCATACAGGCGCGCCGGAATCATTGAAAGTCCATATCCCAGCCAGACCGAACGGCTCAGTCGATCTCAGTGACGCAGAGTGGGATGCCGTTAGACCCATTCTGCTGTCCGCCGGATGGAAGCCAACCCAGCATGATCCACGTGCAGTCCTCGACGGAATCCTGCGCAAGCTCGTATTCGGCACCGGTTGGAAAACCACTTCCTACTTGACGGGCAGCGCGACGCACGCGCGGTACGCCTATCGGCGTCTATCGTAAGCGTCCGGCGAAGACCGTCTTCCCGCCGTCTGAGGCTTCAGTTTAGCTGCCCTCCGTGAAGCGGGCACTGTGGACGTGTCCGCGTGGAGGACAGATGGACACGTACACTCTTTCGC
>Ga0182741_1000062_pt1 | contig 175487 bp, 155 predicted proteins | sample eDN5th37CBELigOP_FD_128874 | JGI IMG/M metagenome (GOLD analysis project Ga0182741, IMG submission 128874) | Enriched Organic Plus compost microbial communities from Emeryville, California, USA - eDNA 5th pass 37_C BE-Lig OP (version 2) (version 2) ...
GCACACCGCATCATCATCGAGCCCGGCAACTACCGTGCCGAGCTCATCGACCCGCACCCCAGACGGCAGCAGCTCGCTGATCGCGGCCACCTCCGCGTGCAGATCGGTAAAGAACGTCATACCAGAAGTGTCGCACCCACCACCGACAATCACAGCCGACCGTGCAGCAATCACAGCCGACCGAGCAGCAACCACGGGACTACGTTGGTTATCGCGCCCAGGCTATCGTGCCGACGCGTGGCGCACCTACTGTGCAAGAACGCGGCCGCTAGTCGTGGAGCTGTGCTGCGGCCGCGTCTCGGACAAGATCAAGGAGATACTTGCGACCGTGCGACTCGATCACGGTACGTACCAGATCCTGAATCTCGAGCCGTAATGTGGGCTCGTTTGACACGGCGATAGCCTGCAGGAGCAGAGCACCGAGACGCATCTCTGCAACCGCCGGATCGGGTGCTGAGGCGAGAGCGACCTCTGAAGAGCTCGAACAAGCATCGCGAATGGCGCGCTCCAGGGCTGCGAGGAACAGGTCCTGCTTCTTTGCAAAGTTCGCGTAGACGTGAGGCTGGGGCACGTCTGCCTCACGAGCGATTCGACCCGTAGAAGCGCCATGATAGCCGCAAGTGCCAAACAGCGAAATCGCGGCCGTGAGTAGGCGCTCACGGTTCTCGCCGGTGCGCCTGCGGGGCCGGCGTGTCGTCGGCGACGTGGAGGCGTCACCCCTAAGCCTGCCGGGGGCGGCAACGTCTCGATGTGACAAAGCGCCAACTAACCGAGCTCGAGCACCTTGCGGTAGTGCTGACCTACGGCTTCGAACCCGCGATGGTTATAGAACGACCCGATCCTGGCAGTTGACGCTGACAGCTGCCGCACGCCCCTACCCATACAGTAGTGCTCATTTGCCTGCATCAAGCGATCCCCAATCCCGTGTCCACGGGAGCCGGCATCGACCACGATCTCTTGGAGATGGGCGGTGAGACCTGGCGCATGCAGCAGCCGAGATACGGTCATGAGGGAATACCCCTCGATCGTCCCGCTTCTCTCAGCCACGAAGAGCACGTTAGTTTCCTGGTCGCGGTGGCGCAGGATGTTGTCGAGCGCAACCATGAACTCGTCCCGGCCGATAGCCTCACGTCCGGTCTGGTACTGACGAGCGAGGGCGAACAGTGCCGTAGCGTCGTCTGCTCGCCCTCGTCGAATAGCAATGGTCACGGTGTCGGATCCCTATCGAGCGAAATGCCCGCGGTAGTACTCGAAAACCCAGCCGACAATTGCCACCACGACAAGCGGCAAAGAGATGTATGAGAGCCAGAAGTTGAACCCGATGCACATACCGAGGATGACGAGTGCGACTGAGAAAGCCAGGAAGAGCGGCCACCAGCTCCAGGGGCTGAACTCGCCGATCTCAGGGTCGCCGTCATCGATGTCCGCATGCTCGAGGTCCTCAACGAGTACACCGCCCTGCTTCTTGCGGGTCAATGCCAGATAGCTCGCGATGAAGGCGGTCAATCCGCCTGACAACAGGATTGCGATGGAGCCAGCCCACTCGACGTAGCCGTGAACAATCAGATTCCAGGACGTGTACACGATTCCGATCAGCAGGAAGTACCCGGTCAGGATACTGAAGATCACCACGTTTGACTTCATAATATTCGTCTTGCCTTTCAGCCCTACTTGCTCGGTGCGAGAGCCGGTTCTGCCTCACGGCCCGGCTGAGTTATGCCCGAGACCTCAGGATGGTGCAGGTCGAATGCTGGCGACTCAGAACGGATCCGGGGAATGGATACGAAGTTGTGTCGCGGCGGCGGGCATGAGGTGGCCCACTCGAGCGAACGTCCGAAGCCCCACGGGTCGTCGACGGTGACCTTTGGCGCGTTGCGGGCGGTCAAGTACACGTTCAGGAGGAACGGAATCATGGACGCGCCGAGGATCATTGCGCCGATGGTCGAAAGCTGGTTCATCCAGGTGATGCCGTCCTCCGGCAGGTAGGTGTAGTAGCGCCGAGGCATGGCTTCAACACCCGCCCAGTGCTGCACGAGGAACGTAGTGTGGAAGCCGATGAAGAGCACCCAGAAGTGGATCTTGCCGAGCCGCTCGTTGAGCATCTTGCCAGTCCACTTCGGCCACCAGAAATAGAATCCGGAGAACATCGCGAACACCACGGTGCCGAAGACGACGTAATGGAAGTGCGCTACAACGAAGTAGGTGTCGGAGATGTGGAAGTCGAGGGCAGGCGATGCAAGGATGACACCGGTGAGCCCACCGAAGACGAAGGTGACGAGGAAGCCCAGCGCCCAAAGCATTGGGGTCTCGAACGTGATCGACCCCCTCCACATCGTTCCGATCCAGTTGAAGATCTTCACGCCGGTGGGAACCGCGATGAGCATGGTCATCAGCGCAAAGAACGGCAGCAGGACCGAGCCGGTCACGTACATGTGGTGCGCCCAGACGGTCATCGAAAGCGCGGCGATCGAGATCGTCGCGTAGATCAGGGTCTTGTATCCGAAGATCGGTTTGCGGCTGAAGACCGGGAAGACCTCGGAAACGATGCCGAAGAACGGCAGCGCAATGATGTAGACCTCCGGGTGGCCGAAGAACCAGAAAAGGTGTTGCCAGAGGATGGCCCCGCCCTCACCGTTAAAGATGTGCGCGCCGAAGATTCGGTCGGCTGCAAGGCCGAAGAGGGCCGCCGCAAGCACCGGGAACACGAGGAGGACGAGAATCGAAGTAATCAGCGTGTTCCAGGTGAACACGGACATACGCCACATCGTCATACCCGGGGCACGCATGGTGATGATTGTCGTGATGAAGTTCACGGCACCCATAATCGTGCCGAAGCCACTAATGCCGAGACCGAGCACCCAGAGGTTACCGCCGACGCCTGGCGAGAAGGTCACGTCGGACAGCGGTGCATAAGCGAACCAACCGAATGAGGCGGCCCCCTGCGGTGTGAGGAACCCGCCGACAGCGATGAGCGAGCCGAAGGTGTACAGCCAGAACGCGAATGCGTTAAGTCGCGGGAATGCGACGTCAGGCGCGCCGATCTGGAGCGGCATGAGCACGTTGGCAAAGCCCGCGAACAAGGGAGTCGCGAACATGAGCAGCATGATCGTGCCGTGCATGGTAAACAGCTGGTTGTACTGTTCCTTGGTGGCGACGACCTCGAGGCCCGGCGCGAATAGCTGGGCGCGGATCATCAGCGCCATGAGGCCGCCGATCAAGAACCACACCACTGAGCTGGCTAGGTACATGTAGCCGATCACCTTGTGATCCGTGGACGTGAGCCACGAAACGATGACGTTGCCCTTCTTCATCTCTACTCTCGCCTCTCGCTACGCGTTCTGAGCCTTAGCTTCGTCACCGAAGAACTGATCTTGCAGGGGGTTGTAGTCGAGACCGACCTGACCATCGTTGCCCTTGGCTCGAAGCGACTGAATATATGCGTCGTACTCGTCCTGCTCGACGACACGGACCTCAAAGAGCATCATCGAGTGATACTCGCCGCAGAGCTCGGCGCACTTGCCCATGTAGGTGCCGACCTTCTCTGGGGTGAAGGAAATGTAGTTTGTCTGTCCCGGAATCATGTCCTTCTTGTAGAGGAACTCCACGATCCAGAACGAGTGAATGACGTCGCGAGTCTCAAGTCGCACCTCGGTGGTCTTACCCACCGGGAGGTAGAGCACTGGCATTGTCTCAGGGATTGCCGAGCCGTTCTCGTCGGTCTGAACCTGCACGCCCTGGGTGTACACATCTTCGTTCACGTAGTTGAAGTCCCAGGACCAACGCTTTCCGATGGCCTCAACGACGTTCTCCGGCTGTTCGAAACGAGTTTCGATCTTGTCCATCTCCTGCGCGGTAAACGCGAAGAAGCCGAGGATGAGCAGCACCGGGACGACGGTGAAGAACGTCTCAATGGGCATGTTGTATCGGAGCTGAACAGGAAGCCCCGTCTGCCCCTTACGACGCCGGTATGCGATCGTTGCCCACAGAATCAAACCCCAGGTAACGACACCGACACCAAGTAGCACGATCCACGAGTTCACCCAGAGGCTCGTGATGCCCTCCGTATGGTTGGTGGCATCGGTTGATCCCTCTGGGAGGAAGCCCCGCTGCTGCGCCGGAGTACAACCAGCGAGAACTAACGCCGCAGTTACCGCGACGCCAGCCAGGGCCCATTTCATTCGACGATTGGAACGCACCGCATACCTTTCGAATTTAACTATCGCTTCGTCTGCACGCCAAACGAAGCTGATCACTCACTGACTAGCTTAGCGCGAAGCTGAGGGTTCACTGAACACATCCGGGGTGTCGTCAGCTGAAGCTGTCGCCGCAAGCACAACTGCCCTGCGCGTTCGGGTTGTCGATGGTAAAGCCCTGCTTCTGAATGGTGTCTTCGAACCCGATGGTCGAGCCATTCAAATACGGGACACTCATCTGATCCACGACTACTTCCACTCCGTCGAAGTCGACGATGGCGTCGTTCTCCAGAGTTCGCTCGTCGAAGAACAACTGGTAGATGAGACCTGAGCATCCCCCCGGTTGCACGGCGATGCGCAGACGCAGGTCGTCGCGACCCTCTTGCTCCAGGAGATTGCGCACCTTATCCCGCGCCTCATCGGTGAGGGAAACCTCGTGCGCCGGTTTCGTGATTGTGTCGCTCATACCCACAGTGTACCCCGCTCTACGGTGCCGGGAAGCTCGACCGGGTATCCTGGAACGTGGACGTTTCTTCTTCGACGAAGCACTCCAACCGAAGGTCTCTGGAAAGGAATCGCGTGGCGAAGATCAGCAACGCAAACGTGGGTGACGAGCAAGCCCCGCAGCCGGCGCAAGGTAAGGGACGCCCGACGCCTCGCCGCAAAGAAGCCCAAGCGTTGAAGGCTCAGCCGCTGGTCGGTTCGCGCGATAAGGCCGCACGTAAGCTGCAGCGGCAGAAGGAAGCAGAAGCGCGCGAACGTGCGCGAGTCGGCATGATGCAGGGAGATGAGCGCTATCTCACCGCACGAGATAAGGGTCCCCAGCGTCGCTTTGTGCGCGACTACGTCGACGCTCGCATCTCCATCGGGGAGTTCCTGATCCCCGCGATGCTCGTAGTGCTGCTGATGACCTTCCTACCTCCGGCGTGGCAGGTGTACAGCCTGCTGGCGATCTGGATTTACCTCGCGCTTTCTGTGGTCGACGTGGTGATTCTCGGATTCACCCTGAAGCGCAAGCTCACGGCAAAGTTCGGAACAGAGATCCAACCGGGGTTCCGCTGGTACGCCGCGATGCGCTCGTTGCAGTTCCGCATGCTTCGGATGCCCAAGCCTCAGGTCAAGCGACTCCAGTTCCCAAGCTGACAGCGCCTGGCTGCAGCGCCACGGCGCGAGGCTGCGGCACTAGGGACGCGAGGCTGCAGTGCCAAGGATCACGCGCCAATCAGTTTCCGCGAAAGCCCGACGCGGCCAGGCCTCGATTGATGTCACGGGCCCAGAGCGGCCCCTCGTAAATGAATCCCGTATAGCCCTGCACCAGCGTTGCGCCCGACTCGAGGCGTTCGAGCACGTCGCGCGGGGTGGTGACTCCCCCAACTGATATCACGCAGAACCTCGGATCAGGTGCGACCGACCGGATGCGCCTGAGGACCTCCAGCGAACGCGCCTTGAGGGGCTCTCCTGACAGGCCGCCCTCCCCCATCCTCGCCACCTGCGAGGCGCTCGCAATAAGACCCTCACGAGACACCGTGGTATTCGTGGCGATAACGCCTGCCAGTTGGAGATCCTGGGCGAGCTCCACCATGCCCACGAGCTGATCCTCGTCGACATCGGGCGAGATCTTCACGAGCAGCGGTGTCCCCGACGCGGCCCGTTGCACCTCGGTGAGGAGCGGCTTTAGCGACTTCAGCTCCTGGAGTCCCCGGAGCCCGGGTGTATTTGGTGAGCTGACGTTGACAGCCAAGTAGTCCGCGAGCGGAGCGAGCCGTTGAGCGCTGAAGACATAGTCACCGATCGCATCGTCAAGGGGCGTGACCCGGCTCTTGCCGATATTCACCCCGATGACTGGTCGGTGCCGTGCCATTCGCGCCCGCTCGAGTCGGGCCACCGCGGCTTCGGAGCCCTCGTTATTGAATCCCATTCGGTTGATCAGCGCTCGATCCTCGACCAAGCGGTGTACTCGCGGTTTCGCATTCCCCGGCTGGGCGCGCATCGTGAGGGTGCCGACTTCCACGTGTCCGAATCCCAACGCGCCGAGACCGAGGATCGCTTCTGCATTCTTGTCGAACCCTGCCGCGACTCCAAACGGACTCGGAAAGCGGAGACCGAGCGCGTGAACTTGCAGCTGCGGGTCCGGGGCGCACAGCCCCCGGGCGAGCGGACCGAGAGCTCCAGCTCCACGGATGATCGGAAAAGCGAGTCGGTGCGCGGTCTCAGGTTCGATTCGACGAAGCACTCCACGAAACAGGGCCGGATAGATGCGCATTAGGGCCGCTCCTGCTCACTCGAATCATGGAGCGCGGGGAGCTGTCCCGTGGCAGGGTGCGCGCGGAGTCCGGCGATAGCCAACTCGAAGTCCTCGAGGGAGTCGAATGCTTGGTACACGCTCGCAAAGCGGAGATAGGCCACCTCGTCGAGCTCTCTGAGATGCGGTAGCACGGCGAGTCCGATGTCGTTGGCGTCCAACTGAGCAAGCCCGCTCGAGCGAACGGACTCTTCCACCTGTTGGGCGAGAATGGCGAGATCGCTCTCGGTGACGGGTCTGCCTTGGCAAGCCTTACGCACGCCGCTCATCACCTTCTCCCGACTGAAGGGTTCGACCACCCCGGAGCGCTTGATGACCGTGAGGCTGGCCGTCTCGGTCGTGCTGAAGCGTCTGCCGCATTCAGGGCACTGCCGACGTCGGCGAATCGATAACCCGTCATCACTGGTGCGGGAGTCAATGACTCGGCTGTCTGGGTGCCTGCAGAAGGGGCAGTGCATGCGGGAATCTACCTCCGAGCTCCGAATCGGCCGATCGTGAGTACTCTCGGCGGCTTCCAGTCTATTCGCTCGCTGGTGCCACGATGCCGAACCAGCACAGCTCACGGAATCCCGACAGTAGCGCTTCGGTGCATGCCTGAGCATCGAGTTCGAGGAGTTCGGTCAACGCATCTGCGATCTGCGCGAGGCTGAGGTCGCCATCACAAGCACCGACTGCCCCCGCGAGCACTGAGTCCACGACAACACTCCTGTCGAACGGTGTTCTGACGCGCAAGACGATGCCTTTCGGCGATGCTTCGCCCGGCCGGTGCTCTCGCTGTTCGGTCACGCCCTCCGCAACGAGCCAATGAGCGGAGAGCATCTCGGCGTCGCTCATGGCCTCGGCAATGACTCCTGACCTCATGGAGTGGTGCAGTGCGTCGCCTGCGACGGTAGCGATCGGTTCCCCAATATGCTCCTCTCGCACGACTCGTTGGGGTTCGGGCACGGCTGCGATCCTGACCGCACCGAGACCGACCGATGTGACCCGTCGGGCCTCGAAGTCGTGAAGCCAAGCATTGACCAGTTCCTCGAACCGTGAGTCTCCCGGTCGTGTGCCGCCATCTCGCGCCCACGTCTCCGCATACTCAGCAGGCGATGCGCGGTCGCGTTCGATGACCCATGCTGCTAGCGGGCCCGCGTTGCGCTCTGCGTCACGAACCCACTCCGCGACACGTTCAAGCCCCGAGTGCCCCCAGCGGTACTCCCAGTTGGCGAGACAAATGAGACTTCCGCGCTCGCTCAGGTAGCTCGGTGCGGTCGTCACCACCGAGCGAACAAGCTCGTCGCCAGCTAGCCCGGCGTCCCGGTACTCGTAGACGGGAACCGACGCATCACGTGGCGTGATCACGAACGGAGGGTTCGCGAGGATCAGGTCGAAGGCTTCTCCTGCCAGGGGCTCGAAAAGGCTGCCCTGTCGAAACTCTATGGGACCGGCGAGGCCGTTGAGCAGAACGTTTGCCTTGGCGAATGCGAGGGCGCGTGGCGAAATATCAGTTGCGACCACGCGCCGCGCTCCGGCACGCGCAAGACACATGGCAACCACGCCGCACCCGGTTCCGAGATCGAGCGCCACGACATCGCTCATGTCTGCGTACGTCGCGAAGGGTGCCTGCGCCAACAGTGATCGTGTGGCCCTGCCAGCACCCATGACATGGTCGGACCTGGCCGGGCCGCGCCGGAGCGCGTCGTCCAGGTCCGAGAGCAGCCACCACTCAACCTCACCCCCGTGCCGCGCGGCGCTCGGATCCGGCAACGCCACGGGGTTCAGCGCAATCGCTGCCCGGTAGTGCTCTGGTGAGCTCGGTACGGTTTCCACGAGGCCGAGCTCTCGAGCACCTTCGACTCCGAGCGAGGCGAACGCCCGGTCGAGAACCTCTGCTCCAAGCGAATCCCCGAGAAGGCAGAGGCGGACGAGGCTCACGAGCGGCGACGGTTCATGCCTCGAGAGCGCGTGACGGGCTGGAGCGAAGACACCACGCAGGCGCGAGTCATCGGCGGAAGCACCGATCAGCGCTCTGATCCTCGCCAAACGGAAGTCGGCCGCTTCAAGGTCCCTGCGCAGACGGTCGAGGTGATCCTCGTTCAACGATCGACTGAAACGTTGAAGCTCGAAATATCGCCGACGAGGCGCGTGTGGTCGGCAGGAACCGGCTCGATCGCGGCTCTTGCAACCTCAGCAGCGAACTCCGCGACGTTGTACAGCTTGCCCGCAGACTCGCGTCGCTGCTCGATTGCACCGGGGTTCGCTCGTTCCAGGAGCGTCGCCGTAACCGTACCCTCGATCATGTCTCCCGACACGACGACGAACTCGATTCCCCTCTCCTGGAGTGACGGAATGCGCTCGCGAAGCGCGTCCTCACCAGCTCGCTTAGACAGGGCGACCGGCTCATACTCCGGCATCGTCGGCGTAGTCCGGATGAAGTGCGCCTGGTGGCTCGTTACGAAGACCACACGCGCTCCTTCACCCAGCAGCGGAAGCGCAGCATCGAGCACCGCGAGTTGCGCGTCACGGTTGAGTTTGAGCGCATAGTCCTCGGCCATCCCGCTCTCCATGCCGCCGGACGCATTGAGCACCAGAATGTCGAGACCGCCGAATTCTTGTTTGACCCTGTCGAACATCTCGCGCAGCGAGGCGCCGTCAGTAAGATCGGCCCCCTGCACCAGGGCACGGACCCCGAACTCTCGAAGCTTGGTGGCGAGTTTCTCAGCGCGCGGTGCCTTGTTCCGAAAGTTGATCACGACGTCTGCTCCGGCAGCGGCGAAATAGCTCACGGTATCGGCCCCGATACCGCGCGACGATCCAGTGACAAGCGCGCGCTTGCCCTTGAGTGCACCTGGTTCGATCGGCTGGGTCACATTGGCTCCTTCAGAACTTCGGCGTGGGCGGAAGTGCAGCACGCAATTTGTCTCGTAGTCAAGGGTAACGGGCAAGTATGACGATACGAGCACGATGGGTATCGTCATGTCGAACTCCGCGGTAGCCTGCAGTGAAGGGGCCACTGTCGCTGCTGGCAGGAGCCACTCCGCTATCGCGAGACATGGAGGTTGTCATGGCCGAAAGAACCTTGCGCGGAGCGCGCATCGGGGCAACGAGCCTGCAGGGCGAGCACGGAATCGAATTCGCACCTCGCCGCCGTGTTGAGTACGTGACCGAGCGCGGCAACCGTTTCTCCGTGATGTTCGATCTGGAGGCTGAAGCACCACCCGAGTGGTTCGACCCGCGAAGCGGGGAACTCGGGTTCCTCGATGACGAGGCTGGCCGCGCCGCGCGTGCGGAGTTCGACGAGAAGGGGCAGAGCCAGCGCACGCATTGGGACATGCTCATGGAGCGGCGGACGCGCGAGGAGCTCGAGGAACTCCTTGAGGAGCGGCTACAGATCCTCCGCGAACGTCGCGGAAGCGCGGCCGAGAGTAAGCCCGATGGAAGCGATGGCGCACGTTAGTTGGGCCCTGTCGCGCCGTGCAGGGTGCCGGCGCGGTGAGCCGCGCGACGCGATTCGGTCTGGGGCCGAGCGCGCCTAGTCTCGCGCAACATGATCGTGCCGATCACGGCACCGGTCACGCCGATGGTGATGAATGCTCCAGCAATCACGCCGCCAAAGCGCAAGGCGGGAGTCAGGTCCTCGTACAGTGGCACGTCGGCCACGAACGAGGTTGGGGTGAACGGTGGGAGTTCGTGCGTGAGCGTGCCGTCCGGCAGCGCGAGCGCACTGATTCCGACCGTGGAGACGTTCACGAGGGCGCGCCCCATCTCGATCGCGCGCAACCTTGCGATCTGTAGCTGTTGGGCGCTCTCGTCGGTCCTGCCGAAGTCCGCGTTATTTGTCTGGGCAAGGATCAGCTCCGCGCCGTCCTTCGCCATGGCAACCGCGTGATCGTCGAACACAACATCGAAACAGATGGCGATTCCGGCCAAAACCTGCGTGGTGCTCGTATTGATCGGGAGCACGGTCGGTCGCTGCCCAAAAGCGTACTCGAGTTGCACCAGGTCGACCAGGTCTGGGGCAAGCGCATGGAAGAACGCGCGATGAGGCATGTACTCCGCGAACGGCACGGGGCGCCGCTTGTCGTAGCGTGCCCCGGTGTCACCCTGGGCGTCGAAGACCAGACTGCTGTTCGTGTATGTTCCGTCGGGATCCTGGAGCACGCTTCCGACAACTATGGGCGCGTTCGCTCGCGCTGAGAGCGCGCGAAGGGTCTGCACTCGAAACACCTGTTCCGGAATCTGGAACTCGGCGCTGTTCTCCGGCCAGACGATCACATCCACCGAGTCTCCCGTTCGATCAAGTCGCTCGAGCAGTTCCTCGGTCGCTTCAACGTGCGAGCGGAAGACGTCCCCGTTCTCGCGATCATCGAAGATCCCGGACTTCGAATTCCCCTGCACCGCTGCGACGCGTAGATTGCCGCTCGGCTCAAGTGGATACACCGGGACGAAGGCGAGCGTTGTGCACAGCGCGGCGACCATGCCGCCAACGAGGATCCTCGCACGCAGCGCTCTCACGGTCAGTACGCCGCCGAGCAACAGTGCACATCCGAACACGACCAGTCCGCTCAGCCCGGCAATTCCTACCCAGGCGGCGAGGGCACTGAACGGCCCGCCGACCTGCGCGTGCGCGACTCTCCCCCAATCGAACCCGCCGTACGGCCAGGAGCTCTGTACCTGCTCTCGTGCGACCCACAAGCCCGCGATGACCAAGGCCTGCAGGAGCGCGATGAGCGTTCGCGGCGCGCGCAGCATTCCCAAGCCGCGGGTTGCCAGACCAGAAAGCAACCCGAACAACGCAAACCAGACGATCATCACACTGCACAGACCGAGCCACGGCACCGGCCCGAGGTAAAGCGTCAGCCACTTGATGTGCGGCATCCAGAAGGCCGCACCCGCCACCGCGCCGTAGCCGAGCGCTCGCCCTGCGTGCTGCTGCCACACCGAGGCGAGCACCAGAAGGACGCCCAGTATCGCGGCCGGCCACCAGGCAACATCCGGAGCAGCGAGGTCGAGCAGCAACCCGCCGACAATGGCGCACGGTAGGGCGATGTACCACTTGGCGCGGGGTAACGGTTTCATGCGTTGCTCGATGTCTCAATGATGCCACGACGAATTCTGCGCTTGCCCTCTCGAGCCAATGCTCCCAATTTTACGAGGCGATCCTCCGCAACGGTCGCCTGTTCGCTGGCCTGCGAGATCTGGTCGAGCAGGTCGATCGTCTGTTTCACGCAGCGCACGAAGTCGCCTGCGCCGAGTTCTGCCACCGCCAGCGTGCGGCTCAGCGACCAGCCGTTCGCCCAGCCGTGGAGCGCGAGTGCGAGGCCGGCGTGTGGCCGGTCCGAGCCGCCTAGGCGGTAGCGCTCCCCCATTTCGTCCAGCACATCCCAGTGCTCGAGCGTGCGTTCGAGCGCCGTCCGAAACACTCCCGTGGGGAGTTCCCCCTCTGTCTCGCCTTCGCGACGAGGCTCGTAGCTGAGGGTGCAGCACAGCGCGGCAAGGGCAGGCGCATCGACCCCGTCCCATGCGTCATGTTTGAGACATTCCGCAACAAGCAGATCGCGCTCACCGTAGATTCGAGCCAGCAGTGCGCCCCATGGCGTGACACGGTCCCCCTCGAGATAGCCAAGCTCGTCGAGCGCTTGCACAACCCGGTCGAAGGTCCGCGCAATTCCCTCGGTCCGGGCTGCCACGCGACGTCGGCCACGTTCAATCTGCCGTCTGAGCTTACGTGCCCGATCCTCCCACCGTTTACGGTCGGCGCCTTTGGCCCGTTGCGCGGCCCGTTCGTATCCGGCGAGGGACTGCTGCTCGGCGCGGAGCTGCTGAGCCATGTCGACGACGGCACGATCGGCCTGAAACTGAGCGAGACTGAGCTCGAGCGTCTCGCGCGCCTTGTCGAGTGGCATGCGCTGCAAGAGATTGACTGCCATGTTGGGGGTCGGGCGGAAGCTCGACTTGACGGGGAATGAGCGGGCTGACGCGAGCTGTGAAACCGCTTCCAGGTCCATGTCGTCGTGCCACGCGATGACGGCATGCCCCTCATGGTCGATGCCGCGTCGCCCCGCCCGACCGGTCAGTTGAGTAAACTCGCCTGAGCTGAGTGGGACGCGCTGCTCACCGTTGTACTTGTCCAACCGTTCAATGGTGACGGATCGTGCCGGCATGTTGATGCCGAGCGCCAGGGTCTCCGTGGCGAAGACAAGCTTTACGAGCCTTCGCTGGAACAGGGTCTCGACGACCGATTTGAACTGCGGCAGAAGCCCAGCATGATGCGCTGCTACACCTCGCTCCAGCCCCGAGAGCCACCCGGTTGCGCCGAGTGCTCGGAGATCATCCTCATCGAGCGCCGCAAGCGCCTCGCGGGCGACGGAACGGATCTCCTTGCGTTCCTCATGAGTCGTGAGGCTCACACCTGCGTACAAGCACTGCTGCACCGCCTGGTCGCATCCGTTGCGGCTGAACACGAAGACGATGCCCGGCAGCAGTCCGGTCTCCTCGAGTGCTCGTGCGACGTCCGCATGCCGGATGCGGGGAGTTCGGCGCACCGGCGCGGACCCACGGCTTCGGTTGCGATGCGAACGGTAACGTGCGAAGGCCCGGTCATCTGCAGATTCTGCTCGGGCTCGAGCGTCGGTTCGTTCCGAGCGAGGTAGCCGCCGCGCCATGTCGCGGAGCTCAGGGTTGATCGTGCGACGCCCCCCTGACCCCCCGTGCGCGGCGCTCGAGTTGCCCCCGGCGTCAATGTAGAGCGGAAGCAGCGCCCGTCGGGTGAGCACATGCTGATACAGCGGCACCGGGCGGTGCTCGCTCAAAATGACGTCCGTGTCGCCGCGTACCGCGTGCATCCAATCGCCGAACTCCTCAGCGTTCGACACGGTAGCCGACAGGGATACAAGACTGACATCGGCAGGCAGGTGCAGAATGATCTCTTCCCACACCGCGCCGCGGTAACGGTCCGCCAGATAGTGCACTTCGTCGAGCACCACGAAGGCGAGATCATGCAACGCGGTGCTCTCCGCATAGATCATGTTGCGCAGCACCTCAGTTGTCATCACAACGATGGGGGCATCACCGCGAATGTTGACATCGCCAGTGAGCAGGCCGACTTCTTCGTCACCGTAGCTGGCACGGAGCTCGTGGTACTTCTGGTTGGAGAGCGCCTTGATCGGTGCGGTGTAGAAGATTCTCGCGTCCCGCTCACGACGCGCGAGGTACACCGCGAACTCGGCCACGGTTGTCTTGCCGGAACCGGTTGGTGCTGCGACGAGCACGCTTCTCCCGGCTTCCAGACGTTCGCATGCCGTGCGCTGGAACGGATCGAGTGTGAAACTCAGCTGGGATTCGAATGCGCTCAGCGCCGACTCGCCTCCACGCGTGGAAGAGGAAGGATTCATGCTGGCTCAGCGTCGTCCAGGTCATACGCGGCGAGTTCACGGCTGCGACGTTTGCCGACGATGCGGTCGTGCCACAGCGCGATGCCCGCCGCCAGGAAGTACAGCACCGCGATCGGCGCCGCGAGCAAGAACATGCTCATCAGGTCCGCGGCGGGTGTCGCAATACCTGCGAACACCATGATGCACAGAATTGCAATCCGCCATCCCTTGAGAATGGTGCGGCCCTGTATCACCCCGATGAAGTTGAGCAGCACGAGAAGCACCGGCATGATGAATCCCACGCCGATGGCCAGCAGCAGCTTGACGGAGAGGTCGAGATAACTGCGCGCGGTGAGTTGGAAGGCGTCTTCTTCGGGGGTGAAGATGGCCATCAGGCGAACAATGTTCGGCAGCACGCTCCAACCGGCGTAGATGCCGGCGAGGAAGAGCGGGATGGCCGCCCCGAGAAATCCGACTGCGTACCACTTTTCGCGCGGGGTGAGCCCGGGCACGATAAACGCCCAGATCTGATACAACCAAACGGGGCTCGCGATCAGCACGGCGATGAAGAACGAGATCTGCATTTTGGTGTCGAATCCGCTCGTCACGTCGGTGTGCTGAATGATTGCGGTGCGACCGCCGATTTGCAGGTCGAGGATCGGCGCACGTAGGAAGTCCCAGACCCAGTCGGAGAGAAACCAGCCAGCGACCATGCCAACAATGATCGCTATTGCGGAGATGAATAGGCGGTTCCGAAGCTCGACGAGGTGCGCGCCTAGGCTCATTCGGCCCTCGGGGTTGCGCCGCCCGGCTCTCTTCACTGCCACGCGGCAATTCTAGTGGCGCTCACTGCACGAAGTCCGGTCATGTGCCGTACGGTGCGAGCGAGCGCTCGATCCACTCCCGCACCGAACGTCGCACACTATCGGGCGAGAGCGCATCGATATGCGCAGGAGCCGCTTGTACCACACGGATAGCGACATCCGGGTGCATCAAGTCGATCTCTACCTCCGAGCGGCCATCCTGTTCCGAGATCAGTTTCGGCTCAAACTCCGCGATCAGATGCAGCAGACGCTTTGGAAGGGCAAACCGAGCTGGGAACAGCGATGGGCTTTCGGTCAGGAAGCTTGAGTTGCGCGGTCGGGTTTCGGTACTCACCGAGTCATGGAAGCTCTCCTGCAGCTCCACCGCGCGCGCCCGGTCGAGTAGGAATGTCCGATCCGCGCCCCGGTCGAAGCAATGGCCGCGCACATACCATTCCTCACCGGACTGCCACAGCTCGCGTGGTGCGATCGTGCGAACCGTCGTGCGCCCGCTTGCGTCCTGATAGGTGAACCGCACGCGCCGCTTGCTCTCGATCGCCTCCAGGAACAGCGCGAACTCCTGGGGTCGAGCGTCCGGAGTTACCGAGATGGGTCCGGCAGCGTCGCTCGATGGTTGTATCTGGGCGAGCTTGCTCATTGCGGAACCGATCGCGGCCTGGTGCTCGGCGGGAAGTATCGACTTGAGCGATTGCAGGCCGGCGATGAGCACTGAGACCTCGGTCGCCGAGAATCGGGGCGTGTCATCGATGGCCACAACGTGCGTCAGGGCGACCGTGTCGCTTCGTTCAAGCAGATCCCAATCAATGTCGAAAAGATCCTCGTGCTGGTAGGTTCGGGTTTCTCCAGGTATCCCGGCCACTCCCAGAAACCGGACCAACTTCCGAATCAATTTCGGGTCGGCATCGAATCGCGTTGACAGTTCCTCGACCGTGGTCGGCCCGTGCTCCCTGAGGTATGGGACCAGCGAGAGCAGCAGCATGACCCGGTCGGGTGTGGTCAGCGTCCTAGGCATCACTCCCCCTCGAGTCCGCTGCAGCACGGTGGAGTCGGTGCAAGCTGTCGGTGAGGATGCTCACAACACTCGACCGGAGCTCTTCGGGGGCTTCGACTACAACGTCATCGCCGAACCCTACGATCTCTTCCGCGAATGCGTGAAGGTCGAGGTACCCAAGCTCGAGAGATGTCTCGTGCTCCCGTTGATCTCTGGTGTCGGCTCGCGGCGACAAACGAGCCTCAGCGACCGATCCGCGACGAACGCGCAGGACTGCGCGCTGCGCATCGCGTAGGGCGAGAAGCTCATCGATCACTGCGGCAATGCCCTCGCTGAGGTGCTCATCGTAGGAGCGATCCGCAATCGTGACTGTCGAGGTGATGCGCGAGAGCAGAAACACTCGATAATCATGACGATCGAGATCGAAGGAGACGAGGTGCCAGCGGTTCTCCGCGCGGTGGAGATGGAGCGGCGCGACGTGTCGCAGGAGCGGCGAATCGCGGTCAGCAAGCTGATATTCGAACTTCACTGCGCGGCGTTCCAGGATCGCCCGCTGGAGCAGCTGGGCCACGGGATCGGGCAGGTCCAGCCTCGGGCGCATCCCGAGGTGCGTGACATCGGCCGCAGCGTCGAAGCTTGCAAGTTTCATCGAGGCCCAGCGTGAATCGGTGCCAAGGCTTCCCTCGCTCCATGCCAACGCGGCAAGCCTCAGCAGCATGACCTCTTTTGGATCGAACTCGAGATCGGCCGGGACCTGAAGCAGATGCTTCGCGATGCGGTACCGCACAAGCTGATTGTTGCCCGGCTCGGTCGGCGAATCGAGCGTCTCGAGAGGTACCCCGAGCCGACGCAGCTGTTCTTTGTCGCGCTCGAACTGGCGATCCAGGTGCGTACGAGCCTTGGCCCCGTGAGATCGATCCGCGTACCCGTAGACGGTCGAGAGCAGTTCTCCCTTTGTCAGGCCCTGCGGGCTCGCGACGAGAGCGAGCACCAAGCTGAACACGCGCTCCTCACCGGGAACCCGCTGCTGGGGAACTGAAGCTTCAGGCAATGGGCCTCACACTGCAGCGAGAATATCGACAACGCTGACGCGGGCCGTACCTTCGCCCGGCTCAATCACAATCACCTGCGATCCGACCGGGTAACCGGTGAGTTCGCTCCGAAAGCTGAAGCCAGAGTTTGCGACGTCGGCCTCGGTGCCGAGGTTGAGAGGACCTTGCTCCCAGGTGTTCTGCTGCTGCCGACCGTCCCAGTCAACGGTCAGCACGTTGCCGATGACCGAAGAATCAGACTCGACCTTCTCCCCCTCGCCGACGATGCGAGCGGCACTCTCCGTCGAGGTTGGGGCCGCTTGAGGCGGGAGCACGACCCCAGGTCGTCCCTCCGCATCGACCGCGATCGCCGGAAAGCCGCTCGGGAGGGCTTGGGATCTCCCCTCGGCCCTGGCAGATGCCGCCGAAGTGACCTGTGCGACGACGACCAGCGAACCGTCGATGCCCATCGCCGCGCTCTCCTGCTCGCTCAAAGCGATAGCAAGGGTATCGCCGGGGGCGGCACAGACGGTCGCGGCGACAATTGAGCTTGCCTCGGGCGTTGCTTGAAAGAGCGAATCCCCGGAGCTCGAACCGAACCCGGGAGAAACCTGCAGGATCTCACCGCTCGACGCATCGACGTACGCAAGGTTGGCGGCAACGATCGACCCGGGGACCACGACCTCATCCCGCACCGCGGCGCGCTCAACCACCGTCCGCTGCGGGGTCGTCGCGGAGGTTCCGGTGCGCAATTGCACCGAGAGGTTGTCCGCACTATCACCGGCTACGCTGACACTGTCACTCAGCGGCCCCGCTCCAAATGCTGGCTCACATGTCTCAGCGTTGGAAGCGTTCGCACAACCGGTGAGTGCAACCGTCGCGAGAACGGCAACGGCTGCGGTGACGGGAATAACTCGGCGCATGGGAACCTCTCGACGAATGCGACAACCACATCAGCTTAGCCGAGGGATCTCAACTCACGCCCTCGGCGCCCCGCTCATGAACGAAGCGCTGAGCCTCGCGCACTTTCTTGCGAAGCACTTTCTCGCTCTTCGACTGCTGACCTACAGCCGCTTCGGTCCATTCCGACCGTCCGTCGTCCAGCAGATCCGGTGTCCAGGCCGCGACGTCTTCTGCGGTGTACTCGCCCTTCGAAGCGCGTCGTTTGAGTTGAGGCAGTTCCGTATCGGGCGCGAGTCGTCTCGCGCTGATGAGGAACCCGGTGTGTGCGACCATGCGGTGATCGGGACGGACCGCCAAGCCCTCCACATGCCAGCCCCGCACCATGGTTTCACTGGCCTGCGGATGGGTGAACCGGCCAGAGCGGCGCAGCTCTTCCGCGACACGCGAGAGTTGGGTGACCGTCGCGACGTAACAGATGATCACGCCGCCGGGAGCGAGTACCTCGGCTGCTGCATCAACGCATTCCCATGGAGCCAGCATGTCAAGTACAACTCGGTCGATGCTCCCGGGCGCGCAATGCCTCGGGAGCTCCTGCTGCAGGTCGCCGACGGTCACCGACCAGTTGGGCGGAGTCGCGCCAGTGAACGCCCGTACATTCGCGGTGGCGATCTGGGCAAACTCTTCTCGACGCTCGAATGAGAGGAGTTCACCGGATTCGCCGACCGCACGGAGCAGGTGGAGCGACAACGCTCCCGATCCCACGCCCGCCTCAACTACACGTGCACCCGGGAAGACGTCTGCGAGTGAGACGATCTGTGTGGCATCCTTCGGATACACGATCGCCGCACCCCTCGGCATTGACATGACGAAGTCGCTGAGCAGCGGTCGCAGCGCCAGGTACTCCTCACCGTTACTGTTCGTCACCACCGATCCGTCCGGAAGTCCGACGAGGCTTGCGTGCTCCAGCATTCCTCGGTGACTGTGGAATTGTCCGCCCGGTACAAGCGTGATCGTGTTGAGTCGGCCCTTGGGACCCGTCAGTTGCACGCGATCGCCGTAGTCGAAGGGACCGCTGAAGCGGGGGCCGGCCGTTGGGGGGTTCGTCACGATCTAGTCTCCTCGTTCGCGGTTGCCGGAGCGAGCATTGGTGCTCGATGTGCCCGGTACATGGTTGCCAGATCGAGCGCATCCACACCAGCAAGCGACGGGAGGAGCCGGTCGACGGGAGCGTCACCCAGATCAAGCAGATTCGGCACACCGATGACGAAGGCTCCGGCGCTCGCTGCGGATCGCGCGCCGGTGGGAGAGTCCTCGATTGCAATGCAGCGACGCACATCGACTCCGAGAGCCGCCGCCCCCCGCTCGTAAGGGTCTGGATGGGGTTTTTCATGAGCAACATCATCGCCGCTGATGATGGCTTGGAACGTGCCGGTGGGCAGCAGGCCGACGATCTTCTCGGCGAGGGGTCGGAGCGACATGGTAACCAGGGCGCTCGGGATGCCTGCGGAGCGCAGTGATGCAAGGAGCGAAATGACTCCGGGACGCCAAGCGGGAACCTCGGCCGTAAGACCCGAGCCCACGTGATGTGTCCACTCATCGAGAATCTCTTGGGCCGTGAGCGGCACACCCAGGGACTGGAACCTGGCGGCGGCGGTTCGGAGTCCTGAGCCGATCAGGCTTTCCCGGAATTCGTCGGAGAGGTGGAGTCCGTAGCGAGCGAGCATCTGGACCTCGGCAGCGAGCCACAGCGGCTCAGTGTCGATGATGGTGCCATCGAGGTCCCACAGCACGGCCAAGGGCGCATCAGAAGTCATCGGGTCAATCCTAGTCGGGTTCTCTCGGGTTTCTCGCCTCGAGAATCAATGACAGTATCCTTGAAGGATGACCAACTCCATCGGCGGATCAGCATTCCAGCGCGTGATGATTGCGGCCTTCGAGGGGTGGAGCGACGCTGGGGCCGCGACGACAACGGTGCTGCAGCACCTCGGCGAACTCACTGGTGCCGAGATGCTGCATGCGATCGGCGCGGACGGCTTCGTCGACTATCAGGTGCATCGACCGAAGGTCAGTTTTGATGATCGCGGACGGCGCGTGTTGGACTGGCCGGAGACGCGCCTCTACGGCACTGTGCATCGCCCGGGGAGCGAAGCGAAGCCGGACCGCGAGACAGTACGGCGACTCGATGGTACGCCGGTCACGGAGATCTTCCTCCTGGCGGGCGTTGAGCCCGCGCGCGACTGGGCGGCCTTCGCGGACGAGGTCGTCGAACTGGCGGAAACATGGCAGATTGATACGGTCATTCTGCTCGGGTCGCTCTTCTCAGACTCCCCGCATTCACGCCCGATCGTCACCTCATTGAGTAGCGAGAACGCCGAGCTGAGGGCCCAGACCGGTGCGGGGCGGAGCAATTACGAGGGTCCCGCCGGCATCACGACCGTGCTCGATATCGCGTTTGCCGAGGCTGGGATCCCGTCAATCTCGCTGTGGGCGCAAGTCCCGCATTACGTGCACAGCGCTCCGTCACCCAAGGCGACGCTGGCCCTGCTGGATAAGCTCGAGGAGCTACTCGACGTCGTCATCCCGCGCGGCAACCTGCTATCGGAGGCGACGGAGTGGGAACTCAATATCGACCGCATCGCGGCGGCCGACGAAGACATGTCGAGCTATATTCGCACGCTCGAGGCCGCGCGCGATGCTGCCTCGGCCCCCGAAACGACCGGCGAGGCCATCGCTCACGAGTTCGAGAAGTACCTCAACATTGATCCAGACGAAGACGACGACCAACCGTCAGCCTGAACCGAGACTGCGGCTCAGATAACAATGCCGAGAAGCGCCCGTGCGGCGTCAGAAATGAGTGCAGGGTCGTCGACCCCGCGATCGAGCGCGGAGTCGAGAACGGCAAGCATCACCGGCGTGTCGAGGTCGTTCGCCAGCGCCTGGCGCAACTGTCGCAACACGTCCTCAGAGGCAACTGGATCCTGAGCTGGACTTCTCAGGCCTTGGCGCCAAGCGGCGAGCCTTCGGCTCGCGGTCTGCAGATCCTCGTCGAACCATTCCCATTCGGCACGATAGTGGTGAGCGAGCATGCCGAGACGTATCGCAGAAGCATCAGCGCCTGCCTCAAGCAGATTCGAGACGAGTACCAAATTCCCCCGCGACTTCGACATCTTGTGGCCCTGGTACGAGAGCAGCCCGACATGGCAGTACGCGTGCGCGAGCGGGGTGCCCGTCGCGGCGGTTGCGTGCGCTGCAGTGAACTCGTGATGCGGAAACACGAGGTCGGCCCCACCGCCCTGCACCGTGAACGTGTTTCCAAGTGCACGCGTCGCGATCACCGAGCACTCGATGTGCCAGCCCGGGCGTCCCGGTCCTACGACCGTGTCCCAGCTCGGTTCTCCCTCGCGTTGTGCCCGCCACAGTAGCGGATCAAGCGGGTCACGCTTCCCCGTCCGCTCGGGGTCCCCTCCGCGTTCCGCGCTCAATTGCAGCATGGTTGCGCGATCAATCGGCGCGACATCACCCAGCCGCCACTCGGTTTGATTCGTTGCGGCGAGGGTGTCAAAGTACAGGTCGTTTCCGGGCGCGTCCGCCGTGGGCACCTCGTACGCGAGGCCCACGGAACGCAACCGGTCGACCGCAGCGGCAATCTCATCGATGCACTCGGTCACTGCCACGTACGAGTCAGGCGGAATCATGCCGAGTTGGAACATGTCGCTGCGGAAAAGTGCGATCTGTGAGTCCGCGAGTGCACGCCAGTCGGCCCCGGTCGCGGTCGCTCGTTCAAGCAACGGGTCGTCGACGTCCGTGATGTTCTGGGCGTACTCGGTCTCGATCCCTGCATCCCTCCAGGCGCGCAGCATGAGGTCGAAGGCCAGGTACGTTGCGGCGTGCCCGAGATGCGTCGCGTCGTAGGGCGTGATGCCGCAGACGTAGAGCGTCGCCCGGTTGTGTTCGATCGCTGGATGCTCGAGTCTGCCGGTTGCCGTATTGAACAGTCGCGGTGCCTCGCCCTGACCGGGCAGAACGGGAAGCTCAGGCGCAGTCCAAGTCCTCACTACTGGGCACCTCCGACCGCGGCCGCGGGCACCGCGGCACCGTTCGCATCGAGCACCCCTGTCAGGAGCAGCGTGATGATGACGACGCCGAGCGCAACCCGGTACACGACGAACGGTAAGAAGCTGCCTCTTGAGATGTACTTCATGAAGATTCCAATAACGATGAGTGCAATCACGAACGCGACGACCGTGGCAAGAAATGTCAGCCCGAGCGGTGCTTCGCTCGGATCGTCGATCGCTCGAACGAGCTTGTAACCGCCCGAACCGAATACTGCCGGGATCGCGAGGAGGAACGAGTATCGCGCCGCCTGCTCTCGCGTATATCCCATGAGACGCCCCGCGGTAATCGTGCCGCCCGACCGCGACACCCCGGGGATCAGCGCCAGCGACTGCGCGGCTCCGTAGATGAGCGCGTGCCGCCAATTCATTTGCTTGAGCTCGAATCGTTGGGCTCCGACCCGGTCGGCCCATCCCAGGAGCAGACCGAACACGATGAGCGCGATCGCGACGAACCAGAGCGAGCGCAGGCTGGTATCGATGACGTCTTGGAACACGAGACCAAGCACGACGATTGGGATGCTGCCGAGAATGATCCACCATCCGAGCAGGGCATCGGGATCACGCCGAGGTACTCGCCCGACAAGCGCCTGGAACCACCGGCCGATGATGCGTACGATATCTCGCCAGAAGAACACCACGACCGCGGCCTCGGTGCCCAGCTGGGTGATCGCGGTGAAGGCGGCACCCGCGTCCCCAATTCCCAGGAGCTCGCTCGCGATCCGCAAGTGGGCGCTCGACGATACCGGGAGAAACTCGGTGAGCCCCTGAATGATGCCGAGCAAGACGGCCTCGAAGATGCCCATTGCCTGTTTCCTCCGTTAGTGGTTCACGCAGAATCGTTCGTGCCGCGATCTGACCCCGCACAAGACTAGCGCGCCCGGCGCGCAAACCTAGTATCGGCGCAGCAGGTCGACCAGCACGCGATGACCGAAATCCAGTGCTTCGAGCGGTACCCGCTCGTCAACTCCGTGGAACATTCCGGGAAAGTCCAGATCGGCCGGCAGTCTCAGGGGAACGAACCCGTACCCTGTGATGCCGAGCAGGCTGAGCGCCTTGTTATCGGTCCCACCGGAGAGGAGATACGGCAGGACGCGTGCCTCCGGGTCATGAGCTCGAAGGCTTGAAATCATCGCTTCGATCGCCTCGCCTGAGAATGGTACCTCGAGCCCGATGTCGCTGTGCACCACCTCGATCTCAATGTCAGGGCCGACGATTCGCTGGATCTCGGCCAGTATCCCGGACTGCTCGGAGGGCAGCGAACGCACATCGACAAGAGCCTCCGCCGTGTCGGGAATGACGTTGTGCTTGTAACCCGCGCTGAGCACCGTGGGATTGCTGGTATTGCGCAGACTCGCTTGGATGAAGCCACCCCCGGCGCCGGTACGAAGCACGAGCTGCTCTGCATCGACCTGGAGCGGATCCTCGCCATAGATCGATGCGATCGCTTCGACCAACTGCCTCGTGGTGTCGCACAGTATCAGAGGCCACTCGTGTCGCCCCAGTGCTGCGATCGCCTCAGCCAGTCTGGTCACGGCGTTCTCCTGCAGCACCCGAGATCCGTGCGCCGCGATGCCTCTCGCCCTCAGTTTGATCCAGTCAAGGGCCTTCTCCCCCGTCTGCAGCAGATACGCGCGTTCGCCGTTGACCTCAATCGAGTAGCCTCCGACCTCGCTGATGGCCGTCTTGGCACCGGCGAAGAGTTCAGGATGCTCGCGAACGAGATAGTGGGATCCGAACACGCCGCCGTTCTCTTCATCGGCAAAGAACGCGAGGATCACTTCGCGCCTCGGAAGCGACCCCTCCCGCAGCAATTCAGCCACCGAGGTGAGCATCATCGCGCACATGTCCTTCATGTCCACGGCACCCCGCCCCCAGAGCATGCCATCCTGAACGACCCCTGCAAATGGGTCGACGCTCCAGTTCGCAGGATCGGCCGGCACCACGTCGAGATGACCGTGCAGCACGAGCGCGGGAAGCGAGGAATCCGCTCCCGGGATTCGGGTGATGACGCTCGCGCGGCCCGGTGCCGACTCGATGACCTTGGGAGTCAGGCCCAACTCCCTCAGGTAGGCGGATACGTACTCCGCCGCGGGTGCCTCAGGGTTCGCGTCTCCGTTGCCGCGGTTCGTTGTGTCGAAGCGGATGAGGTCGCGTGCGAGGCGTGCGGTTTCTGTCAGGCTTCGGGTCATACTTCCACCGTATCGGCGAGGACCTCGAATCTCACGCGAACCTGCTGACCTTGTCTCGAAGCTGACCGAGGCAAGTCGCGTCGATGCTGGGCTTCTGGGCGCGACACGCCGGATTCGTGCCGCTCCGGAATCCGTGCTAGGTTATTCTCTGTTCGCCGGAACGGTCCGGCAGAGCAGTTCGCGCGGGTGGCGGAATTGGCAGACGCGCTAGCTTGAGGTGCTAGTGCCCGTATTAGGGCGTGGGGGTTCAAGTCCCCCCTCGCGCACGCGAACTGATGATAGCCCCCGACCTGATGTTCAACTACCAGGTCGGGGGCTATATCAATTGCGGCAGGTCGTTGCAGAGCGCGCCCGTCTACTAGAGATCGAGTTCACTCTGCGTCAGCGCGTTCAGCCTCGACATGCAGCGCAGGTATTTCTTGCGATACCCGCCCTCGAGCATTCCACCCCCGAAGATCGAGGTGAGTGGGAGTCCGGTAGCGCGGATCGGTATCTGCGCGTCATAGACCCGATCGATGAACGCGACGAATCGCAGCGCCGAGGATTGATCCGTTAACTCGTGCGCGTCTCGCAATCCGATCACTCGAACGCCCTCGAGAAGACCGGTGTAGCTCGATGGATGCACGGTCGCCAGATGGGAGATCAGGTCATCAAAGTCGTCGTCGGTGGTACGCTCCCCCGCAGCCACTGCGTCGGCCAGTGCGAAGCGGTACTCGTCATCGGAGAGGCTCACCGCATCACCGTGGAGGTCTCGTTGTCGATAATCGACACCATCGATCCTGATGGTTTCGAAACGGACAGCCATCGCCTGAATCTCACGCATGAAGTCAGCTGCCGCGAAGCGACCCTCGCCCAGTGCATTCGGCGGAGTGTTTGACGTTGCCACGATCTTCGACCCGGTGGCGGTCAGGTCCCCAATCATTCGAGTCATGAGCATCGTGTCGCCGGGGTCGTCGAGCTCAAACTCATCGATACAAATGAGTCGGGCCCCCTGCAACACACCGACAGCACCGTTGTACCCGAGCGCACCAACGAGCGCGGTGTACTCGATGAACGTACCGAAATATTTACGGCCCGCGGTCGCATGCCAGGCCGCGGCAAGCAGATGCGTCTTCCCGACGCCGAAACCGCCGTCCAGATACACACCGGGTCTGGTGATTGCCGGGTCTGAGGCAGCTTCCTGCTGTTTCTTGCGACCGAAACCGAAGAACCCACCGCGAGAGATCGGCGCCTCGGGCTGGACAAAGCTCCGCAGCAGGTCACGAGCCTCGGATTGCGACGGATACGCCTTGTCTGGGCGGTAAGAGTCGAAGCTCGCGTGATCGAATTGTCGTGGCGGCACGAGCGTTGCAACGAGCTCCGCGCCAGAAATCTTCGGGTGACGATCGACTAAACGTGCAGCAGAATGCTGATCTGTGAGAGACATCAGAGCAATCTTAGCGGGCCAGCGTCAGACGGCCGTCCAGCGCGTGCTGCTCGACGAAGCGTAGAAAACTCGCGGTCTCGGCTTCCCACCTATGCGCATCCACGTTCCAGAGCTTCACGTGCTCTCCCGAGGCGACTCTGAACCGGACAAGCCTGGATCTCATCTGCGCAAGTGCGATCGCCCCGTCCCATGGGACAAATGTGTCGTCGGGGCTTGCATGAATCAGCGTGGGTACACGGATCATTCGACCTAACGTTCGCGGCGTGAGGGACCCGAGATCCGTGTGACGAGCATTCTCCACGCCACCGGCGACGAGACCGCATCTCAGCAGGACCATCGCCAGCCTCGCGACCGCTCGAGGGAGTCGGGCCAGACGAGCCTGCTGCATCAGGATTCCGCGCCAATCGAGCGCCGGCGAATCGAGCACCATACTCGTGACCTTCGAGGAGTTCATGCCGAGTCCGGCGGCAAGGATCACGGCAGTCGCCCCCATCGACCAACCGAAGAGGCTGACCTCCTCCGCTCCCTGTGCGATCGCCCAACCGATTGCGGCATCCACATCCCGCCACTCCGAAAGACCGAGCCCGTATCGGGAACGGTGCCCTTGCGGTGCCCCGGGATCGTTCCGATACGCGATGACCAAACTCCGATACCCGAGCTCCGCACTCACCTGCACCCCCCGGAGTGTCTCCTCGGGTAATGCACCGCGGCCGTGCACGTGCACCGCCCACTTGCCCGATGCCGGCACGGACGGTTCGAAAAGCCAGGCCCACGAAACACCCCCGGGCAGCGGTAGTGACACCCGCCGCACCGCAAGTCCGAGGTCGCGAGGATCCGAGTACCACCAACCGGTCACCCGACCCCGCGTTCCAACGCGCAACTCACCCCGATCGATCGAGACGAGCTCGCGTGCAACCCGACGTGCAGCGCCCCGACCTACCGAGTCCACGACTTCGCCGAGGCGCGCGTGACCGGCGAGGTGTTGCTCCTCACGTGAACGCACATCGAAAATAAACGAATACCGGCCGGGAAGTTCGGTGTCAGGACCGTTCAACCACACCACTTGACGACCGTGAGCTCCGCTTTCAATCCCGGTCACCACCACCCTCTGATCGGGCAACGCCGGAGTCAGCACCCGTCGGGCGAAATGGACGGCGGTCGAGCAACCGAGTGCTGCCATGAGTGTCGATGCCACGACTGAGGCGGTGCTCCACGCAGTGGCGCGCGTCGATGCGCCTGCGCGTCTTCCCCGTTTGGTGTGCACCGTACCATTCCCCTGTTCCGCGGCGTGGCAACCGACCAAGCCGATATGCAAACTCTAGTCTCAGCCATGTGAATGCAGCTGCGCGACGCGACGAATCGGTGTTCGAGGACGCCGTGACGCGGCTGAAGTCGGCCACGTTCCGGCGAGAATTGCAGGTGCGCGAGATCCCGGCACCCGAACGCATCGCCCCTCGCTCCTATGCACTCGCCGCTGGGGTGATACGAGGATCGACTCATCCGACTGATACCAGTGATTCGCCCTACGGCGCTGGGCGCCTCGTCCTGATGCACGATCCTGGTTCAGCCGATGAGTGGGGCGCGGATTTTCGCATCGTGTGTTTCGCCCAGGCTCCGCTCGAAATGGAGATCGGCATCGACCCGTTCATCGCCGACGTGACCTGGTCCTGGCTGATGGATGCACTTGATGCACGCGGGGCGCGACATACCTACGCGTCCGGTACCGCGACCAAGACGCTCTCGACCGGTTTCGGCACGCTCGAATCGCAAGGCGATGCGGCACAAATCGAGGTTCGCGCCTCCTGGACTCCGCTCGGAGACGATTTCGCCGCGCACGCTGAGGCATGGCGCGAGCTCCTGTGCCTGCTTGCTGGGCTTCCGCACGAAGAAGGAGTCGCTTCTCTCGATTCTCAGCGTGCGCGTCGTGCTGGATCGGGAGCATAGCGCTTGGTAGAACAGCACGAGCTTGACACTGACTGGACGCTGGTCACCAGCGATGCCGCGTTGGTCGACGCTGCCGATCGCCTCGGAAGCGGTGTCGGACCGATCGGCGTCGACGCGGAACGCGCCTCGGGGTTTCGGTACGGGTCCGAGGCGTATCTGGTGCAGATGCACCGCCGTGATGCTGGCACGTTCCTGTTCGATCCAACGAAGCTGTCCACCTTCGCGCCATTGCAGCAGGCGGTGCGTCATGAGGAGTGGATCTTCCACGCCGCCAGCCAGGACCTTCCGTGTTTGGCGCAGCTCGACCTCGTGCCAACCCAGATCTTCGACACGGAGCTAGCTGCCCGACTCCTCGGATTCGAGCGGGTGGGACTTGGCAGCATCGTCGAGCAGTTGCTGGGCATCCGTTTGCATAAAGCCCATTCGGCTGCGGACTGGTCGATCAGGCCGTTGCCGCAGCCCTGGCTTGAGTATGCGGCGCTCGATGTTGCCCTGCTCCCGAGCTTGCGCGACGCTGTGGCGTTAGAACTCCAGACGCAGCAGAAGTCCGAGTTCGCACGACAGGAGTTCGATGCGGTGCGCACTCGGCCGGCCAAGTCGCCCGTTCCGGAGCCTTGGCGCAAACTGGCTGGAGGGAACCGTTTGCGGACTCCGCGTGAACTGGCGCTCGCGCGTGAGCTCTGGCGCGCTCGCGACGCTCTCGCTCGCGAGAGGGACGTGGCACCGGGACGTCTTCTTCCAGATTCATCGCTGATCGTGGCCGCCTCGATGAATCCACGTTCGCGTTCCCAATTAGCTTCGAACAAGGAATTCCGGGGACGAGCCAGTCGCTCGGAACTTGACCGATGGTGGCAGGCGATTGTTCGAGGTAAGACGGCCGACCCGCCGGGACCGAAGGCCCGTGACGCCGATTCGTTACCGCATCACCGGAGTTGGCCGCAACGCTATCCAGACGCAGCGGCTCGCTTGAGCGCCGCGCGAGAGGCAGTCGCCGCCGAGGCCGAGCGGCAGCGCATGCCGACGGAGAATCTCCTCCCTCCCGACGTACTACGCCGTCTCGTGTGGGACCCACCGCATCCGCCTACCGCCCGTGCCGTGGATGACCGACTGGCGGCCCTCGGTGCCAGGCCATGGCAGCGTGTCATCGTCGCACCGATACTGAGCGAGGTTTTTGTAGGTTGCGCATAAGTGTTGGCGGCGGAGTGACAGTTCCGCAGTGCGTATGCTGACTGCCGATGCCGCCGGTATCGGCACGTTTCTATGATGATAGGTACAGCTTTCACACTCGACAGGCACGGAGGCCACACATGAGGGAAGTCGTCTTTGTCGACGGGGTTCGGACCCCGTTCGGACGCGCAGGTGAAAAGGGAATGTACTGGGGCACTCGAGCCGATGACCTCGCCGTCAAGGCGCTGCAAGGGCTTCTCGAGCGGAATCCGTCGCTCCCGCTCGACCGTGTCGACGACGTCGGCATCGCCGCGACGACGCAGCAGGGAGATCAGGGGCTCACCCTTGGACGTTCGGTTGCGATCCTCGCCGGTCTGCCGCTTTCGGTCCCCGGGTACGCGCTCGACCGGATGTGCGCGGGCGCGATGACGACAACCGCAATGATGGGCGGAGCTATCGGGTCGGGCCAGTACGATCTCGCGATCGCGGGTGGCGTGGAGCACATGGGACGTCACCCCATTGGCATCGGTGCTGACCCGAATCCCCGATTCGTGTCAGAGCGTATCGTCAGCCCGGACGCCCTCAACATGGGAATCACCGCTGAGCGGCTGCATGACCGTTTCCCAGAGCTCACGAAGGAGCGCGCGGACCGGTACGCGATGCACAGTCAACAGAAGGCCCAGGCCGCATACGAACGAGGGGATTTTCAGCAGGACCTCATCCCGGTTGCGGTCCGCAGTCAGGAAGGTTGGGGGCTCGCAACCGAAGACGAAGGTCGGCGTCCCGAGACGTCCATGGAGGGCCTGGCCGGTCTCCGCACGCCGTTCCGTCCGCACGGTCGAGTCACGGCGGGCAATTCATCCCCGCTCACAGATGGCGCGACCATGTCGCTGCTTGCCGGAGGTGACACGGCGAAGGAGCTCGGGCTTACGGCGAAGATGCGCCTCGTGGGGTTCGCCTTCGCAGGTGTTGAGCCCGAAGTGATGGGGCTCGGCCCGGTACCGTCAACTCAGAAGGTGCTTCGACGCACCGGGCTTTCGATCTCGGACATCGGCCTGTTCGAGCTGAACGAAGCCTTCGGCGTGCAGGTGCTCTCCTTCCTCGATGCGTTCGAGATCGACGACGAGGATCCTCGGGTGAACCCGTGGGGCGGAGCGATCGCACTCGGGCATCCGTTGGCGGCAAGCGGTGTGCGCCTCATGATTCAACTCGCACGCCAGTTTGAGCAGCGTCCGGACGTGCGCTACGGCCTCACCGCAATGTGTGTCGGCCTCGGACAGGGCGGGAGCATGATCTGGGAGAACCCACACTTCGACGGCAGGAAGGGCAAGTAGACGAAATGACCGATTACAGCAAGATCGACTTCTCACCGCTCATTTCCGCCGCCGAAGGTGAGGTGGTAACTCACTCCTTCGTCCGGGACGTTGCACTGCCCTCTGGCGGGACAATGGCCCTCGTCACGCTCGATAATGGTGCCGACCACACCAGGCCCAACACGCTCGGTCCGCTGACGCTCCAGGAGCTCAATGGCGTGCTCGACGAGTTGACGGAGCGCGCACGGCGGTCTGAGATCTCCGCGGTCGGGATTACCGGGAAGCCGTTCATTTTCGCCGCAGGGGCGGATCTGTCGAAAGTCTCGACGCTCGCAAATCGTCAGAACGCGAAGCTCATGGTGCAGTACGGGCACTATGTGCTCGTCAAGTTCCGTAGCCTCGGAGTGCCGTCGTTCGCGTTCGTCAACGGCCTCGCGCTCGGCGGTGCAGTCGAGATAGCCCTGAACTGCGACTATCGCACGGTGGACTCGTCCGCAGCCGCGGTCGCGTTCCCCGAGGTGTTCCTCGGCATCATTCCCGGTTGGGGCGGGGCCACCCTGCTGCCGAACCTCATCGGAATCGAGAAGTCCATCGATATCATCGTGTCGAACCCGCTGAAGAACAACCGAACACTCACCGCCGCGCAGGCGTACGAGGCCGGCATCTTCGACGCAATGTTCGGGCCCATCTCGTTTCTCGAACAGTCGATTCGCTGGGCCGATCAGGTGCTTACGGGCGCTGAGAAGGTCGAACGACCGAACGTTCCGGGCAAGATGGAACGACTGACGAAGTGGCCGATCGCCATCAAGATCGCTCGTGACACGCTCAAGGGCAAGATCGGCACCGCCGCGAAGTCACCTTACGCGGCGCTCGACCTCTTGAACGCCGCGAAGGACGGCGATATCGAGCGCGGGTTCGAACGTGAAGATGACGTGATGACCGACCTCATTGCGGGCGATCAGTTTCACGCGTCGATCTATGCCTTCGATTTGGTGCAGAAACGCGCCAAGCGACCCGCTGGTGCCCCCGACAAGAAGCTGGCACAGAAGGTGCAGAAGGTCGGCATCATCGGTGCCGGGCTTATGGCGAGCCAGTTCGCGCTCCTGTTCGCGCGCAAGCTTCGCGTGCCAGTGCTGATCACCGACATCGACCAGGCCCGCGTGGACAAGGGACTCGCATACATTCACGGCGAGATCGACAAGATGCTGGCCAAGGGCCGACTCTCGAGCGACGACGCCAACCAGGTGAAGGCGCTCGTCAGCGGCACAACCGATAAGTCACAGTACGCGGACTGCGACTGGGTGATCGAAGCCGTCTTCGAAGAGGTCGGGGTCAAGCAGCAGGTCTTCGCTGAGATCGAGCCGATCATCTCTGAGACTGCGATTATCGCGACCAACACTTCTTCGCTTTCGGTGGAAGAGATCGGCGAGAAGCTTGCGCACCCCGAACGTCTCGTGGGATTCCACTTCTTCAACCCGGTCGCGGCAATGCCGCTCATCGAGGTCGTCAAGGTTCCCACGACGAGCGATGCGACGCTCGCGACAGCAATGGATGTGGCGAAGAAGCTGGGCAAAACGGCCGTCATCACGACCAACCGCCCTGGTTTCGTCGTGAATCGTCTGCTCGCAAAGGTGTTCGGTGAGGCGGCCAGAGCCCTTGATTCTGGCACCCCGGTGTCGGCGGTCGAGCGCGCCTACTCCCCCATCGGCCTGCCGATGGGCCCCTTCGAACTCATCGATCTCGTTGGATGGAAGGTCGCCGCTCACGTGCAGGACACGATGTTCGCGGCATTCCCCGAGCGTTTCTACGCGTCGGAGAACCTGCATCGGGCTGCCGAGCTCGATTCCGTCGTCGAGAAGAACAAGGCCGGGAAGGTCGAGGATCTCACGAGAGAAGCGAAGAAGGTCATGCAGGTCGGCAATAAGCCGGTCGAAGAGGCCGAGATCCTGCGCCGCGTGCAGGACGGACTCGCAAACGAAATTCACCTCATGCTCGAAGAGGGCGTTGTCGCGGCCGCTGAAGACATCGACCTGTGCATGATCCTCGGCGCGGGCTGGCCGTTCCAAACGGGTGGCGCGACGCCGTACCTCGATCGGATCGGCGCAAGCGAGCGCGTGTTCGGCAGCAAGTTCCACGACCCGGCGATCGCCGGTCCTGACAGTTGATCTGACAGCCTGCCACGTCTCGGCCCAGTCTGAGTTGCTCACGCACGCCCAGACTGGGCCGTTGCGTGTGCGGCAGTCGCTGGGCGTGAGCTGGCTTGCGCGCCGACGGGCTCGGTCACTACTCGACTGGTGTTAAGTTGCTTGCTCCATTAAGAATTCTGCGACGAATTGCCCGAGCCCAATAACCGTCACGTCGCCGTCTCGATAGGCTTCCTCACCGGTATCCGGGTGCACCAGAAAAGTAGCGGGCCCTCCCAAGTCCGCCCTTGCGCGACGCAGCGATGCAGAAACCTCGGGTGCCGTCGATCGCTTCACTTCTATGGCAAACGCCGGCTTGCCGCTGCGCTCGAGCACCAGATCGACCTCATCGCCTTTGGCGGTACGGTAGTGATGGGGACGGTAGCGCGATCCTGCCGCCGAGATCAGTGTCTCCACGACAAAGCTTTCATAGCTATGTCCCGCAACCGGATGGCTCAGTACATCATCGACCGTTTCAAGCCCGAGCAAGGCATGCAGCAGGCCCGTGTCACGCACGAACATCCTGGGGGCTTTTGTCACACGCTTGCCGACGTTCGTGTGCCACGAAGGCAAACGACGCAGTAGATACAGGTCAGTGAGCAGGTCGAGGTATCGATCGACCGTCTGGCCGTTGATGGCGAGCGCTTGTCCGAGTGATGAAGCATTGAGCAACCCGCCCGAGTTGTGCGCGATCATCGTCCACAGCCGCCTCAGTGTTTCCGTTGGAAGTCGTGGTGCAAACAAGGGCACGTCTCGTTCGAGATAGGAGCGGATCAGATCTTCACGCCACACGAGTGAGGACGCATCCGAAGTCGCGAGCAAACTGTCGGGATAGCCACCCCGTAACCAAAGGTCATCAGCGGAAATACCTGCAGCTTCCGCTTCGTCGATGCGGATGCCACTGAGGTCGAGATGTGCCACTCTGCCGGCAAGACTCTCTGTCAATCCTGCAAGTTCGAGCGAAGCAGATCCGAGCAGCAAGAACTGACCATTCCTGAAGCCCGCGCGACGATTATCATCGATCACCCCGCGCAGCACCTCGAACAGGTCAGGATCGCGCTGCGCCTCATCGATGACAACGAGACGTGGCGACTGTGCCCGTAGATACGCACCAGGGTCGCCCAGCCTGCGGCGGTGCGCGGGATTTTCAAGGTCAAGGTAGACCGCACCTCTCGGCCACGCAGCCACGATGTGCTGGGCCAGCGTCGTTTTCCCTACCTGTCGCGGCCCCAGCAGCAGCACGGCCGAACTCTCAGCGAGTCGCTCGGAAAGAGCACCTTCGAGATGGCGACGAATCAGCATGGTGCAATTTTACCAACAGAATTGAAATTTGCACGCTACTAGGATCTGAGCCAGTATCACGCATCCTGTGCGAAGCAAAGCGCCCCGGCCCAGACGAATCCGGGCCGGGGCGCTGAGCGACGTTACGCGAACTCGGGCTTAAGCCTCAACGAGCGAGCGAAGCACGTACTGCAGAATGCCGCCATTGCGGTAGTAGTCTGCCTCACCTGGAGTGTCGATGCGAACGACCGCGTCGAACTCGACGACTCCGCCATCGGCCTTCGTGGCGACCACCTTGAGGGTCTTCGGCGTGACGCCCTCATTGAGCTGCGTCACCCCGATGATGTCGAACGTCTCGGTGCCGTCGAGTCCGAGGTCGTCAGCCGACTTCCCTGCCGGGAACTGCAGCGGAAGCACGCCCATGCCGATGAGATTGGACCGGTGGATGCGCTCGAAACTCTCGGCGATCACTGCCTTCACGCCAAGCAGTCTCGTGCCCTTTGCCGCCCAGTCACGAGACGAGCCCGAACCGTACTCCTTACCACCGAGAACGACCAGCGGGATGCCCGCGGCGAGATAGTTCTGAGCGGCATCATAGACGTAAGCCTGAGGCCCGCCTTCCTGAGTGAAGTCGCGCGTGAACCCGCCTTCAACGTTGTCGAGCAGCTGGTTACGAATGCGAATATTCGCGAAGGTGCCGCGGATCATGACCTCGTGGTTACCGCGGCGCGATCCGTAGGTGTTGAAGTCCTTCGGTGCGATGCCGTTCGCAACCAGGTACTGGCCCGCGGGGGTTTCCGCCTTGAACGAGCCAGCGGGGCTGATGTGATCGGTGGTGACCGAGTCACCGAGTTTCAGGAGCACGCGCGCACCTTTCACGTCCGTGACAGGATCCGGGGTGAGCGGCATACCGTCGAAGTAGGGTGCTTTCCGCACATAGGTCGACTTCTCGTCCCAAGCAAAAATGTTTCCAGAAGGAGTCGGGAGCGAGTTCCAGTGCTGATCGCCGTCGAACACCGTCGCGTACTTGGCGTTGAACATGTCGCTATCGATGGATTCGTCAGCGATCTTCTGCACCTCGACCGGGTCCGGCCAGATGTCGCGCAGGAACACATCGTTACCCGCGGAATCCTGGCCAAGGGGCTCGTTCTCGAAATCGAAATCCATGGTGCCAGCAAGTGAGTAGGCAACGACGAGCGGAGGGCTCGCTAGGTAGTTCATCTTGATATCCGGGTTGATCCGTCCCTCAAAGTTACGGTTGCCCGACAGAACCGCGGTCACCGCGAGGTCGTTGTCGTTCACCGCCTTCGAGATCTCGTCGTTCAACGGACCGGAATTGCCGATGCACGTCATGCAGCCATAACCCACGAGGTAGAAACCGAGCGCCTCAAGGTCTGAACGCAATCCGGACTTCTCGTAGTAGTCGGTCACGACCTTTGATCCCGGAGCCAGCGTAGTCTTCACCCACGGCTTCGCCTTGAGTCCCTTCGCGACCGCATTGCGGGCAAGCACGCCAGCAGCGAGCATCACCGAGGGGTTGGAGGTGTTCGTGCACGAGGTGATCGAGGCGAGTGTAACGGCACCGTGGTCGAGCTCGAACTCCTGCCCCCGGTCGTCCTTCACCTTTGCAGGGTTCGACGCCTGAGCATAGTTCATCAGGTCTGTCTCGAACTGGCTCTTCGATCGCGACAGTTCGATGCGGTCCTGGGGTCGCTTCGGACCGGCAATCGAGGCGACGACAGTGCCAAGATCCAGCTCAAGGTACTCGCTGAACTCGGGTTCATGCGAAGGATCGTGCCACATACCCTGCGCCTGCGTGTACGCCTTGACCAACTCGATCTGCTCCTCGCTTCGACCGGTGAGGCGCATGTAGTCGAGCGTGACATCATCGACCGGGAAGATCGCCGCGGTGGAACCGAACTCGGGGCTCATGTTGCCGATGGTCGCGCGATTCGCGAGCGGCACCGATCCCACACCTTCGCCGTAGAACTCGACGAACTTTCCGACGACGCCGTGCTTACGCAGCATCTGGGTGATCGTCAGCACAACGTCGGTCGCCGTGACGCCCGCGGGAATCTGCCCGGAGAGCTTGAACCCGACGACCCGCGGGATGAGCATCGAGATCGGCTGACCGAGCATCGCGGCCTCAGCCTCGATGCCGCCGACTCCCCAGCCCAGCACCCCGAGACCGTTCTCCATGGTGGTATGCGAGTCGGTTCCCACGCACGTGTCCGGGTACGCGTACAGCTGTCCGTCGATCTCGCGGGTGAACGTGACCCGAGCGAGGTACTCGATGTTCACCTGGTGCACAATTCCGGTGCCGGGCGGGACCACCTTAAACTCATCGAATGCGCCCTGGCCCCAGCGCAAGAACTGGTAGCGCTCCCCGTTCCGCTGGTACTCGATCTCGACGTTCTTCGCGAACGCATCCTTCGAACCGTATACGTCACTGATCACCGAGTGATCAATCACGAGTTCGGCAGGTGCGAGCGGGTTGATCTTGTTCGGGTCGCCCCCGAGATCCACGACTGCTTCACGCATGGTTGCGAGGTCAACAACACACGGCACACCGGTGAAGTCCTGCATGATCACGCGCGCCGGTGTGAACTGGATCTCGGTATCGGGCTCGGCGTTCGGATCCCAGCCTCCGAGCGCTTCGATGTGCTGCTTCGTCACGTTCGCGCCGTCCTCGGTGCGAAGCAAGTTCTCGAGTAGGACCTTCAGGCTGTAGGGAAGACGCTTCGACCCTTCCACCTTGTTGATGTCGAACACCTGATAGGTCTTACCGCCCACTTCCAGGGCGGTCTTCGCGCCGAAACTATTGACCGATGCCATGACAGCTCCATTCGAATTTATCTCGATATCGAGACAATTCTACACGCGGAAACGTGAACAGGCGGCGAAGCCCCCTGCCGATAAGCGCCGCCCTCGGCGTGTCATTCGTCAGATGTTTGGGGATCCTCGCCCGCATCCCCCGTGCGGTCACGACCGCTGCCCCCTGACGCAACTGCGTCTACCACAGCGCTCACACGCGACAGGACCAACCAAGTGAAGAGGATCGCCAGTGCAAACAGCGGTACCCCCATCACGAGTCGGGCGATACCGAGCGCCTCGGTCGAACCCGAGAAGAACAGTGGCAGTTGCACGGCAAGGCGTAACGCGAAGATCGCGATCCACACCAGCGTCGTCAGCCGAACCGCCCGCCGCAGGCTCGGTTCCGCCCTCCATGCGGTCAATGACCCGCGAAGAAACCCGAGCGCCAACCCGATCAGCGGCCATCCGATCAGAAGAGACACCGCATGGGCGAGGATCCATGCCGCGTTGATGTAGAACCCCGGCACGAAGTAACTGCTCCCCTCCCCGGAGAACAATACGGCCGCCGCGCACACTACGACGCCAACGACTCCCGAGAACGCAGCTGACAACGGCTCCTTCCGCACCAACCGCCAGAGGATTGCCGCAGCGGCGAGCACAAGCGGCGCGATAACCGAGAGCCGCGCCTGTTGCGTCACGACGAAGCAGATCAGGTAGACGGTCGCGGGAAGAAGCGACTCCGCAACACCGCGCCATCCGCCGATCGCGTCCAACACTCCCCGCGCGCTCGCGCCCTGACCGGACAGCCCTGCCTCGATCACGGAACCGAGTCCGCCACTTGCGACTCGCGAACGAGCGTCGGCAATCCGTTCCTCGTCGGACTCCGCGTCCCCGCTGGCCGGACGTCCGTCGTCGATCATCACGCCTGGCTCGGTCCGCCCTGCGGGTTCTGACCGACACCGGCCGGCACCTGCATTGGCAGAAGCTCGCTCGGAGGCATCGGCTGTTCGCCGCGAACCACGACGATGTCCCGGAATAGCTCATTGATCCGCTCGCGCGCAGTCACATCACTGGCGGCAGCCCCCATCACCACGCCTCGCAGCATCCACCTCGGGCCATCAACGGCGATGAAGCGAACCGTGCGTTCGCCTCCACCCTGATCGGCCGGGACAGGGGTCTGTGCGACAAGCTCCGGACCGAACGCGCCAAACTCCTCCGCGACCCGAGCGCCTTGCCCGCGCAGCTGCTCGGCGATCTCTCCTCGGACCCGGTGCCACAGACCTGTCGTCTTCGGCGCGGAGAACGCCTGCACCTGCAGCACCGACTTTGCATAATCGAGCGTCACCGCGACCACTCGCTTCGCCCGCTCGTCGACCTCCAGGCGCAGTTGCAAGCCCTCCCTCGGGGCGATCTTGATTCCGCCGAAATCCACATACGGGCGGATCGTGGGAACCTCCGAGAGATCAAATGGGCCCGCCTCGGCGCGATCGGCAGGCGCGGACTTTGACGTGTCGACCTCGGGGCCAGCTTCCGCGGCCGCGAGCTCCACCTCATCCGACGAAGTATTCTGCTCTTCGCTCATGACTGCTGCATCCTCCGATAGCGGCGCGGGCTGGGGCGCCGAGTATGTATCAATGAATTTTACGCGCGATCTCGCACGCCGGTGGAACCGAATCCGTCGGCACCGCGCTCGCTCTCAGGGAGCTCGGTCGCGACCCGAAACGCTGCTCGGGTCACCGGCGTGATGATCAGTTGCGCGATTCGATCCCCCTGAGCGATCTCGAATGGTTCCCGAGGATCGAGATTGATCAGCGGCACCTTGATCTCTCCCCGATAGCCGGCGTCGATGGTGCCAGGCGAGTTCACGATCGAGATGCCGTGCTTCACCGCGAGCCCGCTGCGCGGCACGACAAACGCCGCGTAACCTTCAGGCAACGCGATACGAATACCAGTGCCGACGAGAGCTCGCTGACCGGGTTCGAGGATCAGGGCCTCACTACTCCGCAGATCGGCACCTGCATCGCCGGGTCGCGCGTACTCGGGCAGTTGTTCCGGTGCACCGGATATCGGAAGCTCGATGACATCGCTCACCGTGCAAGGCTATCGGAAACGACACAGGCGTGCCATTGGCCCAGACGGCCTCCCAGGCCGGAACGGGATAATGGTCCCCATGAGCAACTCGCACGCAGTCACCTATCGAGAAAAGTTGTGGCCATCGCCCATGCTGCTGATCGCACTGCTGCTGCTTATACCGGCAGGACTGCTTGCGGTATATCCGGTCAATGCCTCGATAGCCCCGTACATCGCCGTGGCCCTGTACGTGGTAATCGCTGGCTCGCTCGCACTCGCCGCGCCAACGATCGCCGTGAGGGACGGCGTCCTCCAGGCAGGAAACGCGCGGATCCCCGTGTCCCAGATCGGTACGACGGAACTCCTCGATGCCGATGGACTCCGGCAAATCCTGGGCCCGGGGGCGGATGCCCGTGCTTACCTCGTCGTGCGCGGCTACATCCATCGCGGAGTCCGGATTGAAATCGCCGATCCGTCGGACCCGACCCCGTACTGGGTACTGACGTCCCGGAGACCGCAGCAGTTGCTCCAGGCCCTCAGCGGGGCTCGTGCAGCGTAACGCCCGTCACCGCTGAATGTCGTAAGAAGCGATGCTTCTTACGCTGAACATTCCTCACGCAGTGGCGTGAGCGCAGAATGTCGTAAGAAGCGATGCTTCTTACGCTGAACATTCTGCGCACACCGGACCGAGCTTGGACTCGTGGTCCAGCTGCGAGCGATGACGCACCAAGAAGCAATTGACGCAGGTGAACTCATCATCCTGTTGCGGGAGCACCACAACATCAAGCTCAACATCGGAAAGATCAGCACCCGCAAGCTCGAAGCCGGGGTTGTCCGCATCCTCGGAATCAATGGACGACGCGCCCTTCGCGGGCACCCGCTCCTTCAGAGCCTCGATCGACTCGGACTCGTCTTCGGACTTCCGGGGGGCGTCGTAATCGGTAGCCATTCTCTCCTGCGCTCTTTCGAATTGAACTCACAAACCGCGGCCATAGTTTGCCCCACGAACACCCGTCGGCGCAAACCCATTTGCCGTGAGTTTGCTGTGCGCGTAACAAGCACGCCAGGCCCGACTACGCTGCGTCAACACATTTTTCCCAACCGCCGCGCGCGGTGTGGCGCATCTGCGTAGTAACGTGGCACGCTTAATGGAAGTCTGGGAAGGAACGGCTATGAACGAGGTTCGCGTAGTTCGACGCGAGGATCAATCGCTAATCGTCGCCACTGAAACCGGTGAGGAGTTCCGCCTCGTCGTCGACGCCTCACTACTGTCCGATCTACGACATCTTGCCCGTGCCGCTACCGCCGGGGCACGGATCAACCCTCGAGAGATTCAGTCGCTGGTTCGCGCGGGCAAGTCGACCGAGGAGATCATTAGGCTCACGGGCGCCGACGAGAGCGATATTGAGCGCTACGCAGAGCCCGTGCTTGCCGAGCGGCGTTTCATCTTAAGTAGCGCGCAGGCTGTTGCGGTACGCACCAGCCCGAGCGAAGAATCTGAAGAGCAGTTCGGGACGGTCATCGCGGAACGCCTGATCGGAGTGAGCGCTACCGAGGTCGAGTGGAGCTCCTGGCGAGACGAAGAAGCGGGCTGGATGATCGGCCTCGACTTTCAGTCGCATGGGGTCAACCACCATGCGGTGTGGTCCTTTGAACATCGCAAGGGTGTGCTCTCACCCCTCACGCCAGACGCCGTCACACTCTCAAAGCAGGGCGATGTGGGCGAACGCTTGATTCCCAAGCTCCGGGCCGTGGATGCAACGGAGGAGCACGGCAGGTTTGATTCGGACGCGTTCGATCGCGATGCGCTCAAGGAATCCGCGACCGACGCGGGCCACGAGGGTTCGGCCTCGCCCGAGCCGGAGCCTGGAACGCGCGACGGTCAGCTGAGTGCCGCGACAGAGGCCGCATTGCGCGCTGGACACCCCTCGACCGGTTCCATTCCCGTCGTGGACGCGGCCTCGGAGTTCGCGCGGCGCCGAGAGATAGATCAACGTGCTATTAAGTCACCGGAGCCTGAGCAGCCCGACCTCGGCCAGACCGCTGACCTGCTCGACGCTCTGCGCAAGCGGCGGGGAGCGCGCGGAGACGCGAAACTCGACATGCCTGCGGAGTGGAACGAAGAAGGATCCACACCGCCCTCGCCGGTACCCCTGCGAGGCTCAGAAGCGCAGCCGACTGAGCAGTCGGAGGCATCGGTGCAGCCAGTTGAGCCGACCGGGAACGATGCATCGACTGATGTCCCCCCGGCTTCTCGATCGGAGACGACGCGCCGCGGAAAGGGACGCGCCTCGATTCCGAGCTGGGACGATATTCTCTTCGGCACCCGCAGCGAAGAGGATCCGAGCTAGCTTAGCGTTCGGTGGACTCGCTTTCGGCGGCGAGCGTCTCCGGAGGCGTCGATGCAAGCTCACGCACGGATGCCGCGAACGATGTTCCTGTCAGTGCACCGCCGAGCGCGAGAGGCACCCCGCGTTCGTCGTCGCTTAGTCCCCCATGCTGCCCAACCATGCGCAATGAAGCTGGGTCCTCGCTACGCAGCACGAACGCGTTCCGGCCACGAGCCGCCACAAGCACCTCGCCCAATCGCTGTGCGACTCCATCAGCGACGGGGCCGAACCAGCCCGCCTCGATCGCCTCGTCACGAGTTCCCACCCAGGCGGATTTACCGAGTGCAGCCTGCAACGCTTCGACGGTGTCGGCTGCATCAGTGCTCGCATCAAGATAGAGCGACCGAAGCCGGGGTTCGCCACCGATCGCTTCCACGCCACCGAGCGGGAATGAGCCGTCGTCGAGGATGACGTGATGCTCGGGCGTGACGTCGAGCATGCCATGATCAGCAGTCAGGACCACCCCGACATCACCAGGGAGACTGCGTAGCAAACTGTCCATCGCCTCATCAAGCTGCTCCAGTCTGCGGACCCACGCCTCGCTCTGCCACCCCTCGGAGTGTCCCGCGCGATCGAGCTCGTCGACGTACAGGTATGCGAGCGTGGCCTGCTGCGACCGCAGAGCGGCTGACGCGATGGCGAAGCGCTCCTCGATCCTCTGACCCGAGTGATACTCGGCACCACGCAGAATCGCGTCCGTGAGTCCACCCTGCGCGTGAGCCGGGCGTCCGATCACGATCGTCCTGATGCCAAGGGCGTTCGCCGCACCAAACAGTGGTGTCGCCCGCTGCCACTGTCGTGGATCTTCGATACCGTCCCAGTCCTTCAGCGTCGTGATGAGCCCGAGCTGCGGATGGCGGATGCGATAGCCGATGAGGCCGTGCTCCCCTGGGAGATAACCGGTCGTCAGGCTAGTGAGGGCGGCTCCCGTCGTTGACGGAAGAACCGTCTCGATCCTTCGTATCGGCAAGGAGTTGAGCGCACGCGCGTGGCCCGCGAACGCTTTCAGATTCGCATAACCGAGTCCGTCGACCGCAATCACCAGCATGGAGCGAACGGTCGGGATACCCGAGGGCACGGGACGCCCAAGCGTTGTTTGCGATGGATCTTGGTCGAGCCCGAGCGCCAATGATGCGATTGCTGTGGGCAGAATCGCGGCAAGCCTCGCGCCGTTGTCGGTGAGCCTCGGTAGCATGAGCACCATCGTATCCGCGAGCGCCTCCAAGGTGCCCACTTCCAAGGACATAGCAACAGACCGTGGCAGAACTCCAAGACCAGAACGCAGTAGAACGTATCGAGGACGTCGATGTGCAGTCCGAGATGGAGTCGTCTTTCCTTGAGTATGCCTACTCAGTGATCTATTCTCGAGCGCTTCCGGACGCTCGAGACGGGTTAAAGCCGGTGCAACGACGGATCCTCTACATGATGACCGAGATGGGGTTGCGACCCGAAAAGGGTCACGTGAAGAGCGCACGTGTGGTCGGTGAGGTGATGGGAAAGCTCCACCCCCACGGAGATGCATCGATCTATGATGCTTTGGTTCGCCTCGCCCAACCGTTCGCAATGCGATTGCCACTGGTCGACGGTCACGGCAACTTCGGTTCGCTCGACGACGGTCCCGCGGCCTCACGGTACACCGAAGCGCGCTTAGCCGGTGCCGCCCTGGCGATGACCGGCTCGCTCGACGAAGAGGTTGTAGATTTTGTTCCCAACTACGACAACCAACTCCTGCAACCTGAGGTGCTCCCCTCCGCGATTCCCAACCTCCTGGTGAATGGCGCGTCAGGAATTGCGGTTGGGATGGCGACGAATCTCGCACCGCACAACCTAGTTGAGGTGGTTGAGGGCGCGAAGCACCTGCTGCAGCATCCCGACGCCAGCGTCGAGGAACTCATGGAGTTCGTGCCCGGGCCGGATCTTCCAGGCGGTGGCATCATTGTCGGTCTCGACGGTGTGAAGGATGCGTATCGCACCGGACGCGGGGCATTCCGTACTCGAGCGAAGGTCACTGTCGAGCAGCTCGGCCCTCGACGCACCGGGCTCGTAGTGACGGAGCTGCCCTACCTTGTCGGTCCAGAGCGGGTCATCGAGAAGATCAAGCAGGCGGTAGAAAACAAGCGGCTCTCCGGAATCAGCGACGTTACCGATCTCACTGACCGCAAGAACGGCTTGCGCCTCGTGATTACATTGAAGACCGGCTTCAACCCCGAAGCGGTGCTCGAACAGCTGTATCGAGTCACTCCGCTCGAGGACTCATTCAGCATCAACTCTGTCGCGCTCGTCGACGGCCAGCCGCAGACGTTGGGTCTCAAGGAACTGCTCCGCGTGTTCGTCGATCATCGGTTATCGGTGGTGCGACGTCGCAGCGAGTACCGGTTACGCAAGCGGAAAGAGCGACTCCACCTCGTCGAGGGACTACTCATCGCGATCCTTGACATTGATGAGGTCATCCAGCTCATCCGGACCAGCGACGACGCTGAGACCGCAAGAACACGCTTGATGCAGGTCTTCGACCTCAGCGAACCTCAGGCGGAGTACATTCTCGAGTTGCGACTCAGACGTCTCACGAAGTTCTCTCGGGTCGAACTCGAAGGTGAGCGAGATGAACTGCAGAGAGAAATCGCCGCTCTCCTCGAAATCCTCGATAGCGACGAACGCCTGAGGCAGGTCGTGTCCGACGAGCTCGATGAGGTGGCGGCCGCGTATGGCAGTGCGCGGCGCACGGTGCTGACAGGCGCGGTCGCCAGACCGGCGCGCAACGGTTCCGCAGATGCATCGGCCTTGCAGGTAGCCGATACGCCGTGCACGGTGCTGCTCTCCGTCACGGGTCGTGCGCTTCGCGTGGATCGGGACCCGGATGCACCGGATTCTCCACGTGGTGCCTCTCGGGCGACGAAGCACGGTGCCGTTCAGTCCACGGTTCACGGAACCGTGCGAGGCGAACTTGGGGCGGTGCTCAGCGACGGCACGCTGCACCGTTTCACGCCGGTGGATCTTCCGCTCGTGCCAGCAGCTTCGGTCGCGTTCTCGGCAGGAGTTCCACTTCTCGCCTACCTGGGCATCAGCGACAAGTCATTGCGCGTCGTCGGACTCGTCGAGCTTGACTCCGACGAACCTGTCGGCCTGTTTACTCGAGGCGGCGTCGTGAAGAGAGTGCTCCTGCAGGACCTACCTGCTCGACCAGCATTCGAGATCATCGGGCTCAAGCACGGCGATCAGGTAACTTCGGCGTTTCGCGCGCCAGATGGGCATGAGTTCGCCGTGGTCACATCCGATGCCCAACTTCTGCGATTCGCGGCCTCGACGGTGCGTCCGCAGGGACGTCCCGCGGGAGGAATGGCCGGCATCAAGCTCGGCTCTGAGGCTACAGTCATCTTCGCCGGTGCCATACCGGCGGGGGCTGACGCGCGCGTGGTCACCATCGCCGATAGCTCACTGACACTGCCCGGCACCGACGTCGCTACGGCGAAGCTCTCTGATTGGAGTGAGTTCCCGGCGAAGGGCCGCGCGACCGGGGGCGTGCGCGCCCAGCGTTTCCTGAAGGGTGAAGACCAGCTCTCGTGCGCCTGGGTGGGGCTCGGAGAGCCACGAGCCCTTGCTCATGATGGCAGCGTTCGGAAACTCCCTACCGAGCTCGCACGGCGCGACGGCTCAGGCACGCCGATCGACGGGGCAGCGGCCTTTATCGGGCACGCTCCGTGAATAGGAGCCCGCGACACCTCGGTTGCGTGACGATCGCATCGACCTGATATCAGGCGTCGATACGTTCCCGATCAAGGTCGTCGGCATTGTCGATAATGAACTCCTTGCGAGGTGCCACGTCTCCGCCCATGAGCAGTTCGAACACCTGCGAGGCCGCATGTGCGTCCTCCATGCGCACTCGACGTAGCAGGCGGTGGTTGCGATCCATCGTCGTCTCGGCAAGCTGGTCCGCGTCCATCTCTCCGAGGCCCTTGTAGCGTTGAATCGGTTCCACGTACTTCTTGCCGCGTGCGCGCAGGTCAGCAAGCAAGCTCTGCAACTGCTTCTCGCTATAGGTGTACCTCACCTCGTTCGGCTTACGACCCGAGTTCTGCACGATCACGCGATGTAGTGGTGGTACCGCGGCGTACACGCGGCCAGCTTCGAGCATCGGCCTCATGTACCTGAAGAACAACGTCAGGAGTAGCGTGCGAATGTGCGCGCCGTCGACGTCCGCGTCGCTCATCAGGATCACCTTGCCGTACCGCACGGATTCGAGATCGAAGTCTCGCCCGGACCCAGCACCGATCACCTTAATGATCGAACTGCACTCTGCATTGCTGAGCATCTCGGCGACAGATGCCTTCTGTACGTTTAAGATCTTCCCGCGAATCGGTAGCAGTGCCTGGAACTCGCTATCGCGTGCGGGGCGGGCCGTGCCGAGCGCACTGTCGCCCTCAACGATGAACAGCTCAGTCTCCGCCACGTCGCGCGACCTGCAGTCGATGAGTTTCGCCGGGAGCGTCGAGCTCTCGAGCGAGCTCTTGCGACGTGCGGTGTCTCGCTGCGCCCGAAGGGCGATCCGAGACTTCATCTCGGAGACCATCTTCTCGAGCAACGCGGTTGTCTGGGTCTTGTCCTCGCGCTTGGAAGAGGTGTACCGCTCCTCAAGACCTTTCGTTATTGCTCTCGCAACGATCTGCCGCACCGCAGCTGTCCCGAGCACCTCCTTTGTCTGCCCCTCGAACTGAGGCTCAGGAACGCGGACGGTGACAACCGCCGTCAGCCCGGTGAGAATATCGTCCTTCTCAGGCTTGTCGCTGCCGGCTTTGAGCTTGCGAGCGTTCTGTTCGATCTGCTTACGAAAGAACTTCGTCAAGCCCTGCTCGAAGCCGCTGAGATGCGTGCCCCCCTTCGGCGTCGCAATGATGTTGACGAAGCTCTGAATCTCCGTGTCGTAGCCGGTCCCCCATCGGAACGCGAGATCGACTTCGCAACGCCGCTCGACCTCACGCGATACGAGGTGACCAGTGCTCTCGTCCATGACCGGAACAGTCTCCGTGAATGTGCCGGCGTCGGTAACCCGCCAGGTATTCGTGAGCGGCGCATCGACGGCGAGGTAATCCACAAACTCGCTGATGCCGCCCTCATATTGAAATCGATGCACCGAGGGCTCCCCGGTCTCCGATAGCGAGTCCGTCCGCTCGTCGCGAATCTCGATGGCAAGACCAGGTACGAGAAACGCCGTCTGCCGTGCCCTGGCGAGCAAAGCCTCTGGTTCGAAGTGGGCAGTTGGAAGGAAGATCTGAGGGTCGGCCCAGTATCGCACCCGTGTGCCGGTAACCCCCTTCTTCGTCTTGCCTACGACACGGAGTTCGGAGGCCTCCTCGAAGGGAGAGAACGGGCTGTCGGGCCCGTCGCCATCGAACACGCCGGGCTCGCCGTGACGGAACGACATCGCCCAGGTCTTGCCGTCCCTATCAACCTCGACGTCCAGTCGGGCCGACAACGCGTTGACTACTGACGCACCGACGCCGTGCAATCCACCAGACGACGCGTATCCTCCGCCTCCGAACTTTCCTCCCGCGTGCAGCTTGGTGAATACGAGCTCCACCCCGGTGAGCCCAGACTTCGGCTCCTTGTCAACGGGGATACCGCGGCCAGCGTCGCTCACGGTGACGCTTCCGTCGTCATGCAGTTCGATGCCGATCCGATCACCGTGCCCGGCCAACGCCTCATCGACCGAGTTATCGATGATCTCCCACAGGCAATGCATCAAGCCTCGCGAGTCGGTCGTGCCGATGTACATCCCCGGTCGTTTACGCACGGCCTCGAGTCCCTCGAGTACGGTAAGGTGACGTGCGGAATAGCTCGACTCTGCCACGGAGGCGACCCCTTTCTCAGCTGACTCGACCACCCTAGAACGATCCGCCGACATTCGTTGTTCAGGCGCGCGGACAATCCCCCACTCGGATGCCCATACGCGGTCAGCGAAACCGGGCACTTGCTGCACCACTCGCGGGTTCGAACGTGGTTTGATGGTCATAACAGCGAATCAGCTTCATTGATTCAGTAGCAGCACGAATGTCTAGGGAGGCCAGTCATGTCAACGCTAGAGCAGGATCGCACCGAGGCTCCGCTTGCCGCTGACCGCCCGATGACTGCACTGGACCGATGCGACAGTTGCGGCGCACAGGCCTACATCCGTGTCGGGCTAGGCGGCAGCGAACTTCTGTTCTGCGCCCACCATGCGAAGAAGCACGAGGCGAAGCTGCGGCCTATGTCTGATGTTTGGCACGACGAGAGCCATCGCCTCAGCGCATAATATTGGAACCCTCGGGGTGCTGCGACCAGCGTCTCGAGCAGTCAGAATCCGATGGCCCGCTGATAGACGGGGAGCAGGCCGGTCTTCACTCCTGAAACCGAGGGCTTGGTTTGGAAGACGCTGGAGTCGTTGTTCCCTTCGATCAGCGCGGGACCATCGGGCGTGATGGCAATGTCCCAGCCGATGTACGGCACCTGCGGGATCCTCCGCGCTGCGTCCTCGACGAGCGCCAATACGCGGTCGAAGTCCGGGACCTGAAAGCCGACGATCCTGGTACCGGTGATGGGATGCGTCTCGTAGACGTTGCTGTACTTGTCGACCCCTGCATAGGGCGCACGGCCCGTCTCGTCAAGCAGCGTGTACATCCCGCCGCTTGCGAAGTTGTCTACGGATGCGCCATTGCCGATCCGCAGCACTGCAGCGAGCACGTGCAACTGGTCGTCCGGTGCGAGGAACGTGATCATGCGTACCGTGTTCACGCTGCGCGGATGCAGCGACGCCATCTTCGGGTGCTGCTCGATCAACGCTTCCACGAGCACCTGCCCCGATTCGAGCAGTCGCCGCTGGAGTGCGGTCGGATCCGCAGTCTCCTCAGCCCCGAGCACCTCGATGGAGTCGCCCCCGAGGCCATCGATCGGCTTCACGATGATCCTCGGATGCTTCCTCACGAACTCGGCGAAGGTGTCGCTGTCCGCTGCACGCACGTCGATCCAGTCTCGTCCGAGCAGGTCGCCAAACTTCTCGGTGAACTTGAACTTGTCGTCGACCCACTCCCAGTGCTCGCGTGAGTTCACTGACAGGCTGTAGCGGTGCGACTTGGGGTGCGTCATCCAGGTTTTACGCTCGCGACGCTTGAGTATTGCGAAATCCCACACGGCGTAGTCGCGGAAGCCGAGCTCGTACCTGGCGGAGCACCACAGCATATCGAAGATGAGCCAAATCATCGGCTTCTTCGTCACCTTCTTCGCCTGCCTCGCGAACTGGGTCAGGTTCGATGGTTTCAGCTTGGCAGCGCGCTCAATCAGGTACCCGATGCGCACTCGACTCTGGCTGGCCATGTGTTCTCCTCTTCGGGCTACTTGAAGCCCATCGCTTCACGATAGACCGGGAGCAGTCCGGTTCGGGTGCCCGAAACGGCGGGTCGCGACTGAAAGACCCCGGTGTTGTGATTGCCCTCGATCACGATCGGTCTGGTTGGGGTGACGGCGATATCCCAGCCGATGTAGGGCATCTCCGGCAGTCGCATGGCGAGATCCTTCGCAAACTCGATGACTTCTGCGAACAACGGAACTTGGAAGCCCTCGATGCGCACACCCGTCGCCGGGTGCAGCTCGAAGATTGTGCCGTCGCCGTCATAAGCGGCGTGCATGGCGCGTCCCTGTTCATCGAGCATCGTATACATGCCGCCGCCGCTGTAGTTGTCGATGAACCCGCCATTGCCGATCTTGAGCACACGAGCGAGGACATGCACGACATTCTGCGGGTCTCGATAGGTGACGATGCGCATGGTGTTGACGCTGTCCGGATACAGGCGTGACATCTCCGGGTGCTGCTGCAGGAATTGCTCAAGCAGCACTGTTCCGTCGGCGATCAGGCGCTTCCGCCACGCCTCCACGTCGCTGACCGCTTCGGAATCGTATACTTCGATCCCTCCGCCCCCGACGCCTTCAGGGTCTTTCGCAATCACCCTCGGATGCCGACTCAAGAACTCGCGCAAGTCTTCGGAATCGCACTCACGCACATCGATCCATTCCCGGCCGATGTCCTGAGCGAAGAACTCGGCGAACTTCTGCTTGTCATCGAAGATGTCGCGCTTCTCCTGCGAGTTGAAGGCGCGCGAAAGCATGGCCGACTTCGGCTCGGTCATGAAGGTGCGGCGCTCTTTTCCCTTGAGTAATCGATAGTCATACTGTGCGTAGTGCTCGAAGGTGGTCTGATATCGAACCACACAGAAGAACATATCGAGAATGATGTACCAGATCGGGGTACGCGGGGTGACCCGCTGCGACTGCCTGGCGTAGTGCAGGATGCGCTTCGGGGAGATACGTCCGGCTCTCTCGAACACGTAGCGGACCTTCGCGAAGAACCACTTCATCGCACGGCTCCATTTCTCTCAGGATTCGGCTGCACTCGCTCCTCGGGGAACCAGCTGCTCGGCCGCCGGAATTGTTCTAAGCGAAGGTTATACGCCTGGATCGCGAACTCCTCATGCGCAAGCACCGCCTCGGTGTGGGGATCCACGAGTCGAAGCAGCGCCTTCGTGAAGTACGGGTTTGTAGTGAGCAGCGGGCCGATCAGCGAGGTGCCGAAGAAGTTTGCGACGCGAACACCCTCGACAGAGGTAGAACGGTTACGACCAATGCCTCGCTCTGCGGTGAGGAAGCCGGGCAGATCATCGCCGCCCTCGATCATCGAGAACTGCGACTTATAGCCGAGAATCGGGTGAACCGCACCCACTTCGCCGACGCTGCCCATGACCTTGCCGTTGTATCGGTCGGTCATGTTCACGTGTGTGACGAAGTCGAAGATTCCCAGCGCTGAGACGTCATAGGCCATCGCGTCATTGAGAATCCGGCTGCCGAGCACTTCGAGCGCGTTATGCGTGAACAGTGTGACGGCTCCGCTCTCAATGCGTGTTCGGAGCGCGCTCGAGTGCGGGCGAAGTCGGTCGATGACCTTGAGCTGCCCTTCCTCGGTCATTGGACCGAGATACAGGAGGTCGACCTGCCGGCTCGTGAACGCCGGAACATCGGTGAGGCCCGTACGAATGATCTGAGACCCCGGTCGGCACTGCGCGAGATACTCGATGTTCGCGTTATCCCCGTGCAAGTTCCCGATCTCTGGATACAGCATCTCGATGGTGAGGCCCGCGCTCATGCCGCATCACCGGCCGTGAGCTGTTCGCGTTCGCGCAGGCGCTGCCGCAGTCGTGCTTGGACACGGGATCCGGTGCGCTCGGCATTGTGCGGCGCATACATGTTTCCGACGAAGTCGATACCCGACAGATCCACGTGATCCGCTGTGGCCACTTCCGACTCGACCGTGACAATCCGGCGTGGGTCCACGCCGGCAATCGCGAGGCGCAGCGCGTGGTCGTACCGGTGCTTACCGCCGATGACGATCTGTTCGATGCTGTCGTCAGCGAGGTAGGCGTAATCTGCGTCGTAGATCCACGCGGTGTTCTCCACCTCGGTGGGAACATCGTGCTCGCCGTCGATCGTCAGCACGATCGCCTTACGCCCCGGGAACGAACTGAGGTAGGCGAAGGCCCGGGAACAGGCCGTGCCGACAAGCCCCTTGGCGAGCTGCCGCACGAGCAGCGTCTCGCCGATACGCTCTTCATCGAACCTGGTGACGGGGGGAACAACGTGGTCGAGCGCCTGGACGATCTGTTTTTGAGACACACCGAGTACGTCCAGCGCCGCGACGACCGTGATCTCGTTGTAGATGTTGACGATGTTGTCGTTGACGAGCTTCGCTTCGCATGCTTGTTCACGTAGGCGCATGCTGAGGTGGCGACGCTGCTTGTCGATGCCTGTGACACGGTACTCCGCAGCGGGAGAACGATACCCGCAGTTCGGGCACACCGCTCGTCCGATGTGGTTGAATCGCCACGCCTCCCAACTGAGCAGGTGATCGCACTCAGCGCAGGCCATCGCATCGAGGGCCACGCCATGGGGAGTGGTATCTTCCCCTGCCAAGGCATCGATCGAGAAGTAGACCCTCGGATTCTCCGGATGCCCGAGACGCGAGGCCACTTGGTCGTCCGCGTTGAGCACGAGCGTCGTACGCTTCGAAAGCTGCGACTCGATAATCCACTTGATGTATCCAGGATGCGCGTTGCGTTTGATCGAGTCGCGTGTGAGGTTCGTGCAAATCAGCACGTCGGGGTCGAGCCCTGGCAGCACCAGGCGGGAGGACCGCTCGTCGAGTTCGAGCACCGCGAGTTCGACTCTCGGGCGTCCCCAGATCGAGACCCCCGCGGCCAACGAGACAGAGATGCCTTCGATGAGGTTTGATCCGAGTCGATTGGTGACGACGCGCAGGCCCTGCGCAAGGAGGGCATCGCTCAGCATGTTCGTCGCCGAGGTTTTGCCGTTCGTTCCGGTTACCGCGACGATGCGCTTGGGTTTGGCAATGTTCGATACGAACCCCGGATCGATGCGCAGAGCGATGCGTCCCGGCACATGCGTACCTTCTCTACCGATCAAGCGAAGACCCGCCGAGGCACATTTTGTCGCCCAAATAGCGAACAAGGTGCGTAGCGGCGTGCGTCTACTCAAGGTAGTCACGGAGCTGCTGGCTGCGGCTCGGGTGACGGAGCTTTGCCATAGTCTTCGATTCGATCTGGCGGATGCGCTCGCGGGTGACGCCGAACGTATCACCAATCTGATCCAGCGTCTTCGGCTGACCGTCGCCGAGACCGAAGCGCATGCGGATCACCCCGGCCTCGCGCTCGCTCAGTGAGTCGAGGAGTTGCTCGAGCTGCTGCTGCAGCATGGTGAAACCGACCGCGTCGGCCGGCACGACCGCCTCGGTGTCTTCGATCAGGTCACCGAACTCGCTGTCGCCATCCTCGCCAAGCGGAGTGTGGAGGGAAATTGGCTCGCGGCCGTACTTCTGAACCTCGACCACCTTCTCGGGGGTCATATCGAGCTCGCGACTGAGCTCCTCGGGCGTCGGTTCGCGACCAAGGTCTTGCAGCATCTGCCGTTGCACCCGTGCGAGCTTGTTGATGACCTCGACCATGTGCACCGGGATGCGGATCGTACGCGCCTGATCGGCCATCGCCCGCGTGATGGCCTGACGAATCCACCACGTCGCGTACGTCGAGAACTTGAAGCCCTTCGTGTAGTCGAACTTCTCAACCGCACGAATCAGACCCAGGTTGCCCTCCTGGATCAGGTCGAGGAACTGCATGCCTCGACCCGTGTATCGCTTCGCAAGCGAAACCACCAGACGCAGGTTCGCACCGAGCAGATGACTCTTCGCGCGCTGACCGTCACGCGCGACCCATTTCAGCTCTCGCTGCAGCTTCTTCGGCAGATTCTTTTCTGTGGCGAGCTTCTCCTCCGCGAAGAGTCCAGCCTCGATGCGCATGGCGAGCTCGACCTCTTCGGCAGCGTTGAGCAGCGCGACCTTGCCGATCTGCTTGAGGTAGTCCTTCACCGGGTCGGCGGTTGCCCCGGGAATCGCGGTCGTCACCGCCGGAACGTCTTCCTCATCACCGGCCTTCAACACGATTGCACCGGTCGGAAGCGGCTCGTTGATCTGCGGTGATGACCCGTTTGCCGAGTCGTCCGTTCCGTCTTCCGGAGCGACCTCGACGTCGCCGCTTTCGACCTCGTCGCTCTCGAAATCAAGGTCGTCGGCCTTCGAGCGCTTCTTCGGTGCTGCCTTCTTCGACGCGGTCGACTTCTTTGTAGTGCTCGGCTTTGCCGCACTGGTCTTCTTCGCTGCGGCGGTTGTCTTCTTCGCCGCGGACTTCTTGGCCGGGGCGGCGACCTCGGCCTCTGGGTCCTGGTCAGCCTGCGCGTTCTGCGCAGCTTTTGAACGAGTCTGAGACGTGGTTGCAGTCGCCACGCGGCCGCCCTTCTAATTCGAATCACATTGAACAATCACGCGCATCACAATCGACGCGTATACCGGTAAAACCCGTGTCAAGCCCCGGCTATTCCCACAAGTCTGAGAATTGCGCGAGCCCGAACGGGTTCTCTCGAACAATTATTGCACGAACGCGCGTCGTTCCATCGTCGCGCTCGAGGCCATGCTCTAGGCCTCCCCCGGTTCCTCCCTCTGCTGAGCGAGGAACCGCTCCAATTCGCTTGCGAGCTGATCGGCGGTCGGAATCGTGCCGTCATCGGCGATGAGCGGTGACGGCTCGCCCTGATCCTCCATGTAGGCGTCGTAACGGGCCTCAAGGCCACGAAGCATCTCACCTGACTCTGCGTTCTCCGAGATCTGTCGATCAACTTGATCCCTGAACGCTCGGGATGTCTCGCGGATTTCATCCGTGGTGAATATCAGTCGCGTCGCCGACATGATGCTGTCGAGCGCAAACAGAAGCGCGTCCGGAAACTCGTTCCCCGCCAAGTAGTGCGGTACGAGGATCGCGAAGCCGACGACTTCGTCACCGAGACTGTGCAGGCGGTACTCAAGCAGCTGAGTAATCGAGGCTGGAAGCTTCGTCGTCGGCTTCCACACCGACCGCGCCTCAATCAGGTCGTCTCTGGTGCCGCTAATCGTTGCGCGCAGCGGTCGCGTATGCGGAACCGGCATCGGTATGGCGTGCGCCCACACCGTGACGGACACCTCAAACTCATCGATCAGGTTGAGCACGGTGTCGACGAACTGTTCCCAGCGAAAGTCGGGTTCGAATCCGCTCAGCAGTAGGAATGGAGATCCCAGCTGGTCGTGGCAGAGGGAGAGCTGCAGTTCCTCCGGGGCATAGTCGACGAAGTGATCCTCGTCGAACGTAATGACGGGCCGGCGTGCCCGATAATCGAGCAGAAGATCGGTATTGAACCGGACAACCTCCTGTGGGTTGCATCGATTCCAGAGAAACGCTTCGAGCTGAGAGACGACACCACCTGGGTCATTGATTCCACTCAATGCCACCACAAGCGGCACGCCCTTCGGCACCGTCGCGCGGCGCTCGGCATGCTCAGCTGACAACAAGGAGTCCATCACACCTCTATCCTACGAAGCCCAGACCCCTCAGCGAGGCCCAAATGTCACGCCCTCAGCGAACCGTTACCGAGCACGCACTATCGACGGCGGCGACGCACTCACTGGTAGTAGGCTTGACGTTGCATGGTTCGCGCACCCCTGCGAACGATTAGGCAAAACCGAGGGAGACCCGCACTTGGCTGAACAGCAGTTTGACATCGTTGTACTCGGAGGCGGTAGCGCCGGATACGCCACCGCGTTGCGCGCGAAGCAGCTTGGCTTCAGCGTTGCGATCGTCGAGAAGGGCAAGCTCGGCGGCACCTGTCTCCACCGGGGCTGCGTACCGACGAAGGCTCTGTTGCACTCTGCTGAAGTCGTTGATGTCGCCCGCGAGGGCAGCACGTTCGGCGTGAACGCGACGGTTGACTCGATCGACATCGCAGGCGTGCTTGGCTTCAAGGACAATCTCGTCGCCGGCAAGTTTAAGGGTCTGCAAGGGCTGATCAAGGCGAACGGCATCCCGGTCATCGAAGGCGAGGGCCGCCTCGTTGCCCCAAACACGGTGCGTGTCGGTTCGGACGACATCATCGGCAAGAACGTGGTGCTGGCGACGGGTTCCTACTCTCGTTCGTTGCCCGGTCTTGAGATCGGTGGTCGCGTGATCGCCAGTGAGCACGCGCTCGAGCTTCAGGAGATTCCGAACCGCGTTGCCATTCTTGGTGGAGGCGTGATCGGCGTCGAGTTTGCGAGCGTTTGGCGTTCGTTCGGTGTCGAGGTCACGATCATCGAGGGACTTCCGCACCTGGTACCAAATGAGGAAGAGTCGATTTCGAAGCAGCTCGAGCGCGCATTCCGCAAGCGCGGCATTGATTTCAAGCTCGGGGCCAGGTTCCAGTCCGTGACTCAGAACGATTCGGGTGTCGTCGTCACGCTTGAGAACGGCGAAACTGTCGAAGCCGATTACCTGCTTGTCGCGGTGGGCCGCGGTCCGGCGACGCAGGGGCTGGGCTTCGAAGAGGTCGGTATCAAGATGGATCGCGGTTTCGTGCTCACCGACGAGCGACTCGCCACGAACGTGCCCGGAGTCTACGCGGTCGGTGACATCGTGCCGGGCCTGCAGCTGGCGCATCGCGGCTATCAGCAGGGCATCTTCCTCGCCGAGCAGCTCGCTGGGTTGAACCCGGTCGTCGTTGAGGACGTGAACATCCCGAAGGTGACCTACTGCGACCCCGAGATCGCTTCGGTCGGGCTCACCGAGGCGAAGGCCGCTGAGAAGTACGGTGCGGAGAACATCACGACTTACGAGTACAACCTGGCAGGGAATGCGAAGAGCTCGATCCTCGGGACTGCGGGGTCCGTCAAGGCGATCCGAGTCAACGATGGTCCGGTCGTCGGTGTGCATATGATCGGTGCCCGAGTCGGCGAGCTCGTCGGCGAAGCGCAGCTCATCGTGAATTGGGAGGCATATCCCGAGGATGTTGCGCCGTTCGTGCATGGACACCCGACGCAGAACGAAACCATCGGCGAGACCATGTTGAAGCTCGCCGGAAAACCGCTTCACGCGATCTAATCGCACAGCACGAAGAATTTTGAAGGATCGGAGAACATCACGATGAGCGAATCGGTAGTGCTTCCCGCACTTGGCGAGAGCGTAACCGAAGGCACCGTTACCCGGTGGCTGAAGAACGTGGGCGACCGCGTCGAGGTCGATGAGCCGTTGCTCGAAGTGTCCACCGACAAGGTCGACACTGAGGTCCCCTCGCCGGTTGCCGGGGTGCTCGAAGAGATCCTGGTGCAAGAAGACGAGACCGCCGAGGTCGGTGCAGTGCTCGCGCGAGTGGGCGACGGCAGCGGTGCCCCCGCCACCGAGAGCGGTTCGGCAGCGGCACCAGCGGAACCAGCTCCTGCCAAGGAGGCTCCGGCAACTGCGCCGCCAGCGCAGTCCACTGCCGAGTCCACGACTCCGGAGGCACCAGCCGCTGCTTCCGCCCCTCCGACTGGCGACGCAGCGGGCTCGCAGGACGTCGTTCTGCCCTCGCTCGGCGAGAGCATCACCGAGGGAACCGTGACCCGTTGGCTGAAGAACGTGGGCGACTCGATCGAGGTCGATGAGCCGTTGCTCGAGGTGTCCACCGATAAGGTCGACACGGAGGTCCCCTCTCCTGTGGCTGGGGTGTTGCAGGAGATTGTTGTGGCCGAGGATGAAACCGCCGAGGTGGGCGCAGTTCTCGCGCGTGTGGGCAGTGGCACCCCCGCACCTGCTGCTCCGCAGAACGATGCGACAACCCCGGCACCTCAGGAGGCTGCTCCCCCGGCCCCCGCACAGTCACCCGCTCCCGAGCCGAAGCCGGCCCCGGAGCCGACTCCCACACCGGCGAAGGCCGCCGCCCCCGCGCCTGCTCCCGCGTCTACACCATCCTCGAGCTACGTCACGCCGATCGTGCGCAAACTCGCAGCGGAGCGTGGCGTGGATCTTTCGAAGGTGACGGGTACCGGGGTTGGAGGACGAATCCGTAAGGAGGACGTGCTCGCCGCCGCGGAGCAGGCAGCTCCGGCCGCGACCTCTTCCGGTGCCGCACCCACGGTGGAGGTGTCGCCGCTCCGTGGAACCAGCCAGCCACTCAGCCGACTGCGCAAGGTAATCGCGCGGCGCGCCGTCGAGTCGATGCAGGCTACGGCCCAGTTGACTACCGTGGTCGAGGTCGACGTGACGCGAATCGCACAGCTGCGCGACCAGAAGAAGGCCGAGTTCCTCGAGAAGACCGGCACGAAGCTATCGTTCCTCCCCTTCTTCGCAGTCGCCGCGGCGGAAGCACTACGCACCTACCCGATCATCAACGCAACAGTTGAAGATGACACCATCACGTATCCGTCGACCGAGAACATCAGCATCGCGGTTGATACGGAGCGCGGCCTCCTGACGCCCGTCGTGCGGGACGCAGGCGACAAGTCCATCGCGCAGCTGTCGCAGGACATCGCCGACCTCGCGGAACGCACTCGGGACAACAAGTTGACCCCCGACGAGTTGGCGGGTGGCACGTTCACCCTGACAAACACTGGTTCGCGTGGCGCGCTATTCGACACTCCCCTCGTGTTCTTGCCACAGGTGGCGATTCTCGGCACCGGTGCGGTCGTCAAGCGTCCAGGGGTGGTCAGCGGTCCCGACGGGGACGCGATCGCGATCCGGTCCATGGTGTATCTCGCGCTGTCCTACGACCATAGGATCGTCGACGGCGCGGATGCCGCCCGCTTCCTCAGCCAGGTCAAGGCACGCCTCGAAGCTGCCGAGTTCGAGGGCAATCTGGGGATCTAGACCAGGAGTCATTTTCGACGTGGTCGGCAGGAGCATGCACGGTAATGCGCCTGCCGACCAGGTGTGTTAAGGCCCGGTCCCTTCCGAGGTGCGCCCACACACCGTTGAGCAGCTCATCTACCGTCTCGTCTACGGCGTCAATGAGCAGGTCTGCGGCTTCTTCACCCGCCCACGATCGTAGGAGCGACGCTATGGTCTCGCGCGGCGCGCCGAGCGTTTGGCAATGCTGATCATGGCCTCGCCGACTGTGGAGGTGTTGAAGCACTCGAAACCTGATCCGGCGGATCGGCCCTCGAACTGTTTCGCGGTACAGCCGCAGCTCGCGCAGTTTCACGTCGTTGGGGCGCAGCAGCCCGGTGCAGTAACCGGCAGCTCGAAGCTCGGCACTTCGCGCGCAGAACTCAAGCAGCAGCCATGCACCTTCCGCCGCTCGGTAACGACCGACAGGATTGCTCATATGCCCAGTCTGCATGAGACGATCGGGCACTCCGAACTATCCGCAGTTTCTCGGCCGCTGATGCGATTCGGCATCGATGTGCACGAACCGTGGAGACGACAAGAACCGGTAGGCTAGAAGTCATGGCCAAGGAGAAGAAGCAGGGCACCCCGAAGCAGCCCGGGCGCATCAAGCAGATGGTGCAGGTGTATCAGAACACCCGCAAGTACGACCGCAATCTGACGCTCTGGCTGATCTTGAGCTTCGTCGCCCCGGTGGCCCTGGCAGTTGTCGCAGCCGCCGTCTTCAACCCCACCGTTCTCGGCTGGATCCTGTGGCCGCTCACTGGGGCGCTCGTCGGCGTGCTGCTCGTGATGATCGTTCTTGGGCGTCGAGCCGAGACTGTGGCTTACGCGCAGTTGGAGGGACAGCCCGGTGCTGTCGGTGCGGTGATCAATGGTGCGCTCCGCCGATCCTGGCGAGGAAGCGAAACACCAATCGCTATGACGCGCCAGCAGGACGCGGTCTATCGAGTCGTCGGCCGCGGAGGTGTAGTGCTCATCGCCGAAGGCAGCGCCACGCGCACGAGGCAGCTCGTCACTCGCGAATCAACCAAGCTCAAGCACGCGCTCCGGGGCGTCACCATCTCCACGCTGCACGTGGGACCCGAAGAGGGGTCTGTGCCGCTGAACCGACTATCGAAGACCCTCGTCAAGCTGAAGCCGGTGCTCACCAAGCGTGAGGTCCGCGAGGTGCACAACCGTCTGCTCTCGATGAAGGCCGATCCCATCGGCATTCCCAAGGGCATCGACCCGTACAAGGCTAGGGCCCAGCGTCCTCGCTAACCGCCGGGGCTCAAGCCCGAATGAGCACGGTGCCAGCGATCTTGTCGTGGAATCCTCGCTGGTCGCTGTCCCATACCAGTAGTGGAATGACGAGCACGAGCAGCAACGTCCGAACGACCGGACGCCAGAGGCCTACCCAACCACCGATCAGCGGCACCACGCGAAGACCGAGGAGCCGGTGACCGATCGAGCCGCCGAGGGTTGGGATGAAGATCACCTGTAGTGCCGCGAAAATCGCGAGAACGACGAGCGACCTGTAGCTGTCGTCGACGGGGACAAGCAGCGCGGCCAACGTCGCACTCGCCCAGTCAATCAGAATGGCCAGGACGCGCCGTCCGAGCCGAGCGACCGATCCGGGACCCTGGTCCGGCAAGCCGAGGCGCTCTCCGGGCCACTTGCTGGGCTCGAGATCGCCGAATCGCTGGGCCGTCTGAGGTTGGGTCATACCCTTCATTCTATGGAGGTTTCGTGGTCCCCGTACCGGTGCCAGGAGTTCGAGAAGTAACACGCCCGAAACATTCATCGCACGGATGTGAAACGTGAGTGCCGTAGCCTTGACATGTACGAAGCGGCCTGAACGAGGCCGCCTGACGAGGAGCATCATGTTCACCACACCACAAGAAATGCTCGATTACATCAAGCAAACGGACGTCAAGTTCGTCGACATTCGGTTCACCGATCTGCCGGGCGTGCAACAGCACTTCAACATTCCGGCATCGACCGTTGATCTCGAGTTCTTCGAGGTGGGGCAGATGTTCGACGGTTCGTCGATCCGTGGGTTCTCGGGTATCGCTGAGAGCGACATGCAGCTCATCCCTGATGTGACCACGGCGTACATCGATCAGTTCCGTGCGGAGCGCACCCTGATCCTCGTCTTCGACATTTACAACCCACGCACCGGCGAGATCTACTCCCGCGATCCTCGACAGGTTGCAAAGAAGGCCGAACGGTACCTCGTCTCCACCGGCATCGCCGATACCGCGTTCTTCGCTCCCGAGGCGGAGTTCTACATCCTCGACTCCGTGCGATACGAGACCACTCCTCAGCGCACCTTCTACAGGATCGACTCAGAGGAGGCCCACTGGAACTCCGGAGCGAAGATCGAGGGAGGCAACCTCGGCAACACGACCGCCGAGAAGGGCGGCTACTTCCCGGTATCCCCAGTAGATAAGCAGGCGGATCTTCGAGACGATATTTCATTGCGGCTGATCGAAGCCGGCCTCCACCTCGAACGCTCCCACCACGAGGTGGGTGCCCCCGGTCAGGCCGAGATCAACTACCGCTTCAACACGCTCGTCAACGCCGCGGATGACGTCCTGAAGTTCAAGTACGTCGTAAAGAACACCGCCGAACTCTGGGGCAAGACGGCGACATTCATGCCAAAACCGGTATTTGGCGACAACGGTTCGGGCATGCACACACATATGTCCCTGTGGAAGGACGGCTCGCCACTGTTCTACGACGAGAACGGGTACGCGGGTCTGAGCGACGTCGCTCGTTGGTACATCGGCGGGATCCTGAAGCACGCTCCTGCCGTGCTCGCATTCACCAACCCGACAATCAACAGCTACCGACGACTGGTGAAGGGGTACGAAGCGCCCGTCAACCTCGCCTACTCCGCAGGCAATCGCTCAGCTGCGATCCGGATCCCGCTGACAGGCTCGAACCCGAAGGCAAAGCGAATCGAGTTCCGTGCTCCCGACGCATCGGGCAACCCCTACCTCGCGTTTGCCGCACAGCTCATGGCCGGCCTCGACGGGATCCGCAATCGAGTCGAGCCGATGGAACCCATCGACAAGGATCTGTACGAGCTGCCGCCAGAGGAAGCCAAGCAGATACCGCAGGTGCCAGGGTCGTTGGAGGAGGCGTTGCTGGCGCTCGAGTCGGACCATCAGTTCCTGCTCGAGGGCGGGGTATTCACCGAGGATCTCATCGAGACTTGGATCGCGATGAAGCGGGAGAGCGAGATCGCGCCGATGGCGCTGCGTCCGCACCCGTACGAGTTCGAGCTCTACTACGGGGTCTGACGAACACCACACGACGCGATGAGCCCCGCTACACTATCTCGGGTAGCGGGGCTCGTCGTCATACCCGAAGAAGCGACGCTCGAACACCGCGCGAGCTCGGCGGCTCGCCGAGAACCAGCGCTCCTCGAGCTCCGTTGTTCTCCCCTCGGGCATGCCGAGGATGCCTGCGATTCCCTCGAGGTCGCTGCGATCGGTAGGCAGCGTGTCGCTCGAGCGGCCGCTCCAAAGCTTCAGCGCGGATCGCAATTGGCTTGCGAAGGTCCAAGACTCCCGCAGCAGGGATGCCTCCTCAGGATCGAGGAACTCTTGCTTCACCGCGGTATCGAGCGCCTCGAGCGTCGAGGTGGTGCGTAACGCGGGCACATCCGCGGCGTGCTGCATTTGAAGTAACTGCACCAGCCATTCGACGTCGCTGATTCCCCCGGGTCCCAGCTTCAAGTGCCTCCGAGGGTCCGCCCCCTGGGGCAGGCGCTCCGACTCGACCCGTGCCTTGATGCGACGGATCTCGCGAAGCTCATCCTCCCCGAACGCGCGTGGATAGCGGATCGGATCTGCGAGCTCGAGGAACGCTCCCCCGAGTGAGGCTGAACCCGCGACCGCGCGGGCCCGCAACAGCGCCTGGGCCTCCCAGGTGAGCGACCAGGTTTCGTAGTATCGTCGGTACGCCTCGAGGCTTCTGGCGATCGGACCGTTACGTCCCTCCGGACGCAGATCGAAGTCAAGATCCACGGCAAAACGAGGATCGGACACCAGGCGACGCAGTTCAGCGACGAGACGCTCGGCCTCGCGTTGCAGGCCGCTGCGCGACGCGTCGCTATCGGTGTGGGAGCCCCGATACACGGCAACGAGATCGATGTCACTCGCGAATCCCAACTCCCGGCCACCGAAACGCCCCATGCCGATCAGCGCAAGCTCGAGCGCATCGTCCGTGCTTGGGCGATCATCAGACGCGCCCGGCACAGGAGCCTCAGCCCGTAGCGAGAGAAGCAGTGCGTCGAGCAACGCGGAATGCGCGGCATCGAGGCCGGCCGCAACTTTGGCGTCGTCGAGAACGAAGGTAAGCCGGCCAAGCGCCATGCGGAGCACCTCGCGTCGATGCACCGCACGAAGCGCGGCCGCGGCTTCGTCGACACTGTCACGACGAGATGCGAGCGCACGCATCTCGTCCCGCAGCGCCTCGAGCGGTTGCGGCTGAAGCAGTTCGTCACGCTCCAGCCAAGCGACCGCGCCAGGAATCGTTTCAAGCAGCTCCGCGGCGAACTTCGAGCTCGATAGCACCCGCGTCAGGCGCTCCGCCGCTTCTGCGCCGTCGCGCAGCAGACGTAGGTACCAAGGCGAGTCGCGATTGGCCTCGCTCACCCGGCGGAAAGCGAGCAGTCCATAATCGGGGTCCCGGCCGTCGGCCAACCACTGCAAGAGCACGGGAAGCAGATTGCGCTGAATCTTCGCGGTGCGCGAACCGCCCTTCGTCAGCGCATTCAGGTGACGCATCGCCCCGCGAGGGTCGCGGAATCCGATGCTCTGCAATCTCGCTTCCGCTGCCTTCGTGCCGAGCATGAACTCTTCCCCGGGCAACGCGGCAACCGCGTGCAACAACGGAGCGTAGAAGATCTTGAGGTGAAGCTCTCGGACCTGGTTTCGTGCTCTCCACCACTCCGATCGGAGCTGATCCCCAGTCAGGGCTGCCCGCGAAGCCCGCGCGAGCACACGCAGCCCGTCAGTGTCGGCTGGCATGAGCGCGGTCCGACGCAGCTCACGCAGCTGCAGGCGATGCTCGAGCACCCGCAGCAACCGATAGTCCGCGGCGAGCAGTTCGCCGTCCTCTCGGGCCACGTATCCGCCGCGCACGAGCGCGGCAAGCGCGGGCAGGGTGCCCGCCAGACGCAAGCTCTCGTCATATTGACCGTGCACGAGTTGTAACAGCTGCACGCTGAACTCGACGTCCCGAAGCCCGCCGGGACCGAGCTTGAGTTGTCGTTCGAGCGCTTCCGGTCCGATGTGCTCGGTCACACGCTCGCGCATCCGCTGCACCGAACCTACGAAGTCCTCACGGTTGCTCGATTCCCACACCATGGGTCGCGTCATGCTGACGAACGCTTCACCCAAGGCCAGGTCGCCGGCGGCAGGACGAGCTTTCAGCAGCGCCTGAAACTCCCAGGTCTTCGCCCAACGCTCATAGTAGTGACGCATGGAATCGAGGCTGCGGACGAGCGCGCCGTGCTTGCCCTCGGGCCGCAGATTCGCGTCCACCTGCCACAGCGGCGGTTCGATCCCAGGATCGTGGAGTGCCCTCATGGTTTCGGTGGCGAGCCTCGTTGCCGTGCGCAGGGCGCGCTCGGTGTCTGACTCGCTCGCCCCCTCCGTATCCCCGGCGGCCTGCGCTACAAAGATCACGTCGACATCGCTGACCACGTTGAGTTCTCGTGCACCGCACTTACCCATGGCTACGATGGCCAGGCGGGTCGATTGCAGCACCTCGTTGCTCACGGGTGGCCCGTTCACTCCCGCCATCAGGGCAGATCGAGCCGAAGCCAGCGCCGCCTCAAGCGCTGCGTCCGCCAGATCAGAGAGCGACTCGGCAACGTCCTCGAGGCAGTCGGCGGCACTGCCTCGCGCGCCGACATTGAGATCGTGAAGCACGATCCGAGCAAGCAGTTCGCGATAGCGGATCCGCAGAGCCGTGGCACTTGCCTCGATTTCGACTTCACTCAACGGCATCGACTGGGTGGGGTCCGCGCCGATTGCCAGGAGAAGCTCTCGGCGCGCCTCCGCGGCCGAAACCAGGTGCCCTCCCTCTGCAAGGGTCGCACGCAACTGCTCCGGGTTGCGGCAGAAGAAGTCGCCGAGCGCGGGCGAGGCGCCGAAGAGCAGCGTGAGTTGACGCCAGCCCTGTTCGTCAAGTCCGCGCAGGGTGCGTGGCGAATGCTCGAACAGCGATATCACGCGTGTGAGCGCAGCGTCAGGATCCGCTGCCAGGGTGAAGGCACCGAGGATCCATTCCACGGGTAGCTCTGCCTCTTCGGAAACCCGGAGCACTCCGTCCCGCGCCTCGGCGAGGCGTTGGAAGCCTGCGCGTGCGAAGTCGCCGAGTGGAAGGCGCTCCGAATGGCGGCTCATCGACGCTCTCAGACCGTGCCGAGCATCGAACTCAGCTCGAATGGCGTGACCTGCCCTCGATATGCGTCAACCTCCTGCTGCTTCTCCCGGATGAGATACGAGAACACCTGCTCCCCCAGTGTTTCGGCGACCAGCTCGCTCCGTTCCATGACCGAGAGGGCGTGCTCGAGGCTCACGGGCAACGGGTCAAAGCCCATCGCACGCCGCTCGGAGTCGCTGAGAGCCCACATGGAGTGCTCAGCCTCGGCCGGCAGCTCGTACTTCTCTTCGATGCCCTTGAGGCCCGCAGCGAGAAGCACCGAGAAGGCGAGGTAGGGATTCGCTGCACTATCCATGGCGCGATACTCCACTCGCGCGCTGCTTCCCTTCCCCGGCTTGTACATTGGCACGCGTACCAGCGCACTCCGGTTCAAGTGCCCCCAACTTACATACGAGGGTGCCTCATCTCCACCCCACAATCGCTTATACGAGTTCACGTACTGGTTCGTCACTGCAGTGAACTCGGGCGCGTGGCGCAGAAGGCCAGCAACAAACCTGCGCCCCGTTTGGGAAAGCTGGTACTTCGCTCCCGGATCGTAGAAGGCGTTCTGATCTCCCTCGAAGAGGGAAAGGTGCACGTGCATGCCACTACCCGGGTGGCCGACGAGCGGCTTCGGCATGAAGGTTGCGTGAACGCCCTGACTGATCGCAACTTCCTTCACCACCGTACGGAACGTCATGATGTTGTCGGCCATGGTCAGCGCATCAGCGTAGCGAAGATCGATCTCGTTCTGCCCGGGACCTGCTTCATGGTGGCTGAACTCTACCGATATCCCGAGATCCTCGAGCATGTTCACGCTCTCGCGACGGAAATCATGCGCGGTGCCCCCCGGCACATTGTCGAAGTACCCGGCACGATCTACAGGGACCGGCCCGCCATCTCCGACATCCTTTGACTTCAAGAGATAGAACTCGATCTCGGGATGTATATAGAAGCTGAAGCCGAGTTCGGCCGCCCGTGCAAGCGACCGCTTGAGCACGTGTCGCGGATCGGCTGCGGCAGCCTCGCCGTTCGGAGTCGAAAGGTCGCAGAACATTCGGGCCGTTGGCTCCATACTGCTGCGCCAGGGCAAGAGCTGGAAGGTCGAAGGATCGGGCATCGCAAGCAGGTCGCTCTCGAACGCCCGGGTCATGCCCTCGATGGCGCTCCCGTCAAAGCCAACGCCCTCGCTGAAGGCACCCTCGACCTCCGCCGGTGCTAGGGCAACCGACTTGAGCGTCCCCGCGACATCCGTGAACCATAGTCGAACAAACTTCACGCCGCGTTCTTCGATGGTACGAAGCACGAAATCTCGCTGTTTGCTCACGGTAGCTCCCCTCGCTTACTCGACGTACCAAGCCTATAGCTCGGGCCGGCACGGTTCCCGTCAGTCGTCGGCTTCATCTTCCTCGCGAATCCGTCGCGCTCGCTCCGCCACGATCTCCGGAGCACGTTCAGCTTCCTCCCGCGTCGCGAACGGCCCGAGACGATCGATCGAGAGCGACTGGCGCCCCTCTTCGACCTTGCCCGTGCGGGTATTGAACCAGTACGTTTCGGCGGCATCCTCGATGCCCCAGTCACGCTTACTCATTCCCGCGCTCCTCTCTGCACCAGGCGGCCTCGCCGCGCTTCTAGACTTAGCGTATGCCTTTCGACGATCTCGGACACCTTGTACCCGGCAAGATCTCTCCGATCCGACGAGTGCCGCCGTCGGTCCCTCACCCGCCGTACGTCGGTCTCGACGTACCTCCGCCATATACCGGCGACAATACGTACAGCGACGCCGAGGTCAAGAAGATTCGGGAAGCAGGGCGCATCGCCGCGCGCGCGATCGACGCTGCCGCAGCTGCGATCCGCCCGGGGGTCACCACCGACGAACTCGACCGTATCGCCCATGACTATGTTGTGGCGCATGGCGCATATCCTTCCACCCTGGGATATCGCGGCTATCCGAAGTCCAGCTGCACCTCTGTGAACGAAGTCATCTGCCACGGAATCCCCGACGACACGGTCCTTCGCGAAGGCGATATTGTCAATATCGATGTCACCGCGTATCTCGATGGATTCCACGGTGATCTGAATCGCACCTTCCCGGTGGGCCAAGTCTCGGAGCAGGCCACCTTACTCATGGAGCGCACCGAGCAGGCGCTCCTGCGCGGAATCAAGGCCGTAGCGCCGGGACGCGAGGTGAACGTGATCGGACGAGTGATCGAGACCTATGCGAAACGGTTCGGCTACGGAGTGGTTCGCGACTTCACCGGTCACGGGGTCGGTGGCGCGTTCCACACGGGGTTGATCATTCCGCACTACGATTCCGCACCGCTCTATAACGACGTCATCGCCCCCAACATGGTGTTCACGATCGAACCGATGCTCACGCTTGGAACGCACGAATGGGACATGTGGGATGACGGTTGGACCGTCACAACTCGCGACAAGAGCCTGACGGCTCAGTTCGAGCATACGATCGTGGTCCGCGAGTCGGGCGTGGAGATCCTCACCCTCTCCGAGTGAACATCTGGTGGGAATGGGCCGGCTATACGCCGGGTTCTGTGCCTAGAAGCTAGGCGACGGTCATCTCTCTCGACCAACCGTTACCGGTTGGTTCTAGCGGCCTACCCGAAGACTCGGCGAGGAGCGTCAACGTCTTCTGCCTGGCCTTGCTGCGAGCGAGGTTTACCTGGCCGCATGTGTCACCACATGCGCCGGTGGTCTCTTACACCACCCTTTCACCCTTACTGACGGCGGAATCCCTCCGTCAGCGGTCTACTCTCTGTTGCACTTTCTTGCGGGTTACCCCGAGTGGGTGTTACCCACCACTCCCCTCTGTGCAGCCCGGACGTTCCTCGGCACGTGCACCGAAGTGCCGTGACGCGACCGTCCGCCGGCCCATTCAGCAGATAGTCTACTCGCCTGACCGTACGAGAATAGCCCCGGTCTGAGGGCAGTGTGCAAGCTCATCGCTAGGTAGGGCAAGGATCTCGCTCAACTCTGCGGGTGCCAGCTCCATGTTGCTGGCCTCAGAGATCTTCCCGCGCAGTCTTGCTGCCCCCACCCCTACCCGAGCGCGAATCGCCTCGTAGTGGTCGAGCAGGTCGCGTTGAATCTCTGCAGTGAGCCCTTCCCGTTCCTGAAGGGTCGAACGGAGCTGTTTCGAGATCGCCGCCTCAGCGGCGCTGAGTGCCTCAGACAGGGAGCGCCGACGATCGTCCACGTCCTTCAGCGCGGCGGAAACAGTCTCGAAGGTCGCCTGCGTCTGCTCGTTCGCTTCCAGGAGCTCGAACTCCTTCTCCTCAAGCACCTGACGTCGATGAGCGAGGGTGTCGAGTTCTTGCTGCAGCGCCTGGGCCTCTTTGGGAGAGGAAGTTGCCGACATCAACTGGTTGTCGCGCTCCATGCGTTGACGAACCATCCCGAGGTCGCTCTCGATCCGCTCGATCTCTGCATTCTGAGTATCGAGTTCCCGCTGCACCGCCATGTACGCCTCGCGCGCTGCCTCCGCTTCGCCCTGCATGGCTGCGATCTCCGCCCGCTCAGGCAACCCAGAATGTCTGCGCTTCAGGCGTGCGATCGTGTTGTCGAGGTCTTGCAGATCGAGAAGCAACTGCTGCTGACGGGGGCTCGCCTTCATGAGTGACAGCCTACTGCGAAGCTCCACGGGTCGGTGTTCAGCTCACTCACCAGAAACTCCACACCGGGCAGTTGTGCCTCAAGCTGTGCTGCGGCAGTCTCGAGCCACAGAGACTCTGCCGCCCAGTGTGAAATATCAATGAGAGCAGGACCCGAGGTCGTCGCGGCCTGTTCAAGCGCCTCCTGCGCCGGGTGATGACGGAGATCGCTAGTGACGTAAACGTCGGCCCTCACCACTTCTGGGTGCTGCAGCAAGCTGTCCCCGGCCCCACCGCACAGGGCCACATGCTCGATGAGCCGATCGCTTGCACCCGCGGCCCGAACGCCACCGACTGTGCGAGGGACGAGCTGCGCGACGCGCTCCGCGAAATCGCGCAGGCGCGTCGGCTTGGGCAGGCTCCCGACTCTCCCGATTCCGCTTGCGGGGTCATCGGCCGGTACGATCGGCCGAACGTCCTGCAGACCCAGCTTCAACGCGAGCGTGTCGCTGACACCTTGCCGCGGCGCGTCGGCATTCGTGTGCGCTGCCAGCAGCGCACATCCTCCACGAATCAGTGTCGTGATCACGGCCCCCTTCGCCGTATCCTCGGCGACCGTGTGGACGCCGCGCAAAAGAAGAGGATGATGCGTCAACAACACATCTACCTCGTTCTGAACGGCCTCCTCCGCGGTGGCACGGACCGCATCGACGGCCAGCAGGACGCGGCGAACGGGTGCTTCATCGGCACCGACAATGAGTCCGACCCGATCCCAAGGTTCGGCCGTCGCCGCAGGCCACAACTTCTCCGCCGCTTCGCGCACATCTCGCAGTACGAACTTGCTCATGCTCCGAGCGTATCTGACGCGGGTTCTGGAGCTCGACATGAGATACTGTTCCTGTCACCACTTGGCATCGGCGGGCAGGCCGAATCGACAGCGATTCCATGGAAGGAAGCCACCGTTCAGATGAACTATCGCGCGGACGCATATCTCGAGGCGTGGAAGTCAAAGCAGCAACTGGCAGAGGGCATGATTCCCCTGATTGGCCAGCTCTATCGCGACCATGATGTGGTGATGTCGGTACACGGCCGGAGCCTCGTGGGTCGGTCAGCCATCGACATCGTTCGCGCTCACAGCTACGCGAGGAAGATCGACGAGGTTGAACTCCCACTCGAGCAGACGAGCGCCATCGTGGAGTCCCTCGCGCGTCTGCAGCCGGGTCCAGTGTCTGTCGACCTCGCGCTGCTCGCTAAGGGGTTCAGAGCATCGGCCGAGACCGACCTCGACGCCTACCTTTCCACAGTGCTCGAGCCCGTGCTCGGAGGGGTTCCAAATAAGGGCACCGACGTCGTTCTCTACGGCTTCGGCAGGATCGGGCGTCTCCTAGCCAGAATCATCATCGAGCATTCAGGCAGCGGCAACACGCTGAACCTTCGCGCGATCGTCGTGCGCAAGGGCAGCGAGAACGATCTCATCAAGCGTGCGAATCTGCTCCGACGCGACTCGGTGCACGGCCCGTTCAACGGCACGATCAAGGTGCTCGAAGACGAGAACGCGATCCTCGCTAATGGCGTGCGGATCCAGGTGATCTACTCGAATGATCCCGCGAGCGTCGATTACTCCTCCTACGGAATCGAAGACGCGATCCTCGTGGACAACACGGGAAAGTGGCGAGATACCGAGGGGCTCGAGCAACACCTGCGCAACCGCGGAATCTCAAAGGTGCTGCTGACCGCCCCCGGCAAGGGCGACATGCTGAACGTCGTGTACGGAGTGAACAACGACAAGATTACGGATGCCCATCGGATCGTCTCCGCCGCTTCGTGCACGACGAACGCCATCACACCGGTGCTCAAGGAGCTCAATGACACCTTCGGGGTTGTTCGCGGACACGTCGAAACGGTGCATGCCTACACGAACGACCAGAACCTCATTGACAACTTCCATAAGGGCGACCGTCGCGGCCGCTCCGCCGCGCTGAACATGGTGCTTACGGAGACCGGAGCCGCGAAAGCGGTCGCGAAGGCGCTTCCCGAGTTCGAGGGCAAGCTGACCGGCAACGCCATTCGCGTACCGACTCCCGATGTTTCCATGGCCGTGCTCAACCTCCAGTTCTCGCGAGAGGTGACGCGCGAGGAGATCAACGCCCATCTCGAGGACGTTTCGCTCACGGGTTCCCTGCGCACGCAGATCGATTACGTCGAATCGCCGGAAATCGTCTCGACCGATTTCGTCGGGTCGAATCGGGCCGGGATCGTCGACGGCCTGGCAACGATCGCCACCGGCGACAGCGCCGTCGTGTACGTCTGGTATGACAACGAATACGGGTACAGCTGCCAGGTCGTGCGGATCATCGAACAGCTCGCAGGCAACCATCCCCTCCATCTGCCAATGCTCGAATCGTAGACCTGCGACTCGCTCCAGGCTTTCAGAAAGGTGAAGACAATGGCCGAGAAATACATCATCGGAGTCGACGGTTCTGACCAGAGCCGAACAGCACTCGACTGGGGACTGAAGCGAGCAGCACAGTGCGGAGCCCGCGTGCAACTACTGCACGTCGCGGACGATTCGTTCTTGAGCGAGAGCGTCGCCTTTCTCAGCGAGGCTCAAGAGGCGTCAGAGCAGATGCTTCAGGCAGAGATCGAGTACGCGCGTTCTACCGGCTACGACGGCCCGATCGAAGGCACGGCCGTGGTCGGTCACCCCATCGTCGAGATGGAGGAGGCATCGAAGCATGCCGATCTTGTGATTCTCGGTGCACACTCCGGAAGCCGGCTTTCCGGTTCCTTCTTCGGTACCCGCGCGGTGAAGATCGCTGCGGTCTCGCACTGTCCCGTGGCGGTGATTCCGCACGAGAAGACAACGACTCCCACTCCTGGGGTGGTCGTGGGCGTTGACGGTAGCGAGGCGGCTAAGAAGGCCATCGCCTTCGCCGCTGAGGAGGCGTCGGCTCGTGGCGTACCTCTGATCGCTGTGTATGCGTGGATGCCGCCGCTAACGCCCGGACTCGAGTACCTCTGGAGCGAGGAACTTGTGGAGTCGCAGCGCGCTTCAGCCGAGGAAGCAATTGCAATCGGCACCGCCGGCCTTGCAACGAGGTATCCGGATCTGGCGATCGAGCGCAAGATCGTGCAGTCGCCGCCGGTGGCCGCGCTGCTGAGTGTCGCTGAGCAGGCAGACACCATCGTCGTCGGGAGCAAGGGACGCAGTGGACTCACACGGCTTCTGCTCGGTTCCGTGAGCCATGGTGTGCTCCAGGCGCTCACCCGCACGACGATCGTCACCCGCGGCTGAGTCAGCCAGCGTCCTGGCTCCCCGCCGGCAACGCGCAATGCATGCGAAAAGGAGAAGATTCGGGCTACTATTTCACAGGCAACGCTGAATCTTTAGAAATATACTTGCTCGTGTGATAAAAGAGTCGACGTCCGAAAAGCGCCCCACCCGTGCCCCTGATCCTCGCCCCGCGCGTACGCGTGCAGCGATTCTCAACGCGGTCGAGCGTCTTGGAAGTCGAGGCGACGAGCTGAGCGTGTCGGGCGTAGTCGCAGAGGCTGGACTGAGCCGAAGCAGCTTTTATTCGCAGTTCAAGGATCTCGGCGACATCGCCGTACAGCTCGTCCGTGATGTCGATTCGCGACTTGCGGACGATGCAGGATCGGTGAGCGAGCCCGCGGAGGCGATCCTCGCCCAGGCGCGTGCGCTTCTTGACGAGTTTCAGCAGCGGCGGCATCTCTACGCGGCCGTGCTCGGTGCCGACAACCCCATTGGCGGCCAATGGGAGGTCAGCTCGATCATGGCCGAAGGCATACGGAGAAACCTGGAAGGCGCTACCCCGGCGGACATCGATGCGGAGTTCGCGTCCCGCTATATCGCCTCCGGTTACCTAGCCAGCATCGCCGACTGGCTCTCGAGCGAGAACCCGGGCCCGGTAGACAAGCTCGAAGTTCAACTGCGGGATATGCTTCCCAACTGGGTCACGACGACACAGAAGTAGCGTCTATCTGCGGCAGCCCACTACGCTTTGGGCATGCCCGACCTTGTTACCCCGCGTCCGGGAGCTGCTGAACGCCTCTCGCGGATGCTCCAGTTGCGCACCGTCTCGACCGACTTCGAGGCTCGCGGCGACGGGCTGCTCGAGGAGTTCGTCTCGCTGCTCGAAGCGTGCTACCCGCAGATGCATCGGGCGCTCGAACGCGAACGCGTCGGCGACCTCGGACTCCTCTATCGCTGGCGTGGCATCAACTCCAGCGCCGACCCGCTCGTGCTCATGGCGCACTTCGACGTCGTACCAGTCGACGAGGGTGATGCCTGGACGCACCCACCCTTCGCTGGTCGCATCGAGGGCGGGTACGTGTACGGTCGCGGAGCGCTCGACGACAAAGGACCGCTACTGGTCATGCTCGAAGCTGCGGAGAATCTTATCTCTGCTGGGTTCACGCCCGCTCGGGACGTGTATTTCTCATTGGGCGGCAATGAAGAGACCTTCGGGGCGGCTGCGCGCGACATCTCAGGCCTGCTTCAGGAACGCGGTATCACGCCCTGGATGGTGCTCGATGAGGGCGGCGCAGTGGTCGACGCGCCCCTCCCCTACGTTCGAGGGCGCGCGGCAATGGTGGGTGTCGGAGAGAAGGGTCTTGTGACTCTGCGTCTCATCGCACGAAGCGACGGAGGCCACGCGTCAGTGCCTCCTCTGGTGACAGCCGTCGGGCGCATCTCTCGCGCTGTGACCAGACTCACCCCAACCACATTCCGGGCTCGCGCACCCCAGGCGATTCCCCGAATGCTCTCCGCGCTCACTGCTCGAAGCAGCGGGATCGGGCGAATGCTCTACCCCGTTCTCGCCGCCTGGCCTTGGCTCAGCGCGAAGGTGTTCGCCGCCGTCGGCGGAGAAGCGGCCGCGATGGTTCGCACCACGATCGCGCCGACGCGCCTCGCTGCAGGCACCGCGAACAATGTGCTCGCTTCCCAGGCTAGCGTCACGGTAAACCTCCGTCTCGCACTCGGCGAAACGATCGACAGCGCCGTATCCAGGATTCAACGTCGCATCGACGACCCGCAGATTGAGATCGAGGTATTGGAGGGGAATGATGCTTCTCCGGAGGCCCCAGCCGAGTGCACACAGTTCGATCTCATTCGGGATGCTGTGCTCGCATCGCATCCCGAGGCAATCACCGTGCCATATGTGACGATGGCGGCCACTGACTCGCGGCACTTCCACCGCTACACCCCGACGACCTATCGCTTCGCCCCGCTCCACATGGATGCCGAGCAACGTGCCTCGATCCACGGCGTGAACGAACGCGTAGCCGTATCGGAGCTCACCCGGGGGGAGCTCTTTCACCGCACGCTCATCGAGAGGATACCCGCATGAGCTCCGCCGCATCATCGTCCATGCAGGGCCGAGCACGGCTCGGGCAGCTCGTTCCCATTGTCGGGTTCCTCGCCTTCGTGGAGTTCACCAGTGGAGTCTTGCAGGGGTACTACACGCCAATGCTGACCGATATCGCCCGACATCTGCGCATTCACGATGCAGACGTCAACTGGCTCGAGGGCACGCAGCTGATGCTCTCAGCACTGGTCGTTCCCGCATTCGCAAAGCTCGGCGATATGTTCGGCCACAAGCGAATGCTGCTCTGGTCGACAGCGCTTACCGCGCTCGCCTCACTCGTCCTCCCCTTCACCGATTCATTTCCGGTGTTCCTGATCGCTTGGGCACTCCAGGGATTCTATGTCGTCTGGCTGCCGCTGGAGATCGCGCTGATCTGGTCCCGCACCCGAGGGCGCGACGGCGCGTCCTTGCTGACGGCGCGGGCAGCCGGCATCCTCGTTGCTGCACTAGAGTTCGGTGCGATCTCCGGCGCACTGGTGGGTGGATTGCTTGTGGACACGCTCCCGCTGTGGGTGGCACTCCTGGTGCCCGCCGCATGCGTGCTCGCGTGCTTCGTGGTCATCTTGGTCGGCGTGACCGAAGCGCAGTCAGTTCCGGGCGGGAAACTCGACTACATCGGCCTCTGCCTAATCTCCATCTCCCTCATCGCGTTCACCGGCGGGCTGAGCCTGCTGCGTTTGAACGGGCCGGGCGACCCTCTCGCATGGGGAGTCACGCTTCTCGGGTGCGCGCTCATCGTGCCGTTTGCCCGGTACGAGCTCCGGCATCCTGATCCGCTGATCGACGTGCGCATGTTCCGCTCCGCATCGCTGGCACCGATTTTCGTGACCGCAGGCCTCTTCGGCGTGAGTGTGCTTGGCGCACAGGCACCGCTGTCCACGTTTGCCAGGACCGACCCCGCCGTGTACGGCTACGGTCTCGGGACAACCGGGTTCTCGACATCGTTGATTATCGGCTGCTATCTCATCGCCATGATCGCCGGCGCTCTGCTCTACTCGCGCGTGACGCGGTGGCTGTCACCGCGAGACGCACTGGTGTGCGCCGCTGCGCTTGTGGGAATTGGTTACCTGCTCTTCATTCCGATGCATGAGAGCTACCTGCAGGTCGTCGTGAACATGTGCGTCGCGGGCGTGGGTTCTGGGGCACTCGTCGCCGCCCTGCCAGCGGCAGCCGCTTCCGCGGCACCGGCCGCGCAAACCGGTGTCGCCACGGGCCTCACCAATTCTGTGAAGACAGTGGGAGGCGCGGTAGCCTCCGCCGTGTTCGGCATCGCGCTCATGCGAGGCGTCACGGAAGGTGGAACCGGGTTAGAGACAGCTGGGTCGCTCGCTGGCTATTACACCGTCTGGATCGTCTGCGGCGTCACCGCCCTCGCCGCGTCGATGCTGCTGTTTTTCGTGCCGAAGCACGCATTCACGGATCAGCGCACAGGCTCCGGTGTGCAACCCTGATCTTGTGCGTGTCGATTCTGAGATAACTCGGTGTTATCTCAGCACTTGCCATATTTGCATTGCGCGGTGCTGAGTTATCGGGTTCCCTGGAATTGAACGTGAGGAGCTCCGAATGCGAACCATCGGAATGATCGGCGGCATGAGCTGGGAATCGACTGACATCTACTATCGCGTTGCCAACGAACTCGTGCGCGACAGGCTTGGCGGGCTTCACAGCGCGAAGATTTTGCTCAGCTCTTTAGACTTCGAGGAGATCAGCGCCCTGCAGCGCGCGGACGAGTGGGAGCGGGCCGGTGAGGTGCTTGCCGAGCACGCCCGCACGCTTGAAGCCGCCCGCGCGGACGTCGTCTTGATCTGCACGAACACCATGCATCTGCTCATCGAACAGGTGCAAGACGCCGTCGGCGTGCCTGTGCTCCACATCGGTGACGTGGTGGCGGAGGCGGTGAAAGGGCAGGGCTTGGCCACTGTCGGGTTGCTCGGCACTGCCTTCACCATGGAGAAGCAGTTCTATCGAGATCGCATCGCAGCGCACGGCATCGAAGTGATCGTGCCCGCTGCGCCAGAGCGCGCCTTCATCCATCACGCCATCTTTGACGAGCTTGCTTGCGGTGTCGTCAACGATACGACCCGTGAGCGCTTCCGGGAGATCATCTCGGAGCTCACGGATCGAGGAGCCGAAGGGATCATCCTCGGATGCACCGAGATCGAACTTCTGGTGGCTCAAGACGACAGCCCGGTACCGGTCTTCCCAACAGCGAGACTGCACGTAGAAGCCGCAGTGGACTTCGCCCTCAGTTGAGTGACCTACGGATTGTCACCGACTGCGCAATGGTGCCGACGGGCCCGTCGATGTCATGCATCACGGAACTGGTCACGCCCATTCCCTGAGCGCCGAATGCGACTCGCGTGTCGAGCCCGACCAGGGTACCGACCGGTTGCCGCAGGAAGTGCAGGGTGAGGTCCACGTTCGGAAACATCCACTGATCGGGTGACTGGCGCGCGGCAATGCCATTGGCCGTATCCAGGTACTTCACGTACTCGGCCATCGGTTGAGACGTCTCGCCCCGCACGAGCGGGAGGTCGCTCGTGATCCAGGTGCGGGCACGCCCGGGTCGAGCGTCCGGTGCTTGCCGCGCATTGATGCAGCGGATGAAGCCACCCGGCCAGTCCAGCAGCGACGAAGCGATCTCACACGACTCCGGCGCGGGCATGGGCTCGTACTCATGCGCCGCGATCGCTGCAGTGTCGCTCTGCTGCAGCAACCATGCGCGGGCCCTCAGCGTCGCCCTCCCACGGATCGTGGCGACCGTTTCGACCAGCTCGATCGTGCGCCCTGGCCGCACCACCGTAGTCTCGAGTTGGATCTCGTCCCGCGCAATCTGGCCCAGCGCCTCGAACGTGATGCGGCTGAACCTCAGCGAAGCATCAACGTGTTGCTGCCGCCAACGCTCGAGATGGTGAGTAATCAGACCGGACACGGGAGCGAGATGCAACTCGTCATCTCGCCACGCACCCCCGGCGTGCTCAGTCGGTTCGTACCGGTCGTTCCCGTGCGCTACAAAATACGTCTCGGCTGGTGGCATCGTCACGGGGCGAGCCTAGCAAACCTCCGCAGACGACCGCAGTAGAGACGTGCCTGCGCTGATTGGAGTGGGCCCTGCCGGGATCGAACCGACGACATCCACGGTGTAAACGTGGCGCTCTACCAGCTGAGCTAAAGGCCCCTTGCCTGCGATGCAGACTCCACAAGCTTAGTGGATGTTTCGCGGCGTGGCGCACCAGCCAAAGGCGGTACGCCACGCCGACCCGTCAAATCGCCGCGATCGCCTCGCGGTACGCGGCAAGGTCCCTCGCTTCACCCGGTGATGTTTCGAAGGAGGCGAGGATCTTGCGCTCAGCGCCTACGACGACCGTTGCGCGGGTCGCAATCCCTCGTTCCTCGATGAATGCACCGTACGCGCGTGAAACTTCACCGTGCGGCCAGAAGTCGGAGAGTATCGGGAACTCGTATCCCTCCTGCTCGGCCCACGCCTTCAGTGTGAAGACCGAATCGACGGATATTCCGATGAGACGCACCCGCGCATCGTCGAACATTCCCAGATTATCGCGCAACTCGCACAGCTCGCCCGTGCATACTCCAGAGAACGCGAGCGGGAAGAAGACAAGTGCTACCGGCCCGTCCTCGACAAGCTCCGAAAGCGTCAGCTCCTCCCCGTGCTGGTTCGAGAGCGTGAACTCGGGTGCGACATCGCCCGCCTGCAAGACCATAGTGACTTCCTCTCTTTCGGGGCTCCAGCTTACTGGTGGCGTCTCCGCTTCGGCGCGACCGAGCCGAAGATTCCGCGTGTTCGGCCCGGTAAGGCTCCCCCAAGCTGAACTTTTGGATGAAAACCACAGCGCTTCGACGAAATCCACGGAGGGATTCGCCAGAGTTCGATAGTCTGGAGGAGGCCTCACCCACCGGAGAGGCCTTGTTCGTGTCGCCACATCTTGGCGCACACGGCACTCGTGAAGGAGCAAAATCGTGGCTGTGAACACAGAGGATCCGTACGCGCCGGAGAGCGACGACATCGACCCGGACGAGACGGCTGAGTGGGTGGAATCCCTTGACGCGGTGGTCGATGAGCGCGGTGCCCGACGCGGGCGCGAGATCATGACGAACTTGCTCGCACGCAGTCGGCAGCTCCACCTGAATGTGCCGCAGGTGCCGACCACGGACTACGTCAATACGATCGCCTCAAGCGACGAACCGGAGTTTCCGGGCAATGAAGAGCTCGAGCGCAGCTATCGCCGCTGGATCCGCTGGAATGCCGCCGTCACCGTGCACCGCGCCCAGCGCCCTGGCATCGGAGTGGGCGGTCATATCTCCACCTACGCCTCTGCGGCATCACTTTACGAGGTTGGATTCAACCACTTTTTCCGCGGCCAGGATCACCCGGGCGGCGGAGACCAGATTTTCATTCAGGGGCACGCCTCCCCCGGCATTTATGCGCGCGCTTTTCTCGAGGGACGCTTGAGCGAGGATCAGCTCGACGGATTCCGTCAGGAGCATTCGCATGAGGGCGGTGGCCTACCGAGCTATCCTCACCCCCGCCTGCTTCCCGACTTCTGGCAGTTCCCGACGGTGTCGATGGGTCTCGGCCCGATCAACGCGATCTATCAGGCGCAGCTCAATAAGTACTTGACCAACCGAGGAATCAAGGACGCTTCAGACCAGCACGTCTGGGCGTTCCTCGGTGACGGCGAGCTCGATGAGGTGGAAAGCCGCGGTCAGCTGCAAGTCGCTGCGAACGAGGGGCTGGACAACCTCACCTTCGTCGTCAACTGCAATCTGCAGCGTCTTGACGGGCCGGTTCGCGGTAACGGGAAGATCATTCAGGAGCTGGAGAGCTTCTTCCGGGGTGCCGGCTGGAACGTCATCAAGGTGATCTGGGGCCGTGAGTGGGACGAGCTGCTCAACCGGGATACCGAGGGTGCGCTGCTCAACGTGATGAACACTACGCCCGATGGCGACTACCAGACGTACAAAGCCGAGAATGGTGCGTACATTCGGGAGCACTTCTTCGGTAAAGACGAGCGCGCACTTCGCCTGGTCGACGACTACACCGACGAGCAGATTTGGCAGCTGCGCCGCGGCGGCCATGACTACCGCAAGGTCTACGCCGCATACCAAGCAGCCATGGAGCACAAGGGCCGCCCGACGGTGATCCTCGCCAAGACGGTCAAGGGGTACGGACTCGGACCGCACTTTGAGGGACGCAACGCGACCCATCAAATGAAGAAGATGACCCTTGAAGATCTGAAGCGCTTCCGCGACACCATGCGCATCCCGATCTCAGATGCGCAGCTCGAGGCCGATCCCTACCGTCCGCCCTACTACCATCCGGGTGCTGATGATCCCGCGATCAAGTACATGCACGAGCAGCGGCGCAAGCTCGGCGGGTACCTGCCGGAGCGCCGGACGAAACACGTCGATTTGGCCCTCCCGGAGGCGAAGAACTACGCCATCGCCGCCAAGGGAAGCGGTAACCAGGAAGCTGCCACCACGATGGTCTTCGTGCGTCTGCTCAAGGACCTGATGCGCGACAAGAACTTCGGCCCCCGCCTGGTGCCGGTGATCCCTGACGAGGCTCGGACGTTCGGCATGGACAGTTACTTCCCGACCTCGAAGATCTACAACCCGCACGGCCAGAACTACACGTCGGTGGACCGCGAGTTGCTTCTCGCCTACAAGGAGAGCCCGCAGGGCGTGCTGCTCCACGTGGGTATCAATGAAGCCGGTGCCATGGCGGCATTCACCGCGGTCGGCACCTCGTACTCGACTCAGGGCCAGCCGCTGATCCCGATATACATCTTCTATTCGATGTTCGGGTTCCAACGCACCGGTGATGCCATCTGGGCGGCCGGCGATCAGATGGCTCGTGGGTTCATGATCGGTGCAACCGCCGGTCGCACCACCCTGACCGGCGAGGGGCTCCAGCACGCCGACGGCCACTCGCTCGTCCTCTCGAACACCAACCCTGCGGTGGTCTCCTACGACCCCGCATACGGCTACGAGATCGGGCACATCGTGCGCAGCGGGATCGAGCGCATGTACGGGGGCACACACCCCGACCCGAACGTGATCTACTACCTCACCGTCTACAACGAGCCGATCATTCACCCCGCGGAGCCCGAGGGCACCGACGTTGAGGGCATCGTGCGCGGCATCCATAAGGTCAGCCTGGCCGCGGGGGACGGCGTCCCCGCCCAGATTTTCGCTTCGGGCGTGGCCGTGCCCTGGGCCATCGAGGCGCAGCAGCTCCTGGCCGAAGACTGGGGCGTCAGCGCCAACGTGTGGAGCGTGACGTCCTGGAGCGAACTGCGGCGCGACGGTCTTGCCGCGGAACGCCACAACTTCCTGCACCCCGAGCAGGAGGCCAAGACCCCCTACCTCACGCAGAAGCTCGCTGGCGAAGAGGGCCCAGTGGTGGCCGTCAGCGATTGGTCCACCGACGTTCCCGACCAGATTCGCCAGTTCGTGCCCGGCGATTACAGTGTGCTGGGGGCCGACGGCTTCGGTTTCAGCGATACGCGGGCCGCAGCCCGACGGTACTTCGCGATCGACCGCGAGTCGGTCGTGGTGCGGGTGCTCCAGCGCCTGGCCGCCCAGGGCAAGATCGACGCGTCCGTACCCCGAGACGCGGCCGAAAAGTACCGCCTTCTCGATGTCAATGCCGGGACCACCGGCGGTGCCGGCGGAGAGTCCTAGGCAACGCCACCGGAGCAACGGAGCATCGATGGAAGAAGCGAAGGAGCGTGAGCTCACCTGGTTGCGCACAATCGCCGGTGAGCTCGCGACGACCACCATCACGAGGCTCGAGGACACGCTTTCCTGGTACAGCAGCATGCCTCCCGGGCGCCGCAGTGCGATCGGTCTGGTAGCTCAGAACGGGATCAGCTCCTTCATTCAGTGGTACGAGGATCCGACGACGACGCCGTGGATCGCGAGCGATGTGTTCAGCTCCGCCCCGCGCGAGCTGTTGCGCAGCATCAGCCTGCAGGAAACCCTGCAGTTGATCAGGGTGGTTGTGACGGTGGTCGAGGATCGCGTCGCCCCCAGAAGCGAGGCGCTCCGTGAGGCCGTGCTCCACTACTCACGCGATGTCGCCTTCGCCGCGGCGGACGTGTACGCACGCGCGGCGGAGGCGCGAGGCCTCTGGGATGCCCGACTGGAGGCGCTCGTCGTCGACTCGATACTCACCGGAGAAAGCGATGACGAGTTGCCCAGTCGCATCGCGGCACTCGGGTGGCACGGCGGCGGCGAGGCCGCGGTGCTCGTCGGAACGAGCGATCGCGCGGTCGACGTGGATCAGTTGCGCCGCACCGCTCGCCATTCTGGCGCAGATGTGTTGGTCGGTCTGCAAGGTAATCGCCTCGTGCTCGTGCTCGGCCGGATGCAATCTGAGCCTGGAGGCTCTGCCCACGACGCCGCGAGCGAGCCACTGCCGTTCCTCAGCATCGCGTCGCGCCTCGCCCCTCACTTCGCCGACGGACCGCTGGTCCTCGGCCCCACCGTCGACAATCTTGTCGACGCGTCGCGCAGCGCTCGTGCGGCGCTCGCCGGTATTGCGGTTGCGCGCTCGTGGCGCGGAGCGACCCGGCCGGTGTCTGCCGATGACCTGCTTCCGGAACGAGCGCTAGCAGGCGACGGACTCGCGCGCAGAAGTTTGATCGAGCAGATCTATGAGCCGCTCACCGAGCAGTCCCCGGAGCTGCTCGAAACGATCTGGTGCTACCTCGACAACGGCAGGTCGCTCGAGGCAACAGCACGTGAACTCTTCGTTCACCCGAACACGGTCCGCTACCGCCTGAAGAAGGTCGCGGAGATCATTGGCTGGAATCCGACGGGTGCTCGTGAAGCCCTGATCGTGCAATCAGCTCTCATCGTGGGCTCCATTGCGGAGCACGGACGCCGCAGAGGCTCACAGAGAAAGTAGATTGGAATTATCCCACTACGAAACTGCAAATTTCTCGTCCGTTATATGCAAATCTGAGCGCCGTCATCTGGAAGACTATAACTCGTGATTGTTATTGCATGTCCCGGTCAGGGTTCGCAGACCCCCGGTTTTCTCTCCGAGTGGATCGAGGATCCTGCGGCCAAAGAGTTTCTCGCATTCGCGTCAGAGCGCTCGGGAGTCGACCTCGTGACGCATGGGACGACCAGTGACGCCGAGACCATTCGAGACACCAAGGTCGCGCAGCCGCTCATCGTTGCCGCGAGCCTACTCACTTGGCGAGCGCTGGCCGATCGGGTCTCTCTCGACGGTGTCGGTGTTGCGGGGCACTCGGTTGGCGAGTTCGCGGCAGCGGTCGCGGCAGGAGTGCTCTCGGCGGGCGACGCACTCGAACTCGTCGGGGTTCGCGGCAGATCTATGGCGGAGGCAGCAACTCGTGAGGCCACTGGGATGAGCGCGGTCGTCGGCGGCGTCGAGTCCGACGTGCTCGACTCGATCCAACGGCACGGCCTAACTGCTGCCAACCGGAACGGCGGGGGCCAGATCGTCGCTGCTGGTGCAGTTGAGGGCCTTGCCGAACTCGCTGAGGATGCGCCACGCGGGGCACGGGTACTGCCATTGCAAGTGGCGGGCGCGTTCCACACCCAGTACATGTCGAGTGCCGTCCCTGTGCTCTCCGAGGCAGCGTCGGCCGTGAGCGCCTCCGACCCCACGCGCACGCTCTGGACCAACTCCGATGGGAGTGTCGTCACCAGCGGCGCACGTTTCCTTGAACTTCTGGTGTCGCAGATCGCTCAACCCGTGCGATGGGACGCTTGCATGGAGGGGTTCCAGCACTCCGGGATCACCGGGCTGATCGAGCTCGCACCCGCGGGCGCGCTCACCGGGATCGCGCGACGTGGCCTCAAGGGCGTCCCGTCGGTCGCCGTACGCACCCCCGCAGATCTGGACGCGGCCGCGGACCTCATCGCAGGTGCCTGACCCGAGCGAGCAAGGAGTAGTTATGGCAAAGCTGGCCCAAGTCACCGGCCCCGCGCACACGAGAATCCTCTCAATCGGTGCGGCACGCGGCGACCTCGACGTTCCGAACGACGACCTCGTCGGACCGATCGATTCCTCTGACGAATGGATTCGACAGCGCACCGGCATCGTTCAGCGCCGCCGAGCGAGCGACGAGATCGGGGCCGTGGATCTGGCCGTGGCAGCCGGCGAGGAAGCCATCACGCGAAGCGGGCTCGACCGTGCCGAGATCGACGGGGTGATCATCAGCACGATCTCCAACGTCGCAGTCACGCCCTCGATGGCTTCGCTCGCGGCGTTCCGCCTCGGGCTCTCCCCCGCCGCCGCCTTCGACATCTCCGCCGCATGCGCCGGCTACACCTACGGCGTGGGGCAGGCGGATGCGCTTGTGCGGTCGGGAGTGTGCAAGAACGTTCTCGTTATCGGCGCCGAGAAGCTCTCCGAACTGGTCGATCCGACGGACCGGAGCATTTCGTTCCTGCTGGCGGACGGTGCTGGCGCCGTCGTCGTCGGTGCCGCGGACCACACCGGGATCGGCCCAACTGTTTGGGGCAGCGACGGCGAGAAGTGGGACACGATCCACATGACCTCGACCTTCAACGAGTACCGAGCCAACCCGGGTCAGGTGCCGTGGCCCACCCTGCGACAGGACGGCCAAACGGTGTTCCGCTGGGCCGTCTGGCAGATGGCAAAGGTCGCTCGACATACCCTCGAGATCTCGGGTATCGGTGCCGAGGATCTCGCAGCCTTTATCCCCCACCAGGCGAACATGCGCATCATCGACGAGTTCGCAAAGCAGTTGAAACTGCCGGAATCTGTCGTCATTGCGCGTGACATCGAAACGCAGGGCAATACCTCGGCCGCGTCGATCCCGCTCGCAATGCACGCGCTCCTCGAGCAACGTCCCGAGCTTTCCGGCGGTCTGGCCCTGCAGATCGGTTTCGGTGCCGGGTTGGTCTACGGCGCGCAGGTCGTAGAACTGCCCTGACTCACATTCACTCACTAAACTCGAACACGCCACCACTATCAAGGAGAACAACATGGCATTCAGCAACGACGAGATCCTGGCAGGCCTTGCCGAGCTCATTAACGACGAGACCGGCATCGCTCCTGACGCAGTCGCACTCGACAAGTCGTTCACGGATGATCTCGACATCGACTCGATCTCGATGATGACCATTGTCGTCAATGCGGAAGAGAAGTTCGATGTGAAGATCCCCGACGAGGAGGTCAAGAACCTCAAGACCGTCGGCGACGCGGTGAGCTTCATCGCGAACGCACAGGCGTAAGGCACCCGCATTGTTGCTCGGGGGCGGGCCTCGTCCCGCCCCCGCCGCTGTAATCCACACTTTCCACTCCACCTTCATTCACGGAGCGCGTTGATGAGCAAGAAGATCGTTGTCACCGGCATCGGTGCGTCCACTCCGATTGGCGGAACCGCCGCGGAGAGCTGGAAGGCCCTGCTCGCAGGCGAGTCCGGCGTTCGCACCCTCGACTTTGACTGGGTTGAGAAGTACGAGCTCGCTGTGACCTTCGCAGGTCAGGCCAAGGTTCGGCCCGACGAGGTGCTCGAGCGCCCGGTAGCAAAGCGGCTTGATCCCTCCAGCCAGTTCGCCCTCGTCGCCGCGATGGAGGCGTTCGCAGATGCGGGCAGCCCCGAGGTGGCCTCTGAGCGGCTCGGCGTCGATTGGGCGACCGGGATCGGAGGAGTGTGGACCCTGCTCGATGCGTGGGACACCCTCCGCGAAAAGGGTCCGCGTCGAGTGATGCCGCTGACGGTGCCAATGCTCATGCCGAACGCTCCGTCGGCTGCGGTGTCGATGCACTTCGAGGCTCGCGCCTACGCTCGCACCGTGGCATCGGCCTGCGCCTCCAGCACCGAGTCGATCGTCAACGCGTACGAACACTTGCAGGCGGGACTGGCAGACGTCGTGATTGCAGGCGGCTCAGAGGCCGCGCTCCATCCGATCACGCTCACCGCATTCAACTCGATGCAGGCCCTGTCGAGACGAAACGACTCACCCGAGACAGCGTCGCGCCCCTACAACGTGGACCGCGACGGCTTCGTCATGGGAGAAGGTGCTGCGGCGCTCGTGCTGGAAACCGAGGAGCACGCCCTCGCTCGCGGAGCAACGATCTACGCGGAGATCGCCGGTGGAGGCGTCACCGCGGACTCCCATCACATCACCGCCAATGACCCGGAGGGGCGCGGCGCGAGCCGCGCAATGACCCTCGCGCTCGAACAGGCCGGCGCAACTCCCGATCAGGTGACGCACGTCAACGCGCACGCCACCTCCACACCGGTCGGCGATCCCAATGAGTACACGGCTTTGAAGAATGTCTTCGGCGACCGAACGGAGCAGATACCCGTGTCTGCGACCAAGGCAGCCACCGGGCATCTCCTCGGCGGTACCGGGGCGCTCGAGGCCGTGTTCACGGTGCTCGCGGTGAAGCATCGTGTCGCGCCACCGACAATCAATCTGGCCCAGCAGGATCCGGAGATCCCGCTCTCAGCATCGAGCTCGCCGCAGCCGCTCGGTGAGGGACCGCAGCTCGCGCTCTCGAACTCGTTCGGATTCGGCGGGCACAACGCCGTCCTTGCAGTCCGTTCCTACGACTAGCGGAACAGCGCTCGCTCCCCCGCGGTTGCCCGCTAGCCGGCGTGCAGCCGCGGAAGTTCGAAGATCGAGGCGTCTCCGGTTTCAGCAGCACGGAAGGGCTCGAGTTCGCGATCCCAGGCTGCCCCGAGCCGCATGTTGAGCAGCTCACTTAGGACGCTTGCGTTCCCAGCAGCTTCCTCGATCGCGTGTCGAATCGCGTTCTCGGTCAACACTGCATTGCCCGCCGCGTCGATCTGGGTGCGGTGAATGCCGAGCCGCGGCGTGTGCATCCAGCGTCCCCCATCCCCCGCCGAGCTCTGATCCTCCGTGATCTCGAACCGCACCTGCTGCCATCCCAGCAGGGACGAGGCCACGGCCGCAGCCGTGCCAGCCGGCCCCTGCCATGCCGCCTCGGTGCGCAGCATTCGAGGGAGCAGCGGCTGAGGTTCCCAGCGCAACTTCACGACGGCACCGATCTCCCGTGCGAGCGCCCACTCCACATGGGGAACGATCGCCTTCGGGCACGAGTGCACGACAAAGAGACCCGTCGCAGCTGCAGAATCCGAGCACGTGGACGCGGTGAGTGACGACATCGTGGTGGCTCCTTCCGATTCGAAACGTCTTCCCCAACGTCGAATCTGAAGCCTCGAGTCACCAAAAGTCTGTCATGTTTGCCTCAGAACGGCAAACCTCATACAGTGAACTGGTGAAACCCTTCCTCCTCATCACGACACGGGACGACGAGGCGGTGGCGGCCGAGGAGCACGCGTCGTTCTGCACACTCACCGGATTGCTGGCCGAGGATCTGCACTGGAAGCGCGCAGAACAGGCACCACTGGGCGAGATCAGGTTTGAGCACTACTCCGGAATCATTCTTGCTGGTAGCCCGTTCACGGTCAGTGAACCGGACGAGCTGAAGTCGGCCGAAGAACTCCGCGTCGAACGGGACCTGGCCGCCCTCCTCGATCGGGTGGTCGAGGCGGACTTTCCATTTCTTGGGATCTGCTACGGGATTGGAACCATCGGCAGGCACCAGGGAGCGCGGGTCGATCGAACCTACGGTGAGAGTACCCAGGCCGCCCGGATTACGCTGACCGATGCAGGTCTCGAGGATCCGCTGATGAACGAGCTGCCCCGTGAGTTCGACGCCTTCGTCGGGCATAAGGAGGCGATCAGCGAGGTGCCGCAGCACATGACGGTGCTCGCAAGCTCACCCACCTGCCCCGTGCAGGCGTTTCGGGTCGGTCGAAACGTGTATGCGACGCAGTTCCATCCCGAGCTCGACTCGGCGGCGATGACATCGCGCGTGCACGCGTACGTGGATCACGGCTACTTCGATCCGAATCGCGTGGACGAGCTGCTCGAGCATGTGCGGAGTGTCGACGTGCGCGCGTCTCAGATGGTGCTCGCGCGATTCACGGAACTGTATCTCAAGTAGGGCGTGCGGGACTTGAACCCGCGACCGACGGATTATGAGTCCGCTGCTCTAACCGACTGAGCTAACGCCCCTGGGCAACTGTTCCAGCATAGTGGAAGTCGCCGCGCTATCGCGCGCCGTCAGCGCTCGGTTCGATCTCGTCGAGCACGTTGCGACCGACCTGCGGGTGGAACTTCGCGAGCCCGACGACCCCGATGAGTGCGACGAGCCCGGTGACGATGAACACGATGACCGCCCAGACCGGGGCGTTCGCTGCCTCATGGAGCACCGCGATGCCGATCAGAATCGCCACCAGTGGATCGACGACGGTCAGACCCGCGATCACGAGGTCAGGCGGGCCCGAGGAGTAGGCGTTCTGCACGAACACCATACCCACGAGCCCTCCGATCGCAAGTGCGACGACGCACACGGCGGTCAACCAGTCGAACTCTCCCTGCTGCAACCGGCCGATCACGGTCTTCGCGAAGGTGGCCACGAAACCGTAAAGCACACCGGCTCCGACAATGTAGAACAGCGCAATAGCCCGGTGGCGCAGCAGCAGGAAGCCGAACAGCGCCGCTACGAGCACCGCCGCGAAGACGATGAGGATAGTGATGAGCTTCGCACTCGTGACAGGCCTGTCGGCGGCGGTGAACGCTGCCACCGTGACGAAGGTAACGATCCCTCCAACGCATAAACATAAGGACACCAGCGCTTCGCGAGGCAATCGCACACCGCTGAGCCGGGAGTTCAGGACGGCGGTGATCACCATCGCGACAACTCCGAGCGGCTGCACGACGATCAGTGGCGAGAAGGCGAGCGCCCCAATCTGAAACACGATCGCGAGTCCGAGGAATACCGTGCCGACCACCCAGGAGGGCCGCCGCAGCAACCCGAACGCATGCCGGGCCGACAGGCCGCTCCCCGCCGATTTCCCCGTGATCCGCTCGACCTTGTTCAGGCCGCGGGATTGGTACTGGGCACCGAACGACATGAGCCCAGCACCCACAAGCGCCATAGGGATTCCCAGGAACTGCTTCGGATCGAGAGGCACGACATCGGTGAAGTCGTTCGCAAGACCTACGGTCTGCAGTACGAGGGAAACCGTCACCGTCTAACGATACCTCGAACGTCGCGAGAATCGCACGCGCGTACAGGAGTGTTGGAAGGGCGGCAGGATCGAAGCGCACTCCCCAACAGCCATCACGGCTTTGAGCGGATCAGCTCGACGAGCCGCTCAGCGGCAAGTGGCACCTCGTCATTGACGATGATCTCGTCAAACTCGCTCGCCGCCTCGAGCTCGCCTTCGGCGGTGCGGAGGCGTCTCGCGCGTTCCTCCTCGTTTTCGGTTGCGCGGCCGACGAGGCGATTCACCAGTTCATCCCAACTCGGCGGAGCCAGGAAGACGAGCCGAGCGTCCGGCATGGTCGCCCGCACCTGACGCGCACCCTGCAGATCGATCTCGAGGAGCATCGGCTCACCCCGTTCTGCCGCGGCGAGCACCGGCCCCCGAGGGGTGCCGTACCGATACTTGTTATGCACTGTTGCCCATTCCAACAACTCGTCCGCGGCGAGCAGACGATCGAAGGCCTCGTCATCAATGAAGTAGTAGTGCACACCATCCACTTCGCCCGGTCGGGGCGGTCGCGTCGTCACTGACACGGAATGCCGGATGTCTGGGAAGTGCTCGCGAACGTGCGCTGCGACCGTGCCTTTCCCGACCGCAGTCGGGCCAGCCAGGACCGTCAACGTCGGTTTGCCGGACGATGACGTGCTCAGACCGCCCCGCATCCGCACGAACTCCTCGAGACGGAGACGTTGGTGCGGTCCCAGACCGCCGAGGCGCTTTCGCGGCGAGATCTGCAGCTCGTCAAGTAGCCTCGCGGTCTTGACCTCCCCCACCCCGGGAAACGTTTGCAGAAAGTCTGCCACCCGAAGCGTCCCTGCGGCACTCGAGGGCTCAGCGGCCTCCTGCAGCGCACGCAGCGGCGAGGTCTCGCCACTACGGAGCCGTTGCTTCAGGGACGCGCGCGCCCGGCGGGCCTCGATTGCGGCCCGGTTCGCCGCGACCCTGTCGACCTCTGGCATCTCGCGTCGCGGTGCCCCGCCCTGCTCCATCATTCCCTCTAGCCTAATACGGTCGCGGGTAGTGCGCTCGTTCCCCAGCGGCGACGTTACAGCGCCTCGGCAAGCGCATCTGCACGGGCGCGAATCCGCTCGGCGAGGCCTGCCGCACCGCCAGTAAGCAGGCTGCGCGATTCACTCGCCAGCAGCGAGCCGCCAAGCGCACCGAAGATGGATGTTGCTTCTTCGATCCGCGCACCCTGAGCGCCGAACCCCGGTGCAAGCACGGGCATTGCGGGCTTCGGAGGTGCAGCGACGTCGATGCCGAACTCTTCAAGATCGAGCGTCGCACCGAGCACGACACCCACGGGGCCGAGCGACCTGGCGACCCCTTCGGGCGCGGCACCGGCTTGTTCCAGGCGGCGGAGGTAGGCGTTGAAGCTCTGCGCCTCCTCGACGATCGATCGAGCGACCGTGGTGCCCTCGGCGGTCCTTGCAGTCTGCAAGGCACGTGCCTCGGGGTTCGAGGTTGCCGCGAGCACGAACAGACCCTTGCCGTGCTTGCGAACATGGTCGAGCGCGCGGTCGAAGCTCCCGAACCCCAGGTACGGACTCACCGTCAGTGCGTCCGCCTCAAGCGGCGAACCCGGACTCAGCCAGCTATCGACGTACGCAGCGAATGTCGATCCGATATCTCCTCGCTTCGCGTCGGCGATCACCAACACGCCAGCCTCGCGAGCGTCCGCGAGCACGCGTTCGAGCGCGGTGAATCCCGCAGCACCGAAGCGCTCGAAGAAGGCCACTTGCGGCTTCACACACGCGGCGACTCCGGCCGCTGCGGCGATCACCTCGCGGCCCATGCGCTCCGCGCCCGCAGCGTCGTTCTCGAGCCCCCACCCTTTCAGCAACAACCCGTGAGGGTCAATCCCGACGCAGAGATGGCGCTTCGCAGCGAACTCCGCAGCCAATCGGGTTCCGAAAGTCGACGCATTGCTCTCTGCACTCACGGTCACGCTCCCACCGAGGTTGCCCGGGCCGCGATGCGATCGAGCTCGTAGTCCTGCAACGATTTCACATCGAAGGTACCCACCTGCGCCGAAAGCGCACCAACCGCCGCCGAAAGCTCCGAGACGGTCGTGAAGATCGGCTTGTCCGCGGCAACCGCGGCTGCACGGATCTCGTAACCGTCAGCACGGGCCGACGATCCCGACGGGGTGTTGATGATCATGTCGATCTCGCCTCGATTAATGAGGTCGACGATCGTCTCCCCTTCGGCGTGCGCCGAATGCTTGCGCACCGTCTCGCTCTCAATGCCGTTTCGTGCCAGGACGACCTGCGTGCCCTGCGTCGCGACGAGCCGGTAACCGAGCTCTCGCAACCGCTGTGCCGGTTGCACGATGGACCGCTTATCGCGGTCGGCGACCGAGAGGAAGACGGTGCCGCTCTTCGGCAGCGCACTGCCGGCCGCCGACTGACTCTTCGCGAAGGCGCGGGGGAAGTCGCGATCCATGCCCATGACCTCACCGGTCGAACGCATCTCGGGACCCAGCAGCGAATCGACGACCAGCCCTGCGTTCGTGCGGAAACGCTTGAACGGCAGCACGGCCTCCTTCACGGCGATCGGCGCATCGATCGGCGTTCTCGACCCGTCGCGCTCAGGCAGAAGCCCGACGTCGATCAGCTCGGCGATGCTCTCCCCTGCCATGATGCGCGAGGCGGCCTTCGCAAGCGGAATGCCGAGCGCCTTCGACACGAACGGAACCGTACGTGAGGCCCGCGGATTCGCCTCGAGCACGTAGAGCACGCCCTGCCCGATCGCGAACTGAACGTTCAGCAGACCGCGCACACCGATGCCCTCTGCGATGCCGCGGGTGGCTTCCCGCACCGCCGCGATCTGGTCGTGACCGAGCGTCACGGGCGGCAGGGTGCAGCTCGAATCCCCGGAGTGCACGCCGGCCTCCTCGATATGTTCCATGACGCCACCGACGTAGAGCTGCTCCCCGTCGAACAACGCATCGACATCGATCTCGATCGCGTCGTCGAGAAAGCGGTCCACGAGCAGGGGGTAGCCGGGGCCGACCAACGCGTGCCCTTCGATCCTCTCGAAGTAGCCGTGCAGCGACTCGGAGTCGTACACGATCTCCATGCCGCGACCGCCGAGCACGTACGAGGGGCGCACGAGCACCGGGTACCCGATCTCCTCTGCCACTCGGACCGCCCCGGCCTCGTCGATGGCCGTACCGTTCCGAGGTGCCAGGAGGCCAGCACCCTCGAGAATGTTCGCGAAAGCGCCGCGCTCCTCCGCCAGCTCGATCGCTTCGGGCGCGGTGCCGAGGATCGGGATGCCCGCATCTTTCAGGGGCTGCGCGAGGCCGAGCGCTGTCTGCCCGCCGAGTTGCACGACCACGCCGAGCACCTCGCCCGACTGCTGCTCGGCGTGGATGACCTCGAGCACGTCTTCGAGCGTGAGCGGCTCGAAGTAGAGGCGATCCGACGTGTCGTAGTCCGTCGAGACGGTCTCGGGGTTGCAGTTGATCATGATGGTCTCGTAGCCTGCCTCCGACAGCGCGAAGGAGGCGTGCACGCAGGAGTAGTCAAACTCGACCCCCTGACCGATGCGGTTCGGGCCGGAGCCGAGAATCACGATCTTCTTGCGATCCGACGGTGCCACCTCGGTCTCGAAGTCATACGACGAATAGTGGTATGGGGTGAGTGCCGGGAACTCGCCCGCGCAGGTATCGACCGTCTTGAACACGGGGCGCAACCCGAGCCCGTGGCGCAGCCCCCGAACCTCGCTCTCGCTGATGCCACGAAGCTGGGCGATCTGCGCGTCGGAGAACCCGTGGTCTTTCGCCTCGCGCAGCACCTCGAGCGACAGCTGCTGAGCACCGGTAACACGCTCGGCTACCTCATTGATCAACTGAATCTGGTCCAGGAACCAGGGGTCGATCGCGGTCGCCTCGAACACCTGCTCGACCGTTGCGCCGAAGCGCAGCGCTTGCTGCACGTCGACGATGCGCCCATCGGTGGGCCGCTTGATTGACTCGAGCAATTCGTCAACTGGGCGTGTCTCCTCACCCCAGTGGAACGAGGTGCCGCGCTTCTCCAGCGAACGCAGCGACTTCTGCAGCGCGGTCGTGAAGTTGCGACCGATGGCCATGGCCTCTCCCACCGACTTCATGGTGGTGGTGAGCGTATCGTCGGCCGCCGGGAACTTCTCGAAGGCGAAGCGAGGTGCCTTCACAACCACGTAATCGATCGTCGGCTCGAAACTTGCCGGGGTCTTCTGCGTGATGTCGTTTGGAATCTCGTCGAGACGATAGCCGAGCGCGAGCTTGGCAGCGATCTTCGCGATCGGAAAGCCCGTAGCCTTCGATGCGAGGGCCGAGGATCGGGACACGCGCGGGTTCATCTCGATGACGATGACTCGCCCGGTTGCCGGATCGACCGCGTACTGGATATTGCAGCCGCCGGTGTCGACGCCCACTCGGCGGATGATGTCTATCCCGATGTCGCGCAGTTTCTGAAACTCGCGGTCGGTGAGCGTGAGCGCGGGTGCCACGGTGATCGAGTCGCCGGTATGCACACCGACGGCGTCGACGTTCTCGATGGAGCACACGACCACCGTGTTGTCGGCGGTGTCGCGCATGAGTTCGAGCTCGTACTCCTTCCACCCGAGAATCGATTCTTCGAGCAGCACCTCGCTCGTGGGGCTGTAGTGCAGGCCGTCACCGGCGATGCGCACGAGATCTTCTTCGGTGTAGGCGAAGCCGGAGCCGAGCCCGCCCATGGTGAACGAGGGGCGCACAACGAGCGGGTAGCCGAGGTCTTTCGCGAACTCTTTTGCTTCCTCCAGCGTGTGCGCGATGTGCGAGCGGGCGACGTCGGCACCGGCCTCGATGACGAGGTCCTTGAAGATCTGGCGATCCTCGCCCCGTCGAATTGCCTCGACTTTCGCACCGATGAGCTCGACCCCGTGCTTGTCGAGAATCCCCTGCTCATGCAGCTCGATCGCGGCGTTCAGTGCCGTCTGTCCGCCCAGGGTCGGCAGGATCGCGTCGGGCTTCTCCTTCACGATGATCGATTCGATCACCTCGGGAGTGATGGGCTCGACGTACGTCGCATCGGCGAAGTCAGGGTCGGTCATGATCGTCGCCGGGTTCGAGTTGACGAGAATCACGCGCACGCCCTCTTCGCGAAGCACGCGGCACGCTTGCGTGCCTGAGTAGTCGAACTCGCATGCCTGACCGATGACGATCGGTCCGGAGCCGATTACGAGCACGGAATTAATATCTTGGCGCTTTGGCATTAGTTGGTCTCCTCCGCGCCTGCTGCGCGGTCCTTCACGAGCTGACGGAATCGGTCGAAGAGGTAGAACGCGTCGTGCGGTCCCGCTGCGGCCTCGGGGTGGTACTGCACGGAGAACGCCGCGATGTCGAGGCATTCGAGTCCCTCGACGACCTGATCATTGAGGCTGAAGTGGCTCACCTGCACGCGTCCGAGGCCGACCGGCGACTCGTGCACCCCGTCGATCGGCAGGTCCACTGCGAAGCCATGGTTCTGCGCGGTGATCTCGACGCGACCGGTGCGCTTATCGAGCACCGGCTGATTGATCCCGCGATGCCCGAACGCGAGCTTGTAGGTATCGAAGCCGAGCGCGCGTCCCAGCAGCTGGTTGCCGAAGCATATGCCGAAGTATGGCACGCCGTCGCGCAGCATCTCACGCAACACCTCGACCTGAGCATCCGAGGCGGCCGGGTCTCCGGGACCGTTCGAATAGAACACTGCGTCAGGCGCAACCTCGCGCATCTGCTCGAGCGTCGTCGACGCAGGAAGCACGATCACATCGAAACCGTGCTCCGAGAGGTACTGCACCGTCGATCGTTTGATCCCCAGGTCGAGCACGGCGATGGAACCGACACGTTCGGTTCCGGGTGCCGCCGGAACGTCGTAGCGCTCCGGGGTGGTCACCTCGCCCGATAGGTTCTTGCCGACCATGCCGGCCTGTGCTCGCACGAGCTCCAGCTGCGCAGCAGCGTCGAGCTCGAAGTCCTCCCCCGAGAAGACCCCGGCGCGCATTGCACCGGTAGACCGAATGTGACGCGTGATGGCGCGGGTGTCCACCCCCGAAATTCCAACTACCCCGTCCGCGACGAGATCCTCGTCGAGCGAACGCTCAGCGCGAAAGCTCGAAACCCGGCGGGCCGGGTCGCGTACGACGAACCCCGACACCCAGATTTTGCGGGACTCCATGTCGGTGTCGTTGGCGCCGGTGTTTCCGATGTGGGGCGCGGTCATGAGCACAATCTGTCCCGCGTATGACGGGTCGGTGAGGGTCTCCTGATACCCGGTCATGCCGGTCGAGAACACAACCTCGCCGAGCGTGCGACCCGTCGCGCCGTAGGCGCGCCCCTCGTAGCGGGAGCCGTCCTCGAGCACGAGTACTGCCGGCCCGTGCGGCACCGCCGTCGCGGGCGGCGCAGTGGGTGTGGTGGTGGTCATTGCTCGTCCTCCTGAGACGTTGACGTGTGCTCGGCTTGCGCCGATACGGGTGAAATCTGATGCAGCGCGTTCAGGAAACGCTGCTGCTCGTCCGCGCTGCCGAAACGGAAACTCGACTCGAGCACGCGCGAGGTGCCGGTCTCGCGCGGGTCGTGAACCCAGCGCATCAGCGCGAGCCCATCGTTCTCCACGGCTTTACCCACGCGGCGGCCGGCGCTGCCGCTCCCCCGCAGCTGCGCGGCGCTAAAGTGAGCGGCATCCTCGCCCGTGATCTCGACCGTGACGCCATCCTCGCGCACCGTCACGTCCGCGTAGCCCCGGTACTTGAGGCCGGGCGCCGCGATCCGCGTCAACGGATCGTTCACGTCGGTGGTCGACACATACATCACACGGTGAAAGACGGCGAGCGTCTCCCCGGTCGGGGCGTGCGGCCAGGTGTGCACTCCGGCATCGCGCCGGGATCGGGCTCGCCAGGCAAACCACATGCCGCTGAAGGCGAGCACGACCGCGATCGCACCCATGAGCGTGGCGAGCTGGGGGGCGGTCATCGGATGGCCTCCGCCGCCTTGGCGACCTGTGCCGCGTCGGCCGGTCGGCCGTCGGCGTACGTGACGTAGCCGTGCCGGATCGTGGTGTGCACCCGTCCTGGCAGGTCCATGCCGAGAAACGGCGAGTTGTCGCTGAGGCCGTGGAGGCGATCTGGGCCGAAGCTGCTGAGCCCTGTCGGGTCGACGAGCACGAGGTCGGCAGGTTCGCCAACCGAGAGCGACGCGGGATGCCCCTCGAGGCGCCCGATTCTCGCGGGGGTTTGCGAGAGCAGGCGTTCGAGATCCGCCCAGCTCGCGAGGCCCTCGTTCACGAGCGCGAGTATGGCGATCGGCAGCGCCGACTCGAGGCCGACCATCCCGAAGGCGGCGGTGTCCCATTCGCACTCCTTTGCCTCTGCGGGATGCGGGGCGTGGTCGGTGGCGATGATATCGATCACACCGTCCGCAACCGCGGCGCGGAGCGCCCGCACATCCGTGTCGCTTCTGAGGGGAGGATTCACTTTGTAGCGCGGGTCGTAGCTGCGCGCCAGGTCTTCGGTGAGGATCAAGTGGTGGGGCGTGACCTCGGCGGTGACCTGCACGCCGCGCGCCTTCGCCCAGCGGATCACCTCGACGGATCCGGCGGTGGAGAGGTGACAGATGTGCAAGCGCGCACCGATGTGCTCGGCGAGCAGCACGTCGCGGGCGATGATCGATTCCTCGGCGACGGCGGGCCAGCCCCTGAGCCCGAGTTCGCTCGACAGGGCCCCCTCGTTCATCTGAGCGCCCTCGGTGAGTCGCGGGTCTTGCGCGTGCTGTGCGATCACGCCGTCGAACGTCTTGACGTACTCGAGCGCGCGACGCATGAGCAGCGAGTCATGCACGCATTTGCCGTCGTCGCTGAAGACTCGGACTGCCGCGCGCGACTGCGCCATGGCACCGATCTCACTCAACTGCTCCCCGGCGAGGTCCTCGGTAACCGCACCGATGGGGCGCACGGTGGCGTATCCGGCGGCGTCGCCGAGCGATTGCACCTGCTCCACAACCCCCGCGGTGTCTTGCACGGGCATGGTGTTCGCCATGGCGAACACCGTGGTGAATCCACCCGCGGCCGCGGCCTGCGTGCCGGTCAGCACGGTCTCGCTTCGCTCGAACCCGGGTTCGCGCAGATGGGTGTGGAGGTCGACGAGGCCCGTCATTGCGATCAGGCCTTCCGCCTCGATCACACGCTCACCCTCGCGAGGCTCGAGCGTGCCGCCCGGGGCGCTCTCAACGATCGAGCCCCGTGCAATGCGTAAGTCGACGCTGGGTGCCTGGTTGATCTCCTCGGCCGACGCGCCTCGATGGTCAAGGTCCGCGGCGAGCTTTGCGCCCCGTATCAGCATGTCCGGATTCACACCCTGCGCGTCACTCATCTCCGCTCCGTTCGCCACTCAATAGTAGATAGAGGGCCGCCATTCGCACAGAGACGCCGTTCGCGACCTGCTCGAGTACCGTTGACCGTTCGCTATCCGCTGCGGCGGAAGAAATCTCCAAGCCGCGGTTCATCGGCCCCGGGTGCATGATGAGTGCACTCTCGGGCAGAGCCGCGAGCCGCGCATCGTCGAGGCCCCAGTTTCGAGCGTACTCTCGTTCGTTGGGGAAGAACGCCTCGTGCATGCGCTCGGCCTGAATTCGTAAGGTCATGATCACGTCGGGCCGATCCTCGCGTATGGCCTCATCAAGCGAATGACGCACGGTGACCGGCCACGCCCGAGCCCCGTACGGCTGCAGCGTCTCGGGTGCTACAAAGGTGACGTGCGCGCCCAGCGTCGTCAGCAACCACAGGTTCGATCGGGCGACGCGCGAGTGCGCAAGATCGCCCACAATGACAATCGAGACGCCGTCAAGATCACGTCCCCGGCTCGCATCGCCGAAGAGTCTCTGCCGCATCGTGAAGGCGTCGAGCAGCGCCTGCGTGGGATGCTCGTGGGTGCCGTCTCCCGCGTTCAACACGCCGGCATCGATCCAACCGCTACTGGCAAGCCGGGCCGGCGCACCGCTTGCGGGATGCCGAATCACCACGCCGTCGGCACCGATCGCCTGCAGTGTCTGCGCGGTGTCCTTCAAGGACTCGCCCTTCGAGACCGAGGAGCCCTTCGCGCTGAAGTTGATCACGTCTGCGCTCAGACGTTTCGCCGCGGCCTCGAACGAGATGCGGGTGCGGGTGGAGTCTTCGTAGAAAAGATTCACCACGGTTTTGCCGCGCAGGGTCGGCAGCTTCTTCACCTCTCGCCGTTGCGTCGCCGACATGTCTTCGGCGGTGTCGAGGATCAGCAGGGCATCCTCTTTCGAGAGCGTGCACGTGTCGAGCAGGTGCCTCATGAGCGACCCCCTGCGGCCTCGCTGCGAGGATGCTCACCTGAGTCGGCGTCCTGGATAGTCACTTCATCGGCACCGTCGACCTCGTCGAGTCGCACGGCGATGCGTTCATGCTTCGAACTCGGCAGGTTCTTGCCGATGTAGTCGGCGCGGATGGGAAGCTCGCGATGGCCGCGATCGATGAGAGCGGCAAGTCGCACCGCCCGAGGGCGACCGTGATCGTTCAGCGCGTCGAGCGCGGCGCGCACGGTGCGACCGGAGTACAGCACGTCGTCGACGAGCACGACCGTCTTGCCGTCGATGTCGTCGGGCATCTCCGTCGGCTGTGGGGCGCGCATCGGCTGCCTCGAGAGGTCGTCGCGATACATCGTCACATCGAGCTGGCCCGATTCGACGGCGCGACCCTCGATGCGTTGGATGATCGCCGCGATGCGCCGGGCGAGGACTACCCCCCGGGTGGGAATGCCCACGAGCACCAGGTTGTGGGCACCCTTGTTGCCCTCAATGATTTCGTGCGAGATTCGAGTCAGTGCCCGCGCAATGTCGGCGCTTTCAAGCACCGTTCGCGTACCCATATTCGAGCCCCCCTTCTGCGCCTCACTGGACGCGAGTTAAAGAAAAGCTGCAACTTTCAAAGTCTACCGCAGGCAGGCGTCGGCTCCGGTCACTGCCAGGCATCTCCTCGGGCATGAGCAACGCGCGCCTACCGGTGCTGCGCCACCTTGCCCAACACGCCGTTCACGAAGCGAGCGCTGTCTTCGGTCGAGTACTCCTTCGCCAGCTCGATCGCCTCGTCGATGGCGACCGCCTGGGGCACATCGGGGTTGTGCAGCAGTTCCCAAGCCGCGAGGCGCAGCACCGCCCGGTCGACGTTCGGCATCCGCTCGATCGTCCAGCCCTGCGCGTACGTGGAGATGAGCTCGTCGATCTCCTCTCGATGATCGGCGACGCCGTCGACGATCTCGCGCGCGTACATCCACGACGCCGCCCGATCAGGCTCACCCGCGGCACGCTTCGCCTCAGCCGAAACGATCTCGGCAAGCGATTCCGCGCGCACATCCGCCTGGAACAGCATGTCAAGTGCCCGTTTGCGGGCCTTGCTGCGTGCGCTCATCGGGGCTCAGTCGTTGACTCGGCCGAGGTAGTCGCCCGTGCGGGTGTCGACCTTAACCTTGGTGCCGGTCTCGAGAAAGAGGGGAACCTGAATCTCGGCACCGGTCTCGACGGTGGCGGGCTTGGTGCCGCCGGTCGAGCGGTCACCCTGCAGTCCAGGCTCCGTATAGGTGATCTCCAGCACGACGCTCGCCGGAAGCTCGAGATACAGCGGCTCGCCCTCGTGCAGCGCGATCTGCACGTCGAGGTTCTCGAGCATGAACTTCGCGGCGTCGCCGACCACCGTGCCCGAGACGGTGAGCTGGTTGTAGTCGCTCTTATCCATGAACACGAAATCCGCACCGTCCTGGTAGAGGTACTGAAAGTCTCGACGATCGACGGTCGCGGTTTCGATCTTCGCGCCAGCGTTGTAGGTCTTGTCGATGATCTTGCCCGACACCACATTCTTCTGCTTGGTGCGCACGAAGGCCCCGCCCTTGCCCGGCTTCACGTGCTGGAACTCGACCACGCTCCAGAGCTGTCCGGCCTCAATAATGACGGTGCCGTTCTTAATATCGTTCGAGGTTGCCATGTGCGCCTGGTCTCCGGGTTCTCATTCTTGTTGAAAAGGTCAATCCGATCCATTTTAGCGCGCCCGCTGCGCTAGTCTGCCGAAATGCACATGATCTTCCGCACTTTCTGGCATCTCTGGTTCGTCGGTCCACGCGGCAGACGGCTGAAGTTCGGCGACGTTTCGAGGTCGCGGTTTCGCGTGTGGCCCACCGACCTCGATGTGCTCAATCACATGAACAACGGCAAGTACCTGTCGATCATGGACGTCGCGCGCTTCGACATGACCCAGCGCGATGGCACCCTCGCAATGTTCAAGCGCGAGGGCTGGTACCCGGTTGTCGTCGGTCAGACCATCTCCTACCGCAAGTCGCTGAACCCGTGGAAGCGGTTCTGGATCGAGTCACGGATTCTCGGTTTCGACGATCAGGCGGTCTACATCGAACAGCGGTTCGTGCGCCCCGATGCGCAGCGCCGACCGGAGATCTACGCGCGCGCCTATGTGAGAGCGAGGATCCTGCGACGCTCTGGCGGCGTGGTGCCCGTCGCAGAGGTGATCGAGAAGAGCGGAGCCGATCCCGCGTCGCTAGTGGTGCCCGATCACGTGCTCGCGTGGGGGCAGATGTCGAAGCTGCCTTCCACGCGCGCGGACGCGACCAGTGTGTGGGACTGACCGTCGCGCGAGGATCAGGGTGTGCGCTCGAGGAGCGCGATGAACATCGCGTCGGTTCCGTGTCGGTGCGGCCACAGCTGAGCGCTCGGCGATGCTCCACCGAGATCGAGCTGCCCCCGCGCGAGGCCCTGTAGTACGCGACGAGCATCGATCTCGACGAGCTCCGGATGGTTCTTGAGCACATCGTCCAGTACCGACCGGGTCTCCGCCCGGTGCGGCGAACAGGTCACGTACGCGAGCAGGCCCCCGGGGGCGAGGTGACGCGCAGCCGCATCGAGTAAGCCGCGCTGCAGGCTGGTGAGCTCGGGGATGTCGCCCGGCTGCTTACGCCATCGGGCTTCGGGCCGGCGCCGCAGAGCACCGAGGCCCGAGCACGGAGCATCGACGAGCACCCGGTCGTAGCGCCTCCCGCCGAAGGCGGCATCCTCGCGGCCGTCGTGCGACACAATCTCGACGACGTCGCTGTTGGCGGCAACCGAACGGCCCACCAGCTCGGCACGGTGCGCCGAGACCTCGTTCGCCCGAAGCGTCGCTCCGCCCAGGGCGGCCTCGGCGGCAAGCACGGCCGTCTTGCCGCCGGGTCCGGCACACAGGTCGAGCCAGCGCTCCCCCACCGCGATCGGTCGAGCCCTGCTCAGCGCTAAAGCCGCCAGCTGCGACCCCTGGTCCTGCACCCGGAGCACCCCATCGGGTTCACCGATCGCTTCGATCACCCTCGTCGGGTCTCCGCCCTCGAGCACCAACCCGATCGGTGAGGCACCCTGCGGCGCGAGCTCCCGCCCCCGATCGAGGTCCGACCCCAGAGCGGCGGCCGTCTCGACGTCGATGCTCGCGCCGGGGAGCAGCACGAGGTTCACCTGCGGCGACCGGTTATCTGCTCGCAGTAACGCCTCAAGCTCGTTCGCCCTCCCCTCGGCGAGCAATGAGTCGCGAAACGCGCGTACGATCCAGGCCGGGTGTGAGAGACGATCAGCGAGCGAATCGTCAGTCGATGTCGATTCGGCGTCTATCCGAGCATCCCACTCCTCGCTGGTTGCTCGACTGATCGAGCGCAGCACGCCGTTGACTAATCCGGCGGCCGACCTGTTTGCCACCCTTCGCTGCAATTCGACGCTCTCATTCACCGCCGCGTGCCCGGCGGTCCGCATCGAGAGGAGCTGGTGAGCACCGAGTCGCAGAACTCGGAGCGTGCGCGCGTCGATCCGCTCGAGCGGGCGCCCTGAAGCCAACTCGATGATGCGGTCATACCTTCCGCGCCCGCGGAGCGTACCCCCGACGAGCTCGGTCACGAGCCGGGCCTCCCGTGCATCGAGTCCCGCATCGCGTATTCGTTTCGGAAGTGCGAGGTTCGCGTACGCGTCCCGCTCGTCGACATCGCGAAGCACGTCGTACGCGACGAGGCGCGCGCCCGTGACGCGTCCGCCGCGAGGAGCAGGTCGCGCTCCGCCTTTCGGTTGCCTGTGCTGCGGTTCGGCGTTCACGACAGCACCGCTGCACCGCCGCGGCCGCGCAACCACGCGCTGCCATCCATCGGTGCCTTTCCTGCCGGTTGCACCGTGACCAGCTCCAGCGCACCATTGCTCAGGCGCAGCACCGCCTTTCCATCGACGAGATCGACGGTCCCGGGTGTGTGATCCGCGGCGCTCGGCTGCTGCGCTCCACCGGTGTCCGCAAGGTGCAGGGGCGCGACCTCGCGCAGCTTCAACGCACGTCCCTCGAACTCCACGTACGCCCCGGGTTCGTCGGTGACACCTGCCCAGTGCGCGAGCACCTCCGCGGCCGTGCGGGTGAGATCAAGCCGCCCGTCTTCACGGTGCAGCTTAGGGGCGTAGGTCGCCTCGCCGCTCTGCGGTTTGCCCGCACCCGGATCCATCTCGAGTTCTCGGATCGCCCGTTCGAGCGTGCCAGCGCCGATGGTGGCCAACTGCTGCAGCGCTGATGTGGCGGACACGGGGCGTTCGAACGTATGCGACTCCTGTTGCAGCAGTGCACCGGCGTCGAGTGCCTCGACGAGCCTGAACACGCTCACGCCGAGACGCCGCTCACCCGCCATCAGCGCGCGTTGCACGGGTGCGGCACCGCGCCACTTCGGCAGGGCGGAGAAGTGCAGGTTGATCCAGCCGTGTGTTGGGAGCGAAAGGAGCGGCTCGCGCACCAGCCCGCCGTAGGCCACGATGACCCCGAGGTCGGGTTCGAGACCGCTGACCCATTCGACGGCGGCATCGTCGAGCCGATTCGTCTTGTACACCGGAATCCGAAGTCCACGCTGTTCGAGAAACTGCGCGACGGGCGAGGGGGTGATGACCCGTTTTCGGCCGAGCGGGGCGTCTTCTCGCGTGATCACTCCCACAATCTCATGTCCGCGTGCCGGCCCGGAGTCGACAAGCGTTTGCAGGCTGGGAACCGCGGCCTCAGGGGTGCCGGCGAAGACGATGCGCATAGCTCCATTCTCGCAGCCTTCTCAGCTCTCCCGCTCGCGCCACTGGCTGGCTGCGCCGCGACGGCGGTCATTGCGAGGGCGGGCCGGACTCATCACTGCTGTCGAAGACACCCCGATCGTCGAAGCGCAGGCGCAGCGCCTCTGGCCGTGCGCGGCCCGGCCGACGGCCTGCCACCGTCGACGCACCGCCAACCGCATCGGCGACGACCGCCGCGCGCAGACGCTTGGCGACCTCGCCGCCCTGCGAGTAATCGAAGCGCACGATCGCTCGAACCAGTCCGCTGGCGGTTGCTCCGCCGCTGGGCCGGGAGCGTTCGGGTAGCGGCACTGGACCGAGAACGTCCACTCCGTCGAGGTCGGAAAGCCGGTCGACGGCGCGATCGACTTCCGGTCGCCCACCGGTCACGCTCGCGACTCTCACGACGGGCGGGTAGCGCAGGGCGCGCCGGTCGCGGAGTTCGGACTGTAGCCAGAGGTCCTCTCGTCCGGTCACCAATGCCTGCACGACGGGTCCCCCGCCGCTTGCAAGAACGCACCTGGCTCCCGGCGCGGAAAGCGCGATCGCGTTGTGCCACCAACGCAAGCAGTCCTCGCCCGCCCGCAGGGTCTCTCTGCTCAGCAGCCGTTCCGCGTCGAGCAGCACCACGGCACGGTATCCGCCTGCGGCGATCGGCTCGGCTCCGCGGGTCGCGACGACCAGGGCCGGTCTGGAATCCAGCCGTTCGTGGGGGTGCGCGCCATCGCTCAGCACGATGCGTACCCCGGGGAACTGCGCAGCGAACTGTTCGGCGGTCCGCTCCGACCCCGCGCCGCGCTGATCCAGGTGCGATCCACCGCACCCTCCGCAGCGCCAGTCGCCGCCAGAGCGTCCGCACCAGCGGCACGCGGCACGTCGCTTACCAGCGAACGCGATCGGACCCGCGCATCCCTCGCATCGGGCCCGCTCACCACAGCGAGCACACACCGCCATCGGAGCGTAACCGGGGGTGGCAACCTGCACTAAGACCGGCCCCTCGGCCAGCGCGTCGCGAATGGATCGGGCAGCGAACTCCGGCACGCGATGGTAGTCGGCGGCCGTGCTCTGAACCGCGTCGCTGGGAATCACTCGTCGTCTCGACGGTGTGGGAGAGACCGACGCGACATACCCGATATCGATGAGTCGCTGCACCTCGATGCTTCGTACATGCGCAGCCAGCAGGAGCCCCGGCGGCGCGGGCTCAGGTGTCTCGTCGGCCGCGTTCGACTCGTGTTCCAGGGTCGCGCGGACGAGAGCGGCGTCACGGGCATGCACGTACGGGCTGAGCGGCTCCGCCAGCAGTGGGTCGCCGTCGTCCCAGACCATGATGGCACCGAGACGATGGGCCGGCGCGTACACTGCCGAGCGGTTGCCGAGCACGATCCGCGGCGCGGGATCGAGCGCCCGCAGGTGCGCGGCATAGCGTGCGCTTCCCGACTGGCGTGCATCTACGCGCACCACAGCGTCGTGGCCCAGCGCCTTGAGTGCATCCTGGAGCTGGTCGACGTCTCGATAGTCCGGGGCCGCGAGGATCACGCTCCGTCCTTGCGCGAAGACGTCGATCGCGACGCTCGCAAGCTCCGCGGCCCATCCGCCGACCCATTCGCCGGTCTGCAGACGCACCGGGCCGTGAGCGGCGGTGAGGGTGAGCCGCTCCCCCCGGCACAGGCGCGCCCCAATGGAATGCTCATCGCTGTCGCGACCGATGCCCTGGCAGGCCGGAATTGGGCCCGCGGGTGCCCACAGATGCTGCTTCTCCACTCGGACCATTCGCTGCGGGATGGCCAGGCGCAGAATGTCCGAGGCCGACCCCCCGGCGCGGTCAGCGAGAGTGCGCGCGAGACGCCAGATCTGGGGCGCAAGCAGCGGAACCGGGCTGACGAGCTCTGAGATCGATTGCAGTTCCCCAGCGAACTCGCTGTGGTCCGCGAAGGCGACCACGTACCCGAGGCTTCGCCGGTTCTGCGAGCGGAACGGCACACGCACCCGGTGGCCGACCCGGAGTACGTCCTGGAGTTCGTGCGGCACCGCGTAGTCGAACAGGTGGTCGAGCTGAGGCAACGCCGAGTCGAGGAGAACCCGAGCCACGGGACGGCCGGCCGCGGATTCGGCCTGGGCGATCAGCGCAGGGACCTCCTGCTGCTCTGACGGCGACCCTGCTGCGCCCATGGGAACCTACAGGCCTGCTGCGGAACGCAGGGCTGCGACCCGCGGCGTGCTTTCCCACGTGAACTCCGGAAGCTCACGACCGAAGTGCCCGTACGCGCTGGTCTTCGCGTAGATCGGTCGCAGGAGGTCCAGATCGCGGATAATGGCGGCGGGGCGCAGATCGAACACCTCGCGCACGGCGGCCTCGATGCGCTCGAGCGGCACCGTCTCCGTGCCGAAGGTCTCGACATAGAGGCCGACGGGATGCGCACGCCCGATGGCATACGCCACCTGCAACTCAGCTCGGTGCGCGAGACCCGCCGCGACCACGTGCTTGGCGACCCAGCGCATCGCATACGCGGCGGAGCGGTCGACCTTTGACGGGTCCTTGCCGCTGAATGCCCCACCGCCGTGCCGACTGGCACCACCGTACGTGTCGATGATGATCTTGCGGCCGGTGAGGCCCGCGTCTCCCATCGGTCCCCCGGTGACGAAGGGACCGGCCGGGTTGATCAGGAGCTCCGCATCTGCGCTGAGCAGCTCGGTTCGTTCGAGCACCGGGCGGATCACCTCGCGTTCGACATCGGCACGCAGTTGCTGCTGGGAGATCTGGGCCTCGTGCTGCGTCGAGAGCACCACCGCCTCAACGCTCACCGGCGTGGCACCCTCATAGCCGATGGTGACCTGTGTCTTTCCGTCGGGCCGCAGATACGGGAGGACCCCGCGCTTACGAACCTCGGTCAATTGCTCCGCCATGCGATGCGATAGCCAGCTCGGAAGCGGATGCAACTCGGGCGTCTCCTCGACCGCGTAGCCGAACATGATGCCCTGGTCGCCGGCACCCAGCTGGCTCAGCTCGTCGCCCTCGCCCTCTCGCGCCTCGAGCGACTGGTCGACACCGTGAGCGATGTCCGCGGATTGCTGTCCAATGGATACCGAGACACCGCACGAGGCGGCGTCGAAGCCCATTTCGCTCGAGGTGTAACCGACCTCCCGAATCGCGCGTCGCACGATCTCGGGAATCTCGACGTATCCCTCAGTGCGAATCTCGCCAGCGACATGCACCAGGCCCGTCGTGACCAAGGTCTCGACAGCCACGCGAGCACCGGGATCGATCGCGAGGATCGCGTCGAGAATGGAGTCCGAAATGCGGTCGCAGATCTTGTCGGGGTGGCCCTCGGTTACGGATTCGGAAGAGAACAGTCGTTTTGTCATGATGGAATCAGCCTAGTCCGATCCCCTGACATCGCCTGTCGGGTGTTGAGGAGCAGGGGCGGTGCTACTCGGCCTCAGAATCGTCCGCTGAATCGGTGAACTCCAGAGCGTCAAGCGCGCTCTCCAACGTCTCCTCCGGAGTGCGGTGCACCCGCGGCTTCATGACCAGCTTGTTCTCCGCGATCTCGTGCAACGCCGTCGAAAGCGGCTTGTCGTCGACTGAGGCGTCGACAAGCGGCCCCACGTTATCGAACAGGTTGCCGTCGTGCAGGTCGGTGTAGTAGTCATTGATCTGCCGGGCTCGCTGCGACGCGAAGATCACGAGGGCGTACTTCGAGTCCACCTTCTCGAGCAGGTCGTCGATCGGGGGGTCGATGATGCCATTCAGCTGTGCCATGTGCTGCGTCTCCTTCTGCGTTAACCCCGCAATTCTAACCCAAGAACTCCTGAATAAGTCCGTCAGCGTCCTGGTCACCGAGGTTGTGCTCGGTCGCTCAGCTGGGTCGCTCAGCTCAGGACGCTGCGGACGAGGATCTGCCCGCGCGAGGTGTCCAGCCGCGTCCACGTTTGGCTGCGGGCGACTCGAACATGCTGCTCCCCGCGCAGGAACCCCATGGTTTCGAGCGCGAAGGCGGCGGCCGCCGGTATTCCCGGCGCGATGATCGCACCCCAGACTTCGCGCCGCAGCAAGCGCACGGCCGCATCTCCGGCCTGCCGAGGGGCTGCCTCGGCGATCCTCGCCATGCCGTCCTCGGCCACTCGAGCAAGCGATGCCCCATCGACAACACCTGCGGCGCTCCAGCCCCGACGCGGTGGCAGCACCCCGGCCCACGCGCCGGCTCCGGTCTCGGGGGGCAGCGGGAGTGTTGGTCGGTGTGCCCGGGTCGTGTCGTCGCCCGATCCGCTGCTCCCCCGTTGCGCGTCTGCCCGGGCGAGGCGGTCAAGCAGCGAACGAACGCCGACTGTGACATCGATCGATTCGCGGCTGGCCTCGGGATCGAGTTCGAAGCCGCGCACGGCGAGCACCACGGGCACCGTGTCCAGCAAGCCGCTGGGAGTCTGCGTGCAACCGAACACGGCGAGCGCGCTGCCATGGGATACCAGGCGCACCTCGGGTTCGCCGAATCGCTGGAGCCGCTCGAGGTAGACTCGCAGATCGTCGCTCGTCGCCGTGTCGCGAAAGGTGAGTGTGAGTGTCATTGCCTCCAGAGTACCGAGCGCAAATAGACTGGGAGGGCGCTCGTGCGCATCGCGCAAGGAGGATCTATGACGACACCGCCCGATCTTGTTTCGATGCTCTCGCTTCACGATAGCGATGCCCGCACGCAGTACGACATCTTCACCGGCCCCTCGCTGGCCACCCCGCACGGCAGATCGTTCGGTGGCCAGGTGCTCGGCCAGGCTCTCGTCGCTGCGGGCGAGACGGTGGCCGAGGATCGCCAGATCCATTCGATGCACTGCTACTTTCTCCGCCCCGGAGAGGCCGAGAACCGGATGACGTTCGAGGTCGCGCGCCTGCATGACGGCAACTCGTTCTCGACGCGCAGGGTTCAGGCGTATCAGCGCGGCGAGGTACTGATGTCGCTGATTGCCTCGTTCCAGGTCGAGGAGCCGGGCCTGGACCATCAGGAGCGCCGTGACATGTCGGAGCTACCCGAACCCGACGAGCTTCCGAGCGCGTGGGAGAAATACGGTCACCTGGCAGGCACGCGCGCATCGTGGTTGCTGGATCGTCCCTTTGATCTGCGGCACGTCGACAGCGACATCACGGTCCGGGTTGACGAGCCCGGAAATCGCACGCTCGTGTGGCTGCGAAGCGTAGACAGTTTCGACGCAGACCGCACCATGCACGCGGCCGCGCTTGCGTTCGCGAGCGACTATCTGTTGGTGGAGCCCGTGCTCAAGCGTCACGGTATCCCGTGGGCGACACCCGGCATGCGTGTGGCGAGCCTCGACCACGCGATGTGGTTCCATCGCAGGTTTCGAGTGGACGACTGGCTCTTGTATGAGCTGGAGTCGCCGACCGCTCAGGGAGCCCGTGGGCTCGCACACGGTCGGTTCTTCGATCGTGAGGGGAACCTCATCGCGAGTGTTTCGCAGGAATCCATGGTGCGCGCGCCCGGTCTGGACGCGTAGGCCGGCGTCGTTCGGGCCGTTGCCCTGGGGCCTGGTGGGTGTCCGGCAAGGGAGTGCACTCGGTACGTACACAGCACCGAGGAACTTGAGACTTCACTGAGTTGTGCACAATTCGCGCCGATCCGCATGACAGCGGCACTCGGTTTTCCTAGCCTTGCGCCATGGCCCGTCGAACCGATCGCCCAGCACCCGAGGCACTGCACTGGAACACAGCTCCGGGAGGGCTCCAACGTCTGCGCCGGGCCGCCGCCGTGCCCATGGCTGCCGGGGCTGTCATCTTCGTCGCTATCGTGGGCTTCGCGATCGCCGCGGTATGGGCGCGCCCGGGTGTGCAGAGCGCAGCGCCCTCCAACTCGGTCGTTGTGGAGCACGGGTCTGCAAGCGGCGATGCCGAGTCGGCGTCAGCCTCGACCGGGTCGGCCTCGGAGACTGACCCTGCACGCGGTGAATCCAAGCTCGTGGTGCACGTGGTCGGCGAAGTGCATGCACCGGGCGTCTATGAGCTTGAGCCGGGCTCTCGCGTCTCCTCAGCGATCGAGGCAGCGGGCGGAAGCACCGATCAGGCATTCCTGGAGGGCGTGAATCTCGCGCGCCTCCTCGTGGATGGCGAGCAGATCGTCGTGCCGGATTCCGCCGCGCCGGTGGCCACCGGCGCGGATGCCTCTTCGTCCGACGCCGCCGATGGAACCGTGCACCTGAACACTGCCGACCTTGAGCAGTTGCAGACGCTGCCCCGCGTGGGTCCGGCGCTCGCGCAGCGCATCCTCGACTGGCGCACCGCGAACGGCCCCTTCACGAGCATCGAGCAGTTGCTGGAGGTCTCCGGGATCGGGCCCAAAACCCTGGAGCAGATCCGTGAGCACGCCACGGTCTGATGGACGACGCGCACCCGCCGGTCCGATGCAGAATCCCAAGGATGAGCCGGTAGCGCCCGCATCGGCCGGTCTCGCCGGCGATGCTGCGCGACATCCGCCCGGCTACCTACGCGCCATGGCCGCGGCCGTACCGTGCTGGGTCGCTGCCGCGATCACGATCTCGACCCCCGGCCTCGGGAAGTGGCTTGCGATCCTGAGCGCGCTCGCCGGGGTCGCCCTGTTGGCGATACCAGCCGGTGTGAGGCTGTCAGGCTCGCTGCGACGAGCGCGACAGCCAGCGCGCCTCCGTCGCTCCAGCGCATCCCCCGGCCTACGGCCCTTGGCGCTTCTGGTGCTGGCCGCACTCGTGCTGGTAGGTGCACGGGTCACGGAACTCGAGATGATCCGGTCTGACCCCGTGCTCAGCGAGGCAGCAGCACGCGGCGAGCAGATCGAGGTGCTCGTTCGCCTGACGTCGTTTCCCGAGCAGCGAAGCTCTCAAGGCGAGCTGCGGCGTTGGGTTCGAGCCTCGGCACCCGACTACCGTGACGTCCCGCTGATCCTCTGGCTCGATGAGCATGCGCAGCTGCCGACGAACGCTGGCCCGGGGCTCGTGATGCGGGCAACCATGAAGCTCACACCCCTCCCGCCCGCGGATTCGGCAGCGTTCTCCGCCAACACGAGCAAGATCGACCTGCTCGCGCACAGCACGGCGAACCCCATAGTACGGTTGCATCTGATCGCCGCAGCGTTCAGAGGGGCGCTCACGGATGCCGCCCAGCACGTCGATCACGCCGCCTTGGTGCCGGGCTTCGCGGTCGGCGACACGTCACTCGTGTCCGACGATCTCGACGCGGCGATGCGCGACACCGCCCTCACGCACCTCACCGCCGTGTCGGGCAGCAATATCGGACTCGTCGTCGCGGTCGTCGTCGCCTGCCTCTCGCGACTCGGGGTGAGGCGCCGATGGCGCGTTGCCGGTGCGGGAGCCGCGATCCTCGTGTTCTCAGCGCTCGTCGGTCCGGATGCCTCCCTGCAACGGGCCGCCGTCATGGCGGCGGTGCTGCTCCTGGGAAGGTTCGGGGGCCAGCGCGCCACCGGCCTGGCCAGCCTCGGGACGGCGATGGTCGTGCTGCTCGCGCTCGATCCTTGGCAGGCGATGCAACCGGGATTCGCCCTCTCGGTCGCCGCAACCGCGGGAATACTCTTCCTTGCAGCCCCGTTGACCCGCTTGCTGCGGCATCGCGCGAGATTCCCCCGCGTGCTTGCGCTCCCCGTCGCCGTCGCGACCGCGGCACAGCTCACCTGCGGGCCGCTGACGCTCCTGCTGCAACCGGGAGTGCCGGTGCTGGGTGTGATCGCGAACGTGCTTGCCGCGCCGGCGGCACCACTCGGCACCGGTCTCGGGCTGCTCGCGATGCTGCTCCTGCCGGTTTCTGACGCCATGGGTCACTGGGTGCTCTCGGTCGCAAGTCTGCCCGCGCACTGGATCGAACTGATCGCGTACTCCGCCGAACGGCTCCCTATCGTCCGCCTGCACTGGCCCGGCGGTTGGACCGGGGCCGTTCTGCACGCAGCCTGCGAGCTCGCGCTGCTTGTCGCGTGGTGGGTGCGCCGCGGCACGCTCGCACTGCCCGGAATCGGCCGGGTGACACCGCGCAGGCCGTGGCAGCCAGAGACGAGCCCTCCGTTGGCGGTGCGGGTCGTCGTCGCGGTCCTTCGCGCCGGCGCACTCGGGATCGTTGTGGGATGCTCGTTCCTCACGCCGACGATCGAGCGGCTCGCCGTTCCTGACGACTGGTTCCTCGTGGCCTGCGACGTCGGCCAGGGCGACGCGATTCTCCTGAGGGACCCCGACGAGCCGGATCGAGTCGTACTGATCGATACCGGCGACAGCGTCGAGATGCTCGAATCCTGCCTCGACACCTTCAGCGTGTCGCGTCTTGCACTCCTCCTGCTGAGTCACGACGATCGGGACCATGTCGGGGCGCTTGCCGCGGTGCTCGGTCGCACTGAGCGGGCCGTCATAGCTCCGGAGTCCTCGGAGCACACCGCGCGCCGTGAAGCACTGCTTGAGCAGTTCTCGACGGCGAGCGTCCCGGTCGAGGTCGGTCACGCCGGCATGAGCATGGCGTTCTCCCGCGAGGGGCTACGCCTCGAGATCCTCGCTCCCGAACCCGGTGTCACTCCGGTCGACGCGAATGCGGCAAGCCTGGTGGCTCGTGCGGAGGTGGACGACACGAGCATCTTACTGCTCGCCGATACGGGGTACGAGGAGCAGTCCCGGCTCCGCCTGGGCGGTACTCACCTGCAAGCCGATGTGCTGAAGGTCGCGCACCACGGCTCCAAGGATCAGGATCCAGCGCTCGCGCCAGCCACCGGAGCGCAGATCGCGCTCATCTCAGTCGGAGCGGACAATCGATACGGCCATCCGGCGGATGACACCCTGGCCCAACTGGCACGCGCGGGAATGGCGGTGCTCCGCACCGATGCGCACGGAAGCGTTGCACTGAGCGCCGATGCCGACGGCATATCAGCCTGGTCAGAGCGTGCGCTGCGCCGGGTGCCCGCGCGGCAGGGCTCGCGCGCCGGATAGGCTTGAATGGTGGCGGCGACAAAGAGAGCGAGCGGGCCGAAGCTCGCGAAACTCACCTACGATGAGGCGAGGCCTGCACCGGTTGTGCTCGTGAGCGGCCCGGAACAGTTTCTTGCGGATCGCGCCAATCGCAAGATCAGAGAGCAGCTGCAGGCCGTCGATCCCGCCCTCGAGGTGCACGACCTCGATGCCGCAAGCTACGGCAACGGCGAATTATTCACCGTGGCGAGCCCCTCGCTGTTCGGAGAGCCGAGACTGGTTCGGGTCGAGGCGGTCGAGAAGGCCAGCGATGCGTTTCTCGAGGACGCGAAGCGATATCTCCTGGACCCTGCCGAAGGCACCACCCTGGTGCTCCGACACTCGGGTGGTCAGCGCGGCAAGGGGCTGCTGGACGCGGTACGCGGCCAGGCGGGAGTCGACGCGGGCGCAATAGAGATCGCGTGTGCCGAGATCAAGAAGGACGCGGAGAGGCTCGCGTTCGCACAGGCTGAGTTCCGCAGGTTGGAAGCGCAGATCGCACCGGCGGCACTGCGCGCCCTGGTGGCGGCATACCAGGGCGGTATCGGTGAACTTGCCGGAGCGATCGAACAGCTCGTATCTGACGTAGGTCGCAGAGTGTCCGAGCAAGACGTGGATCGCTCCGTCGAGGGCCGCGTGGAGGCCGGCGCGTTCAAGGTTGCGGATGCGGCCACGGCTGGTCGCGCGGCCGATGCCCTCGTGCTCCTGCGCCACGCGCGCAGCACGGGCGTGGACGCCATACCGCTTCTGGCCGCGCTCAACATGAAGGTGCGAGCGATGGCTCGCGTGTTCAGCAGCCGCGGCAGCGCAAGCCAGATCGCGTCAGAGTTCGGCATGGCCCCCTGGCAGGTCGAGCGTGCCCAGCGCGAGGCGCGCGGATGGACCGAAGCGGGCCTCGCTCGCGCAATCGACCTCGCTGCAGAGACCGAGCTCGCGCTCAAAGGCGGCAGCCGTGACCCCGACTATGCGCTCGAGCGTTTCGTGCGGTTCATCGCGCAACGGGGTGAGCTGGGCCGCTAACCGCGCTGGCAACGGGTCACTCGCTGGTGGCGATGCTCACGATCTTCGGTACCCGCACGACCACATTCACGATCCGCCGATCCCCGATCGCGCGTTGCACGGCCTCGGATGCGCGTGCTGCGGCCTCGGCGTCGCCCTCGCTCACCGATGCGGGCAGGGTCAACCGGTCCCGCACCTTGCCGTCGACCTGCACGACGATCGTCACCTCATCCTCGACCAGGAGCGACGCATCGGCCTGCGGCCACATCTGCAACGCCACCGTCGGCTGATGTCCGAGCCGCGCCCACATGTCTTCGGCAGTGTACGGCGCGAAGAGAGACAGGATCATCGCGATCGCCTCGACGGACTCGCGCACGGCCGGGTCCGCCGGCCCGGGGCCGGAATCGACCGCTTTGCGGGTGACATTGACCTGCTCCATCAGGCGTGCCACGACCACATTGAACTTGTAGTGCTCGATCAACCCCGGCGCGTCCGCGAGGAGCTGGTGCGTCTGCTTGCGCAAACGCTTGTCGCCTGCCGTGTAGTCGGCTCCGACAGCGCTCGTCACATCACCAGCGAGGCGCCACGCACGGGCGAGGAACTTCGCGGAGCCCTGGACCGACACATCGGCCCAGTCGATGTCGTCCTCGGGAGGACCGGCGAACGCCAGCGTCACCCGGAGCGCGTCCGCGCCATGCTCCCGCAACTCCGACGCGAACTCGACCAGATTGCCCTTCGACTTCGACATCTTCGCGCCGTCCTGCAGCACCATTCCCTGGTTCAGCAGCGCGCTGAACGGCTCATCGAAGTCAAGGTAGCCGAGATCGTGCAGCACCTTGGTGATAAACCGTGAATAGAGCAGATGCAAGATTGCATGCTCGACGCCGCCCGCGTACTGGTCGATGGGGCCCCATTCGTTCACGAGCTTCGGGTCGAAGGCCTGCGAATCGTCGGTGGCCGACAGGTAGCGCAGGTAGTACCACGAGCTGTCGACGAAGGTGTCCATCGTGTCGGGGTCGCGCGTCCAGCTTGCACCGTCGGCGTCGACCACCGTCGACCATTCCTTGGCCGCTCCCAGAGGCGATGCACCCTTCGGCTTCAGATCGAGACCCTCTGAGTTCGGAAGCAGCACCGGCAAGTCTTCCGGATCGACGGGACGCATCTGCCCCTCGTTGCTCTCTTCGGCACCGTGCAGGATCGGGATCGGCGTTCCCCAGTAGCGCTGGCGGGAGATCAGCCAGTCACGCAGCCGGTAGGTCTTAGCGCCACGTCCCGTGCCGCGCTCCTCGAGCACCTCGATCGCCTTGCCGATCGCTTCGGCCTTGCGAAGACCATCGAGCGGACCGGAGTTGACAAGCACCCCGTCCCCCGTGGTGGCCACTCCGCTGACGGCCGGGTCGGGCAGCGGCGAGCCATCCTCGTCACGCACGTCGACGACCACGCGAACGGGCAGGTCAAACTTCAACGCGAAGTCCAGGTCGCGCTGGTCGTGAGCCGGCACGGCCATGATCGCGCCGTGCCCGTAGTCCGCAAGCACGTAATCCGATGCCCACACCGGAATACGCTCCCCGGTCACCGGGTTGATGGCGAAGTGGTCGAGAAACACCCCGGTCTTCTCCCGGTCCGCGTTCTGTCGATCAATCTCGCTCTGCTTCTGCGTGGTCGCGAGATATTCCTCGAACTGCATGCGCACCTCGTTCGAGGCGCTGGCGGCGAGTTCTGCGGCGAGGTCACTATCCGGAGCGACCACCATGAACGTCGCGCCATAGAGCGTGTCGGGCCGTGTGGTGAAGACCGGGACGGTCTCATCCCGCCCCTCGATCTCGAACTCGACCTCGGCACCCTGCGAACGGCCGATCCAATTCCGCTGCATGTTCAGCACCTTGGCGGGCCACTTGCCCTCGAGCGCGTCGAGGTCGTCGAGGAGCCGATCCGCGTAGTCGGTGATGCGGAAGTACCACTGGGTGAGCTTCTTCTTCACCACCACGGCACCCGAACGCTCGGAGGTGCCGTCGGGGAGCACCTGCTCGTTCGCCAGAACGGTCTGGTCGACCGGGTCCCAGTTCACCCAGCTCGCCTTACGGTACGCGAGCCCGTGCTCATACAGTTTCAGAAAGAGCCACTGATTCCACTTGTAGTACTCGGGGTCGCTCGTGTGCAGCTCACGGCTCCAGTCGAAGCTCGGCGCGTAGATGCGAAAGCTCGCCTTCTGTTGCGCGATGTTCGCGTAGGTCCATGCGCGAGGATCAACACCGCGCTTGATCGCAGCATTCTCGGCGGGTAGTCCGAAGCTATCCCAGCCGATCGGATGAAGCACGTCGTAGCCGCGCCCCCGCCAGTAACGCGCAAGGATGTCTCCGAAGCAGAAGGCCTCGGCGTGCCCCATGTGCAGGTCCCCGGACGGGTACGGGAACATGTCGAGCACGTACTTCTTCGGCCTGCCACTGGTCGGCTGGTCGGGGATCTCGAAGGGCTTCAGTTCCTCCCACACTGGGAGCCAACGATCCTGGATCGCCTGAAAGTCGTACACCGCCGCCTCGGTCTGGTTGGGCGTCTCGGCCGCTTGCTGCTGTTCCACACACACCTCGAATGATCGAACGCTCGGCTCGCCGGGGCGAGCGCACACACCGTTCAAGGATACTCGTATCAGCGCGACGTCAGTGCCGCGACCAGGGGGGCCGCCTTGAGGTGTTTTTCCCGGAGTTCTGCAGCGGGATCGCTGTCTGAGGTGATGCCGCCCCCCGCGCCGATGATCGCGAGTGGTTCGTGCGTGCTAGCACCGCCGGTACCGGCCCGGGGTGGTGCGAAGCGCAGTTCGATGGACCGGATCGTCATCGCCAGTTCGGCGTCGCCATCGTCTCCGATCCAACCGAAGCATCCCGAGAACAGGCCTCGGGGGGACGATTCCAGCGTGCTGAGCAGTTGCACGGCGCGACGCTTCGGTGCACCGGTCATCGAACCCCCGGGGAAGCAAGCTTCGAGCGCGTCAGAGATGTCGAGTCCGAGCTTCATGCGGCCGACGACCGTGCTGACGAGTTGGTGCACGCGAGGATGGGACTCGACCCGCAGAAACCCCTCCGTGCGGACGGTGCCGGGTTCGCACACGCGGGCGAGATCGTTGCGCATGAGATCAACGATCATGAGGTTCTCGGCCCGCTCCTTCGGGTCGGCAGCGAGGTCAGCGGCGAGAGACCGATCGGCATCGACGGTGTTGCCTCGAGGTCGGGTGCCCTTGATCGGGTGCGTCGCGAGCGAGCGACCACGTTTGCTCAGGAATCGCTCGGGACTTGAGCTCACGAGCGCCCGTCCTGCCGTCGCAATGACGGCTCCGCGGGTCGGCGCTCCCCCGGCACGAAGCCGGAGGTAGAGTTCGAGCGGGTCGTGGGTGCGGGTCGCGTGCCGCGCAGTGTCCGTGAGGCACACAACGTAGACCTCCCCCTCGCGGATCTCCTGCTTGCACGCCCCGATCCGAGCAAGATACTCGGTATCGTCCAGTGTCCAGTTCGCCTCGATGCCTGTTTGCCCGCTCCCGGGCGCGCCGCGAAGCCCGGCGGCAGGGTTTCGGCTCGCAAGGGGCCCGTTCATGAGCGCCGCCGGGGCCGATGCCCGAAAGGCAGGTCCGTGGAGCTGCCACCACTCCTCCAGTTCGTCCCGAGTCTGGGCGTGCAGCGTGGCTCGCCGGTTTCGGTGATCGAGAACAAGCACGGTCTCGCTGCGGAGCGCGAACGCTGGCGGGGCGTCATCGTCTGCGGCCGCCTCGCCCAGCAGGGTCACACCGAACTCGTAGGCGAAGGCGGCTACCCATCCAGACACCCGCGACTCTTGCTCGGGGCGATGCCCGGTGCGCAACAGCTGCAGGAACTCGCGCTCTTCGCCGCGCTGTGCGACGGCGACGGTGGTTGTCGTGCCGAGGTAGCTGAACCCCGAGGAGCCGTCAGGTTCGGGCGCGCTCCCGTCGAGCCAGAACCAATGATCCGAGCGCGAGAGACTTCGGGCCACGGCCTCGATGTCGACCGGCCACTGCACTTCGCGAACTGTCACGCGACCACCTTATTCGACCCCTCACCGGATCGTGCTTGTGCGAGCATGGAGCATATGACACGTGTGTTCGTCGCCGACTCGTTCCGGGTGAGCGTGCGCGAAGGGCGGGCTGGGGCTCGAGCCTTCGAGCTGCACCTGGATCGTTTTGCGCGCTCGGTACGCGAGGCGAGTGGCGGCACACTTATGAATATCATTGGCTTCTTGCGTGGTGCGCGAGCACGCATCAGCGAGTTCGGGGAAGGGTTTCCCCGGCTCGAGTACCGAGGTGGAGGCGACGATGGCCTGCACCTCGAGCTGCGCGAGTTGCCGCAGCTTGGCGACTCGATCGAGATGCGTTCCATGCGTCTCGACACGCTCACGCCCCCGTTGGAGCACCCCGAACGCAAAGGGCCGAACATTGGCTTGCTTGGCGCGCTCAAGCGACAGTTGGGCGCGGAGGCGCTCCTGATCGACGACGCGGGGAACATTACCGAGGGGGCGACGACGAGCGTGGTGTGGTGGCGCGGCGCGGTGCTGCACACCGTCGCGAGCACCGCACGGGTGACGAGCGTCACCGAGTCGCTCGTCACCTCGATCGCAGGCCGCATGAACATGACGCATCTGCCGAGTAACGTGAGCGCGGAGCAACTGGCCGGATGCGAGGTGTGGGCGCTCAACGCGCTCCACGGCATCAGGCCGGTGATCCGCATCGATGAACACGCGCTCTCGGGCAACATCGACATGACGCGGCTCGAAGTGTTCCGAACCGCCCTCGAGGAGGCATGGCAACCCGTGCTGCGCGAATGAACCTGGACCCTCCGCGACTCCCCCGTCAGGTCACAGCACCCCGTTGCTGGTACTCGGGCGCACGCCACAGTTCCTCTTCGAGCACCGTGCGAAGGGTTTCGACCGCGTCCCACACGTCGGTGTAAGAGTTGTAGAGGGGCGCGAAGCCGAAGCGCAGCACCTCGGGCTCGCGGTAGTCGCCCACCACGTTGCGCGCGACGAGCGCCTTCATGACGGCGAACCCTTCCGGGTGGCGAAAGCTGACATGGCTTCCGCGTAACTCGGCCGCTCGGGGCGTCACGAGTGTGAGCGGGTGCCCGGCGAGGCGATCCTCGACCAACCTGATGAAGAGCGAGGTGAGCGCGAGCGACTTTCTGCGCAGCTCCGCCTGGTCAGCCCGCAATGCGAGGTCGATGCCGACCTCCATCGTCGCCAGGGAAAGGATCGGTTGCGTGCCGACCAAGAACCGGCTCGCACCGGCGGCTGGTTCGTAGCTCACCGCCATCTCGAACGGATTCCGATGTCCCCACCAGCCAGAGAGGGGTTGCTCGATACGGTCGAGGTGGCGCGCTGCGGCCCAAATGAATGCCGGTGATCCTGGTCCGCCGTTGAGGTACTTGTAGGTGCAGCCAACCGCGAAATCGGCGTTCGCGCGACCCAGGTCGACCGGAACGGCCCCGGCGGAGTGGCACAGGTCCCAGATCATGAGCGCGCCGGCATCGTGCACCAGGGAGGTCACGCGATCCATGTCCCACATCGCTCCCGTGCGATAGTTCACGTGCGTGAGCAGGACCGCGGCCACCCCGGATGCTCCACTCGTGTTGAGCGCCGCGGCAAGCGAGGCCTCGTCGTCGACGAGAAGCAGCTCGTACGCGCGCCCGTCGACTTCTCCGAGCATGTCCACGAGGCCCTCGACCATGTAGAGGTCTGTTGGAAAGTTCTCGCGCTCCGAAACGATGACGCGACGTTCGGGATTGCGTGTGCGCTGCAACCGCAGCGCGGCGGCCAGCGCCTTGAAGATGTTGATCGAGGTGGTGTCCGTCGCGACGCATCCGCCTTCATCGCCTCCGATCAGGCGGGAGATCTTCTCGCCGATGCGCGCTGGCAGCGCGAACCAGTCGTGCGTGTTCCAGCTGCTGATGAGATCGTCGCCCCACTCGAGCTCAACCACCTCGCGGGCCCGTGCTGCGGCCGCCTTTGGTCTGGCTCCTAACGAGTTGCCGTCGAGGTAGATGAGGTTGTCAGGCAGCGCGAACTCGTCGTGAAATCCGGCCAACGGATCGCGCAGGTCGGCGGCGAGGCAGGCAGCTCTGCTCGTCAGGTTCGTCACATCTTCGTTGCTCATCCCGCCATGCTATGGGACTCGCACCGCTTCATCGAGAATCATCCCGGGAAATCCACCCTTAGACTGGTACGAATGACAGTCTCGAGGCGCCCGGATAGTCGTCCGCTGATGGCGGTGCGGCTAGACGATTGGGTACATCGTCGGCGCGAGAAGCGAGCGCTCAAGCGGGGGCGCAAGCCCGGGGTCATTCCCTACATCGGCTATGGTTCCCCGGAGTGGATTCGCGTGCTCGGCCGGGTGCTCTACCTGCCTTCCCCAGTACAGAGCGACGCCGAGTCGGAAGGCAACGACCCTTCGCTCCAGCCGGTCGTCGCACAGGTCGCCCGCGTGCGAGGGTGGCGCAGTTTCACCAGTGTGCACGTGCCGCATCATCCAGTGAGCGTCTTCATCGATGGGAAACACCTGACGGAGGTGGCTTCGGACCGCGGCGGCGTCGTCGATCACGTGGTTCCGGTGCAGCTCACCCCCGGATGGCACACGGTTACCTTGCAGGCAGCTGGTGGCGAGGCCGCGAACGCGCCGGTCTATGTCGTAGACCCCGCTGCCAAGTTCGGGCTGCTCAGCGACGTCGACGACACGATTCTCAACACCGCCCTGCCGCGCCCGCTGGTGGCGGCGTGGAATAGCTTCGTGGTCGATGAGCACGCTCGCACCTCGACGCCCGGGATGCCGGTGCTCTACGATCATCTGCTCGCCAAGCATCCCGGGTCACCGGTGATCTACCTGTCGACCGGGGCGTGGAACGTCGCCCCGTCCCTCAGCCGTTTTCTGGAACGGAATCTGTATCCGATGGGATCCCTACTGCTCACCGACTGGGGGCCGACGACCGACCGCTGGTTTCGGAGCGGAAAGGATCACAAGCTGCGCGAGCTCGAGCGCCTCGCCCGTGAGTTCCCGGAGATTCGATGGGTGCTCGTCGGCGATGATGGGCAGCACGACGAGGAACTGTATCAGCGGTTTGCGACGAGCCACCCGCAGAACGTTGCCGCGGTTGCGATCCGCCAATTGTCCGTCGGACAGGCGGTGCTCGCGGGCGGGCGGTCCAAGGCCCGACTGCAGCGCAGCGTGAGCGGGGTCCCCTGGGTGTACGGCCCCGACGGCGCCACGCTCAGGCAGGAACTTTTGGCGCTCGGCCTGCTCTAGCCCTCGTCTGGCGTTGCGTCACTCGCGAGCGCCGCCTGCACATCGAGCGTGATCGTCACGTCGCTGCCGAGCAGCAATCCTCCCGATTCGAGCGGAGCATTCCAACGAATGCCGAAGTCCTCTCGGTTGACGACGGTGGTTGCGGTGAATCCCGCCTTGTAGTTGCCGTAGGCGTCCTGGCCGAAACCGCCGAACTCGAAGTCGAAGGTCACCTGTTTCGTGACGCCGCGGAGTGTGAGCTCGCCATCGATCTTGAACTCGCCATCGTGCTCCCGCACACCCGTGCTCTGGAACGTGAACTCGGGGTATTCGTCCGCCGCGAAGAAGTCGTTCGTCCGCAGGTGATTGTCGCGATCGGAATTGTTGGTGTTGATTGAGGCGACCTCCACGCTGGCGCGGACGCTCGAATCGAGGGGATCCTCCGCTGTGATCAGCTGACCTTCGAACCGCTCGAACTTGCCCCTCACCTTGCTGATTGCGAGGTGTCGCACGGAAAAACCAACCTGGGTGTGACTCGCGTCGATGTTCCAGGTGCCGGCACGATAGCCCGGGATCTGTTCAGCGGTGATGGACATGGTGCCTCCTCATGCCGCGCCGGTACCGCCACAGCAGATTTGATTGACATTTCAACTAAATCAACTGTACCACCGGGTTAGTTGAACTCGCAACTAAATCGTTAGAGTTGGCAGCCCGGGCACCAGTAGAGTTTCCGGTTGCCCATCTCCTCGAGCACGATGTTCGCGCCGCACCGCTTGCAGGGGGTGCCCTCGAGCTTGTACACCCAGTGACGCTCGTCACGCTCTCGGAGCGCGCGCTCATAGGCACCGGGCTCGAGATCGTCGATCGTGATCATCTGTCCGACCGTGACTCCGATCTCCAGCAGATGCGACCAGTCATGCCACAGCGCTTCGAGTACGGAGCGATCGAGGGTGTTTGCCGGGGTGTGCGGATCCAGCTCCGCGCGGAACAGCAGCTCCGCCCGGTAAACGTTGCCGACTCCCGCAAGCACCGACTGGTCCATCAGCACCAGACCGATCGGGGTGCGCTTTGCGTGCGCTCGGTCGACGAAGCGTCGCATCTCGGACTCGGAGGCATCGTTCTGCGGGTCCGGGCCGAGGCGATCGAGCACCCGATTCACCCCGGCCGCGTCGAGCACCTCGCAGGCGGTGGGCCCGCGCAGGTCGGCGCAGACCGTTTCCGTGAGGAGGCGCACCCGCACCTGCCCGACGGGCTCGGGAGGAAACGCGCGGTCGTCGCTCGTTTCGGTGTCGCGTTCGGCCATGCGTACCCGGGACCGGCGCGGGGCACCGATCGAGGTGACCGAGTCCTCCGCCGCACCGTCGACCGGGGAGACGCTACTCGCACGCGAATACTCCCCGGTCTGGCCGAGCCGCGAGTGGCCGGGCGTGTGGCCGTGAATCCGAATGGCCGGGTCGATCCTGACATCACCCGAGAAATCCCAGGCACCATAGATACCGAGGTGTACCCGCAGCCACTCGTCGCCGTCGAACCCGAGGAACATCTGCTTGCCGACCGCACGCGCCTCGACCATCTCGCGCCCGCTGAGCATGGCGGCACCCTCCGCGAACCGTCCCTGCGGGCTCGTCACCTGGGGCCGATGCCCGACGAAGTTTGCGCGGAACTGTCGGGCGATCCGGTGAACGGAATGGCCCTCAGGCATAGTCGATCCTCGCCTCGTTGCCATGAACCCGCCCGCGCGGACCCATGCTGCACCCGGTCATGAGGCGTCGGGACCGATGCGCTTGCCGGCGATGCCGCCCGTACGTTCAAACTCGCCGATCTGCCCGATGCGCCGCACATGCCGGTCGTCCCCACTGAACGGCGTGTCGATGAACAGATCGATGAAACGCATCGCCTCCTCGACGGTGTGCTGCCGGGCACCGATCGAGATCACGTTGGCGTTATTGTGCTCGCGGGCCAGGGTCGCCGTCGATTCGTTCCACACGAGCGCGGCGCGGATCCCGGCGACCTTGTTGGCTGCCATCTGCTCGCCGTTGCCTGAGCCACCGAAGACGACCCCGAGCGACTCGACACCGGCCTGCTCGTCGCGGGCGACCCCGAGCGCCGCGTTGATGCAGAACGAGGGGTAGTCGTCCAGCGCGTCGTACTCGGCGGGACCGTGATCGATCACCTCATGGCCGCGCTGGCGCAGGTGCTGCTGTAGTTGTTGGCTGAACTCGAGACCGGCGTGGTCAGTAGCGATATGAATACGCATGCGCTCGCCTAGAACTGGGGTCCGACCGTGCGGCCGCGCTTCAGCTCGAAGAACCCGGGAACCGAAGCAGCGGCGACGATGCCGTCCCACAACTGCAGCGCCTGCTCCCCCGTGGGTGCCGGTGTGACGACCGGGCCGAAGAACGCGACGCCATTGACGGAGATGATCGGCACGCCGACATCCGGTCCCGCGATTTTCAGGGCATGTTCGGTGTTCGCTCGCAAGCGGGCGTCAAGCGATTCGTCGTCGGCGGCCTGGGCCAGTTCGGCGGGTAGCCCGGCCTCGGCTACCGATTCGGTGATGATCGCATCGAAATCGCTTCGGCCGCCGGGATGAATGCGTGTGCCCAGCGCCGTGTAGACCGCGCCCACACCGGCGTTGTCGCTCTTCGCTTCGAGTGCGGCCGCGACACGCCCCATGCGATGGCCCTGGCGGTGCCCTTCTCGATGCGAGCCCAGATCCTTGTCTTCGTTGATGATTGCGAGGCTGATCGGGTGCCACGCCACCTCGAAGCCTCTCACCTCCGCCACTTCGGCCACCCATCGACTCGTCATCCAGCACCAGGGGCAAATCGGATCGAACCAGAACTCTACTTGCGAGGTGTTGCTCATGCCCCAATTCTAGTGACCGAGTCACGCGTGATCGGAGCTCCACCACCCAGGCAATCGCAATAGGCTGGAGACAAGACAGACAGGAGCAGCAGTGCCAGGAACGAATCTCACGCGCGCCGAAGCGCAGCAGCGTGCCGGAACCATTCGCACGCACCACTACGACATTGCGCTTGACCTCACGACCGGTGCAGAGCGATTCCGCGCGGAAACGACCATCACCTTCAGTGCAACGCCCGGCACCGACACCTTTATCGATCTGATCGCTGCCGAGGTGTTACGCATCGAACTCAACGGTCACGCCCTCGACCCGAAGACCGCGTTCACCGATTCCCGCATCGCGCTATCGGGGCTGCAGGCAGAAAACACCCTCACGATCGTGAGCGACCAGCTGTACACCAACACTGGAGAGGGCCTGCATCGATTCGTCGATCCTGCCGATGGCGAGGTGTACCTGTACTCCCAGTTCGAGGTTCCCGATTCCCGCCGCATGTTCCCGGTGTTCGAGCAGCCGGATCTCAAGGCCACGTTCCAGTTCACGATCACGGCACCCGCTCGGTGGCAGGTCGTCAGTAACCAGCCCACGCCGGCCCCGGTCCCGGCGGGCGAGAAGGCCGACGCGCTCGGCACCGGCGCGACGGAGGCCATCGCGACCTGGTCGTTCGCGCCGACACCGGTGATGTCGAGCTATATCACCGCGCTGATCGCGGGCCCGTACCGGGTGGTGCGCTCTGAGCTGACGAATGCCGATGGCCGCGTGATTCCCCTCGGCGTGTTCTGCCGCGAGTCGCTCGGCGAGTACCTCGACGCCGACTACATCTTCGAGAAGACCCGGCAGGGGTTCGAGTTCTTCGCCAAGGAGTTCGACTACCCGTACCCATTCGAGAAGTACGACCAGCTCTTCGTGCCCGAATACAACATGGGGGCGATGGAGAACATCGGTGCGGTGACCTTCACCGAGGCGTACGTCTTCCGCAGTCAGGTGACCGACGCGATGCGTGAGCGTCGCGTGATCACGATCCTGCACGAGCTCGCGCACATGTGGTTCGGTGACCTCGTCACGATGCGGTGGTGGAACGACCTGTGGCTCAACGAGTCGTTCGCCGAGTACATGTCAACGCTCGCCGTGTCGGAGGCGACCGAGTGGGACGACGCATGGACCACCTTCGTCGCGAGCGAGAAGTCCTGGGCTTACCGCCAGGATCAGCTCCCCTCGACGCACCCCATCGTCGCCGAGATTCGGGATCTGGACGACGTGCTGGTCAATTTCGACGGCATCACCTACGCGAAGGGTGCATCCGTGCTCAAGCAGCTGGTCGCTTGGGTTGGGCGTGAACCGTTTATGCGGGGCGTCCACGATTACTTCGAGAAGCACGCGTACGGCAACACCGAACTCACGGATCTACTCACCGAGCTCGAGGCGCGCAGCGGGCGGGACCTGACCGAGTGGTCGAAACAGTGGCTTGAGACCGCTGGGGTGAACACGCTGCGCCCCGTGTTCGAGGTCGATCGTGATGGGCGTTTCACCCGGTTCGCGGTGGAGCAGACGGCCGCGGCTGAGTATCCGACGCTGCGCCCGCACCGCATCGCTATCGGTTTCTACGCCGAGGATCGCGGCGCGCTGCGCCGCACCGAACGCTTCGAGGTCGATATCGACGGCGCGTTGACCGAACTGCCAGAGCTTGTCGGGTCGAAGCAGCCCGATCTGGTGCTGCTCAACGACGACGATCTGAGCTACGCGAAGCTGCGTCTCGACGAGCGTTCGCTTGCCACGGTGTCGGCGCACCTTGGCGGTTTCGAGAGTTCGCTCGCGCGCTCGCTCGCGTGGGGCACGCTGTGGGATCAGACCCGCGATGGCGAGCTTCCCGCAACCCGTTTCGTCGACATCGTGCTGGCGCATATAGCGGCCGAGACCAACTCGACGGTGCTGCGCACCCTGCTCCAGCAGTTGTTGCTCGCCGCATCGAGTTACGTGGCACCCGCGAGGCGTGACGCAACGCTCTCACGCGTGGCCGATGCCCTGTGGCGGCTCGCGCAGAACGCCGAGGCCGGGAGTGACCTGCAGTTCCAGTTCGTGAAGGCGTTCGCTCAGATCGCGAGGACCGATGCGCAGCTCGACACGGTGCTCGAGATCCTCGACGAACGCTCCGGCCTGCAGGGGCTCGATATCGACACCGACCTCGGCTGGGAGCTGCTGATCTCGCTCGCGGCAGGCGGCCGGGCCACGCACGAAGAAATCGACGCGGCGCTCGCGGACGATCGCACCGCGAGCGGTAACCAGTCGGCAGCGCATGCCCGCGCCGCGCTACCAACACCCGAGGACAAGGATCGCGTATGGGCGTCGGTGTTCGATGAGGCGGGCCTGCCCAACGCGATCGTTCGGGCGAGCGGGCTTGGTTTCCTGCGAGCGCACGATACCTCGCTGCTGACCCCGTACGTCGACCGTTTCTTCGCGTCGCTGCTCGACATCTGGCAGAGCCGGAGCCACGCAATCGTGGAGGAGATCGTCGATGGGTTCTACCCGGCACCGCTCGCGAACGAGCAGTTGCGGGACGCGACGGCGGGATGGCTGGATGCGAACCCCGATGCGGCGCCCGCGCTGCGCCGCATGATCATCGAGCACCTCGCGGGAATCGAACGCGCCCTCACCGCGCAGGCCGCGGACGAAGCGGAGTAGGAACATGGCCGAGGTCTGGGACGCAGTGAGCGGGTTCTTCGCCGAGTACCAGGTGCTCTGGCGGATCCTCGTGGTGCTCATTGCGTGCCTGCTCGCGAACTGGCTGCTGCGCATCGTACTCGCTCGCACCGTGCTCGGCATCGTGCGGGGGGTGAAACGCTCGCAGGACGTGGACTCGACGCAAGAGTTGAGCGCCGGACCGCACCTGAACGCACGGGCGGTGCAGCGCACGCGAACCCTCGGGACCTTCGGGCGCAACATCATCAACTGGGCGACGGTGGTGGTGGCGTTCTTCCTGATCCTCGCGCAGTTCAATATCAACCTCACCGCGGTCATCACCTCTGCCGGATTCGTAGCTGCCGGGTTGGCGTTCGGGGCCCAGAACGTGGTGAAGGACATCTTGAATGGCCTGTTCATGGTGTTCGAGGATCAGATGGGCGTCGGAGACCTCGTCACGATCGGCGAGGTGACCGGCACGGTCGAGGACGTCGGGATTCGGGTCACCCGCATCCGGGCGTTCGACGGCACGCTGTGGTTTGTGCGCAACGGCGAGGTGCTCACCCTTGGCAACGTGTCGCAGGGTTGGGGCCGGGCCATCGTCGACGTCACTGTCTCGGCATCCGAGGATCTCGAACTGGTGGAGCACACCGCCCTCGAGAGCGCGCGGGAACTGCTGCACTCGCCGCAGTTCGCCAGGCGTGTCACTGGCGAGCCCGAACTGCTCGGGCTCGAAAGCGTCTTCGGAGATCGAGCCACGCTTCGGCTGACCGTTCGCACGCGACCGGAAGCACAGTACTCGGTGCAGCGCGAGCTGCGCGCACTCATCAAGAAGAGTTTCGAGGAAAAGGGGATTCGTCTCGCAAACGAACTCCCCCGAAATCTTGGAGGTTCGGTATGACCGAGAGCCCGAACAACCCTGCCGCATCGCAACCGCCGCAGGCGCGCCTGACGCTGCGCTCGGCGGAGCATGGGGAAGCGGTCGTCGACACCCTCTGGGAGCAGGTCGGCGGTACCCCCACGTTCGAGCGGATCGTGCATCGCTTCTACGAGGGCGTGCGGTCGGACCCCCTGCTCGCACCGATGTACCCGCAATCGGACTGGGAGGGTGCCGAGTGGCGGCTCAGAACGTTCCTCGAGCAGTACTGGGGCGGTCCGACCACGTATTCGGAGCAGCGCGGCCATCCTCGCCTGCGGATGAGACACCAGCCCTACCCGATCACCCCCGCGGCGAAGGAGCGGTGGCTCCTCCACATGCACGCGGCGCTCGACGAAGCGTCCCTTCCGCCGATGCACGACGCGGCCTTTCGTGACTACATTGAGCGCGCGGCGCTCGCCATGGTGAACCGCTTCGAGTGACCCCTCCCACGCACATTTCCTTGTGTGACACCCCGATTTCTGCGGAGGCGACTCCGCCTGGCATCATTACGGGGTGATCCAAGTTGAGAACCTCACGAAAGTCTTCGGCCACGAGCCGAACCTCGTGCGCGCCCTCGACGACGTGAACCTGCTGGTGCAGCCGGGCGAGATCCTCGCGGTCGTCGGGCAGAGCGGGTCGGGCAAGTCGACCCTGGTTCGCTGCCTCACCCTGCTCGAGCAGCCCACGAGCGGGCGGGTGACCGTCGGCGGACGCGTGATCACCGAGCTCCGGGAGCAGGAGCTCCGCGAAGCACGCAGGGCGATCGGACAGGTGTTTCAGCACGCCAACCTGCTCGACAACCGCACCGCCAAGAAGAACGTCGAGTACCCGCTTGAGATCGCAGGCTGGAGCAAGGCCGAGCGATCGACCCGTGCCGAGGAGCTACTGCGCCTCGTCGGTCTTGCGGACCGCCAGGACAACTATCCCTCGCAGCTGTCCGGTGGCCAGCAGCAGCGCGTCGGCATCGCGCGGGCGCTCGCAGCGAGACCGGACGTGCTGCTGTGCGACGAACCCACCTCCGCCCTCGACCCGGCGACGACCAACGACCTGCTCGACCTCCTGGCTCGGCTGCGAGACGAGCTGGGCGTGACCATTCTCATCATCACGCACGATCTCGGGGTGGTGCGCAGGATCGCCGACCGCGTCGCCGTCTTGCAGTCGGGACGCATCATCGACAGCGGCGATGTCGACACCGTCGCTGCGCATCCCGAGTCGGGACTGCTCAGCGACATCATCACCGAGGCCGACCTTGGTCCCAATGAATTGCGCATCGTCGGCGGTCGCGAGCAGGCCGCCCTGCCGTTCATCTCGCAGCTCACCGTGGAGCTCGGCGCTGAGGTGCGTCTACTCTCGGGCGGCTCGCACGCCGTCGGCGACGGGCACGTGCTGCGAGCGGACCTCGGCTTCGGTTCGGAGGCAGACTGCCGTCGCGCAGCGGACTGGTTGCGCTCGCGAGAGTTCACGGTGGTGGCCGGCGCATGATCCTCGCTCAGCAAACCGATGAGGGGTTCTGGAACGAACTGTTCACGAGCCCGGTCATCGCCCAGGCGGTGCCGCAGGCCACCGGCGAAACCCTCTACATGGTCGGCGTTGCCTTGGTCGTCTCGGTCGTGCTCGGGTTGCCGCTCGGCGTGTACCTGTGGAACAGCGGCCCGACGGGTCTCAGCCCGCAGCGCGGCGCGAACCAGGTGGTCGGCACGATCGTCAACATTGTGCGGTCACTGCCCTTCGTGATCCTGATGGTGTTGCTGATCCCGTTCACGCGCTTCGTCGTCGGCACGACGCTTGGCGCGACCGCGTCGATCGTGCCGCTTGCGATCGGCGCGATCCCCTTCATCGCTCGACTCGTCGAGGCGGCGTTCCGTGAGGTGCCGTCGGGGAAGCTGGAGGCCTCGATCGTGTGCGGTGCGAGCAAGCCGCAGACCATTCTGAAAACCTTGCTTCCCGAATCCCTGCCGAGCATCGTCGCGGCCATTACGACCACGGCGATCACGCTCGTGGCGTACTCCGCCATGGCTGGCCTGGTCGGCGGCGGTGGACTCGGATATCTCGCCGACGCCTACGGCTACAAGCGCTTCGACATGCCGGTGCTCATCGTTGCCACGATCCTGCTGATCATCATCGTGCAGCTCATGCAGCTTGTAGGCGACCGGATCGCAAGGCACCTCGACCACCGCGCGACAGCAAGCGGTTCGTCCGGCTCACGATCACCTGCTCGATCTCGCCGAATGCGCAGCGGTGCGCGTGCGTAGCGCGCACCACTGAACCCCTTTCCGCGGCGCGACCCGCACCGCGGGACCACTTCTCGCGGGACAGCCCGCACACCCACAACACAGGAGATACCCATGTCATTTTCGCGAATCAACAAGTACGCTCGCACGGCGGTCGTCGGCACCGCGGCTCTGCTCGCGCTCGGGCTCACCGCCTGCGGCGCTTCCGCAGGCACCGACGGCTCTGACGCGACCGAGGTCTCGCTCGACACCCCGTTCTCGGTTGCCGCGACGGAGGTCCCGCACGCCGACATTCTGAACTTCGTCAAGGAGAACCTGGCGGCCGACGCCGGGATCGATTTCGAGGTGCAGACCTTCAGCGATTACCCGCTCGGCAATCGTTGGCTGAGCGAGGGCGAGGTGGACGCGAACTACTTCCAGCACCAGCCTTACCTCGACGCGCAGATCGAGGAGTTCGGCTATGAGGTCGTACCGCTCGGCGATGTGCACGTCGAACCGTATGCGGCTTTCTCGGAGAAGTACGATTCGGTCGCTGAATTGCCCGACGGTGCCACCATCAGCGTCACCAACGACGCCTCGAACCAGGAGCGGGCCCTCAACCTGCTCGCGCAGGAAGACCTCGTGGTGCTCCCCGAGGACGAAGAGCTCAGCGTGCTCACGATCGAGGGCAGCGACGAGTACAACCCGCATCACTTCGATTTCATCGAGGCCGATCCCGCGTCGCAGGCACGCGCCCTGCAGGATGTCGACCTGGGCATTCTGAACGGCAACTACTTCCTCGACGCCGGGTACAGCCTGGAGGACGCGCTGATCGTCGAGCCGCTCGAGGGCAACATCTACGCGAACTTCCTCGCGGTGCGCGCCGGTGAAGAGAACGACCCGCGCTTCGTGAAGCTGAACGAGCTCCTCACCTCGCCGGAGACGAAGGCGTACATCGAGGAGACCTGGCCCGGCGGCGACGTGTCACCCGCGTTCTAGGACACAACCGCGGGCGACTTTCTCGTCCGGCGTTCGGCCCCCACTCCGGATTCGGCGTGGGGGCCTTCGCATTGCGCTACGCTAGAACCCGCGCCTCCGTAGCTCAGGGGATAGAGCAGCGGCCTTCTAATCCGCCGGTCGTAGGTTCGAATCCTACCGGGGGCACCGTGTGCGACACGCGCGATGCTCAGCGCTCGGCGCTCGGCGCTCGACGCCCGCTTCGAGCACCGAGTCACTACGATCTCGCTCCGCCCGCATGATCTAGCAACGCAGAACTGTAGGGGCGGAGTGGGATCGTAGGGGCCGAGGGCAATCGTGCGCGCCCCTCCCCCGGCGCTAGACTCGTCAGGTGTCGATATCCGCCCGGACCCGCCTGCCCTTCGAGGTCTGGGCGCTCGTCGCTGGCGGGTTCGCGGTCGCCCTCGGCTACGGTGTCGTCGCGCCCGCGATCCCACAATTCGCCCTCGAATTCCGGGTCTCGAACTTCGCTGCGTCGGCGATTGTCAGCGCGTTCGCGCTCATGCGTCTGGTCTCCGCTCCACTTGCGGGCTGGGTGATCTCTCGGTTCGGCGAACGCGCAACCTACACCACCGGCATTCTGATCGTCGCGGTCTCCACCGGAGCCGCAGCGCTCGCGACAAACTACCCCCAGTTTCTGCTCCTTCGAGGTGCCGGGGGCATCGGTTCCGCGATGTTCAGCATTGCGGCGACCGCTCTGCTCGCGAAGGTTGCACCACCCGAGGCGCGGGGGCGCGTGGCCAGCCTCAATGCGGCCGGTTTTCTGCTCGGCGGCCTCCTGGGCCCGGTGCTGGGTGGTCTCGTCGCCGTGTTCGGCCTGCGCGCGCCGTTCGTCTTCTACTTCTTCACGCTTATCGTCGCGGCTTCGGTGGTTGCGGTTGCGCTCCGAGGATCGCACGCGGCCGCGTCGCCGAGGTCCCGCAGGCAGGCGCACCGTTCCGGGGCCGCTCGAACCCGCACGAATGAGTCTTCCGCGACTGAGCTGCGCGCAACGGGGCCTCGCGCGACTGAGTCTGGCTCGACGGGTTCCCTGGACGCCGAACGCCACGCCGCCCTTCCGTCCCCCGAACCAGAGCTCAGCCTGCGTGCGGCCGTGCGCGTGCCGCAGTTTCGTTCGCTCCTGTTCTCCGTCTTCTCGTTCGGGTGGGCCTCGTTCGGGGTGCGAGTCTCGTTGATTCCGCTGCTTGTGGCGGTCACTTTCGATGGTGACGCCACCGCTGCTGCGTGGGTGCTCGCCGCCTACGCGGCCGGGAACGCCATGCTCATCTTCCCCTCGGGGCGATGGAACGACACCGTCGGCCGCAAGCCCATGCTCGTCATCGGCATGAGCGTGCTCGCCCTCAGCTACGTCGCGATCGCCTTCGCTCCGAACCTGTGGGTGCTGGCGGCGATCCTGCTCGTCTCCGGGGCTGGCTCGGCGCTCGCGAACCCCGGCCAGCAGGCGGTGCTCGCGGACGTGCTCGCCAGGCGCAGGGGCGGGCAGGTGGTCGCGGCGTATTCGATGGCCAGCGACCTCGGCGGCGTGCTTGGGCCGTCCCTTGCGGGGCTGGTGGTCGACCTTGCCGGGTTCGGGCCGGCGTTTGGCCTCACCGCGGCGCTGCTCGCCTCGGGCGCGATCGCTTGGGTGGTCGTCAAGGATTCGCGCTCACTGGCGACGCAGTAGCGTTCAGCCCTCCAGGTGGTCGATCCCTGGCGTCCAGCTGAGCCCCGGTCGGCCCCAACCGTTCTTACGTTCGGCCTTCTGGGCACCGCGGTTCTCCGGGTGTACCAGCCGATCCACGTAGAGCAGGCCGTTCAGGTGATCGAACTCGTGCTGCATGATACGCGCGAACCAGCCGCTGGCCTCGACCTCAAACCACTCGCCGTCAATGTTCTGCGCCCTCAGCAGCGCCCGCGCCGATCGCCTGAGAGCAAACCGCTCACCCGGGAAGGAGAGGCATCCCTCAACCTCCTCCTCGCCCGGCAGGCCGGGCTCGATCGGTGCAATCCAGAGCTCCGGGTTGATCGCCACCCCGCGTTCGGGCGCTTCGTCCTGCTCCGCATAGATCCACACGAACAGGCGCTTACCAACGCCTACCTGCGGTGCTGCCAGCCCGACTCCGGGTGCCGCTTCGCAGGTCTCGAACATGTCATCGACCAGCTGCCGCAGCGCGGCGTCGAACTCGGTTACCGGTGCGGTGGGACGGTGGAGCACCGGCTCACCGCTGATCACGATCGGGAGAATTGCCATGGTTCCCAGCTTAGGGGTCGCAGCGGCTGCCCCTTCACGCAGCACAGCCGCCCATTCACGCGCACAGAGGCTCATTCACGTGCAAATAGGGGCTCGAGGTGCGCCGCGAGGCTCCCCCGCTCCACCCCCGCGTCGACCCAGGCCATGAGCGCGATGAGCAGCAGCGCTAGAACGGTCGCTGCCTCTGCCTGAGCCGAGGAACCGGTCTCTTGCTCCCGCCTGCGCAAGTAGCCCAGGAACAGCCGGTTGAGGCCAATCGCGCGGCCTGCACCGCTCGCCACGAGGTCGTCTGCGGCCTCGAGCAGGCGGTAGTTCTGCAGCGCCCACGGCACGGCAGCGCTCGTCAACCCTTCCGCGAACTCGAGCAGCGCGGCTCGTAGGGTCGGCACCGGGTCGCGACCCGCGCACAGGGCCAGGTGATTGCCGAGCGAGTGGATCAGTTTATCGGTCTCAACCCAGAACAGCTCGGCCTTCGACGAGAAGAAGTTGAAGAACGTTGCTCGTGAGAACCCCGCCGTCTTCGCGATGAGTTCGACGCTTGTCTGGCGGTAGCCGCGTAACTGGAACAGTTCGAACGCCGCCTCTTGCAGCAGCTCCGCCGAGGCGCGTCGTGGTCGGCCGACATTCGAGGGCATGACTGACTCCCAGACCGATCGAATTTATTAGACTGCGTCTAATAATATAGGATAACTCATCGTGATACCCCCTCGGAAACTCAAGAAGTCGTTCTCTGCCTGGTTCGCAGGAGCCGCGATCCTCGCACTCACTGCCCCACTTGCCGCCTGTTCGTCCGGCACCGCCTCCGACGCGGCCCCGCGTGACACACTGATCTATGCCACGGGCGACGCCGAACCCGACTGCCTCGATCCGCATGTGGGCGGCAATTACCCCCAGGCGCTGATCGCGACGCAGATCTTCGATTCGCTGGTGGCACTCAACGACGCGGGCGAAGTGGTCCCCTGGTTGGCCACGGAGTGGACCCAGAGCGACGACGGGTTGACCTGGGACTTCACGCTCAAGGCCGACGTGAAGTTCACCGACGGCACACCGGTCGATGCCGCCGCGATCAAGGCGAACATCGAGCACCTGCAGGACCCGAACACGGGATCGTCGACCGGATACCTCGCCGTGCAGCAGATCGAACGTGTCGAGGTGATCAGCGATACCCAGGCGCGTTTCCACATGACCCGCCCCGATGCGTCGCTGCTCGAGTCGCTGGCGCAGCCGTGGGTCGCGATCCAGTCGCCGGCGGGGATCGCGCGCGGCACCGACGAGAACTGCTTGGCACCGATCGGGTCGGGCCCATTCATCGTCAAGAACTGGAGCAAACAGGACCGCATCGAGCTCGAGCGGAACCCCGAGTACACCACGGCACCGGAGGGCTTCGAGCAGACCGCCGCTGACGCCCCGTCACGCCTCATCTGGCGCATGATCCCCGACGCCAACGCGCGGTTCGCGGCTCTGCAAAGCGGTGACGTCGACGTGATCGACAACCCGCTCCCCGAACAGATACTGACCGCCGAGGCCGACGAGCTCCTCGAGCATCTCGACGCACCTCGCCCAGGGGCCAGCAACCGCATCGAGTTGAACAGCGCACAAGCGCCCTTCGACGACGACCGGGTGCGCCAGGCGTTCATTGCCGCGTCATCGGTGGATGACGGCATTGCGACCCTCTTCGCCGGAACGGCCACGCGCACCTATAGCGCCCTCTCGAGCGCTGAGCCCCTGAGTGTGCAGTCCCCCGACGAGTACTCCGTTGATGCTGATCTTGCAAATGAACTGCTCGATGAGGCGGGGTGGACGGAGCGGAACGCTGACGGCATCCGCGTGAAAGATGGCCAGCCGCTCACGGTCCGATTCCCGGTGACGGGTTCTCAATCGACGCAGACCGAGCAGGCGCTGTTCGAGCAGATCCAAGCTTCCGCGCGTGAGGCCGGCTTCGACGTGCAGATCTCCCTGCTCGATCTCGGTGGCTGGTACGAGGCGCTCGGCAACCACGAGTACGAGTTGGTCAGCGCGCCCTACACGAAGATCGGGCCCGATGTGCTCCGCATCCTGTATCACAGCGACGCGACCGTGCCCGCGCCCAGCGGCTACTTCGCGAACCATGCGATGGTGCAAGACGCGCAGCTCGATGCGCTGCTCGAGCAGATCAGCACCGAACGGGACCCCGAGGCCCGCGCCGCGGCCGCGAAGTCGGCGCAAGAGCGCATCGCTTCGCTGCATGTCATCCTGCCGATCTACGACCAGCAGAATCATTTCCTGTACCGCTCCGACCTCGAAGGCTTCTTCGCGCTGCCCACGGTGCAGACGCCGTGGCTCGGGAACGTCGTCGCGGGCTGAGACCGAGCGGGGTGACCGATTGCACGTGGCATGGACGGTGGCGCGAAGGGCGCTCGGTGCTGCCGCGGTGATGCTCACCGTGGCGACGCTCGCGTTCGTCGCGCTGCAGTTCATCCCGGGTGACCCAGCGCAGGCGGCGATCGGGGGGCCGGGAAGCCAAGCCAGCGCCGAGGCGCTCGAGGCGGCCCGTGCCCAGTTCGGCCTCGACCGCCCCCTGCTGGTGCAGTACGGTGACTTCCACTGGCGTCTGCTCCGCGGAGACCTGGGCGTCTCCTACGCGCAGCGCGTTCCGGTGATCCAGGTGCTCGCGAACGCTATGGGGCCAACCCTGGCGCTTACCGGGTTCGCGTTCGTACTGTCATGGATCCTCGCCTTTCTCAGCGTCTTCGTCGCGAGCGGAACGTCGAGGGTCGCCAGAAGCATCGCGTCGGGCCTCGATCTCGTCGCCGCAGCGATGCCGAACTTCTGGCTCGCGAGCCTCCTGGTGCTGCTATTTGCGGGGGTACTCGGATGGTTTCCGGCCGTGAGTACCGGTGACTTGCGCGGCATCGTGCTTCCGGCGCTCGCGCTCGCCATTCCAACGGCGGGCTTCATCGCTCAGGTGTGCCGTACCGGCGTGGACGACGCGAGAGGTGCCCCGTTCATCGAGAGCGCCCGCGCGCGGGGCGAGACCGAGGCCGGCATCAGGCTGCGACACGTGATCCGTCACGGAGTCGTGCCAGGGCTGAATCTGAGTGCTTGGGCACTGGGAACGTTGCTTAGTGGTGCCGCCGTCATCGAGGTGATCTTCGCCCGCCCCGGTCTCGGACGGACCCTGGTCGATGCCGCTATCAAGCGCGACATCCCAGTCGTGTTGGGGGTGGTGCTCTTCGCCGCGCTGGCCTACGTGCTCGTCACGCTGCTGGTCGACCTCACGATCGCCAGGGTCGATCCTCGCACCGAGACCCGCATCGAACAGGCCTCGCATGCGTAACCGCTCGCTCGGCCCCGCCGGCTGGATCGCTCTCATCTGCCTTGCCGTGATGCTCATGTGCGCGATCGCGCCGGGCCTGCTCGCCCCCTTCGACCCGCTCGCGGTCAACCCGATCAACGCCTTCGCTGCTCCCTCACTCACGCATCCGTTCGGCACAGACGATTCGGGCCGTGATGTGCTCAGTCGGGTGATCTTCGGTGCCCGAGATTCACTGACGATCGGAATCGTCGCGACGCTCGCCGGCCTGCTTGCCGGCTTGCTGCTCGGTTCGGTCGCGGGTGGGAGCCGCAGCAACGCCCTGAGTCCGGTGCGTTTTGTCGCGGACCGTCTCATCGAGGCCCTGTTCTCGTTCCCAGGGCTACTGCTCGCGCTGCTGCTGATCGCGGTGCGAGGGCCGGGGGTGCCCTCGGTCGTGATGGCGGTCGCGATCTCGACCGCCCCCGGATACGCGCGCATGATTCGCGGTGGTGTGCGCCAAGCCCTCGGGTCGGGTGCGGTCGAGGCGTCACGGCTGCAAGGGGACAGTGCAGTGCGGGTGTGGGTACGCCTCGTGCTCCCGGAATCGATGCGGCCGGTGCTCGTTCTTGCCACGCTCGGCGTCGGCCAGGCGGTGGTGCTCGCCGCCGCGCTGGGTTTCTTGGGGCTCGGTCCCCCGCCGCCTTCGCCCGAATGGGGCGCGATGCTCAACGCGGGTCGCGCCTACCTCATGCGGGCCTGGTGGATGACGGTATTTCCGGGTCTGGCCATTCTGCTCGTCGGGATCGCCGGTGCTGTGCTGGGTCGTGCGCTCGAGCGGCGGGAGGCTGCCCGATGACCGCCCCGCTCGTGCGCGTGGAGCGCCTCACGGTCACCTTCGCGGAGCATCGCTCGCCCGCGGTCGACAACGTGTCGTTCGAGTTGCTGCCCGGCTCCTGCGTCGCGCTCGTCGGGGAGAGCGGCTCGGGCAAATCGCTGACCGCCCGCGCCATCCTCGGGTTGCTTCCCGAAGGAGCGACGCGCACCGGACGGATCATGCTGGGCGAGGATCCGGCACCGTCGAACGGCTCGACCGAGTGGAATGCGATACGCGGCTCACGCACGGGATTGGTGCCGCAGGACGCGCTCGGCGGGCTCGATCCGCTGCGCCGTATCGAGCTCGAGGTCGGCGACACGCTGCGACTGCATCGGTTGGCCCCCAGGCGCGAGATGCGCGAACGGGTCGTCTCGGCACTCGAAGCGGCGGGCATGCCTGATCCCGAGCAGCAGCTGCGCAAACGCTCAGATGAGCTGTCAGGTGGGCTGCGGCAGCGAACCCTCGTTGCCTCCGCTCTCATCGGCAACCCGGAGCTCCTCGTCGCCGACGAGCCGACCACGGCGCTCGATGCGGACCATCGCTCACGAGTGCTCGATGAGCTGCGCCGTCGGGTGGATTCGGGTGCTGGGGCGCTGCTGATCAGCCATGACCTTGCGAGCGTACGAGATATCGCAGATGTGGTGCTCGTGATGCGCGACGGCGAGGTTATCGAGCGAGGATCGCCGGAGCGTGTCTTCGACGCTCCGGAGCAGGCATTCACCCGCGAACTCATCAGCGCGTCCCCGGCGAACCGGCCACGGGGAACGCGCCTGCTCGAGCCATCCCGGTCGGTCAACCATGCTCTGCCCGGCGAGGCCATCGATGCCAGCGCCTCCGTTGCGGTCCACGAAGGTGACGGACGTTCGGTTGCGAAGCTCGAACTCCAGCGCATCACCGCTGCCTATGGGCGCGGACCGCGTCGCCGAGAAGTGCTCCGCTCAGCTTCGCTCGTGGTGCGGGCCGGAGAAACGGTCGGTCTCGTCGGCGAGAGCGGCTCGGGAAAGACCACGCTCTTGCGCATCGCGCTCGGCTTGCATCAGCAGTTCACCGGAACGGTTCGCATCGACGGCGAGGATCGAGGCAACGCCTCGGGCACTGTGCGGCGAGCCATGCGTCGACGCCTTGCGCTGGTGCCGCAGGACCCGCTCGACTCGTTCCCCCGGGGCGCAACGGGCGCGTCGCTGCTCCACGACGCCCTGAGGGCCGCGAGCGTGCCACGACGCGAACGGCGCGAGCGTGCCACGCGGCTGGCACACGAGGTCGGGCTCGATCCTGAGCTACTGACGCGTCGTGCGCACACGCTCTCCGGCGGCCAACGCCAGCGACTCGCGATCGCACGGGCCCTGGCGCGCGAACCCGAACTGCTGCTGCTCGACGAACCGGTGTCGGCGCTCGACGTCACCGTACAGGCCCGGGTGCTGGACCTACTCGACGACCTGCAAGCACGACACGGCACCGCATACCTGTTCGTGTCTCACGATCGTGACGTCATCGAGCATATGAGCGACCGCGTGCTGAGATTGAGCGACGGGAGCATCGCGGCACAGTAGACTGAATCGGTTACTCGTGACACGAAGGAGCCCCATGTCGAACACCCCGGCCGATCAACTGGTCTGGATCGATTGCGAGATGACCGGTCTCGACGTCGAGCACGACGGGCTGTGCGAGATCGCCGTGATCGTCACCGGGTTCGACCTGAAACCGCTCCATTCGGGGTTCGAGGTCGTGATCAACCCGGGAGCCGAGACGCTCGCCCGCATGGGCGACTTCGTACGCAAGATGCACGAAACCTCGGGGCTCCTCCCCCGCATTGAACAGGGTGTCGACGTCAACGAGGCTGAGAGGCAGGTGCTCGAGTACCTGAAGCCGCTCGTGACTGCGGGACGCAAACCGATCGTGGCGGGCAACTCGATCGGCATGGACCGCCGCTTCATCTCAAAGTACATGCCCGCGCTCGACGCAAAGATGCACTACCGCAGCATCGACGTGTCGACGATCAAGGAACTGGCGCGGCAATGGTACCCGGCCGCCTTCTTCGGTGCTCCCAAGAAGCGCGGCGGGCATCGAGCGCTCGCCGACATTGCCGAGTCGATTCAAGAGCTGGCCTACTTCCGTCAGGCCGTGCTGGTGCAGGGACCCGGTCCCGACAAGTCAGCGAGCGAAATCATAGCGGGCCAGGTGGCCCAGCTCTATGCGCCGTTGATTGACGGCGACGCATAGCGCCGCGCGCTCTGCACGTACATGACGAGCAACGATCAGCGCGATTCGGGTCGCGCACGCTTCAGCGTTCACGAACTCGCCCTCGTTGGCGTCTCTGTGCTGTGGGGTGCCACCTTTCTCATCATTCACACGGCGATGGATTACGTCGGCCCGTTTACCTTCGTGGGCGTGAGGTTCCTCGTGGCGGGCCTGCTGGCCGCTGTCATCTTCGCGCGGTGGTTGCGGGGGATCACCCGCATCGAGGTCACCGCCGGGGTGGCGATCGGCGTGGTCATGGCCCTCGGGTACGGGTTACAAACCTCGGGTCTCCAGACCGTCGACAGCAGCATGTCGGGGTTCATCACCGCGTTCTACGTGCCGCTGGTGCCGCTCATGCAGTGGGGATTCCTGCGTATCAGACCCCGGACCATGAGCTTCGTCGGGGCCGGTCTGGCGTTTCTCGGCCTGGTGTTGCTCGGGAATCCCGGGGCTGCCGGGTTGCAGTTCGGCGTTGGCGAATGGTTGACGGCGCTTAGTGCCATTGTCTTCGCTGGGGAGATCATCCTCATCAGCCTGTTCGCGGGGCGCGTGGAGTTCCGTCGCGTGACGGTCGTGCAACTCCTAGTGGTCGGCGTTGTTGCCTTGATCGCCGCTCCCGTTACCGGTGAGAGCTCACCCACCCTGGATTGGCGCTGGATCGTGCCTGCGATCGGCCTCGGCGTGATGAGCATGCTGATCCAGCTCGCGATGAATTGGGCGCAGCGCCACGTCACCGCGACCCGCGCCACCATCATCTACTCCGCCGAGCCGGTGTGGGCGGGTGTCTTCGGTTGGCTCGCAGGAGAACGTCTCCCCTGGCTGGCCCTCCTTGGAGCGGGGTGCGTCGTTGCCGGCGTGCTGGTGAGCGAGCTGCGGCCCCGCCGCGAGCGACCCGAGTAGGCTGGTGGTTTGGCCACACTCTTGAACACAGGAGCCCGATTGCATTCGCTCACCCCCGCACGTCGCGCTCTTGCCCTGTTCACGCTGGCGCTTGGCGGCTTCTCCATCGGCGTGACGGAGTTCGCCTCGATGGGCGTGCTCCCGAATATCGCCGCGGACCTGTTGCCAGACTTCGCTACCCACCCCGCTACGGAGATCTCGAGAGCGGGCTGGCTGATCACCCTCTACGCCCTCGGTGTGGTGGTCGGGGCACCCATCGTCACCGCCGTAGCTTCGAGAGCGTCGCAGACGAAGCTCGCGCTGTGGTTGCTCGGAGCCTTCGTCGTCGGCTCGCTTGCGTCGGCGTTCGCGCCGACGTTCGAGACCCTCGCCATCGCGCGCTTCGTCGCTGGGCTCCCACACGGAACGTTCTTCGGAGCGGCCGTGCTGCTCGCCGGCAGAATCATGGGACCGGGAAATCAGGGCAAGGGCATTGCGATTGCAATGTCGGGGCTACCGATCGCGAACATCGTCGGGGTTCCCCTCGCGACCTGGATCGGTCAGGAGGCGGGCTGGCGCTGGGCGTACGGGCTGGTGGCCGCGCTCTTCGCGATTACGCTCGTGCTTGCGCTGCGCCTCCTGCCGCGTTTTCCCGGCGACCCGACCCGTAGCGTCCGCGCGTCACTCGCCGCGTTCACGAACGTACGGGTGTGGATCATGATCGGGGTCGCTTCCATCGGTTTCGGCGGATTCTTCGCCGTCTACTCGTACGTTTCCGAGGTGGTCACACGAGTGGCGGGTCTCTCACCGAGCGCGATACCGTTGGTGCTGGCCGCGATCGGCATCGGCATGACGATCGGCACATTCGTAGGCGGTTGGTCCTCGGACCGCAACAACCCGCGCACACTCCTGGTGAGTTTCGGTGCCCTCATCGTCTCGCTCCTGCTCTACCTGTGCTTCGCCGGGTCCGCGGTCGGGCTGTACGTCACCGTGTTCCTCGTGGGGTTCTGGTTCTCGGTGATGAACCCGGCCGTGCAGGCGCGCTTCATTCGGATCGCGCGCGACGCGGCGCTCATGGGTGCGGCGGTGAGTCACGCGGCCTTCAATATCGGGAATGCGCTCGGGGCGTGGCTCGGCGGCGTGGTGATCGCCGCGGGGTTCGGATATCTCTCACCGGGCTGGGTGGGGCTTGCGCTCGCGTCAGCGGGCGCGATCCTCGCCATCACGAGCCTCTCGTTGTCTCGACGCGATCGCCAACGCCAGATCGACACGACCGGCCTCCCGCTTCCCTAATGTGACGCGATCGATGCGGAGATCGCGTGGATACGATGGAGGAATGCGAGCGATCAACATTACCGAGGACCATGCGCTTGAGCTGATCGACGCCGAGGAGCCGGTCGCTGGCCCAGGCGAGGTGCTCATCGATGTGGTTGCGGCAGGCGTCAATGGCGCGGATCTTGCGCAGGCGGCGGGCACCTACCCTCCCCCACCCGGCGCTTCTCCGTTTCCCGGTCTCGAGGTGTCCGGTCGTCGTCGAGACACGGGCGAACCGGTCGTCGCGCTGCTGGCCGGAGGCGGCTACGCGGAGGTCGTCGCGGTGCCGGAAGCGCAGGTGCTCGATGCGCCGCCCCGGCTTTCGCTTGCGGACGCGGCCGGCCTCATCGAGGTCGCCGCGACGGTGGTGTCGAACCTGGTGATCGAAGGCGGGCTGCGCGCTCATGGTCCGGGCGAGGATCGGCAGCGCGTGCTCATCGAGGGCGGTGCCGGTGGCATCGGTACTTTCGCGGTGCAGCTCGCGGCTGCGCTCGGAGCGCGCGTGTTTGCAACCGTGGGGTCGGATGACGCGGCCGAAGCCGTGCAGGCCCTCGGGGCGGAGCGGGCGTGGAATCGGCACACGAACGATGTGGCCGCCGAAGTGAAGGCGCTTGGCGGCGTCGACCTCATTCTCGACGTCGTGGGAGGTCCCGCGCTGCACGATCACGTGCGCATGCTCCGGGAGTTCGGTCGCCTCATCATCATCTCGACCATCGGCGGTGCCAAGGGCGAGCTCAACGCCGGGCTGCTCATGATGAAGCGGGCGCGCATCATCGGCACCACCCTGCGATCCAGGACAACGGAGGACAAGCGCGCGATCCTCGCCCGGACCCGAGAACTGGTGTGGCCGCTGCTCGATGCCGGCAAGATTCAGATTCCGATCCACGCGCACGTCCCACTCGAGGACGCACAGGAAGCTCACGAGATGCTTGCGCGCGGCGGCCACCTCGGCAAAGTCATTCTCCACGTAGCGAGATAAGACCCCCTACGCACCTGCCAGAGCCCCAGTACCCTTGCTCTGTTTCCAGCCTGGGGGAGTTCCTGAAGATAGCACCACGTAGGGGGCCGTATCGAGCCTACCCTATTCGACGGCCTCGCTCACATCGGCCTCCTCGGGCTCGATCCCTCCGCTGAACTGCGACTGGTAGAGGCGATAGTAGGCACCCTGCCGCTCCATCAGCTCCGCGTGGGATCCCTGCTCGACGATATCGCCGTGCTCCATCATGAGGATGGTGTCCGCATCGCGAATCGTCGAGAGACGGTGCGCGATCACGAACGAGGTGCGATCGGCGCGCAGGGCCTGCATCGCCTGCTGCACCAGCACTTCGGTGCGGGTGTCGACGGAGGAGGTCGCCTCGTCGAGAATCAGCAGCGACGGGTTCGCGATGAACGCCCGAGCGATGGTGAGCAGCTGACGCTCCCCCGCCGACAGCGAGGAGGCGTTCTCCTCGATGACCGTGTCGTAGCCGTCAGGCAGCTGCCGCACGAAGCGGTCGACCATCGTGGCCTTGGCTGCCTCGACGACCTCGTCGTCGGTCGCAGTGAGGCGACCGTAGCGAATGTTCTCCCGAATCGTCCCGCCGAAGAGCCACGCGTCCTGCAACACCATCCCCACGTGCCCGCGCAGTTCGGAGCGGCTCAACTGCGTGATGTCGATATCGTCGAGCAGGATGCGCCCTCGGTCGAGCTCGTAGAACCGCATGATCAGGTTCACGAGTGTCGTCTTGCCGGCACCGGTCGGGCCGACGATCGCGACGGTCTGCCCGGGCAGCACCTCCAGGGAGAGATCCGTGATGAGCGGACGGTCAGCCGTATAGCTGAACGCGACCTCTTCGAACTTCACGTGTCCGGTCGAGCGATCGGGAAGGTGGCCCGACACGCTCTCCTCGACCTGCTCTTCCGCGTCGAGCAGCTCGAACGTGCGCTCGGCCGAAGCTACCCCCGACTGCAGCATGTTCGCCATGCCGGCGACCTCACCAATGGGTTGGGCGAACTCGCGCGAGTACTGAATGAACGCGGTCACGTCGCCCAGGGTCATCTGACCGGCAGTCACGCGCAGCGCACCCACCACGGCGATGAGCACATAGGTGAGGTACTGCACGAACTGCATCGCCGGCATCATGGAGCCCGAGAGCGCCTGAGCTTTGAACGACGCGTCATAGAGCTCTTCGTTACGCCGGTCGAACTCCTGAATCATCTCTGCGTCGCGATTGAAGACCCGAATGATCTCGTGCCCGGTGAACGACTCTTCGATGTGGCCGTTGAGGTCCCCGGTGCGCTTCCACTGCACAGCGAACAGCTTCTGGGCACGCACCCCGACGATGCCAACCACGATGCCGGACAGCGGGAGTGCGAGCAGCGCGATGAGTCCGAGCTGCCAGGAAACGACGAACATCATCGCACCGATACCGACGATGGTCAGCACGGATTGCACCAGCTGCGAGAACGCCTGTTGCAGCGCCTGCTGAATGTTATCGACGTCGTTCGTGACTCGGGAGAGCACATCTCCTCGCTGCCGCCCGTCGAAGTACGACAGCGGCAGGCGGTTGATCTTCTCCTCGATGTCGCGGCGCAGTTTGTATACCACGCGCATGACGAGGTTGTTCAGGAGGTAACCCTGCAACCACATCAAGAACGAGGCGACCAGGTAGAGGGCGAGCACGACGAGGATCAACTGTCCGAGCAGCACGAAGTCGATGCCTTCGCCCGGCACAACGTTGGAGCCGGCGAGCATGTCCGCATACTGGTCCTGTCCCTCGGCTCGCAGTTGCTCGATCACGACATCGACCGGGACCCCGGCCGGCAACTGCGCACCCAGCACCCCGTTGAAGATGACGTCCATCGCCTGACCGAGCACCTTCGGAGCGATAACGGTGAGCACCACTGAGGCAACAACCAGCAGCGTGATGAAGGCAAACAACCAGCGCTCGGGCCCGAGCAGGCCGAGCAGGCGCTTCGCCGACGGCCAGAAGGCTTTTGCTTTGCGCACCGGCTGGTCGCCCCACTCGTCGGGCGCGGGAGTGAAGTCGTTGTCGCTATCGGTGAGCGGGGCCGGAGCATTCTGTTCAGTCATTACGCCGCCTCCTGCTCGGTCAGTTGGGATCTGACAATTTCTTGGTACACCTCATTGCTTTCCAGGAGCTCAGCATGCGTGCCCTCGCCCACGAGCTCGCCATCCTCGAGCACCAGAATCTTGTCAGCGTCAGTGATTGTCGAGACGCGCTGCGCCACGATGATCCTGGTCGCACCCGCGGTCGCCGAGGGCAGCGCCTGACGCAGGCGCGCGTCGGTTGCCACGTCGAGCGCCGAGAACGAATCATCGAACAGGTAGATGCGCGGCTTTGCCACGAGCGCGCGAGCGATGGAGAGGCGTTGGCGCTGCCCGCCTGACACGCTCGTGCCGCCCTGCGACACCGGCTCATCGAGCTGCCGTTCCTTTTCGGCAACGAAGTCGGCACCTTGGGCGACGCGCAGCGCCTCCCAGAGTTCCTCGTCGCTGGCGTCCGCTCGCCCGAATCGTAGGTTCGAGCCGATCGTCCCCGAGAACAGGTACGGCCGCTGTGGCACGAGAGCGACGGCCGAGGCGAGTTGTGCTCGCGTCAGGGCCGATACGGGAGAGCCGTCGATCGAAACCGTGCCGGTCTGCGGATCGAACAGACGCAGAATCAAGCCGAGCAGCGTGGTCTTTCCGGAGCCGGTGCTGCCGATGATCGCGGTCGTCTTGCCGGGTTCGGCGACGAAACTCATCCGTTTGATCACCGGTAGCTCCGCGCCGGGGAAACCGAACGTCACGTCATCGAACTCGACGCGACCGGCCGTTGGGGTCGGCGCGGTCTCGGTCTCCGGGAACTGCAGCGTCGACTCGGTGTCGAGCAGTTCTCGGACGCGCTCGGCGCAGACGACCGCCCGCGGGATCATCATCACCATGAACACGCCCATCATGACCGCCATGAGAATCTGCAGCAGATACTGCAGGAACGCCGTCAGCGAACCGACTTCCACCTGCCCGGCGTCGACGCGGTGCCCGCCGAACCAGAGTACGGCACCGGTAGCGATGTGCAGCACCATCATGATCACGGGGAACATGAGCACGAAGACCTGCCCCACACGCACCGAAACGCGAGTGATTCGCTCGTTCGCGATGCGGTAGCGGTTCTCTTCGAAATCTTCTCGCACGAAGGCGCGCACGACACGAATGCCCATGATCTGCTCGCGGAGCACACCGTTAATGTCATCGACGCGAGCCTGCATCTGCCGGAACAGGGGAAGCAGACGAGTGACGAGATAGCTCACGATGATCGCGAGGATCGCCACCGACACCCACACCAGCCAGGAGAGGCCTGCATCCTCTTGCAACGCCATGATGATTCCGCCGATGGCCATGATCGGAGCGGCGACCATGAAGTTCAGCGTCATGAGCACCAGCATCTGGATCTGTTGCACGTCATTCGTGCCGCGCGTGATGAGGGTGCCTGCCCCGAACTTCGTGGCCTCGAGGGTGGAGAGCGAATCGACCTTGCGATAGACGCGGCGACGCAGGTCACGACCGATGGCCATGGCGACGCGGGCACCGCAGTACACCGCGAGCACAGCGGCGATCAACTGAGCGAGCGAAACCGCGAGCATTGTTCCGCCCGCACTCCAGATGAAGGGGATGTCGCCGCGAGATATGCCCTTGTCGATGATGTCGGCGTTGAGGCTCGGCAGCAGCAATGCTGCGATCGTAGAAATGAGTTGGAGGAGGAGTACAGCGATCACCCAGCCCAGGTAGGGCCGGGCATGGTGAAGAGTGAGTCTCAGCAGAGCCACAGAACGCCTTTCAACGTTGAAATCCAAGTGAAACGTTCAACGGTACCGTTTTTTACACCACCTGCACAAGCCGGTTACCCCGACCGTCGCCGGGTGAATGCCGCTGCGCGCCCTGGAACTCCCGGTCACCGCTCGCCTACAGCAGGTCGTTGGCGACCAGCCACTCCTCCGCGATGTCGGACGCAGACTGCTGATCGACCGTGCTCGAAACGTTCAGGGAAACGAGGCTCTCGGGTGTCAAACGTTCGCTCACGGCGTTCAGCACCGGTGCGATCTCGTCGTCGAGTTGCGCGTTCACCAAAGGGACGACATGGGATGCGAGGATCAGTGCCTGCGGATCCTCGAGCACGACAAGGTCCTCTGTTTGAATGCGCGGGTCGGCGGTGAAAACGTTCGCGACGTTCACCGTTCCGGCCACCAGGTCCTCGACGGTGGTGTCTCCGGTGGCCGAAAAGTCAACCTCGATACCATATGTCTCCTGCAGTCCGGTCGGCCCGTAGGGACGCTCGGCGAGTTCGGGCGGGCCGCCCAGCGTGAGCGGTTCGGCAACGTCGGCCAGATCCTCGATCGAAGCGAGTTGGTACTCCTCAGCAAAGGCCCGGGTGACCGTGTAGGAGTCCTGGTCGCTGGCGGTGGACTGATCCAACACCGCAAGCCCCTCGGGCAATGCGCCCTGCAACGCCTCGTACACGTCCTCGGTCGATCGGGCCTCGGTCTGCGGGTCGAGATACTGCAGCAGATTGCCGGTGTACTCCGGAAACACCGAGATATCGCCGCCTTCCACCTCCGGCATGTACGCATCGCGCTGGCCGATGTTGAACTTGCGTTCGATCTCGAATCCGGCACCCTCGAGCGCCTGCGCATAGATCTCGGCAATGATCTCGTTGGAGTAGTACGCTTGCGAACCCACGACGATCGTCGACTCTGCCCCGCCCCCGGGACCGCCTCCGTCAGTCGAGGCAGAATCACCGAGCGGATCGCTCGATGCGCAACCCACGAGTGCGATGATGGCGAGGAGCCCGGTCGCCATCCACAGGTTGTGGCGTCGGTTTCGTAGTGTCGGCATGGCCGTCCCCCTTCAGCGTCCGCCGGCGAGGGCGGACAGGTTGTCCTCAGTCTCTCGGAGATTCGCGTGTTTGCGTCGCATCCTGGCGGCGCGCCGCTGACCGGGCGGCACGACGAGTCGCTGACAGGCACCGAAGCACAGGTCGAGCATCAGCGCCAGGACGGCGACCAGGATCGCGCCGCCGAGCACCATGTCGTAGCGGCGAAGCGCCAGGCCCGTGATGATCGGCATGCCGAGGCCGCCGAGATTCACATAGGCAGCGATGGTCACCGTCGCAACGATCTGCAGCGCACCGGAGCGGATTCCACCGAGCAGGAGCGGAAGCCCAAGCGGCACCTCAACGCGCCAGAGCACTTGCCTTCGGGACATGCCCACGGCAGAGGCTGCGTCAAGCACGGACCGATCGATGGCTTCGATCCCGGCGTATGCGCCCGCCAGAATCGACGGGATTGCGAGCAGCACGAACGTGATGATTGCCGCCTCGGGCTTGTGCAGCACTCCGATCACCAGCACGAGCAGGATCAGCAGTCCGAATGATGGGATCGCACGTGCGGCGCCGGAGAGCATGACCGCCAGTTCCCGCCCCCTCCCGGTGTGTCCGATCAGCCACCCCGCGGGAACCGCGAGCACGATCGCGATGCCAAGCGACAGCGCCGTGAACTGCAGTTGTTCGACGAGGAGCACCTGCAGCCCGCCGTCCCCCTGCCACTGCTCGGGCGCGAGGATCCATGCGAGGGCTTCGAAGAGCAGGTTCATAGCGCGCTCCCTCCCGGTGCCACGTCACGAGCACCGCGGTGAGCGGGCGACGAGCTCGCCCACGGCATGAGGAGGCGACCGAGCAGCACGAGCACAGCGTCAATGATCAGCGCGATCACGACGACCGCCAGCACACCGGCCGCGACCTCAGCAATAATTCGGCGCTGCAGACCGTTCGTGAACAGGTACCCGAGGTTCGTGACGCCGACGAGGATGCCGACGGTGGCCAGCGAGATCGTGCTGACCGCAGCGACTCTCACTCCTGAGAGAATCACCGGGCCCGCCAATGGCAGGTCCACGGTGATCACGCGGCGCAGCTCGCCGAAGCCGACGGCCGTAGCGGCCTGCCTGGTGCCATGGTCGACGGAAGCGAGGCCGTCCGCGACCGCACGCACCATGATCGCGATCGCGTAGATCGTCAGTGCCGCGATAAGGTTCACCTCGCTCGCAACCGAGAATCCGAGGATGGCCGGCAGAATGAGCAGCAGCGCCAACGAGGGGATGGTGTAGAGCAGGCCAGTCGCGGTCAGCAGAAGCGTTCGAAGCCCGCTGTAGCGCCAGGCCAACCAGCCGAGCGGTACGGAGCAGATGAAGCCGAGGATCAGGGAGATGGCGCACTGGCGCAGGTGGACCGCGGCCAGCGAGCCGATCAGAACCAGATTCTCGAGCACCCAGCTCATGTCGTGCCGCTCATCGTCTCACTCGAAGATTCGATCAGCCTGCCCTGCGTGCGACCCGACTCGTCGACCACGACCGGACCAGCTGGTGTCTGTTGGATGCGTAACGCCCGCTTCCCTCGGTCGGTGCCGATGAAGGATGCGACGAAATCGTCTGCCGGGTGCCCGACAATCTCGTCTGGGGTGTCGACCTGCCTGATCCGACCGCGCGCACCGAGCACGACAATATGATCGGCGAGCAGCAACGCCTCGTCGACATCGTGCGTCACGAACACGACAGTCTTCGCGAGCTCACGCTGCAAGCGCAGCAGCTCGCGTTGCAGTTCGCCCCTCACCACCGGATCGACCGCGCCGAACGGTTCATCCATCAGCAGGATCTGGGGGTCGGCAGCGAGCGCACGCGCCACTCCGACGCGCTGCTGCTGTCCGCCCGAGAGCTGGCTCGGGTAGCGTTGTGCGATCTCGGGGTCGAGGCCAACCGTGCGCAGGAGCGCGGTTGCCGAGGCCCGGGCCGCGCGCTTCGGTTCCCCTTGCATCCGGGGCACCGTCGCGATGTTGTCGAGAACGTTGAAGTGCGGCATGAGGCCGGCGTTTTGCATCACGTAGCCGATGCGTCGGCGGAGCGCGACCGGATCCTCGTCAGCGACATCGACTCCGTCGAGCAGCACCGCTCCCGTTGTCGGCTCGACCATGCGGTTGACCATGCGCAACAACGTGGTCTTGCCACACCCCGATGAACCGAGAAGCACGGTAATCTTTGCGCTCGGCACCACGAGGTCGAAGTGCTCAACTGCGACGGTGCCGTCAGGAAAGCGCTTCCCCACGTCTCGGTACTCGATCATGTCGCGGCCAGTCTAATGCGTCGCAATGTTACGCGAGCATTTTTTCTTTCGGCCCGCATCGATCATTCTGAATTGCATGCCTATCAGCGACGCGACGCCCGCGACCGCAGGCCGAGTGCGCCTGGACCAGGTCGAACGCACCTTCTCCACGAAGGATGGAGATCGGACCGTGCTCCGGGACGTGTCGATCGAGATCACGGCGGGCGAGATCGTCGCGATCGTCGGGCCCTCTGGTTGCGGGAAGTCGACGCTCTTGCGTCTGATTGGCGGGCTCGATCTGCCAACCTCGGGCGCGCTTGCCGTGGATGACGAGGTCGTTCGGGCGCACGACGACTCCACCGCGATTGCGTTTCAGGAGCCTCGCCTCCTCCCCTGGCGCACGGTCGCTCAGAACATTCAGCTTGGCCTGCCCCGAGGCGTTCGCGGCCGCGATGCACGGGAGCGGGTTTCGGAGCTACTCGAACTGGTCGGTTTGAGTCATGCTGCGGATCAGCGGCCGCGTGAGATCTCCGGTGGGATGGCGCAGCGCGCATCTCTGGCACGGGCACTGACACGGCGCCCGCGCGTGTTGCTGCTCGATGAACCGTTCGGGGCACTGGACGCGCTCACGCGACTCAAGATGCACGACCTGTTGCTCGACATTCATCGCGCGCAACCGACCACGATCGTGCTCGTCACGCACGATGTGGAGGAGGCGCTGTACTTGGCGGACCGGGTGCTCCTGCTGCGGAACCTGCACGCATCGAGCGCCGCGAGCGAGCGCCCCCGAGCACGGGTGGTCGCCCTCGGATCGAGCTCGGGTCTGGGAGCGGTGGGCTCATCCGGCACGCATGCCACGTCGTCCGATGCCGGGAGCGAGTCGCGTCCGAGCAACGGCTCGATCGCGCGTCTGGTCACCGTTCCCGGAGCACGACCGCGAGACCGCGGCGCGAGATCATTCACCGACCTCCGATCCAGCCTGCTCGAAGGGTTGGGCGTACACAAGTCAACCACTAAGGAGAACGCATGAGCACCACCACCCGCAAACTTGTCACCACCCTTGCCGCCGCGGGCGCGATGACGCTCGCCCTTGCCGGCTGCGTTCAGGGCGAGGGTGCAAGCGAAGCTCCAGCCGAGGCAAGCGAATGGTCCACGAGCGAGCTGTCGATCGACTGGGCGACCTACAACCCGCTGAGCCTCGTGGTGAAAGAGCAGCGCCTCATCGAGGACACGCTCGGCGACTCGGTCACGGTGAACTGGGAGCAGTCGGCGGGAAGCAACAAGGCCAACGAGCTGCTGCGGTCGGGCTCGGTCGACGTGGGTTCCACCGCCGGGTCCGCCGCGCTCTTCGCGCGCGCCAACGGTTCCCCGATCAAGGTGATCGACATTTACTCGCAGCCCGAGTGGTCCGCGATCGTTGTCGGAAGCGATAGCGATATCACGGATGTCGCCCAGCTCAAGGGGCAGTCGGTCGCCGCGACGAAGGGCACCGACCCGTACTTCTTTCTGCTGCAGGCGCTCGATGCAGCGGGCCTGAGCGTCGATGACGTCGAGGTGCAGAACGTGCAGCACGCGGACGGCCGCGCGTTGCTCGACAGCGGCTCGGTCGCCGCTTGGAGCGGGCTCGACCCGATCATGGGCGCCGCCGAAGCGGAGTCAGGCGCACAGCTCATCTACCGCAACGTCGACTTCAACACCTACGGCTTTCTGAACGCGACGGAAGAGTTCATCACGGACCACCCCGACGTCGCCCAGGTCGTTGTCGACGCCTACGAGGAGGCCCGCGAGTGGGCACTGGCGCACCCGGATGAGACGGCGCAGCTGCTCGCCGACGCCGCGTCGATCGACCTCGACGTCGCGAAGACCGTGATCAGTGAACGTTCGAACCTCGACGTGTCGGGCGTGCCGGGCGAGGATCAGCTCAGGGTGCTGCGTGCCATCGCCCCGATCATCGCGGACTCGGGCGACGTGCAGGGCGGCCAGGCCACCCTCGATGCGGCCATCGACAGCATCGTCGACGATCAGTTCGCCAAGCAGGCAACCGAATGACCTCTGGCATCGCCACACGAGGGACCACAAGGGCGTCGCAGCAGCGAACGCCCTTGTGGTCCCGCACCTGGGTGAAGATCGCGGCCGGCTTCATCGTGCCGGTGGCGATCCTCGTGGCATGGCACTTCGCCACTGCCTCGGGCGCGGTTCCGCCCTACCGCTTGCCCTCACCGTGGTCGGTGGTCGCGGCGGGCGGTGAGCTGATCGAACGCGGCGAGCTCTGGCTGCACATCGCAATTTCGGTGCAGCGGGTGCTCATCGGCTTCATCGTCGGCTCCGTCATCGCGCTCGCGTTCGCCGCGATCGTCGGGCTCTCGAGAGTGGGCAGCGCCCTCTTCGCCCCCACGCTGGTGGCGCTGCGTGCCGTGCCGTCGCTCGCCTGGGTGCCGCTGCTCATTCTGTGGCTTCAGGTGGGCGAAGAATCGAAGATCACGTTGATCGCAATCGGCGCGTTCTTCCCCGTCTACACGACGGTCGCCGACGCGCTTCGTCACGTCGACCCGCACCTGGTGGAGGCCGGTCGCACGTTCGGACTGCGCGGATGGTCTCTTTTTCGCACGGTGCAGCTTCCGGCTGTGATCCCCTCGGTGGTTTCCGGCCTGCGGCTCGCCCTCGCCCAAGCCTGGCTCTTCCTCGTCGCCGCCGAGCTCCTCGCCGCGTCGATGGGCCTCGGCTGGATGCTCAATGACTCGCAGACATCCGGGCGAGTCGACCGGATCCTGCTGGCCATCGTGCTGCTTGCGTTGCTCGGCACCGTGACCAACGCGATCCTCGTGCTGATCGAGAAGGCCGTGCTGAAACGGTGGCTGTAGCCGCGCTCCCCGATCCGTGCCCGCAGGCTGCGAGAACCGCGCCTGCTGCACGAGAATGTACTGGAACTATGAAGGAGAACAGATGAGCGAGCACCAGTTTGGGTTCCGCACCCGGGCACTCCATGCGGGCGGAACGCCCGATGCGACGACCGGCGCGCGAGCCGTGCCCATCTACCAGACGACGTCGTTCGTCTTCGACGACGCCAAGGACGCCGCGAACCTGTTCGCGCTGCAGAAGTACGGCAACATCTACTCGAGGATCGGCAACCCCACGGTCGCGGCGCTCGAAGAGCGCATCGCCTCGCTCGAAGGTGGCATCGGCGCGGTCGCGACGGCGAGCGGCATGTCTGCGGAGTTCATCACCTTCGCCGCGCTCGTCGGGCAGGGCGACCACATCGTCGCGTCGGCGCAGCTCTACGGCGGCACGGTCACCCAGCTCGACGTGACGCTGCGTCGCTTCGGTGTGGACACCACGTTCGTCGCGAGCGCCGATCCGGAAGCATTCCGCAAGGAGATCCGCGCGAACACCAAGGCGCTGTACGTCGAAGTCATCGGCAATCCTGGCGGCGAGATCTCCGACCTCGAGGGCCTGGCCGCGGTGGCACACGACGCGGGCATCCCGCTCATCGTCGATTCCACCCTCGCCACGCCGTACCTCGTTCGTCCGATCGAGCACGGTGCCGACATCGTGATCCACTCGGTGACGAAGTTCCTCGGCGGTCACGGCACCACCCTCGGCGGCATCGTCGTTGAAGCCGGCACGTTCGATTGGGGTAATGGCAAGTTCCCCTCGATGACCGAACCTGTCGACTCCTATGGCGGGATCCGCTGGTGGGACAACTTCGGCGAGTACGGCTTTCTCACGAAGCTCCGCAGCGAGCAGTTGCGCGACATCGGCCCGTCGCTCAGTCCGCAGTCTGCCTTCAATCTGTTGCAGGGCGTGGAGACGCTCCCCCAGCGGATGGACGCGCACGTGGCGAATGCTCGGGTCGTGGCGGAGTGGCTCGCGGGAGATCCCCGAGTCTCGTTCGTCACCTGGGCCGGACTCGACGGGCATCCCCACCAGGAGCGCGCCCAGAAGTACTTCCCCCTTGGACCGGGATCCGTGTTCGCCTTCGGGGTCCGCCCATCCGGCACCTTCGCCGATGAGAATGACCGGCTCCAGGCGGCTCGAGAAACCGGCGAGAAGCTGATCGAATCGCTGCAGCTGGCAAGCCACCTGGCGAACATCGGCGACGCGCGCACGCTCGTCATCCATCCGGCTTCGACCACGCACCAGCAGCTCAGCCCGGACCAGCTCGAGGCCGCGGGCGTCCCGGCCGACCTCATCCGCATCTCCGTGGGACTCGAGGACGCCGAAGATATTCTCTGGGACCTCGACCAGGCCCTCACGATCGCGACAGGAGAAACACGATGAGCGAGAGAACCTGGCAGGGACCGAGCGCGGCTTCGCGGCTCGGGATCTTGCGTCGAGCCAAGTCGATCGCGGTCGTCGGCGCATCAAATAACCCGGCGCGCGCGAGCTACTTCGTGGGCACGTACCTGCTGTCGAGCTCGCCGTATGACGTGTACTTCGTCAATCCGATGGCAACCGAGATCCTCGGGCATCCGGCGTACCCTTCATTGGCGGATCTGCCCGTCGTGCCCGATATCGTCGACGTGTTCCGCAAGCACGAGGACCTACCGGGTGTTGCGCAAGAGGCCGTCGACGTTGGTGCCAAGGCACTATGGTTGCAGCTCGGCTCGTGGAACGAGGAGGCCGCCAAGATCGCCGAATCGGCCGGGCTCGACGTGGTCATGGACCGGTGCATCAAGATCGAGCACGCACGCTTTCACGGCGGGCTCCACCTCGCCGGCTTCGACACCGGAGTGATCTCGTCGAAGCGTCAGGTCGTCGCCCGCTGAGCTGCTGGTCGCCGGTGGAGCTACGGCTCGTACCGGGAGGCTTCCGCTTCGGCGTCGAGCTCGGCCGCAGCTTTGACCTCGTCGCGGCGGCCGAGATCTGCGAGCTCGAGACCCGCCGCACTCGCTGAGAGCAGGTGTTTGAGCGCCCGCTTCAGGGCTCGGAAGCCCTCCGCAGCGACAGCGACGTCGGGCGAGGAGTGGTCGAGCCCCAGCGACGTGAGCCCGTCGGCGATCGCGCCAGCGGCGAGGTAGTCCTCGACCGCGAAAGCCCCCTCGTCGCCGACGAGCACCAGGTTGATCGCGGTGCGCCCGCCGCGTGCAACCTGCTCGTCGAACGCTGCCTTCGCGGTGGCCGTGGCGTTACGCAACGAGCCGGTGAACACCGCAGGTCCGTGCGGCAGCGCCGCGGCGTCCGCAGCGATCAAAGCCTGCGCGCCGGATTGCGCACCGGAGGCGGTGCCGCTCGGTATGGCGTCAACTACCACCACGATGCCGGACATCGCGAGCCCGGCAAGTGCCCGGGAACCCCAGCCAAGTCGGACCTGGTACGTTGCCTGTGAGCGTGAGTCAGTCATACGATCAGCCTAGATCGGACTGGACGAACGCTGAGCGCCAAATGTCACGCAACGTCACGAAGCAGTGAGCGGGCGTAGAATCGCTGCATGGCGTATGAAGTTGAGAAGACCGAGGAAGAGTGGCGGAGCGAGCTCACCGCGGAGCAGTACGCGGTGCTGCGGGAAGCTGCGACCGAGCGCGCGTGGACCGGCGAACTGCTCGACGAGGAACGCGCCGGAATCTACACCTGTGCCGCGTGCGGCAACGAGCTGTTCAAGAGCGGCACGAAGTTCGACTCCCACTGCGGCTGGCCGAGCTTCTATGAGTCCGTTCGACCCGATGCGGTCGAGTTGCTCGAGGACAATTCCCTGGGCATGCAACGCACCGAGGTTCGTTGCGCGAAGTGCGGCGGCCATCTTGGGCACGTGTTCCCCGACGGATTCGGCACGCCGACCGGTGACCGCTACTGCATGAACTCGCTGTCGCTGAATTTCACGCCGGAGGCCTGAGTTCGCAGGACGGGCCGAGCCGAATCGCGCCAGTGCTCGGCGCCAGTGCTCGAAAAGAGACGTCTCGCTCCCCTGTCCCTACGATCTCGCTCCGCCACCACGATCTCGCAACGCAAGACTGTAGGGGCTCGGCAGGATCGTAGGGGCGCGGCGAGGGCGCAGCGAGGTCAGCGTTCGCGATCGAGGCAACCAGCTCTGCCTGGCGCATTCCACGGGCACAGGGCCGGCCCCGACTTACAAGTCGCTGCCGGCCCATTTCGGGTCCCTGCGTGATCTCTTCACAAACCTTACCCCTGGACAGAATGCCCTGATCAAGCGCTGGAAGCGGGGTGTCTACCGCACCTCTCAGAGGGCGTCCGAACCCCCGATTCGCGACCTTCGGGGGCCGGTCGTGGGGACGATTGCAACTGTTCAAACCTTTCTGACCCCGTCTCAGATCGACCAGATCGTCGACGACTACCTCGGCGGCGCGACCGTCACCGACCTCGCCGTCAAGTACGAGGTGCACCGCGCCACCGTTTCCCGGCACCTCACCGACAAGGGCGTCGTGCGTCGCCCGGCCGGGCTCCACGGATGGGAGGCTGCCGAGGCCGTTCGACTGTTCCGACAGGGCGAATCGCTTCGAGGGATCTCCCGCACGATCGGAGCCAGCCGGGACTCGGTGCGGAAGACGTTGGAACGCTACCGGGAGATTCCGCAGCTCACATGTCGGCAGTCATCAGAGACGGACGGTCGACCCAAGGCAGAGGCCGCTCAAGTCGCCCTTTCGTCTGCGGAGCTTCGGGCGTAGCCTGGGTGTAGGCGACCTCTACCTGCTACGCCATCACTCGTTGTGACGGCACGACGTGCGGCTTCGGTCGAACGGTCCTTCTACTACCTGTCGCCTCCTGACAGGAGAGGACTGTTCCCATGCTTCGCACCATCTGGATCGCCAGCCTTTACGTCCGCGCTTTCATGCGCCGATTTATGCCGACGAACATCGCTCTCGATAAGCTCCGCACCCGCCGGGGTCTCAAGTGGGGTGTCCCGGCGATGCTCCTCGCAGGCGTCTACTTCTACCTCGCCGCTGTCATGAACGTGCTCGTCGATGGTGGTTCGTCGAAGTGGCTCTACGTCGTGATGCTCGTGTGCATCTGGAACGCGTTCAAGTTTCTGGTCTTCGGGCCGATCTCGCTGGTGACACTGATGCGAGTTCGGCTTAGTGAGCGTCGCGCCGCAGGTCGCGCCCAGCAGCACTTTGTAACCGCGTAGCTATCAGGCCGCGGCCACGAGCAGCTCATCCCAGTTCGTGAAGCACCTCGGCGGGAGGAGCTCGCGCTTCATCTCCCAGCACGGCGGCGCTTCATCCCGCCGCGGCCGACTCCGACTGCGGTCATGGCGAACTTGCGGTTGAACTCATCGAACGCTTGCCTGACGCCGCGGCCCTCGAAACTCAGGACGGAAGAGGTCCAGTGGCTGGACGTCATCGGCCTGCCTCAGGTCGCTGAGGACCACTCTGGCGAGGGCCTAGCGGATGCCCTGGGACCGGGAACAGTTTCGGAGGTTGTGGCCATGTTCGAACCACTGGGAACGGCAACCAAGATCCACGACCTCAGGTCCATCGCCGCCATCTTCGAGGAGTGGAGGAGCGCCGCTCACGCTGCGCCTACGGCGAGCTCATAGGACCAATGGACCGACATGTCTCCTGTTGGATCATCCATCTTTGCGAGGGCTGGTCCGACCGGTCGCGGTGTTCGCGATGCAGGCAATCCATGGCTTCTGGGTCAGCTGGATGTGATGGTCACGTCCTGGATGTCCGTCGCGACCGCGACACCGTTCTTGACGATCCAGGCTTGTACCCAGTGGTTACCAGCGAACGAGCTGTGTTCCGTCATCTTGTCCCCGCCCTTGACGATCTGTCCTCGAAGGTTGTGACGTTCTACCGCTTCTTTTCCGGCGTTCCGGACCTTCCAGTAGACGTCGTATGGGGCAGGCACGGTGCAGTGCTCGACAGTGAAGCTCAGGCTACGACCGATGGGAACGTGATTTCCCGTCGCGCTCATCGGCCGATACCGACCGGATGCCCGTCGCGTCGCTGACATGCGCCCGACGAGGCGGAATCGTGCCTCCGGCTGGATTCGCACGGGGATGTGGTGGTCGCGCTCCAGGAACTGTTCTCCGGGTGCTTCTCGCTTTTCGTATGTCTCGATGGGCGCGGCCGACGCGGACAGCGTCAGTTCGGCCTTCGCGGAGGCCCCGAACTTGTCTCCAAAGATGTCTTTCCACTTGTCGACGCTCTCGCTGCTGGGGGCATCCAAGGCGGCACGCATCTTTCGCGCCCATGTCTTGAGCTGACTTTGCAGGTTGGTAAAGCCGGTCTGTGTCAAACGGTCCGCGAGGTTCTGACCGATACGATCATCGACCCACGGGGCCGACGACATCGGGCTGAGATAGTCGTTGAGGTCTTCAACCAACGACACCAGCGTTGTCGCGACGTTTTGGTACTCATCCACACCAGCGAAACTATGGACGCGTTCGGTGAGCAGTGCGGTGAGAACGACTGAGGCTACATTGAGCGAGCTTCGGTCGCGGAGATACTTCACCAGACGGATCACACGTATCAGGTGACCGTTAGTCGCCCGAGAGGACTCCTCGATCCACTCAGTGAGTGCAACAGGATCTTGACGGACCCACTCGTTATCGATGCGATGCGTGATGTAGGTGGTGCCGTCTCCACGGGTGATGAACGGGACAACGTCGATGTGGAAGTCGTCGGCATAGTCGATGGTGACGCAGCGCTTGCCGAGCGTTGTCTTCCCCTCGTACCGCTTCGACGCTTCCAACGCCTTCTGAAGTTCGATGGTGTACTTCTTTGGCTCCCAGTCCGGGTCCTCGTCCATCGGGAGCAGGACATCGGCGTCAAAGTCGTTGCCGATGTATGGGCGGATGATGGTTTTGTGTGCGAAAGATCCCTGTGGGATCACGTCGTCGGTCACCAGGTCACCCAGCGTCGAGTCGTCGCCCAGGAACTTGTCGAGGCTGGACACGCGTGACTGGAGCGTGTTCACTCTGGTCTGGTTGAGGTTGACGTAGTCACGCAGGAACGCGTTAAATTCTCGAACTCGTGCGGTCATTTGTTGATCTCAATCACTGGAACGTCGACTCCGTCTTGCCGTTGGTAAAGCACAAACGATGGCTGAGCAGTACGCATACGGTGCCGCCCCATTGTGATGGCAGCCGTCGTAGGCACTGCGGAAAGGATGTGCAGGCGTTCGACGCCCGGCCACCGGGTTTCGACCGTTGTCAGCAACTCGACCCACGTCCGGGCGAACTCCTGAAGATCGCCTCGGGTTGTGATCGCGGCACGTGAGGGGCCTCCGCTCACTGCGAGACGCACCGTGGGAGCCTTCTCGAGGTCCTCTGGAGTCCTTGAAGCATCGACTCGGGCGCTGATATCGACGAACGCAATAACGTCTCGCACAGCCCCGTCAGGAACGTCACTCGACTCGAGTTCGAATCGAGTCGTTGGCTGGTCGATACTCGGCCAAGCCCATGTCTCCGGTCCATCACTGCTGAAGTCGCGGGGGAACAGCACAGTCTCTGTCTTGTCGTCGAGTTCAGCCCCCAATGTGATGAGCATCGGGATCGATGCGATGCCGAACACCGCGAGAATGGTCGAGTCTTCGGCAGCGATGGCCTCTCGCACGCGTGCCGCTTTCGTCGTGATTTCCTTTTGGGCCACTTTCCAGACCCAGTCGTCGGACTCACTGCCGTTGATAGAGATCTCAACGGCACCGGTACGAGAGTCGGCATGCATGCCAGTCAACCCCGCCTGCCGGAGAGCTTCGCCGACTTGCTCGTTCGACGCTGGGCTGTACGTGCCGCGAACCTCTGAAGTCATCCGAACAACGATGGCAGGCCGCAACCGCGCGAAGTCGGTAACCTCACGTACCCAACGTTCGTGCTCGTTTTTCTTCTCCGTCAAGAACGCAACGGTGTACTTATCGACATACTGCGGTGAGTCAATTCGCTTATGACAATCTCCGCAAAGCAGGAGCAGGTTCTGCTCTTCAGCTCTCTGTTTTCCATCGAGATTCGACGATCCGCGAGGTGCCTTCGGGCCGTTTTCAGCTGCCACGGAATGTGCGACTTGACCTGTTGGGATCGCGTGCCAGTGTTCGCGCTCATCGACCAACCACTTCGCGCACAGCACGCATCGCGCAGCTGAACGTCCCCATATTCGTCGCTGCACGCTCTCCGGCACATTGACGCGCTTAATCTCGGTGCTCTCGTTGATGATCTTCCCGGTATCCGACCCCATGCTGATCATGTTACGGGCGGGGACCGACATTGGTCCCCACTGCGCCGCTCGACCGCGACCGTTGACCTATGCCTGAAGATGCCATCTCGGCCCGATCACGTCTCCACTTTCGATACGGACACTGTTTAGTAGCGCAAAAAGCACCACGATCGGCTTGCCACGCAGCTTCGGATCGAACGCGGCTTCGCAGGACGCGTAGAAGCTCTCGGCGTCGATCAGAGCGATGGATTGAGGCTTGGGCACCCTTCCGCCGTAGAAGGAACGTCCGACATTTGAAGCGGCTACTGCGGGTCGGAATCGTCGACGGGTGTTTCATCAAAGCCGAGTGAACAGCCATTGTGGTACCCGACGAGCGGGTTGCCGGTCTCGACGGCGGCGAGGAGGAGCTCGCGCACTTCAACAAAGGTCCATCCGGCATCTTTGAGGTGCTGTTCTCGGTCGCCACCGATCCGGTCGAAGAAGCCATGCAGCTCATCAAGCGCCGTGGCGGCGAGTGCAGGATCAGCAATGACCTTGGGCCCGCACGAGGCGTGACCGTGTTCGAGAACCTCTGCGAATGCGGGCAGCTGATGCTGGCCGAGGGCATGTTTGAGAACGCCGACATCAGGCTCCTGCGTCCACCAGATCAGCTCCTTGACGCGCATGTACCGGTGAGGGCAAGCGTGCTCTTCCCACCACGACCAGAGGTCCTCGTCGTCGCTCGATTCGAGGCCTGGGAGCCCGATCGGGCAGACCTGCCCGAATCGGTCGAGCGTGAGGGCGGCGGGATCAACCGGTGGCGGCGTGGTCTTGCCCTGCCGCCAGCAGGTGCAAGCGACGTATGCCTCGTATTCACTCACGGCCTGATCCTTCCATCGCGCACCGACATTTTGAGCAAAGCGCCCGCTCAAGCCGCGGGACTCATGATGTACGTCACCACACCCCAGATAGTCATCTCGCTCAGCTCCGGTAGCTCGATGTCCGGATAGGCGGGGTTTTCAGCTTGCAAGATGACGCGGCCCTCATCATCGACGTTGAGCCGCTTGACGGTGCATTCGCCGTCGACGATCGCGACGACGATCTTCCCGGGCGTTGGGGTGATGCCGCGGTCGACGATGAGCATCGCCCCGTCCGGAACCATGAGTTCCATCGAGTGCCCGGCGGCCTTCCAGATGTAGGTCGCGACGCGGTCGCGGATGAGGCGCGCGGTGAGGTCGAGCTCTTCGGTGGGATAGTCCTGAGCCGGCGACGGAAACCCGCACTGCGCCGCTTCGGGAGCGACCGGCAGTGTGAGCGTGGGCGTGAAGGCCAGGGACTGAGGATGTTGCACGCACACATCGTATCGAACACATCTTCGAAGAATGGAAGCGTTCTCCGTAGCCGAGGAAGCGCGAGTGCACCTGTGGGGTGATTGTCGACCACGAAGGAGCCCCGCTCATGCCTAGTCTCACTGATCTCGCCAAGGACGAGCGATCAGCTCGCATGGTGCTCACCATTGTCGGCACGCCGAACGACGTCCCGACCGGGAACCTCCTCGCGCGCGTCGGCGCAGTCGGCACCGTCGCGTTCATCCAGAACGACGCCGAGATCCCCGGCATGGATGAGGTACAGGCTGCCGTCTGGCGCGAGCAAGCGCGCACTCGAGCAAGCGCAGAGACCATCGCGTATCGGCTTGCCGAAGGCGAGCAGTACTCGTTCATCACGCCGCTCGACGCGGAGTGGCCGGTGCAGCTGAGCGACCTCGGCAACCGCGCACCCTACGGCCTCTGGGCACGAGGAAATGCGGACCAGCTCGCGGGCGGCGTCCGCACGATGGTCACGTTCGACGGCGTGCGTGCTGCGACCGGCTATGGCGAGGAAGCGGCACGGTCAATGGCCAGCGAGCTCGCCTACGCGGGATACACGGTCGTCTCCGGTGGCGCGTACGGGATCGAAGGCACCGCCCATCGGGGCGCAATGGCTGCGGGTGGTGGCACGATCGCGGTGCTCGCCTCCGGCGTGGACCGCACCTACCCGTCGGGGCATGCGGATCTGTTCGAGCGGATCAGACAGAACGGCGTCGTCGTCTCAGAGCACGCACCCGGTGTCCCACCGACCCGGCAGCGCTTCCTGGACCGTTCCCGCCTGCTCGCGGCACTCTCCGAAACGACGGTCATCGTCGAGGCAGGCGCTCGCTCTGGATCGATCCGTACTGCGGTCGAGGCGCGCGACCTGGGCCGGACCGTGGGCGCGGTGCCGGGGCCAATCACAAGCTCAGCCAGCACGGGCGCGAACTTGCTCCTTCAACAGGGCCGCGCTCAGCTCGTCACCAACGCGGCCGATGTGAGGGACCTCATCGAGCATGGCCAATTCACCCGCCAGCTTCCGCACTTCGGGTCACCTTCGGCATCAGCGACGCTGGAAACGCCGCAGCAACGTTCTCTCTAACGCTGCTCCTACTTCATGCTCGGATCGTCAGTGGACGGTCCGAGCATGTCGTGTGTAATCCACTCTGGGTACCAGGAGAGGAACGTGGCTGGGTCTGCCGGGGCGCGGTCGTAGTCGATGCCGCCATCGTCGGAGTAGAGGAACCCCTCGGTGAGGCGCGCGAGCGCCACGGCCACGTATCCGGCGAGAATCCGCGTCTTCAGAGGCTGCGCTGCCTGCATACGCAGAAACCAGCAATGTTCGATCTGCGCGGTCTTCTCGAACGGGAACCCCTGCAGGCTGCCGATGAGGGCGGCCCGTTCGGCGTGCTCAGCGATCACGGCCGTGTGCGGGAGATCCTCGAACTCGTTGACATCATCATCGAAGTAGAAATCGAAGGCGTACTCGATGACCGGGAACGACAGCCACCCATAATCGTCGCCGCGGAAATCGAGGGTCTCGGTCTCGTTGTCGAACCTGGCCCAGCGCTTCCCGCCGGGCATCTCCATGACCCGCTCGATGCGTGGACGAAGTTCCGCATCCGAGACGCCACTGATGATCTCGGCCAAGTGCGGGTCTGCCCGGTGTTCGATCAAGACTGCCTGTACCGCGTCGGCGAACTGCTTGAACGTCGGCACATGAGCTGAAGACGGATACACGTCAATCACCGTCGACACTTTGACCTCCTTCATCGCGATCGCCCGTTGACGATCGAAACGAACAAGCATCGGTCGGCTGGGAGAGAACAGGCTCGCGTCTCATCTAGAGAAGCGAGCCTGTCGTATTGCTGCCAGCCTACTGGAGCTGGCTGCCTCGAAGCGAACCTTGGGATCGCGCGCAGCGCTTGAGGTGAGGGCGACGGTCAGAGAGGGAAGGTGTCTGTGGCGTTCACACGATCGATGGCTTCCCGGAACTCGTCTTCCGTGACGTGCTCAAGCAACTGTTCCGGCGACGTGGCTTGGCCGTCGGACGATACCGGTAGGTCGGGGTTGGGTGTCTGCCACCAGGTGATGAGCGCCTGGGCCAGGGCTGTCTTGTCCGCACCATCGGCTTTACGGGTGAGCTGCTGGTTGGTGTCGCCGACGGCGTCGATCATCTTGCCGTCACGGAACTGGAATTGGGGATAGTGCTTGGCCTTGCCGAGGTCGATCTCGATGAGGCAGCCGTAGTGCAGATAAGTGCGAAGCTGGGTGCGTTGTGCAGCGGCGAGGCTCCGCGGCGACGTTGCGGAACTGTCTGTACGGACCTGCGCCGCCGTAAGCGCCGCGCGGGCCTGGGCTGTGGTGAACGACCGAGCTTGGTCAAGGAGTCCCGCGGCGGTCATCGTTTGCGAGTCCAACCTGAAGCTCGGGTCCCACAGCTTCTCGTTCTCCCATCCTTCAGGGAAACCGAGCTGGTGGAGGCGGAAACCGATCCGCTGGGCCTGCCCCGTGATGAACTCCACCACATCGAGCACGCTCCGATCATCGGGCGCGATGCTCAGAATGAGGTAGCGCAGGATCGACAGGACACCGTAGAGACGATTCGACACCGTGCTCGTTCCGAGCTGCTGGAGCAAGTGCTGGTCGTCGTTGCGGGCGTCGCCGGGAGTGTCGATGATGACGTCGAAGACGCGGTTCCAAACACGGCCGTAGTGGGCGCAGATGTTCCTGACCACGCGAAGCGCGTTGAGCCAGTTCGCGAACGCTCCGCGATCCCCCTTCCCGTCCGCCGTATTCACCTGGAATCGTGCCGCGAGGATCTCCTGATCAAGCTGTGGCATCAGCGTGTAGAGGTTGCTGAGCACACCGAACGACATGACCTCGGTCGCGACCCAGATCGGTAGGTGTGGCCCGTACTTCTCGCGGAAGTGCAGCACGAACTCGTCCCGGGCGCGGGACTCGTGCCTCTCGTATTCAACGAGCCACTCGGTGTACGCCGTCGTCGGCTCAGGGACTTCACCGGGCTGCGTATGGCGAAGCGCTCCAAGGACTTCGGGCTTGCGATGCGCGAACAGATCGATCGCACCGAGCCGGTGGCCGATGAAGAACCGCAGCGAGATCTCCAACTGGCTCAGCAGAGCACTGAGTCTGGTGCGCAGCTCCTGATCGAAGTCATAGATCGAGACCACTTGCTCCAGCTTGGCTCCGGGGCGGAACGTATCGAGGCGGTTCTCGCGACCTTCAGCGTTCAGCGCCGGTGCAGGTGCGGGCTGGAACTGGCGGTAGGGATGCCAGTAGCCGGACAGCCTGTAGTATCCGTACCGCTCCAGCACGGCTGCGGCGAATTCGTCCGAGCCGCAGTCCATGCCGCGCGTGCGCAGTCGCCGGATCTGGGCAGGAATCGACAGGAAGGGCTTCGCGTAGGAGCTGTCCAGATTCTGCATGCACTCGGTATCCTCACGAGGCGTGCCACGTTGGAGTACCTCGACTAAAAGAGAACAGACCCGCGTCTCATCTAGAGAAGCGAGCCTGTCGTATTGACCCCTACTTTATGCGACCCGCGTCATCCGGTCAAGCGCAGTGAAGACAACACTCAGGAAGCGTCAGAGCCGAAGACCACGCGCTTCGCGCTGACGCACCGGCGGCTCCTGCCGCGGCTTCCGCGCCACGCTCTGCGCCGCCTTCAACGCTGCCTCGGCTGCGGCACGGTCGCGCTTCTGCGACGTCGACTCCGCCGGAGCACCAAGAGTCGCATCTGCCTCGACCCGGTAGCGGTCCCGGTACGCGGCCACGACCCTGGCCGAGCGCCGCCATGCTGCGAGCTGCTGCGGATCAGACGGCACCGCCCCGAGCCCGGCAACCCAGGCCTCGCCATCGCCAAGCCCGCGATCCAGCACCGCGTCAGCGCGGGCCTCGATCAACTCCCGACGCTCGGCCAGCGCTCGCCGCATCTCGTCGGCCATCGCGCCGCTCGCTTCAGGGATGAGCCCGGCGATCAATCGCGGCGTGGTGCGAGTGCGACCAGAGCCCGAGTACCTGCTGGTCGCGGCAGCGAGGCGGTACCGCAGCACCGCGGCGACATCGTCTGCATCGTCGAACTGCCGCGCCGCCACCAAGCGCGGCACCAGCGATTCGAGGTCATGGCTGTGAGCCTCGGCCCTGCGCAGCTCCGCGGCGAGCGGACCGAACGCATCCGAGTTGATTGCCGCCTCGGCTTCGATGTCGGTGAGACCAGAGCGGCGGATGAGGTTTGCCCAGCGGTCGTGTTGGGCGGCGGCTGCGAGGGTGTCGTATTCGGCGGCGAGCTGAGCGATGGTGCCCCAACGCTCCTGCTCAACAGTGAGCGTCTCGCGCGCGGAGAGCTCGCCACTGGCGTGCTGGAGCACGCCGTACAGGATGCTGCGGCCGGTGGCACCGTCGTTGTCGGCGGGGTGCGCCATCTCGTGCGCTTCATCAGGCCGGTCGACGGCCACGTACGCCTGGTTGAGGTGGCGGCCGCGGGTCATCGCGACGTAGAGGTTCTCCCGCGTCATCGACGCATCGACCAGCACGTGCGCGGTGTCGACGGTGACGCCTTGCGCACGGTACGAGGTGACCGCGTAGCCAAGGTTGACGTGCTCGGCCACATACGCCGCCGGAAGCAAGACCTTCGAGCCGTGCTCGGCACCGGAGCGCTGCACGAGGAGGGAGCCGTCGGTGCGGACGTCGAGGACGGTCCAGCGGTCGCCGTTGCGCACCCACCCATGCCCGGCAGTGAGACGGCGGTCGTTCATGCGCGTGATGATCGTGTCACCAGTCGCCGCGCGTGCCTCGTCGCGCAGAAGTGCCTCCCGCGGGCCTCCGACGACGCCGTCCAGGATGAGGTCGGTGCGGGCGCGCTCGTTGAGGGCGGTGACGGATTCGTTGGAGTCGGAGATCAGGATCGATGCGAGCCCTGCGGCGCGGTCGGTCTTCCACGCGGTGTAGGCGTCGTCGATCATCTGCTCGGTGTCGCCGTCGGTGATGCGCTCGTGTTCGGCGTAGGTGTCGATGATCTCGGTGCTGCCGTGGCGGAGCTGGAGGGAGGCGTGCTTCTCCCACTCGTGGGTAAAGCGGTGCACGTCGGTCAGCTCGGGCACGTCCTCGCGTGCGTGCGCGAGCAGCCCGAACGCGCCACCTGCATCGACGGACTGAAGCTGCGCCCAGTCACCGACCAGCAGCACCTTCGCACCTGCCGCGGCTGCGAGGCCGGTGAGCCGATCCAGCGTGTGCGTCCCGGCGAGCGAGGCTTCGTCGAGGATGACGAGCTGGCTGGGGTGGAAGGTGTCGCCGTGGGTGAGGTGGTTCTGCCACCATTTCGCCGTGTTCTCCGTCGCGATCCCGAGATCCACAGAGAGGACTTCAGCCGCGCCGGCGGAGGGTGCGAGGCCGACGACGGAGCCCTTGCCGTGCTCGGCCTCCCACGCGGCGCGCAGGGCGCGCATCGCGGCGGTCTTGCCCGCACCAGCCGGCCCCACGAGGAGGTCAAGCACCCGGCCAGAGGTTGCGATTGAAGTGAGCGCGGCGGCCTGGTCCTCTCCGAGCGCGTGCTCGCCTCGGCGCGGGTGCTGCAACATGCGCGCAACCGTGCTCTCGGCGACCGTGGGCGCGGTGAGCGTGCGGGAGTGGTCGAGCAGTCGGTCTTCGGCTTCGAGGAGCGCTGTTGAGGTGTAGATCGTCGAGTGCTTCGGGCGGAACACCGATGTCCCATCCTTACGACGGAATCCGATTGGTGAGGACGAGAGCTCGAACGGTGTGAGTCGCAGGGAGGCGTGCTCGGCAGCATCTGCGATGAGCTCAGTCACGGCCTGTCGGTCTTCGAAGCTGGTGAAGCGGTAGCTCTTAGTTTGGCGTGCGGTTTCAGCGGTGAGGTTCCAGCGCCGCCACGTCGTCCGCTTCTCACTCACGACCTCGACTACGCGTGCAGCGATTGACTCGACCACGTCCAGTGGCACGTCGTCTGCGCGGATCAGGAGCGGTTCCTCGGCGGGGATTGCATCGGCAGCCCAGGCGGTTGCATCGCGGCCGAGGAGCTTGCTGGCGCGTGCACGCCATCTCGCCGTCAGCTCAGCCAGGGAATGCAGCGTCTTGGCGGGCCTCGTGGACAGTGTCGCCTGTGCGCGTAGGCGGATGATCGTCCGCGCGGTGGGCTGGTGCCCGTGGGCTGCGACGTAGTCGGCGATGAGACGGTCCTTCTCCTCGTCGATCATCCGCGAACGCGACGAGAACTCCGCCGTCAATGCCTCCGGTACGGATGCGATAGCCCAGGCGGGATTGCGGTCCTTGCCTCGGTCGCGGGTCTCCCATTCGACGCCGAGGGCTCGGGTGAGGTGGTCGGCAAACACAGCCTCGTGCATCTCACTGATGGCGACAGTGGCGGCGTGCATGGGACGGGAGTCGAGCGAGCGCCACTTGCCATCCAACACCGTCTGCACCTTATTGCTGATCACCACGTGCGTGTGGAGATGCGGATCACCAGAGCGCGAGTCGAAGTGACCGTACGCGGTTGCAATCAGGCCGCGGACGTCGACTTGTGCAACCGCGCCATCGCCCGCGGTTGCACCGGTCCTTGTCGCTGCAACCTCCCGCTCCATGTACGCGAGCATCTCCGCGACGGCTGCGTGGTGGGCATCGGCGATGATCTGCTGAGTACGCGGGTCGGCGACGGCCCAGAGCACGCTCGCGGACTTGGGAATCGAGAACGTGAAGTCGAACCCCGCCACCGCGCGCCGCGGCGACTTCGCGGCTTCTTCGGCCTCGATCTGGGTGATCGCGGTGGCCTTCTCCTGCAGGCTGAGGTTCGGGTCGAGCGCGTTGACGCGGTCGGCGACGCGCTCATCCGTGCTCTTGTAGACGGGGTATGCGCGGCCGAGAGGCTGGCCGGTGAGCGGGTCGCGGCCCATTCCGATGAGGAACTGAAGCTGCGCCTCTGTGACGACCGAACTCTCAGTGAGGGTGCCGTCGCCGAGGGCCGGGAGGCCTGCACCCATCCATCGTCCGGGCGGGGGGCCTTCGGCGTTGTAGTAGCGGGTCAGCGGGGTGGAGAGGGAGCGGTCGACGTCGCCGGTGGCGACGGTGCGCAGGAGGTACTTGTAGCCGTCGCCGGCTGACATGACGCGCATCGAAACGGTCACCGCGGCACCTCCTCCCGTTAGGAAGGAGGTGCGCGGCCGCGCCCGGCGTCCTCGATCTGCCAGACGCGTGGTAGCTCCGGTGGAGCCTCAGTGACGGCATAGGAGCGGCACGGCTTCCCTGAAGATGTCGGTGCCCTGCGAGATAATGGACAGCATGACTGGGGCTTCAAGGAATGCGGGCACAATCGCGGAACCGCTGCACATCAAATCACGTGAGCGTGTGCGCGATCTCGGAGAGGTCTACACCCAGCCGCGCGAGGTCAAAGCAATGCTCGATCTCATCCCAGATGCGTTCGTAGAAATTGACACGCGATTCCTCGAACCCGCAGCTGGCGACGGAAACTTCCTGGTCGCAATCCTCGAGCGCAAGATCGCCGTGATCGACGAAGCCAAGCACGGTGGCACCGAGCATTGGTACGAATTCGCGCTACTGCGCTGCCTCGCATCCACGTACGGCATCGATATCAATGACGAGAACGTCGTCGAGGCTCGTGAGCGAGTCACTGCGCTGATCGACGCCGCGCATGTCTTCCGGGGCGAGGACGCAACCCCTGGGTTCTCCGCCGCAGTTCAAACAATCGTGAACTCGAACATCGTTGTCGGTGACACGCTCAACGGCGCGGATCAGATCATCTTCGTTGAGTACACCCCACTCGACGGCGAACGCTTCCAGCGAGATCGCTCGGAACTAGAGCCTCCCCATGACCCGGATCTCTTCTACTTCCCGCCGGAACCGCTGCCTACCGTGCATTACTCGGAGCTGTCGGCATGAGTCAGGCGACCGCTACGGACCAGAGCGCCGTCTACGTTCCGGACGTCCTAGAGACGCTCGCCCAGCTACCGAACGATGACGTTTACACGCCGCCCCGCGTCGTCAACGCGATGCTCGACATCCTCCCCGAGCACATCTGGACGGAACCGACCTACAAGTGGCTGGACCCTGCGGCTAAGTCAGGGATCTTCCTCCGCGAGATATTCCTCCGTCTCATGGAAGGGCTCGCCTCGTGGGAACCGGACGGATGGAAGCGCCGCGAGCACATCCTCAAGAACATGCTGTTCGGTGCAGCGACCACCATGCTCAATGGAGAGATCTCGCGTCGGACGCTCTACCAGACGAAGAACGCGACGGGAGCCGAAGTGCGAGACCCCGCGCTCGTTGATCTGGTCGTCGAGTTTTCGACCTCCGACGGAAACATTCCGTTCGTCGAGACCGATCACATGCTGACTCCCAAGGGCGACAGATGTGTCCTCTGCAAGGCGCCAGCGAAGTTGGTCCGCGAATCTCGCGAATCTTACGCATACTCATTCATTCACAACACATACCCCACGCAGGAGATGGCTCCCATGAAGTTCGATGTGATCATTGGGAACCCGCCTTACCAGGTCGGTACCGAAGGGCACGGGAAGACTGCCTCAAGTATCTACCAGCTGTTTGTCGAACGAGCGATCAAACTGGAGCCGCGCTACGTGGTCATGATCACGCCCTCCAGGTGGTTCGCGGGAGGCAAGGGCCTGGACGCATTTCGAGATCAAATGATCAACGACCGGCGACTGCGTGTGCTCGTTGACAACCCGAAAATTTATGACGTTTTCCCTCAGGTGAAGATCCGTGGTGGGGTCTCGTACTTTCTTTGGGACAAGGAGTACAACGGAGACTGTGAGTTTTCGACACGTGTAGATGGCCGGACCATTACATCTATGCGGAGAGATCTGCGCGAGGGCGACGGAGTGCTTATACGTGACAATCGCGCGATGAGCATCGTGCGAAAGGTGCGAGCGTTTGGGGATGCGCAGAGAGTTGAAGATGTTTCAAGCGTGACAAAACCATTCGGGCTCACGATGCGTTCGAACTACGCGGGTTCGGTCCCCACCCCATTTCCTGGTGCGATTCCTCTTATCTACGCCACGCGCATTGGTTATAGTCGACCAGATCAGATTGAGCGCAACCACGATTGGATCGATCGGTGGAAAGTGCTGTTGCCGATGGTTTCCTCGGGTGACACGCCCACGGATGACGAGGGCAATATCGTCGACGTTGTTCTCGGGGAACCTATTGCGCTCGCGCCAGGCTCTGCTTGCACTCAGACATACTTCATCCCCGGAATGTTTGAGTCTCGGGAAGAGACCGAGAATTTCGCCTACTATCTGTCGACCAAGTTTGTTCGCTTCTTGGTTCTACAGCGAAAGATCACACAGCATGTAACGCCGGAGCGCTTCAGGTTTGTGCCAATGCTGGATATGAAAAAACGGTGGACGGACGAAGAACTTTACGCGAGATACGACCTCACAGGCGATGAGATTCGTTACATCGAGGCAACTATCAAACCTCGCTCGATCATTTTTTCGCTGGACTCTTCCGTTCCGGAAACTCATCTTCCAGGAGGCAAAAAGTATCGGTCATCTGATGCCTCTGCTGACGAAGATGAGGTGGACGAGTGACCAACTTCATTTATGCCTACATGCATGACGGAAATGCGAAACCGTGGCGTCGAAGCACCGGAGCCTGCGGGGACAGTTGGATCAAGGTTGGCCAGACGTCGAATCCCGGCATCGACCGCGTTCGTCAGCAAGTGGGTACAGCTTTTCCGGGGCTTCACGGAGTGGACATCCTCTTTCACTCCGAGCCCGCGAGCCGTCCCGATGGCTCCGACTTCAGCGATCACGACGTGCACCGGGTGCTGCGTAACGCCGGAATCGTCAACCCAGGAGGCGAATGGTTCGAGGCGAACCTCGACGAAGTCTGGGCAGCAATCCGGTCGCTCCAGCGTGGCGTTCCCTTCGACCCGACCAGGATCCAGAACTTCAAGCCGCGGCCGGAACAGCAGCGTGCTGTCGAGCAGACGGCAGCATACTTTCGATCGTTCGGGCGGACCAGCACGAGCGGGACAGCGCCCAAGTTCTTGTGGAACGCAAAGATGCGGTTCGGCAAGACCTTCACCACCTACCAGCTCGCAAAGGAGATGGGCTGGACCAAGCTCCTCATTCTGACGTACAAGCCGGCCGTACGCAGTGCGTGGCGGGACGACCTACTCGGTCACATCGATTTCATTGATTGGCAATACGTCGACCGAGACACACCGCCCGCTGAAGCCGACTCAATGATTGACAGCGGTCGCCCTACCGCTTGGTTTGCGTCGTTCCAGGACGTCATCGGACGAGACGCTAAAGGCCTCCCGAAAGAACGCAACGAGACCCTTCATCTCGTGGACTGGGACTGCATCGTCATCGATGAGTTCCACTTCGGTGCATCGACAGCTTCCGCACGCGAGGTCTACGACCCACAGGACAAGGCCGAAGCCGCGCTGGCCGAGATGTTCACGAAGGCGCTAGATGAGTCCAAGGATGACGATGCCGATGTCGTTCCGGCGCTCGAGTACGGTCTGAAGACCAAGTTCCATCTGCATCTCTCCGGTACCCCGTTCAAAGCGATCACGAATGGCGACTACGCCGAGAGTGAGGTCTTCAACTGGACGTACATCGACGAGCAGCGCGAGAAGACGACATGGGACGATGCCGAAGGTCGTAACCCGTATCTCGAGCTGCCTCAGATGCGGATGTACACGTACGCGATGGGTGCTCCCACGGAGAAGTGGATTGCGGACGGTGAGTTCGATGGTTTCGATCTCAACACCTACTTCAAGGCAAAGAAGACAGGCGACGGCTATGCGTTCGAGAAGCCTGACTACGTTGCCTCGTTCCTCGAACTGATCCGAGGCAAAAAGGTGTTGTCTCGGAAGATCGAAGACTCCGAGGAAGTTGCTGCGCCGTTCCCGTATGAAGCCGCAGAGTTCAAGGAGGCAGTGAAGCACTCTGTTTGGTACTTGCAGGACGTTGCCGCCTGCGAAGCAATGGCCGGTCTTCTGCGGAGCGACCCGTTCTTCTCGACGTTCGAGATCTACGTCGCTGCGGGCACCAAGGCCAAGATCGGGGCGCAGGCGCTGCCGCCGCTGCAAGCAGCGATCCGAAACGCGGAGACCACCGGAAAGTCGGGATCGATCACCCTGTCTTGCGGCAAGCTGATGACTGGAGTGACTGTTCCGGAGTGGTCGTCAATTTTCATGCTTCGTTCGCTGAAGGCACCGGAGTCCTACTTTCAGGCTGCGTTCCGTGTGCAGTCGCCGTGGAAGGCGGACGGCGAGATCTTGAAGCACACGGCGTATGTCTTCGAGTTCGACCCGAACAGAGCGCTCTCACTTGTCGCGCTCTACGGGACAGAGCTCGCCAACAACTCACCCGATCGACAAGCCACCCAAGCGTCGGTGCTCGGGGAGCTCATCAACTTCCTCCCGATCTTTGCGATTGATGGCGGTCGGATGGAGCAGCTCGATGTTCAGGCAGTCCTGGACTGGGCACACGGCGGCATCGGTGCGAACGCACTGGCTCGTCGTTGGAAGTCCTCGGATCTCTATAACCTCAATGGCGTCACGATGGACCGGCTCCTTCAGGACATCGACTTGATCGCTGAGCTTGAGCAGATCGAAGATTTTCGAAACATCCGTGAAGAAGCCGACAAGATTGTCACCGCGTCCAAGAAGCTTGCCAAAGTCAAGCGTGAAGGCGGCAGCGCGAAGGAGCAGAAGCCTCACAAGAAGGAGATCGCGAACAAGCGGAAGGATATCCGGAGCAAGCTCAAGAAGGTGTCGGCGAAGGTCCTCATCTTCATGTACCTCACTGATTTCCGTGAGGAGCGACTGGCCGATGTTATCGAGTCACTTGATACTGACCTGTTCCTTCGGTCGACTGGTCTCTCGCTCAAGTCCTATCGCAAGCTCACCGATATTGGCGTGATCGATGTGGGGAACATGACGGACGCGATCCAGAAGTTCCGATACTTCGAACAGAAGAGCGTCGAGGGGCTCATCAACTCGTAATACTTTGACGAACCCAGCCCTTGGTGACGCCGCGCCAGCGTGCCGCGTCGGCGTTCCAGCTCACGGTGTGTGCTGAACCAAACTGATGCAGCTCGACAAGGTCCGGATGCATGTCTCGCATCTCGACCGCAGCGTCGATAGGCACCGAAAGGTCGCCCGCGCCGTGAATGATGAGCGTAGGTGTTGCGAGTCGTGCCGCCGAGTGTCGGTAACTCATCGCATCGATGGCAACCGTGCACGGCAGTCCGAGTGGCCGCGCGAGAGGAAGGCATTCCAGGAACGGCATCGCGAGCTGCTCTGCGAATTCCGGCAGTCCTGCGCGCTTGCAGTTCGCGCGGATCGCCCGTCGCCAATCGAGGACTGGTGAGTCGAGCACGAGCCCGGCGATGTGGTCCTTGAGGTGTGGTTGTAGCGCGAGCTGGAGCGCAATGCTGCCGCCCATCGACCAGCCGAAGAGCACGATCCGTTCGGCACCGTGCCGGACCGCGTAGTGGATCGCTGCTTCGACGTCGTCGACCTCGGTCCATCCGAGCGTTGAGCGGCCGGTGCGGACGGTGGGACCTTCTCCGTCGTTGCGGTAGCTGACGGCGAGTGACGTGTATCCGAGTTCGGTGGCGACTTGTACGCCGCGCAGGGTTCCGGCTCGGGTGCCGCCGAGCCCGTGGATGTGGATTGCCCAGGTCGATGAGCCGTCGACCCGCCATGCAGGGCATGCTCCGGCCGGAGTCTGAATGGTGATCTCGCGGGCTTCGAGGCCGGCATCGGTGGGTGTGGCGTAGTAGATCCCGCTCCACGAGACACGATCGCCGGATTTCGGCTCGAGGCCGTCGGACGCGCCGGTGATGGCACGGGCGATGCGATCTGGCCCATGGTCACGGATCTCGGGGCCGAGCTGTGCCCAACCGCCTTGCTCGAACCAGAGGTTGTAGATCCCGGCGGCGGCGGTGTCGCTGGTGCGGTCGAGCACGATCCAGGTCTGGTCCCCGTCGTTTTCGATGCCGCGCACGCGAAGGTCGAAGTCGCGCTCACTGACGGGCGCGGTGAGCGTCCGTGCGACGATCCACCCCAGCGATGCCGCTCCGGCTGCCGCAACGGCTGCCGTGATCCCTATGGTTGCGCCAACAACCCGTCCGAGTCTCATGCGAGCTCCACTGCGGTTCGGACAGGCGAGGCGGTACCGATGAGATGGCGCTCGGCGCGTTCGAGGAGCGCGAGTTGGCATCGGGTGAGCGTGAACTTCACGCGAGGGTCTATCATCGCGTCGCGGATCTCCACGACCTGCCGGTGCAATCTCGCGTCGGGGTCGTCCAGGAACGTGGTGGTGACGTGCCGGTTGCTGAGGCCAGGGCGGAGTGAGTTCGCGGTGCGCCATATCGGCTCGAGCTGGGTGACGAGCACGTCGGTGCGGACGTGGTGGAAGCGCCTGCGCAGGAGCCGCGTGAGTGGTTGCGCGATGAACCCGGCACACAGCAGCACGAACGCGGCAAGCATGAGCGGCCCATAAATCGGGATCGCCGCGTTGAGAACGGCCGTGTTGCCGGTCACGTGGGCGATGTCCATGACCGCGACGGTCACACACAGAGCGAGTCCGCAGAGTGATCCGTAGGTCAGGAGTACCGCGGGCGTGCGAAGTAGTCCGCGGGTGGCGCGCCACTGGCTGATCGCGAGGACGTGCATCGCGCCGACGACGATCGCACAGTACGTGAACACGGTGAGCGAGTAGGTGCAGGCAGCGGGTTGGTCGCCGACGTCGCGCATGAATGCGTCGGTCGTTGTGCCGCGGTCGATGAAAGCGAAGGAGATGATCACCGCGGCAAGAGCCGCGGCGAGGGCCGGCCGGCCAACAGCTATCCTCGCCAGGCGTGGCCGATACTCTCCGGCTTTCATGACGCCGCGGCCGAGGAAGGAGAGGCCGATCATGAGGAGGCCGTCACCGATGATCGTGGTGAAGTTCGTACTGCGGAGCATCCGGTCGAAAGTGAAGTAGACCTCGTCGACGTTGAGAGTCATGGAGATCGCGATGGCGAGGGACGCGTAGGTGATGCTGCGGTCGGTGCGTCGTCGTCTCAGGATGAGCAGGCTCACGACGAGCAGCCACATCACGGCCGCGACGAGCAACTGCGTCATCCGAAGATCTCCGTGTAGCTCGTGTCGGCGAACGCCGATCCACGAATCCGTGCCGCGAGGACATCCGCGAGCGACTCCGCCGCGACTTCCTGCTCGGTGGCGAGATCGGAGCGAGCCAGTGCTCGGGAGCGGACGCTTACGGGGATGTCGGGCAGGAGCCCGTCGATGTCGGAGAGGTCGTGCGAGACGCCGTCGTCGTCGCAGTGGCCGAGGATGATGTGGGCGAACTCGTGCAGGATGAACTGCTGCGTGTGCAGTCTCGAGTCGGAGTGCGCGTGGAGGATCAGATCGCGATCCTGCGCATAGAACAGGACCGCGCAGAGCCCTTCGTTGTCGCCGAGCTCTGGGAGTTCGGAGACTTGGATCTTGCGTCCACGCTGGTGCTCGATCGCCTGGGTGAGGGCGTCGAACGAGAAATGATCTCCCAAGTTGAGCGCCGCGATGGCGGCGGCGACGGTTTGGTCGATATTCACGGTGTGCTCACTGTCTGCTCGAGAGCATCCGCGGTGCACGTCTGGTGGGGCGTGACGCCGAAGCTGCTCGGTTACTTCGTCATCTCGTGATCCAGGAACTGCGTGATAGCTTCCAGGGTCTGTGGCGACAGATCGCCGAGGGTGCGAGTCGCATAGGACTTCACCTTCGCCGCACGCATCGCCCGGACGAGATCCAGCTGTGCGGTGACCTTTTCTGGTGTGGACACGTCACTATCGCCGGTGAGGAAGTCGACATCGACATCGAAGAACTCCGCGAGGCCTGCGAACACATCGGGGTCGTCAACTTTGCGATTCCCGTTGAGCATGTACGTCCAACGGGAGCGGGACAGGTTCGTATCGCGTTCTTTGAGGAACGCGGCGATCTCTGAATAGGAAGGCTCCGAGCCGGACTCGGCTGCCTTGACGTCGAGCAATAACCGCAGACGCTTCGCGAGCAATGCTGCTGCGGTGCGGGTCTCTTCTTCGGTTGTGTGCATGACGCCCCTTCCACTCAGGTCGGGATTGGCAGAAGCGCGCGACCACCATCATCGGTTGTTGCGCATGATCAATCTAAACCTTGAGCATGCTCAACACAACCATTGCACATGCTCAAACTTGGGTGTAGAACGGTAAGCCCGCTCCGTTTGAGCATGCTCAACGAGGGAATTGTGGGCATGCTCGCGCCCCTGCACCGAGGAGGTGCACCATGCGATACCCCCATGCCCAAAACCGGCCGATGCACCTTTCTGCGGGAAGCTGGTGCGCACCTCTGAGTCATATCGCCGCACTTCGATTCGCGGCGTTACGGCGAAGAGGAGGCCGGGTGATGGCTACTGTCGAAGACCGCAGGGCAGCGCGAGATCAGAAGCTCGATGAGCTGCACGAGAAGCTCACCGGGGCGGTCGAGCAGCTCGTGACGGGTGAGGATTGGAAGCAGGCGATCGCGTTCGCGGCGAACTTCCGCAGCCGCTCGTTCAACAACACGCTCCTGATCTGGCTCCAGCACCAGGGAGCCTACGAGCAGGGCCTCGTCGCCGAACCGGTGCCGACGTATGTCGCCGGATACAAGCAGTGGCAGGATCTCGGCCGGCAGGTGATGAAGGGCCAGCCCGGCTATCAGATCCTTGCCCCGGTCACCGGCCGCTTCGCGTCTTCGAACCCGTCAGATCCGGAATCGTGGCGGCGGCTCAACAAGTTCGAGAAGCCTCGCCCCGGCGAGGTCGTGCGCTCGAAGATGATCGGCGTGCGCCCCGCCTACGTGTGGGACGTCTCGCAAACCGACGGCGACCCGCTGCCGGAGCTCCCGCGTGCGCAGCTCCTCACCGGTCAGGCACCTGCGGGCCTTTGGGACGGTCTCAAGCAGCAGGTTGAAGCTGCCGGGTTCACGCTCGCCGACGCTGCCAGCGCATCTGAGATCTATGGCGCGAATGGCGTCACCGACTACGGGGCGCGCACGGTGCAGGTGCGTGCGGATATGGATGATGCGGCGCGGGTGAAGACGCTCGCGCACGAGCTCGGGCACGTGCTCATGCACGATCCCGAGAATGTTGATGCCCGGCAGCATCGCGGGATCGGTGAGGTGGAGGCGGAGTCGGTGGCGCTGATGATCGGTGCCGCGCACGGCATGGACACCAGCGCCTACACGATCCCGTATGTCTCGTCGTGGGCGGCGAACGTCGACGGGAAAGAGCCCGCCGAGATCGTCAAAGCCACCGGCGAACGCGTCCGCGCGACCGCGCTGAAGATCCTCGACCAGCTCGACACCGCCCAGATCGGCAACGGAGTCCCGCCGGGCCTCGACCGCGACGCCCCGAAACGCCGCACGCCCGAGGCATCGCATACGCCTGAGCGCGGTGCCCGGTTTACTGATCCCGCCCCGTCTGGCCGTGCGGCTGAGCCGGTTGCGGCAAGGAGCCTGGCATGAGTGCGCTGCCGGGGTCGTTCGCTTCCGTGATGCACCGGATGCCCGACTGGGCGACCCCGGCGCAGGCCGCCGTCGAACTCGCGAAAGTACGTGTGCCGGTGTTCCCGGTCGGTGAAGACAAGCGGCCGCTCACCAGGCACGGCTTCCACGACTCCAGCACCGATCTCGCGCAGGTGGAGCGGTGGTGGCAGCGGTTCCCGCAGGCGGGGCTCGCGATCCCGACCGGGATGCCGTCCGGTGTCGTGGTCGTCGATGTCGACGTGCACGGCGTCAACGGGTACGACGCGCTCCAGCGCGCGGCATCCCGGCACTTCCTCGACGGATGGGAGGTCGCCGTCGATACGCCCTCGGGTGGTCGGCACCTGTACTACCCGTCGTCGCCGGATGGGCCGCAGGGCTGCTGGCAGGCGGCGAAGGCGGGCATCGACTTCCGTGGTGACGGCGGCTACATCGTCGTCCCGCCGACGAGCCGCGACATCGACGGCACCCGCATCCCGTACCAGGCGATCGAGTTCGCGACGGGCCGAGCGATGCCTGTCGAGACGGAGCGGCTGCGGAACTTCCTCGACCCGCGCCCGGTCGTGCTGCCGCGGGTGGCGACGTCGTATGCGAAGAGCGAGGTGGAGCGGCTCGCCGGCTGGGTGTCGAGGCTTCAGGAGGGCGAGCGGAACCACGGTCTGTTCTGGGCGGCGTGCAAGATGGCCGAACACGGCGTCGGCACCGCCGAAGCACTCGACGCCCTCACTGCGGCCGGCGGGCAGGCAGGCCTCAGCGAGCGCGAAGTGTCGACCACGGTGCGCTCGGCGTTCCGTACGGTCACCGGGTCGTTACCCGCGAGCCCGAACGAGACCGCACGGCAGTGGGCGAACCGTGCGCCGTCGATCTCGGCCCCGGTGAGGACGCTGTGATGCGCGAGCAACGACAGAGGCCGCGGCGTTGGGCGGTGATCACGGCCGTCGCGGGAACGGTGTTCATCGCGGCGGGTGCGTTCTGGCTCTCGTTCACCTCGCTGGCCGACCTCGCGCACCGATCCGGTATTGGGACCGGGCAGGCGTGGGCGTGGCCGCTGATCGTGGACGGCATCATCGTCGTCGCGACCGTCGCCGTCGTCGCTCTCGCCAGCCAGCACCGCCCCACCTGGTATCCGTGGACGCTCCTTGCTGCGGGCGCGGTGGTGTCGGTGACGGCGAATGCGCTCCACGCGA